>WNFE01000285.1_pt1 | contig 36044 bp, 31 predicted proteins | sample 5400451 | NCBI WGS metagenome assembly WNFE01 (sample SAMN13153344, study PRJNA577476) | soil metagenome | isolation source: 200 cm saprolite under Douglas fir tree site 2 hole 2 | place: USA:California | collected 2015-04-18
AACTGGGACAGAAGTTTGCAGCTCTTTATCGCGACCTTCGTGAGCCCTTAGCGCACTTTGCGGTTAGAAGCTTTTGATCTTCAGCGACTATCCGAAGAAGTCTGCCGCAACGCGATGCGTGTTCCCTTTAACTCAAAGCGGCTGTCGCGCCAAACGTAGCGCAGGTTCAGATAGCTGGCAAACCACACTACAAAGCCGAGCAAGTCGCGCAACGGATAAAGCCAGGGCGCCCGCTGTATCTGCGGATCGCGGACAACCGTCCAACCCACCAACCACGCTTCGGCCAACCGATTCAGCACAGCGGCGCCCAGCACCAGAAATCCAACGCCCCAGTGTCCCAGCAGTCCAGCGGCGACGAATCCAATTATCCCGTAGGGCATCGCGAAGATCAGTCCACTTCCAAAGTGACCTTTGGGGCGCGAGTAGCGCGTGGTTTGCGCCCAGCGCAATTGATTCTGCCACATGCGGCGGAACGATTTCTGGTTCACCACATGATCGATGACATGGGCGGAGAGCACCACGCGATAACCCGCCTTCGCCATCAGATTTCCGATGGCAAAGTCATAAGCAATGTAATCTTTCAGGGCAGTATAGCCGCCAATGCCCGCCAGAGAATCCTTGCGCACTACCGTTGTCGGCCCCAACCCGAACTTCATTCCTTCAAGCAGATTCGCCACCAGCACTCCCGCTGTCATTTCCACCGACATACCGATCGCCGTCAGCCCGGAGAAAAATCCGGCCGCGTTCTTGCCGCGATACACGCACGTCACCATCCCGACCTGCGGGTCCAGCAATGGCGGCACAATCTCCCGCAAATAGCGTGGAGCAACTTCTACGTCGCTGTCGGCCGTGACCAGAATCTCATGCGCCGCTGCCTCTGCCATGCAATGAAATGCGTATACCACGGGGTTGGGCCAGGGTGGGGTAACCACCAGCACCCGGCTCCGGATGTGCGGATAACGCGCACATATTTCCCGCACAACCTCCAAGGCTGGATCATCCGCGCGGTCCGCCGCAAACAGAATTTCGTAGTTGGGGTAGTCCTGCCGGAAGAAACTTTCAATGTTCTCTTTAAGTTGGGCTTCCAATCCGTGTACAGGTTTAAGAATGGAGACTGGAGGAAGGTTCGCGTTGTCGGGAATTGCTCGGAACTGCTGACGCGCGTGCGAGCGAAACCGGATCACCCCCAGCAGCACCAGCCCAAGAAACATCGCTGAAGACAAAGTGCCAACCAGTGCCACGCCGAAAACGAAATGTAAAATCAGCCCAATCACACGTATGGTCCGCTCTGCTTTCCAGGTTCACATCGCGCCCCGGAAGAGCAACTCACAATATACATTTTCGCGGTGTCGGAGGTAAGCGGAGGGCGACTTGGGTCACTTCAAGCTTTCGTGCTCGTTCCCAAGACCATACAAGGCCGCGGCTTTTGTAATTCTGTAATCTTTGTATTCGATTGAAAGAACCGCTCGGCCACCAAGCCGTATAAAGCTTTCCGTATGGTTCTCGGCTGGGAGCCAGAAGTCGCTTACTTTGACGTACCGGTGCTTAACCTCGGTCTTTTTAATCCAAACGGAAGGATTCTTGGCCGGTTCTCCTTCAATCCGAACGACGGCGAAGTCCTTCGCATCCACCCAGATCTTCCCGCGATAGAGAAACTTGTTCTTGGTCTTGGGCAGCAGGTTGATTACGTACTGCGGACCGTCCGGTGTGATTTCATAGCCAGCGGAGGTGAAATCGTAGTTCTCCCTGCTTAGTGCGGTATGCTCGCGGTTTTCTTGATTGGCAGCCTCTTGCTCGCCTTCCAGCAGTTTCTTGAAGACATGGTCAATAACAAACTTGGACCCAGTCTGAGACACAACATGAAATTCTTTGGCGTTGGGAGCATGGTAGCTAACGTTGACCACCATTTCCGCACCGCGATCACTCGGGAAACCGTGATACTGCATGCGGTATACCCGCGTGCTGGTAAATTGATTGAGCGCAGCGGCACGCTGCGCGTTTTTTTCCTCAAGTTTCCTGGCTACCTGCTCGACTGGCAGGTTAGCGTTTTGGCCTGAGTACGAAGCTCTTCCTGAGTCGAGTTGCTGAGCGGGCAACTGGCACGCGGCCGGCAGACTCCAGCACAAAAGCAACAAAGCCCCGATACTGTGACTTCCACCCCGGATACCCCGCATGTCTCTACCTTGGATGCAGTCTATCGGAGATAAGGGGATCAACCAACTCGCGGCTGACTGAATCTTGATCTCCGTTCCCGCTGTGGGATTCGTTATGATGCATTTCGCGAACCGCAAACCTCGATTTTTTCCAGGAAACCGCTACGGTGAAAGCTAGTTACCTTCGTGCCTCCCTCATCGGAGCCATTCCCCTTCCTTCCGCTGTGTCGCACACTGTGTCTAGCCCAAATGCAGGATAGTGTCCAAACAAACAGGCGTCGGCAAGATCGCATCCAAGCCGTGCTGCCGGTGCGAGTTCGCGGAGTCGATACTGACGGCCTTTCATTCGAGGAACTGGCGCATACTCTTGACCTCACGCCGACTGGGGTGCGTCTGGGAGCGATTCGCCATCAAGTGAAAGCGCTCGAGACGCTAACAATTTTTTATCACCAGCGCCGGATGGATTTCAGGGTGGTATGGACCAAGCTGTTGGATGGGACGAAAGAATACCAGGTTGGCCTCAAAGCCTTTTCTCAGGAGAAGGAAGCCTGGGGGTTAAGTCTTTTCAATTCGCAAGCCCAGCCGGCCACAAGAAGTTACGCAACGACTGGAGCCTGAAGCAAGGAGATATTATGGAATACTTCTTACGCACTTTTTGGTCAGATGAAGAAGGACAGGACGTCGCTGAGTATTCTGTGATGCTCGCAGTCATCCTCATCATTGTGGTGGGCACAGTCCGGTTGATCGGGTCGAACGCCGGCAACGTGTTCTCGAACGTCGGCAGCGCAATCAAATAGGCCGTTTGGTCGATCTCAGGGCCGCGAAGAATTTCCCATCATGAGCACAAACAACAATGGGAGATAAACGACTGTGGCTTGCAACACATGACGTGCCAACATTTTAGATCGGGGACTGTTGACAGGAAGCTTGAGAAACGCCAGTCGAGCCCCGAAATAGAATAGAGCGACGCCCAGAACGATCGCTCCAACCAAATAGATCTTGCCCGCCATGCCGAAAAAGCTGGGCAAAAGACTAAGAGGAATCAGGATCAGCGAATAGGCCACGATGCGCCGCGCCGTGGACCGCCCATCCTCCTCCACCACGGGCAGCATGCGAATTCCACCGCTGGCGTAGTCTTCCCGATAAAGCCAGGCGATGGAGAAGAAATGCGGGAACTGCCACACAAAAAGGATGGCGAACAAAATCAACGTGCCCCACTCCAGATGGCCTCGTGCGGCCGTCCAACCCAGAACTCCAGGCATCGCTCCAGGAAAAGCTCCTACGAAAGTGCAGATGGGAGAGACCCGCTTCAGAGGAGTATAAGCTGCTAGGTAGACGACCGAAGTCAGAAAGGTCAGCAACCCCGTCAACGGATTGCTGAAGAACGCCAGATAGATTGACCCACCCAAAGTCGCCAGCAAGCCTGCCGTCGTAGCATGACGGAGGCTCATGCGGCCGGCGGGCAGCGGGCGTTGGGCGGTCCGGCGCATGTTCGCGTCCACTTTGTATTCCATCACTTCATTCAGCGCTGCGGTTCCGCTGGATACCAGCCCAATTCCTAATAGCGCGTGGAGCAAACCCCATGACAGCGAAGAAAGCCCGGCTTTCTGTGCCCCGAAATAGTAGCCGCACCAGGCAGTCATCACGATCAAAGTCGTCACGCGCAGTTTCATCAGTTCGGCGTAGTCGCGCAGGAGAGACTTCGCTTGCCGGCGAAGTAGAATCGTGGGTTGGGTCATCGTGCTCATAAGAAAATTAAATAGAAAAGTGAATTTAATGGTGAGGTTGTCGTGCCGTTGTTAACACTCGGGCAAGCCTTTCGGGTCGCGTCAACCGATCAACCCACATCGCAGGAATACCCAAGAATTGCATAGGTACGCTCATGGCTTTCGAAAGTCAAGTCAAAACTCCGAACTGACGCCGCCACAAACTTTCGCGGAAGCATTTTCTAAGCACGAAAATTCCTTTACTGGCTTGCCGCAGACCCAGACGGGCTGAAGGTTTCCGGCGGATCAAAAAAACATTGGTGCCATAGACCCGCGTCCGACAGTTTGCCCGCCTTCCATTGCTGGACCATAGGCAGGGTGGCAGCAATCATCCCTCCGTCAACGGAATCGAAGATCAGCACAATCCCTGCCAACTCCTGCCCCTTTTGCGCCAGTTCTGGATAGTCTTTGTCGAACACTGACTTCGCGAACTCGAGTCTAAGTTGGGGACCGGAATCCTTGGCCGATTCGTCTATCTTTTCTATGGAGACAATCTTGACGGTCTTCCCTCGAAGGGGTTCCCAATCTCCGGGGAATGGCGCCTTTTCTTCTCGAGTCACATGAAACAGGTCAGCGGTGGCGTGAGCCGCCGTTGCAGGCGTGGGCAAATCGCTATCGGGAATGCTGTCAGGCATTTCCAGGTTGTTGCGCCAGATCCAGCCCCGCGACAGACCAGAAATGCGTACGTGAACCCAATCCCGATTGAAGTCCAGCATCTCGAACTCATCGTGTGCGCTGGCCAGAAACAGGGTCTTTGCCGTTAAACTCGCGGTCCCGACCACCGGAGTGCCAGACTTCTTCACCGCCACTAGATTTCTGGGATGAGCCTGGTTTTTAAGAATCTCTTCCAGGCTTTCCGCTTCCGCTTGTAGACCGCCTGGATCGTTGCCTGCTGGCTTTTTCTGTCCAGTTTCGGGAGCCGCTTTCTCCTGCTCACCTAGACCCTCGGCCAGGGACGATGAAAAACCGCCGCCAGCTTTTGGAATCCTGGGTACCGGCGCCGAGATGGTGGGCTCCTCCCTAGTTACGGCCTTCGCAGATCGAGCGGGCTCAGGAATTGCTGGCGAGCCCGACCCGGCTTGCTGCACTTTGCTGCTTAGCTGTTCTGCCAGTTGATCCAGAAGGTCCGCTTCCAGTCGTCCATTTGAGGTCAACACTTGATACCCAGAATGGGCGGCCACCGGGTCGGAGTACCAAGCCGTGACTTGCACGCTCACCCGCACAACGGATCCGCCCGCCGGAGTGGCGCTCACCTGGAACTTAGACTGGTAATAGCCGCGCCGATAGCGATCCAAAGGATGATCCGCTGCAGTCGCGAACCCATCCACCACGGGGAGGCGTCCCGCTGTGGCGGTCTGCATCTGCTTCAGGACTTTTTCTACTGTGGCCTTGGATTGTAGAAAACTTCGATCGAGTCCGTTGCTTTGCGCCCGGCTGGCTTCCGCTACACAAAAGATCGCGACGGCCAACCACAAAGCATGCCAGAGAAATCGACCGAATCCGGCCCCGCGACGCTTCATGGCTGCTCCAACTCATCGCGAGGGATCCATCCATGCTGCCCCTCGTGGGTCTCGACGCCATACCAGTAGGGTGTGGAAATCAGAATCAGGACTTCCGTGCCAGTGGTCAAGGTCTGCAGCGTGCTCGCGGTATGGAAAGGCGCGGATTTAAGCGGCGCGCCCGGCGCCTTTACCGATCGCTCCATCTGCTTTCTAAGATCCTTGACGTGTTCTTCCAGGCCCCGCCCGGGCTGGCTTTGTCCAAGGTGAGCTTGTTCCGTCGATTGAGTTGCACTAGGTTGCGAGCTGGCGCCAACAGGACTCTCGTCTATCCGAGAATCAGCGATTTCAGAATCAGCGATCCGAGAATCGACCGAGGTCGAGTACTGCAATGGGGGGGCGGGGGCATTACCTTGGATCGCGAGGTTCTGCTTTTTCTCCAAGAGTTCCTGCCGCTCCCTCTCGGCTTGCGCATTCTGCTTCTTCATCACCTCGATGGCTTCAAGGTGCTCCTGAATGTCCTTGTACTCGGCGCTTTCAACCGATCCGTTGGATTGATGCGCCACGCGCCGGAAGTCTTCCACAAAAAGCGCGTCAATGCGCAAGATCGTGTTCTTCTCGCCTTGCGGCTGCACGACGTATCGCACTGCCAGCGTGCCCACATCGCCGCTGTCTTTGAAGTTGCGAGGGTCGATCGCTTCCTCACGAACCTTATAGAAGATCCTCCCGCCCTCGTTCCAGGGAGGGAATACTTTCGAGGTAGTGGCAGGTTTCGCGCCACCGACAAATTCGTCTTTGTTGTATTCCTTGGTGCCGCGGATCACTCCGTTTTGCGCGACATCTTCCACCACTTGCGCCACCTCGCTCTCCGGCACGGAGAGGTTGACGATCAGGCCTTCGCCGTAGCTCAATCGATGTTTCGCCCGGCCTGCGACCGGAAGCGCTGAGGCCAAAAGAGCTATCAGAATGGGAACCAGGCCAAGAAGCGGTCCAGTCCATTGAGTGTGGGACCTGGGTCGGTGAGCAACCTCGACCGCCTCTACGCTATTCAGGTTGAAATCCTGCCTGCAACTTCGAAAACCCATCGGCCCATCCACCGCAAATCTCGTTATGTGACTTCTACAGAGTCTCGTACTGGGGGCATGAAACTGTCAACTCTGGCAGCCAACCCTGCCATGGATGGGGTAAATGTAAATCTAATTGTCACGCTTTTGTAAAAAAATTGTCAAAACTACTTGCACTTCGTCTTTCGAGCGTAGTAGGATTCCGCGCGGTAGGGTGGTAGAACCTTTGTGACTTTCTTTCATGGGCACAAATGCGAGGGATTCGCATTTCGACCCTTTGTTTGTAGAAATCTGCTTATGTGTTAACTCGTTTCAAAAAACAGGTTTTGATCTGATCTTTTTGCCGAGGAGTCCGGCCATGCACGTTTCGAGGCGTTCGCGTCTTCGCGATGTTTCCTGTTTTGGTTCATTGGTCCTGATCGTTCTATCCATCGTGCTCACCTGCGCCCAGCCCGCGCATGCCCTACCGGCATTCGCCAGGAAGTACGGCTTGCGCTGTTCGGCTTGCCACGAGTCTTGGCCGATGCTCAATTACTTCGGCCAAAAATTCAAGGACAACGGCTACCAACTCATGAACGACCGCGATGCCCCGATCTGGCAGAACCCGGGGTACTGGCCGGTCACGTTCCGCATTGTTTCCATGTGGCACCGGGTGAGCACCGGCAAGGTCCTAGTGGACACGTACGGGCCGGACGGTGCGGGAGGGTCCACGATCACCGGATCCCAGATCCAGCGCATCACGAGTTCCGGCTTTGATTTGACTGGCCTCGATTTTCACACTGGCGGCACCCTGGAAAAGAACATTTCGTTCTACGTGCTTCCGTCTAGCGATCCTGCTGGCTCCTTTCACTTTGAAACTGTCATGGCGCGGCTCGACAACCTCTTTGGCAGCCCGTGGCTGAACATCAAGCTGGGAAAGTTTGAGCTCGATAATCTGCTTTCCGAAAAGCGCCCGCTCACGCTTACCGGGAACGGCGGCATTTACCAGCTATACCACTTCATTCCTGTTGGGGACGGCAACATTTTCGGCCAGATGGGCGATAACCAGCTGGGTGCCGAGCTAATGGGCCACTCCTGGAATGACCGCACGCGCTATTCCGCTGCGCTCCTCAGCTCCAATGATGGCACCACGCAGCTTCCGTACGGCAACGCTTACACCGGATTCTTTGCCGCTAGCCAGGCTTTCGATGCAGGAAAAGCCGGCGTGCAGCGTATTGGCTTCTATGCCATGATCGGCCAGGCACCCACCACGTGGATCACCAGCGGCGGCGCCAATAGCTTCATCGCGGGGGCAGCGATTGGGAACAAGTCATTCAGTCGCGAGGGTTTCGTTGGCCAATTTTACTTCGGCCAGCATGTTGATGTTCAGGTGGTCACTCAGCATGGGCAGGATAATGCATGGTTCGGGCAGGGCTACGGCGATTTGATCGACGGCGTTGCCTCGCAGAACAACACTGCCGGAGCCGTTTTACCGCCTGGTTCTCGGGGCCCGAGCTGGAACGGCGTCCTGATTGAGCCGCATTACATCTACAGCCCGCAGCTCATATTTATTGGGCGCTATGAGACGATCCGCATGTCGCAGCAGGCGACCCCGGGTACACCTTCCAACTTGGGCAATATCTCGAGCTATACCCTTGCCTTCCGTTACAACCCGTTTATGACCAGCCGGGCCGGTTTTGCCTGGCACAATGAATACAACTGGTTGCACCAGGACGGCACGGGCCCGAGTCTTGGCCTGACCAGCACCAACGTAAACACAAGCGAAGTGATGACGGGATTTGACTTTGATTTCTAAGTTTCGATTTCTGGAGAGGGACAGCATGCAACGGAATAATTTGCGGAAGTGGTCGCTTTTACTGGGCGCAGCTGCGATTGTTGCGCTCCCCATGCCTTCCTGGGCGCAGCTCACGAAATACGATCTAGAATCGCGCATCGGCGTGGAAAGCCATATTGGAAACATTACCGGTCACGCCAAGGCCGCGAAGGCCGACTACCGCCGGTACTGCGTTGTTTGCCACGGTGAACTGGGGGATGGAAATGGCGAGAGCTTCCCCTGGGTCGATCCCAAGCCCCGCGACTTCCAATTGGGCATATTCAAGTGCCGCTCCACTCCGACGGGAACATTGCCCACGGACCAGGATCTTTTCGACACCATCGCTCGTGGACTCGACCGCTCGAATATGCCGCAATGGAGCACCTTTACCAAGCAGCAGCGCGCCGATCTCGTGGCCTGGGTGAAGCACTTCTCTCCGCGCTGGGTAACCGAGAAGCCGGGAACGCCAATCACGATTCCCCCCGAACCGGAAGTCACCGCCGAACGCATCAAGGCTGGCCGCGAAGTATTTGGCCGAGTGCAGTGCTGGAAGTGCCACGGCGTTCTCGGTCAAGCCAACGGCCCGTCCGCCGCAACCCTACAGGATGATCTTGGGCGGCCAATCGCGGCCTTCAACTTCACCGAGGGATCCCGGCCAAAGTGTGGCGATACCGATCAGGACATCTACCGGATTTTCATGACGGGCCTGGACGGCACGCCCATGCCTTCCTTTGCCGACAACATCAAGCCGGACGAGGCTTGGGATTTAGTTTTCTATCTGCGAACCCTCATGTCCCAAAACAGCAAGGCAAAAGCGATGGCGAAACAACTGGGCCTGAAACCAGTTGATCCAAATGCTCCGGCGGGACAACAGTAGGCATAGAATCGCATCAAAGATTCACCTACGTGGTTTAAGGAGAGATTTCTATGAACAAGCAATACAACTTCGCGGCTGTACTATCGGCAGTAGTTCTAATCTGTTGTGGGGCGTTGATCCTGGGTCAAAAAGTCAACGCCGCAGGTGAGGGCAAGATTTCCGGAACGGTCAAACTCGACGGCACAGCTCCGCATATGAAGGTCATCGACATGGCGAAGGATCCCTACTGTTCCAAGGCTCACGCCAGCGACCCTGGGCATCTGGAAACCTATGTGGTGGGCGCCGACGGAGGGATGGCGAATGTGGTGGTTTACATCTCCGAGGGGCTGACTGGAAGTGCGGCGACCGAGACCTCTGCGACCGAACCGGTTTTCGATCAAAAGAACTGCATGTACACCCCACACGTGCTGGCGCTCGACGTCAATCAGAAATTCAAGGTGACCACCAGCGATCAGACCACCCACAACATTCACCCGCTGCCGAATCCAATGACCGGCAATATCCCGTGGAATCAGTCTCAACCTCCGGGAGCGGCGCCCGTCGAGAAGAGCTGGAAAGCCGCGGAAGTAATTCCGGTGCAATGCAACATCCATCCCTGGATGCACGGATGGTTTGTTGTGGTTAAGGGGCCCCACGCGACTAGCGACAGTAAAGGCGCCTACACGATTAGTAACGTGCCCCCCGGAAATTACACCGTCACGGCCTGGCAGGAGGCAGCCGGCACCCAGACTCAAAAAGTGACGGTTGCGGCGGGTACAGCGGGAACTGCCAATTTCACGTTCAAGGCGAAGTAGTAGCACCTCAACGGGATACTGCAGCACCATGGAATCACCGATCGCCGCAGTTTAAAGCTGCGGCGATTTGAACAAGAAAAACGGCCTGATGCCGGGTAAAGGTAGGACCCTATGGCGAAGATATTCGCGGTGACGATCATCCTGATCGCAATTGCTTCGGCCGTTCCCATCGTGATGCACATGTGGCCCATGCCGCAGGATATCTCCACCCACGGTCATCTGATCGATGACCAGTATGCGGACACGATGCTGGAAGCGGGCATTTCGTTCCTCGCCTCCCAGTTCCTCCTGGCCTTCTTCATCTGGAAGTTTTCCGCTCCAAAGCCCGGGGATAAGATCAAGAACCTTCCCGGCGGCGCCGCAGGCCTGGTGGCTGCTGCCTTCCTGCTGGTCGGGACGGAGGCCTTGGCTCTGGGCGTGTTCGGGACCAAGGCCTGGGCCAGCGTGTATTTCACCCCGCCGGCGGCCAATGCGATTCCAGTGCAAGTCCAGGCCGGACAGTTTGCCTTTTATTTCCGCTATCCCGGTCCCGACGGAACTTTCGGCCCGATTCATCCCGAACAGATCAGTGAAGCCAATGCGAACTTTTACGGTTTGGATACAACGCACGATCAGGATTCGAAAGACGATATCGTCGCCGCTGAGATGGCAATTCCGGTGAATCGCGAGATTCACCTGCTGATGCATTCCAAAGATGTGGGACACTCCTTCTATGTCCCAGAATTGCGCATCCAGCAGGACTTCGTCCCCGGATTGGACGTTTCGGTCCACTTCACGGCCACGAAAATTGGCAAGTACGAAATCGTCTGCACCCAGCTTTGTGGCCTCGGGCATTACAACATGAAGGCGTATCTCGAGGTGAAGTCCCAGGAAGATTACGATAGCTGGATCAAGCAACAGGCGGCGCTGCAGTAGCTGCCATAGGTGTAGGCAGGATCTGGATAGACCAAACATCTCTTTTGAGGTGAGGTGAGCACAATGCACGATATGTCCACACATGCGGTGCAGCACGGAGCTCCGACCAGCTTCATTCGGAAGCATGTTTTCAGCCTTGACCACAAAGTCATTGGCAAGCAGTATTACGCGCTGGCGCTGCTCGCCGCCCTGGTCGGCATGGTGCTGTCCTGGATCATGCGCATCCATTTGGGCTGGGGAAGCTTCGCCATTCCCGGGCTCCATCTGCTTTCCAGCACGGGCGCCCCGGGCAACGTACTGACGCCCGAGTACTATCTGCAACTGATGACCATGCACGGAACGATCATGGTGTTCTTTGTGCTCACGACCGCCCCGTTCGCCGCATTCGGCAATTTCTTCTTGCCCATCCAGACGGGCGCCGAAGACATGCCGTTCCCGCATTTCAACATGATGTCGTTCTGGGTCACGTTCGTGGCCTTCGTGGTTCTCGTCGCCTCGTTCTTTGCCGGCGATGGGCCAACTCTGGGTGGCTGGACGCAGTATGCCCCGTTGAGTGCTATCGGTTCGGTTGGCGGCCCCGGCGAGGGTATCGGCGTGGTTCTTTGGGCAAGTTCGATTGGCCTTTTCTGCATTGGCCAGTTGCTGGGCGCTTTGAACTTCATCACTACAACCCTCGACATGCGCTGCAGAGGCATGTCCCTGATGCGGCTCCCGCTCAGCGCCTGGGCCTGGTTCATTACCTCGATTATGGGCCTGACGGCATTCGCGGTGCTGATGCCCGCCTGCATCCTGCTCATTCTCGATCACGTCGCGGGAACCAGTTTTTTCGTAGCTTCGAACCTGGTAATCAACGACCAGGTGTTGCCGCATTCCGGGGGATCGACTTTGCTCTGGCAACATCTGTTCTGGTTCTTCGGACATCCTGAGGTCTACATCGCAATCGTGCCGGGCATGGGCATTATTTCGCACATTCTCATCACCAACATGCGCAAACCGATGCTCAGCCACAGAGTGCTCATTTATTCCATGGGAGCCCTGGCCGCCCTCAGCTACATGGTTTATGGCCACCACATGTTCGTCAGCGGGATGAATCCTGTCTCCTCGCTGGCCTTTTCTTTCCCCACGCTGGTGATCACCATTCCATCCACAATCATCGTGCTGATCTGGCTGGGCAGTCTGTATGGCGCTAAGTTACGGATCAACTCGGCATCGCTATTCTCGCTGGGCTTCGTTTCGATGTTCATCAGCGGCGGCGTGAGCGGCTTTTTCCTGGCCCAGCCTTCGATCGACATCATGTTGCACGCCACTTATTTCGTGGTCGGCCACTTCCACCTGGTGATGGGCGTCGCCGCCATGTTCGGCATCTTCGCTGGAACTTACTTCTGGTTTCCCAAGATGGCCGGCCGCATGATGAATGAGACTTTGGGCAGAGTCCACTTCTGGATGAGCTTCGTGGGCGCGTACTGCATCTTTATGCCGTTCCATTACCTCGGAATCGCCGGGAACGTGCGCCGCTATCAGGCCTTTACCGACGATTACCTGATCCCGCTGATCCCCGTGCACAAGTTCATCACCATCGCGGCACTATTCACGGGCGTCGCCCAGTTGATTTTCGTCTACAACCTGATCCACAGCCGCTTCAAGGGCGAAATTGCCCCGAACGACAATCCATGGGAAGGCACTTCGCTGGAGTGGAGTACGGCCACGCCGCCGCCCCACAACAACTTTGGCGACAAGATGCCGGTGGTTTATCACGACCCTTATCAGTACAGCGTCGAGGGTGCAAGCACCGACTATGTAATGCAGACCTCGCCGGAAAAAATTAACAGCCCGAAAGAAGAAAAGTAATCTTCCAGCAGGGCTGGGATCTTTCACCAAGGGAGAGAGGTAGCAGTATGGCGACAACAGTCCACGAACCGCCAAAAATCGAGCTGGACCGTTTACCGAGCCAAGGCTCAGGCAACGGGGGCTGGCGGAATCTTGTTCCCGCGGATGGAGACCTGCGGCGGGTCAAGGACTATTCTCCTCTTCCCGCCAGTACCGGCATCTGGGTGGGGTTGGCGTCGATCACCATGACTTTTGCCGCCTTCACCAGCGCATTGGTCGTTCGTCAGGGGGCCTCGCCGGATTGGCGCCACATCACTTTGCCCCCCGTGCTTTACCTGAACACTCTGGTGATCATTGCCAGCAGCGTCACGCTTGAGATCTCGCGCCGCCGGGTTGCGGCATTTATGGGCGGTTTGAAAGATCGGGCCACCAACCCCGCTCGCTGGCTCTATATCACCCTTTTCTTGGGACTGCTCTTTGTTGCAGGCCAGACTTTCGCCTGGCTGCAACTCAAGGGGCAGGGATTCGGACTCGCGACCAATGTGAGCTACTCCTTTTTCTACGTGCTGACTGTAGCCCACGCCCTGCATTTGCTCGGAGGACTCGGTGGACTGGCCCGCGTCATCGGAAAGTTAAGCAAGTCTGTGCTGAAACGCAGCACTCTGGACGCCACTTCGCGCTACTGGCATTTCATGGGTGTCCTGTGGGTGTACCTGCTTTTTCTGCTTTGGATGAAGCTCTAACCCAGTTAAAGGTAGGAGGCAACGTGAGCCAAGCCGATTTGACGATACAAGGACACTCCAGTGCGGGAGCAATGGCTGAACCCGCGTTCTCGGTCCCCGCAAAGAAGATGGCGATGTGGCTGTTCATCATCGCCGACTCCGCAACCTTTGCCGGTTGTCTTGTCGCCTATGGATTTATACGCAACGCAACTCCCAATTGGCCAAGGCCATTTCACAGCATTACCAATGTTGCGGTCATGACTCTCATCCTCCTGACCAGCAGCTTGACCATGCTGATGGGAGTAAGAGCAGCCCAGGCCGGCGACAAGCCTAAGGCTTTCCGCTGGGTCATGATTACGGCTGTGGCCGGAGTTCTGTTTGCCGTCCTTCACCTCAAAGAATGGATGGGCATGATCTCCGAAGGGGCGACACTGTTTCACAACCCGTGGGGCACGCCGCTGTTCAGTTCGTTATTCTTCAGTATTACCGGCTTGCACCTGCTGCACGTGACCGGCGGCGTCATCGCTCTGATCGCAGTGGGAATTCGCTACCAGGGCGGACGCTACAAGGCCGACGATCTTGAAATCACGGGACTTTACTGGCACTTCGTAGACTTGGTTTGGATGTTCGTCGTGCCGCTGGTTTATCTTTTGAATATAGCTCACTGAGACTGGAAAGAGGCAGGAGCCGCGCTATGACTACCGCTGAAACGCACAAGAGTAGTGGGATGGGGAAGGACTTGGCCGCCTACGTTTGCCTGCTGGGCCTGGCTGGAATACAGTTCGTGATCGCCTATCAAAATATCAGCGTGCAGCAGATGTTCGAGCGTATGCTGATTGTGGCGATCGTCGAGGCCGGGCTTGCGCTTTTGTTTTTCATGCATTTGGCAGACAACCGGGGCCTGCGGTGGTTCGTCATCATTTTTACGGTCGCCGTCATCCTGGGTATGCAGTACGGATGGACTGACAGCTTCCGCCTAACCAATGGCGTACCATGGGCGAAGTAGTCTTGGGCGAAACGGTTACATCCGTCGGGAAACGTCGATGAAGCATTCGAGATCAATCTGGATTTTGGGAATTGCTCTGGTCGGACTAATCATCCTGCTGGTGCCAGTTCCGGCCTTTGCCCAGAGTTGCGCTCTCTGCTATACCCAGGCCGCATCCTCGGGATCTCGAATGATTCAAGCCTTGAAGAGCGGAATCATAATTCTTATTGCTCCGCCGACGTTCATGAGCCTAGGCGTAATCGTCGTCTGCTATCGCAGACGTAATAAAACCCGCGACGACATCGCCGAGTCAGACCACGAATGGAAGAAGGATGAGGGCGACCTCCCCTCGGACGATTCCCCCGGTAAGAATTGGTAGGGCGCTTCGTCTCCGGGCATGCCTTCAGGCATGCCGCAAACATTGGATTGTGTTTCACGCCTTTAGGCGCTGCATCCAGCCTACTTCACATCTCGGTTTATTTCTTGTAAATCACTCCCCCCTTCATCACGAACGATACATTCTGCAGCGCACCGATATCCCGTAACGGATCTCCCTGAACCGCGATGACGTCGGCCAGATAGCCCGCCTCCAGCGCGCCAATCTGACGGTCCCACCCCAGCAGCTTCGCCCCATTGAGCAAGTCAGCCTGCATCACCGCCAACGGCGACATCCCGTACTTCACCATCAGCGCGAATTCCCGCGCCTGCGTTCCGTGAGGAAATGGCCCGACGTCGGAACCAACCGCCATGGGAACTCCGGCCGCGATCTGTTTACGAAATTCCTTTTCGTGCAAATCCAACATCGTATGTTCCCGGGCAGCCTGCGCCGGCGTGCCGGCGTGATCGGCAAAATAATCGAAAATAGTAAACGTAGGCACCGCGAAAATCTGCTTCTCCCGCATCAGCCGCATGGTCTCGTCGCCAAGCTGGTTGGCATGGTCAATGGAGGCAACGCCGGCCCGCGCCGCAAACAAAGTCCCCGGTTCGCCGGTGGCATGCACAGCAACCCGCTTCCCCGTTCGTGCGGCTTCTTCCACCGCAGACCTGAGTTCAGCCTCCGTGTACTGATAGTTGGTAGATAACTGGCCGTTGCGCACCGTGTCAGGCCCAGTCTCATAAATCTTGATGAAATCCGCGCCTTCCTTGAACTGCTGTCGAATCGCAGCGACTAGTTCATCCTTATTGTTCGCGTAGGTCGCATTGGACAGCACATGCTGCGCCGGATTGAATTTGTTGGCATCTTCATGTCCGCCCAGGATGTCGATCGCATTTCCGCTGACGCGCAACCGGGGGCCCGGAAACAGCCCTTCGTCAATCGCATTGCGAACCGCGGTATCAGCCGATCCCGCGCCTTCCGTGCCCATATCACGCTCCGCGGTGAAGCCTGCCATCAGATCGTCGCGAGCCGCGGATAGGGCGATGATTGTGCGCTGCGGCACGGATTCCTGCACAGTCTGCAAGTCCTCCGCGCCCGGATGCAGAAACAGATGAACGTGCGCATCGATCAACCCAGGCAACAGCGTGCGGTCTCCCAGATCAATGACCTCCGCCTCTGCGGGATGCTTTACCGACGCGCCCGCCTCCGCGATTCGCTCGCCCTCCACCCGCACTTCGCCCGGCGTCACTAGCCGCCCGCTCTTCACGTCCAGTAAACGAGCCGCGTGCAGCACTATCGCATGTTGAGTTGAAGGCTGAGATTGCGCCTGTCCCGCCGAAAGCCCCTGCAGCACGCATGGCAGGAGCAGGGATAACAGAAGGGAATGTGGTTTTGTCATGGTTGTCAGCAGGGAATGGTACCACCTCGGATTCACCGAATCCACGTAGGGACAACCGGCCGTGCGGCAATCTCAGGGCAGCTCTCCGCTGTCCTTCCGAGCGCCGCGAGGTTCCGGTCGCGCAACTTTCAGCGCCGGTTGTTTACCCGCCGAGCTCCAGTCCCTTCAACTGTTCGAGTAGAGATTTTTCGACTCTCTTCCGGTGCTCTGCCGTCAGCTTCTTCCCCTCCGACGTCAAATAGAAAGTGTCGATCGCCATCTGTCCCTCAGTATCGATCAGCGCGATTTCAATGTTGCATCGCTGCTGCGAAAGGCAGGAACTGACGCGATGCAACAGGCGCGGCCGGTCCTGCGCAATCACCTGCAGCAAGGTGCTGGTCGATGAACATTCATCGTCGAAATCAGTCCGGGTCTCAACCACCACCTTGACCCGGGCATGTTTCTCGCTGCGCTGGCGATCACGCAGCATCCGATCGAGATCCGCCGTACCCGCCAAAACAGCAGTGATGCTCTGCTTGAAGCGCTGCCACTCTGACATGTTTAACTCGAGCGTGCGAAAGCGGTCGGTGAAGTAGAGCGCATCCACAACCGTCCCCGCCTGGTTCGAAAAAGCATTGGCCTTCACGATGTTCATTCCCCACGCAGCCAGGACTCCGGTCAAAGTCGCAAATAATGACGGCCGGTCTTTTGTTACCAGTGTGAGTTCATACCAATGCCGTCCCCGCTTCAAATCCACTTGCACTGGATCGTGGCCAAATTCCTCAGCCATGGCCATGTGGCGCATTACTTCTTCGGCGGAGTGCACCAGCAAATACCTCTGCGGAAATCCTTCCACAAACTCTTTAAACTTAGCGCCGGTTAGCGGAGCCAGGCTGCGCAAGCGCGCCAATTTTTCGTCACCGGCATCCCCGTGCACGCGGTGGTCCGCACTGCGGTTCAGATAATTCGCGGCGCCAATGTAGAGTTGCCACACGTTTTCCGCCTTCCACGGCGTCAGGGCCTCCGGATTCACCGCCTTGATATCCGCATACGTGAGCAGGCACAACATCTTCAGCCGCTCCGGCGTGCCCATCTTCTCCGCGAACGCCGCGACGGTTTCAGGATTGAAAATATCCCGCCGCAGTTGCGCCGACATTTCCAGGTGGTTCCCAATCAAAAATAATACTGACGCGCGTTCTCCCGGCTCGACATCCAGACGGTCCAGGCAGCGGCCGGCGATCTCCATGCTTGCCTCCACGTGATTCCCACCTGGTACCCCTTTCCCCGTGTCATGTAGCAACAGCGCGAGGTAGAGCAACTCGGGATCCTCCAGTTCGCCCAGCAACTCCGCATACCGCTTATCCCACTCCGACTGCGATTGGTTCAACCGGTGCAAACATTCGATGGCGAGAATCGAGTGCTCGTCTACGGTAAAGCGATGATAGAAATCCCGCACCACCAACGAATCAATCGGCTTCAGTTCCGGCAGCAACAAGGTCAGCAGGCGCAGCGAATGCATGGCCCGCAGGGCTTCCGCCGCATGTGGCTGCAGCAGCGTTTCCTGCAGGTAGAGCCAGAGTTCCGCCCCTCGCGGCGGGGTCACCGCCAAAGCCGGAAGCGCTTGCTCGATTCGGTGCTCGGTGGTGGCACTCAGTTTTAACCCGTGGTGCGCCATGAAGTGGAATAGCCGCAGCAACATCTCGGGATCTTGCAAGGAAGAAGACTGCTGCAGAAAAATCAGGCCATCCACGACCGAAAAATCGGGACTCGCGGGCCGCGACTTCCAGCCCTGAAACTGCCGGCGCAGCGAAGACCAGGCCTCCGGAATCTCCTCCAGCAACTGCATCACCGTGCGTTGCACGGCGCGGGCATGCCCGAAGTAGATCCGCATCCAATCCGCAGCCGTCAGGTCTGCCGCATCCCCCGCTCCAATCTTCCGCGCCGCCGCTTCGTCCTGCGCCTCCCAGCTCAGCGCATTGTCGTCGCGGCCATGCCGGAAGTGCAGAAAACAGCGCGCTGCGATCAGGAACTCTAGAGCAGCATCCAACTGCTTGCGCACCGGCGCCCGCAACGAACTCGCGCCGGACCAGTCGCCCAGCTTGCCCATGGACGAGATCAGCGCCAGCCAGCAGGCCACGTTGTAATCGCGCAGCCCGCCCGGCGACTCTTTCAAATTCGGTTCCAGATGAAATACCGTCTGCCCGAATTTTCCGTGCCGCTCCCGGGTCACTTCGGCCAGTCCCTGCAGCAAGGGTTTGGACTCCCTCATCACAAGCTTGGGAATCACTTTGTCATGAAGGCGCACGAACAACTCGCGATCCCCCGCCAGATAGCGGCAATCAAGGAGAGAAATAGCGAATTCGGTGTTGTTTGGATCAAAACGGTCGCACTCCGCAAGTGTCCGCGATGCAGGACTCAACTTGAGCTTCAGATCCCACAGCTCTTGTGAAAATCTGCGGATCGCATCTTTATGAGTCTCCTCTCCGCTATGATCGGCATACAAGAAAAGCAAATCGATATCGGAATAAGGAAACAGCCAGCCGCGCCCGAAACCTCCAGTCGCCACCAGTGCGAAGCCGCGCGGGCCAGCTTCGTCGGCCGCCACTAAATCCTGCCAGAGACGCTTGAGGATGTCTTCGATCAGCCGAGTCCGTTGCGCGACCGCGGAACGGCCGTCTCCGGTCAAAGCAAAGTCGCCAGCAATCCGCGCCGATTCTTCGGCGATGGAAACCCGAAGTTCACCGATGAGTGAAGGAGCTGCCGTCATGAAGATGGGTCGAAGAAATCGATAATCGAGCTCTCATGCCGCATGTCCCTTGGGTGGGCTAGTAATGCCTGCCTTACAGTGCTCCCTCGCCCCGCTCTTCATTACGGATGCGAATCGCTTCATCCACTCGCGTCAAAAAAATCTTCCCATCCCCGATCTTGCCCGTCCGCGCCGCCCCCAGTATGGCCTGCACGGCCTTCTCGACCATCGCGTCCGCCAGAACCACTTCCAGCTTGGTCTTGGGAATAAGATCCACGCTATACTCGCGGCCGCGATAGACCTCGGTGTGCCCCTTCTGCCGGCCATGCCCCCGCACCTCAATCACCGTCATGCCTTCGACGCCAATCTCCTGCAGCGCGCTCTTTACCGCTTCCAGCCTGGAGTTTTGGATGACCGCTTCAACCTTTGTCATGATTGTTCTCGAACTCCAATCCCCTCCACATGCGCGGCTCTGAAATTCTACGCCGACGCTTCCCAGTAATAACCTTCTTCGCCGTGCTGCGACAAGTCCAGACCCTGGATTTCTTCCTCTTCGCTGACGCGCAACCCGATCGTCATGTCCACAAGCTTCAGGATCATCAGCGTGCCCACAATCGCGATCACCCATGAGATCGCCACAGCCGCGAACTGGTTCACCAGTTGGTGCGCATTCCCTTCCAATAGCCCCGATGGCAGCGGGTTCCCCTGCGCATCCTTGAATATCGGATTCACCGCGCTCGACGCAAAAACGCCCGTCAGCAGCGCCCCCAGCGTTCCCCCAACTCCATGCACGCCGAAAGCGTCCAGCGAATCGTCGTATCCAAAAACTGCTTTCACCTTGGCAACCATCCAATAGCAGAAGATGCCCGCGATCAAACCAATCAGCAGCGCCGGCATGGGCTTCACGAACCCGGAGGCTGGAGTAATCGCCACCAATCCCGCTACAGATCCCGAGATCGCACCCAGCGTGCTGGGCTTGCCGTTACGTAGCCACTCAGCGCCGGCCCATCCCGCTGCGGCTGCGGCTGCCGCAAAATGCGTGGCCACAAATGCGCTCGTCGCCAGACTCCCCGCGCTTAACGCACTGCCGGCGTTGAAGCCGAACCAGCCCACCCACAAAAGACACGCGCCAATAAAGCTCAAGACCACGCTGTGCGGCGGCATCGGCTCTTTCGGATAGCCTATTCGCTTCCCCAGGTAAAGCGCGCAGACCAGCGCCGACACTCCGGAAGTGATGTGCACTACGGTACCGCCGGCAAAATCGAGTGTTGGAAATCGCCCGCCCAGAGCCGCGTTTAGCAGTCCACCCTTGCCCCACACCATGTGCGCCATCGGATCATAGACGACAATCGACCATAGAATCATGAACACCATCATCGCGCTGAACTTCATGCGCTCGGCAAATGCGCCCGCAATCAGTCCCGGCGTGATAATAGCGAACATCAGCTGGTAGACCATGAACGTCTGTAGAGGAATTGTGCCTGCATAGTCCGCGTCGGGCGCGGCTCCCACGCCCCGCAGAAACAGATGGTGCAGCCCTCCAATAAAACTGTTACCTGAACCGAACGCCAGGCTGAAGCTGAACAGGCCCCACAGCACGGTGACGACCGCCATCAAGGCGAAACTCTGCATCATGGTGCCGAGCACATTTTTCTTGCGCACCAGCCCGCCATAGAATAGCGCCAGCCCAGGTCCCGTCATCATCAGAACCAAGGCTGAGCTTGTCAGCATCCAGCCGTTGTCGGCGGAACTCTTGGCGTCCGCTACTTGCTGCTCCAACCTGGCAATGCGGGCATTGGTGTCAGTGGTAGGTCCGGGCACCGCGGCTGGGGAAGCGGTTTGCGCCAGCAGCGGCTGGGAGAGAAGAACAAGCAACAGCACGAGGTGGAACCTGGGAATCAGCCGTTTCCCCATGAAGATTAAGTCTGCTCCCGCAAGCGAAGTCGGTCCGAACACAATACAACACGCGACTCACTCTATCGTCTGCTGCGCTTCGCGGCAATCGAAACTATTTATCGGCCCTATCAGGATTTATTATGCAAAAACGAAGCGGCGCTCACTTCGCCTGACCCTTCCGATCTGCGGGAGGCCCGAGCGGCTTGGCAAACTTCGCATCATCCACCGGAATATTCTGCTTAACCTCACTGATTTGAATGGTGAACCGCCCGCCCGGCCGCGCCAGTGTCCAGCGGAAGGGAATCTTCACTCCTCCTGCGTCGCGGTAATCCGCATAGTCGATTTGCGTTGGCAACCGCCCCAGCGGCGTCTCTCCAAATCGAACCAGCCGCAGCAGCAACCCCGATTGCTGGTCAAAGTACAACCTGAGCGGCGGCTTGCCCTCCCGCCGTCCTACCACAAGGTAAGCATCGTGGCCGCCGATCTTCTCCGTTCCTTGCAGCCGCGCTTCGCTGAACATCCCTCCCAGATGCGTTGCAAAATGAAGATCCGCATCCATCGCCGCCGCGTCGATGTCCGGTCCATGCATCTCGCGTGCCGGTCTGCCCGGAAATCCCAACCAGCCTTCATGACCATCGAAAGCGGTCACGCTGTCTCCGTCGGGCGTGTGCGTGATCGAGATCCGCTTGTCCGTATCCTTCGAGAGAATGTCGATCGGAACATTTCGGTCGCCGAAGGTAATCGTGCCCTTCATCACCCGGCTCGTATTCTTTTCAATTGCAGGCGCTCCGCCCACGGCCTGCAGATACTTGTCGAACAACTGGTCGGGCAGCGGCCCGTTCGGTTCCTTCGTTTCCGCGCTTCCGCTCTCTCCCTCTTCCCCTTTCTTCGCTTCGCTCATCACTGGTTTCGCCGCTTCCGCCATCACCGGAGGCATTCCCACTGGATCGGTGCTGCCCCGGTGACAGGAATAGCAGGTCACTTCGCGATGCCCCTCAAAGTTGTCCTTATTGATGGCGAACATCATCTCCATCATCTTCCGCGCAGTCTGCTTGGGCTTCTTGTCGTCTTTCTCGAATGCGCCCTCTACGTGACAGAATTCGCACTCCACGCCCAACGACGCCGTAACGAACTGCATCCCGGGAATTAACTGGTCAGCCGGAATTCCTTTGAGAACCAGGATGTTCTTGAACTGTTCTTCCGCCTTCCTTGGCCCGGCAACGCTAGAAGGCGCAGGCGTTCCGCTCGATTGCGCCTTCGCGGCTTCCAGGACAACTCCGCCCCCTGCCAGAAATGCGATCATCCCGACACCAATAACTAAGATCTGCTTGCGCTTCATCGGCTGTCGCCTCCAAAGAAAATGTTGGAGCAATCTCTTCTCCACGATTTCCGCGGCATTTCTCTGCGCCTCTCTGCGATTCAAGCTTCCGCCGGGCGTCTGTAAAAAACGGCGTGCAACCCTATGGCCGATTACTGTACACGTACTTGCCCGAAAGCTCCGCGATGACTACCTTCGTTGGCAAAAGCCTGTCTACCGTTGCTTTCTGGTGTGGAGGCACGAACAAGAATACCCGTCCGGCCCCGGACCAGTCTTGCTGCAGATCCGCATCGCTCAAATAAATCTTGGGCGCATCCGCGAAGGTTGACCCGAACCACATCGATGTCGTTCGTCCCTCGACCAGATCAATCGGCCGCTGCGTATAAAACAGAAGCGATGATCCAAACGCCTGGTCGCCATAAATCATTACCTTGTCCTCTGGACGGACCCGCATCATAATCTCCTGCGCCAATCGCTTCGAGGAAAGATACGGGCCAAAACGTCCCAAGGCAATATGCGCCGCCACGAGAAAGACTGCTAATCCAGACCCCAGCACCAAGGTTGCGGAATAATGTCGGCGATACAGACGTAGAACGAATGAAAGCAGCGGAGCCAAGAGCAACACCACGGCGGCGAGAACCGCCGGCAGCCGCAGCGCCGCAAACGACGCGTAACTTAAATCCAGCATGTGCGACGTTGAAAGCGTGTAGGCACTTAAATCCTGCCTGGCCAGCACATTGCCAATGTCGGCCTCAAATGGCAGGTTCCGCGACTGCCACAGACCTACCGTCAGCATGGCGCTGGCCACGATTCCAATAACGGCAAGCAAACCCGCGGAAGTCGTCAGCCAACCCGCCCGCTCTTCGCCCCCACACTCCAACCGCTCACACTGCGCTATCCCGTCCGCCAGTAAAAGCAGAAGCGGCAGGTACGCGGGAAACGTGTAGTACTCCTGGTTGGTGGAAACGGCGAAAAAGATCAGAACCACTCCCGCCAGAATCCAGCACAACAGCCGGGTACGTGAAGCCAGATCACTTCGCTGGATCTCGCTTTGGCCGGCTGTTCCGAACCTGCTGCGCCCACCGTGCCACTCTCGTACTGCAATCTTCAGCGCAGCCGGCAGGTACAAGCTCCAGGGGAAAAGCCACACCAGATGCAGACTCCAATACAGCGCAGCAGGAAGCTTGTTGTAATCCCGCGGATAACGCTTTCCCAGGAACCGCAGGAAATGTTCATTCACAAAATAAAACCAGAAAAAACCGTGATGACCGGCCGTACCAGGATTCCGCAAGCCCGCCGCAATGTGCCACGGCGCGGCGATCACCAGAAATAATACCGAACCTGAGATCAGCCGGAACTCCCGCCAGCGCCGCCAGTCTCCCGTAACCAGCAGAAAGAAAAACGCCGCCCCACAGAGAAATACCAGCGCGATCAACCCTTTCGTCAGCATGCCCAACGCGATCAGCGCGTATCCCGCGTACCATCGCCAAACCGCAGCCTCAGGCTCCAGTGCCGTCAGAAAGAAATACAATGCCCCTGCAATCAGCAGGCTCAACAACACCTCCGGAATCAGAATCCGGGTAAACAAGTAAACGCCCGCGCAGGTGTAGACAAATAGTCCGGCATAAATCCCTGTCCGCTCATCGAAGGAGCGACGGGCCCACAAAAATGCCAGCAGGCCCAGAAGCATCACCGACAGCACCATCGGCAGTCGCGTACTGAATTCATTCACGCCCAAAATCTTGTAGCTGAATGCCACCAGCCAATAGGGAAGCGGCGCCTTCTCCAGATACCGCACCCCATTGATATGCAGCGTGACATAGTCTCCGGACACAACCATCTCGCGTGCCGCCTCGGCGTGCGTGCCGTCGGCGTCATCCAGCAGTCCCGGAGTGAACATTGACCCTACATAAACCGCCAAAAACACGAACGCCAACGCCCAGCGGGACACTCTGGAGCCGCGCATCGGCTGCTTTTGTTCTGCTGTGAGAGAAGTCGGGTTCGAGATCAAATGGATGGGCCCAATCCAGTCTTACAAAAACCAGCTCAGTCAGCAACCATCAGTATCACCGTGTCTTTTCCCCGGACTCGCCGTGCCGGATAAAGAACTTCCACTTGTCCATTCCCGCAGGCACTGCCACGTCAAAAAATCCCACCATCATTTCCTGCGAAGTCTGATCGCCCCACGTCACCGTCTTCTCCGGGTCGGGATTGTGCGGATTGTTTTTCGAATTGTCATACCATGCCACCGCCCGCAGTTTTGTTCCGGCCTTCAATTCCCGCTGCTCCGCCAGCTTATAACTCAACTGCCAGTGAAAGTGATAATTCACCAGCAGCAAAGTTTCCCCGCTCCCATCGTTATGAATAATGTCATATTCAAATCGCTTCCCCCGCAGGTGCATGTGTGGGAAAAAGCTCAGCAGCGTCGCGTCATTGGGCAGCGTGCCTTCCACTTCCACGCGAAAATTCTCTGCCCCAGGCGGAATCACCAACGCATGATTGTTCAATTGCAGCGTGATCACCCTTTGCTTCGGCTGACTCCTGGCGAAGACCAGCCCAGCGCTCGTCTCATCGCTCGCAGCCTTCCCGTTCGTCGTGTAATGCATCTGAAAGACGAGGTCCGATCCCGCCGGAACGAACTTTGCCATCCCGTCCGCCCAGCGGTCCGGCGCACTTCCCGGCGCGTACACCAGCAGCAGATCGCTGGTGGTCTCGTGCGCCTGCCGCCGCTCCTCGGGATCGCTCAACATGGATGCCGTAAACGGCGCTCCCCTCGGAGCATGCCGCAGCCACGCCGAATCCGGAGGCCGGATATACACCACCGCGTGGTGTACGTGCGCCGCGCTCGAGGGCCGTACCTCCGCCATCTGCACCCATTTGTCTTCGGTAAAATGCGTGGCCACAATTTCGTAGGTGTATTCCACTTCGCCTCGCGCTGGAATCCGCACTAGCTTCGGCATCTTCACTACCGCATCCGGCTGGGGAATATTCCAAACTTCACTCCACTTGCGCGGCGCGGGCGCGTCCTGCGGATTCCCCGATGGAGCTCCAGCGCTTGCCCAAGCCCCTATCGTTGCGATCTGCTCCGCGTTCAACGACGGGTCATTGGCAAAATGTCCGTACCGCGAATCGGCGAACCATGGCGGCATCATCTTCATCTCAACCGCGGCAGCTATCTTACCCGCCCAAGGCCGCGTCTGGTCATACGTCACCAGCGGCATCGGCGCAGGCTCTCCGCGCCGGTGGCAACTCTGACATTTGTCCTGCAGAATTGGAACGATATCCTTATAAAAGGTCGGCGCGGATACGGCCTGCGTTTTCTGCCTGGCGGTCTGAGCCGCCATTCCTGCTAAAAACACCAGCATCCCCAGCGCCGTGAAGACAGTCGCAAATGTCCTAATATCTCCCGCCGCGGTTTTGTTTTTCGGGAAACCCATCAATGTCTCATCTTCAGAAATCCCAACCTCAGTTTCGCACAAACGCGTGCTGCGTCACCGCGCCAGCCCCCCTAAAAATGCTACAGTAATCGGTTCATGTCTGCTCCCAATTCTCTCTTCGTTCGCGCTTGCAAGTCTCAACCCGTCGAGCGCACTCCGGTCTGGTTTATGCGTCAGGCCGGACGCTACATGCCCGAGTACCGCGCCGTTCGGACACAACATTCTTTGTTAGAGATCTGCAAGAAGCCCGAACTCGCCGCCGAAGTCACAATCACCGCCGCTGAATTTCTTGGAGTTGACGCCGCCATTATCTTCGCCGACCTCCTGCTCCCGCTGGAGGTCATGGGACTGCCGTTCCATTTTTCCGCAGGAGAAGGCCCCGTCATTGAGAAGCCGGTCCGCTCCGCCGAAGACGTTGCTCAACTCCGCACCGACCGTGCCGCTGAACTGGACTATGTCTCCGAAGCCGTCCGTCTGGTTGCGAACCATTTCGCCGGAAACCTTCCCGTCATCGGTTTCTGCGGAGCGCCTTTCACCCTCGCCAGCTACATGATCGAAGGCGGGGGCTCGCGCCATTACCTGCATGCCAAGAAGATGATGTACAACTCCCCCGCTCCGTGGGATGAGTTGATGCGCAAGCTGGTCGAGGTGACCGCAGAATACTCTTCGGCCCAGGTGCGCGCCGGAGCCGATGTCATACAGATTTTCGATAGTTGGGTCGGCTGTCTCAGCGTGCAAGATTACCGCCGCTACGTCCTGCCGCACGTGTCCAGCCTCGTAAAACGCCTGCAGAAAACCGGAGCGCCAGTAATTTATTTCGGCACTGACAGCTCCACGCTTCTTCCCGCGATGAATGAAACTGGAGCCGACGTCATCGGCCTCGATTGGCGCATCCCGCTGGACAAAGGCTGGAGCGACCTCCAGCATCGTTGCGCCGTGCAAGGCAATCTCGATCCCGTTCTGCTCTTCGCAGATTGGAAAGAATTAAAATCCCGCGCGGAAGAAATCCTTCGACTCGCCGCCGGACGCCCCGGCCACATCTTCAATCTCGGCCACGGTATCCTGCCGGAAACCCCGGTCGAGAACGTGAAGAACCTCGCCCGCCTGGTGCAAGACTATTCTGCGTCTCTTTTCGCCTCCAACCTCGAAACCGGAGGCCGGAAACCAAAAGCCGGAAGCCGGAAGCCGTGAACCGCATCGCCATTGTCGGCGGCGGCATCTCCGGATTAGCCGCCGCTTTCTCCCTTGAAGAACACCGCCGCGCCGGTGCCGTCGAATACACCGTTTATGATTCGTCGCCGCGCTTGGGCGGTGTTCTTCGCACCGAGCTCATCCAGGACTGCCTCGTCGAAGCCGGGCCGGATTCCTTCATCACCGAAAAACCCTGGGCCGCCGATCTCTGCCACACCATCGGCCTCGGCGATCAGCTCATCGGTTCCAACGATGCCGAGCGCAAGACTTACATTCTGGTTCACGGCCGCCTTATTCCTATGCCCGACGGCCTGATGTTCATGGTTCCTACGAAAATCCTGCCCACCGGTTTTTCCCCGCTTTTTTCCTGGAGCACGAAGCTCCGCATGGCTCAGGAACTGCTTCATCCGCCACGCGCAGCCGACGGCGATGAAAGCGTTGCCGCGCTCATCGAGCGCCACTATGGCTCCGAAATGGTAGACCGCCTCGCCGACCCGCTGCTTTCCGGCGTCTACGGCGGCGAAGCCTCCAGCCTCAGCGTGCGCGCAGTCCTTCCACGCTTCGCAGAGATGGAGCGCACTCACGGCAGCCTCGGTCGCGCCATGCTCGCCGCTAGAAAAAAGATGCCACGCCTCGCGAACAAGCCCGCTTCTCCCCTTTTCACCTCACTCAAGAACGGCATGCAGTAGTTGGTTGGGAGCCTGGTTCCAAAACTCAATCAGCCTTCGTTACTTACCAACACCTCCGTGGAGGCGATTCGGATCGAAGACGCCAGATGGAAGATAACTGCGGGATCGAAAGCCGATCAATTCGATGCCGTGATTCTTGCGATACCCGCGCCCGCCGCCGCGCGAATCCTTTCGATTTGCAGCTCTCAGTTATCCGCAGAACTTGCCGCCATCGGTTACACTTCCTCCATAACAGTCGGACTCGGCTACGGCCGCGACGTACGCCAGTCGCTCCCTCCCGGGTTCGGATTTCTCGTGCCGCGCAGCGAAGGCAAGCGCCTGCTGGCCGCAACTTTCGTTCACAATAAATTTCCTTATCGCGCGCCTCACGATCGAGCTCTGCTGCGCTGCTTTTTCGCGGGATCAAACGCGGAAAACATCTGGCAGCTCTCCGACGACGCCATCATCGCAATCGTTCGCAACGAACTGCAGCAGATCCTCGGCCTCCGAGCGACGCCCCTCTTTGCCCGCGTCTATAAATGGAAGTCTGCAATGGCCCAGTATGGCGTGGGGCACCTCCAGCGTCTCGACCGCATCGAGCGTCTGCGCCGGCAATTGCCCGGCCTTGCCCTGGCTGGTAACGGCTATCGCGGCATCGGCGTCCCGGACTGCATCCGCTCAGGTCGCGAGGCGGCGAAGCAAGTTCTCAATACTTAGAGAAATACAATGCGTGCGATTTTGGCTGGCCCTGCACATCCAGCCCTGCGATATAGTGCCGAGAAAGATCGGCTTTGGCCGCTGAGGCCCGACTCCATACCTACGCGGGAACTCCCGCCTTCTTTAAACTCTCCTCTCGTCGCAGCTTTCCCATCACCAGCCGGATCTCATCATAAGTAATCTCGGGAGGGACGATGTCCTTAACTGGCTTGTACCGTTCGAGTCCTACCTTCGCACATGCGGCCTCAATTACGGACTGCCTTTCCCTACTCACCCATCTGCTCTGCAGTTCCAGTTGTCCCGACTCCAAGAGACTTGCGACACCGCTTACGATGGTCGACAGTTGCCGTCCTCGAATCTGCGCAATCTCTTCCAGAGTTTTGCTTTCGCTCAGCAACCGCAAAGTCTCATCTGCTGGCTTAGCTCTCCGTTCAGCGCCGCCGGCTCGCTCCCCTTGACGGAATTTCTCCAACGCATCCAGAATCGGCTGACCATAACTTTCCGCCTTGCGCTCGCCGATGCCCGGAATTTCAAGCAGCTCCGCGAAAAATTTGGGTCGCCGCCGGCAAACTTCTTCGAGAGAAGAATCGTGCAGCACAATATAAGCGGGGACGTTTTTCTCCTTCGCCATGGCACGCCGCCACTCCCGCAGATACTCCCGCAGTTTCTCGACCTCAGATCCCGCAGCCGGAGCCGACACCGGCTGCAGCGGCAGCCGCCTTCTACCTGCCTCCTTACCCGCGATCACCGCAGGAGACTTCACCATCCACTCCGCCGCGCTCCCGCACACATCGCAAGCATCACACTTCTCCCATTTCGGAGCTTCTCCAAAGTGCCCGCAGATTTGCCGGTGACGGCAGCGCCGTGACTCCACAAACTCCCGGATAATCCGGTACCTCTCCCACGCCCGCTCGCGCTCCGCGCCATCCGTAATCTGATTGGCGAAAAAACCCAGCAACCCAGCGTCTTTCTTCTGCCAGAGCAGAACACAATCCGCGCTCTCCCCATCACGCCCCGCTCGTCCTGCCTCCTGGTAATACTGCTCGATCGACTTCGGCAGCGACAAGTGAATCACCGCTCGCACTGCCGCCTTGTTAATGCCCAGCCCAAAAGCAATCGTCCCCACCAGCACGCGTACTTCGTCCGACATCCAGCGCTCCTGGTTGCGGCGCCGCTCTTCGGATCCCATCTTGCCGTGATAGCCCACTGCGGCTATGTCGCGGTCTTCGAGAAAATCCACCGTCTCCTCCACCCGGTTGATCGTCGGAGAATAAACGATCACGTTGCTGCCGGCATAGCTCCGCAGGGCCTTGACCAGCAACTCCATTTGCTCCAACCCCTGACATTCGCGCACCAGGTAGCGCAGGTTCGGCCGATAAAAACTGGCGATATATTTATCGGGATTGCGCAATTGCAGTTGCGCCAGAATGTCGTGCCGCACGTGCCGCGTTGCACTGGCCGTAAAGGCCGCGATGGGACGATCGGGAAACTTCGTCCGCAGTTTGTTTAACTGCCGATATTCCGGACGAAACTCGTGCCCCCACTCAGAAATGCAATGCGCCTCGTCGATCGCGAAGAAAGTAACGGGCACTTGTTGAAGCCATCCCATGGTGTCGCCGCGCGCGACTCGCTCCGGTGAAACATAAAGCAACCGGTAGCCCCCTTCCCGCGCCCGGCTCATCACCTTCGCCTGCTCACCTTCGCTCAACGTGCTGTTCAGCACCCCCGCCGGAATCCCCATCTGCGCGAGTTGCGTGGCTTGATCCTGCATCAGCGCGATCAGCGGAGAAATCACCACCGCCGTCCCACCCGAGGCCACCGCAGGCAACTGATAGCACAATGACTTGCCCCCGCCCGTCGGCATCACCACGCACGTGTCGCACCCGGCCAGCAGGCTGCGCACAATCCGCTCCTGCAGCGGACGGAACATGCTGTAACCCCAGTACCGCTTCAGCGGCGTCAGCAGATCGGTTTCCCCACCCATGGAAAGGAGTATAAGCTTAGGAATATTAGGAGAAAGCGAATGCGCGGAATTCTTTGCAGCAGTTTCCGAACCGGGAACCTCGATTAGCCATATCCGCCCTCCGCTGACAAGGTGCTCATGTGGGGACAGCCGCCTTAGCCTGCCCTGAGCGAAGCCGAAGGGCCTGTCCCGCCGAACGAAGCCAGACGTCCTAACCGGTGCGATACTTCACTTCCGGATAAACCTTCGCAAACCCCACCCACGCCACCGCGATCACCACAAAGCACAGCACACTGCCCTCCGGCCCGACGGAGCCTCCGGTAAGCCATCGTGGCCCGTGAAACGACGACTTCAGCAGATGTCCCGGAAAGACCGTCCCGCTGTCGGGCACGGAATAGAAGAATGTCTCACCCCAGTCCCAGGCGGCGTGAAATCCCACCGCAAACCACAGGCTGCCGGTCCGCCGCAAGGTGAGACAGAAAAAGAAACCGATCGCCGCCACCGCCAGCAAGCCGGACCACTGCTCGCCCCTATTCTGCCGGTGAATCAGACCGAACATGCAAGACAAGACCACCGCCGACGGCCAGAAGCCGATCACTCGCGTCAATGTGAACTGCGTATATCCGCGCAGCAAAAACTCCTCGAAGAATCCCACCAACAAAAACATCATCGCCCAGAACACCGCGAACTTCACGATGCGCGCCCCATGCATCGCCAAATGACCCACATCAAACACTCGCAGCCCATACATCGCCGCCAGCAGCAGCGTGATACTCGCGAATCCCCACACTGCCCCGATCCAAAACAACTTCCCAAACGCCTTGTGCCCCGGCAATCCGTACACGCCCCACGGCCGCTTCTCAGCTCTTGACAGCGCCACCGCCGGAGCCACCGCTGCCACCAGAACTCCAAACTCCGCCAGCATCATCGACCAAAGCCCGCTCGCTCCCAGCTCCAGCGACCCAACCCACCGGCTTACTACAAACTGCAGTGGATAAAACATCGCCACATAGAATGCCAGCCCCCAACCCGCCCTCAGACCATCCGAACCAAGAAATACCGTCCGCACATACGACGGTTGCACCGCCGCTGCAAAATCCGGCGCCGAGCTCTGCGCCTCCGTCTGTAACGGCTGCGCTCCACTCGAAATGTTCGGCCCATCATTCATCACAGAAGTTTCTCAAAAAGCGGCTCGGTCATGGTAAAACACTTCGTCCTGCCTTATGACCCAATTCTTCACCCGCGAACGGTTCGGCCGGCCGCAGTTTCTCGCCACAACCTTGCTTCTGGCGTTCCTGTCGCAAGCGGTCTGGCTGGTCCACTCCGAGTTGCGCGCAGTCGGGTCCCGTGGAAACCCTGCTCCCGGCCCATCCGAGCAAGTCCGCATCGCCGCAGGCTGGCGCCAATTTCACGGCGGAGGCATAGCCGGCGCGCCTTACCCCGATCCACAATCCACACTCCCCATCGAAGTCTCCCAGGACGACGCCGGCTTCGACACTCAACACTCCCCACTGCTCTCACTCGTAACCGCAGCCCCGCTGCTTGCCTGGCCCCAGCGCTTCCTTTTTCACGAGTTCGCCCTCGCCCCGTACTGGCGCTGGTTCCCGCGCCTGCCTTTCCTGGCCTGCGGGCTCTTCCTCGGCGCATCCCTATGGTATGTTGCCCGCCGTCTCTGCGGAAACTCGGGCGGATTCCTTGCCCTCGCTCTCTACTGCTTTTCTCCTTCCATGATCCAGGCCAGCGCCGTATGGCACACCGAACCTGAAGTCCTCGCCGCTTGGGGATCCTTCGGAGCCATCTTCACCGCTATCGCCGTCGCTCATACGCTCTATGCGCCGCGCGAAGTTGTTCTCTGGAACTGGCGCCGCATCGTTTTGCTCGGCGTCTCCATAGCGATCGCAGTCGGCTCCCAGTTCTCCATGATCGTTGTCGTACCTTTGGCTCTCGCCTTTCTGCTCTACTTGGCGCCCATACGCCGAAGCGCGGCCCTCGCCATCTGGGCCGCCGCTTGTTTCGTGGCGTTTCTCTTGCTCTTCGCGGCATACTTCTTCCATCCCGTCGTATTCTTCAAAGGAATGCAACACGCCTCCTTCTGGGGAGCAACCTGGCGCAGTTTCACCGTCCCCGGCGTTTACCGCGAAGTCGGGTTGCAAATCCTCCGTGCCTGTCCCGCTCTCGCCGTGCTGCTGCCGATCGCAATCGCAACTTACCTTTTCTGGCCTCGCACCCGCTACTTCGGCAACACCGCTCCCGGCGCAGTCGCCCTCCTCTTCATCGCTCTGGGGATGGCCCATCCTCACGTCGCTGGCGCGGGATTCCTCCTCGCTTCCGTCCCCTTCCTTTTAATCTTCGTCTCCGGCATCCTCGCCGACCTCATGGAAGCTTCCTTCCGTCTCCTCGTCACCGCCTGCGTCTGGGGATTGGTAGGGGCCTACATCCTTTGGAGCGTTCTAGCCCTCGCCCAAGTCCCCCTCGGATGATTTCGATCATGCAATACGAAGCCAAAACCATTCAGCCTGCACTCTGTCATCTCGAGCAAAGCCGAGAGACCCGCTGTTTTTGCCTGCCCCATCCCGCTGACAATTCTCTACACTTTCCCCCGCATCTCCCGCCGTCCATCTCGATCTAAAACCGTAGAATTCGAGGTGCGCCATGGCCTTTCCATTGGAGTATCATGAAACTGTGCAGCGCTCGATTCCGGCTTCGCTGGCGCTTTTCGGGATGCTCCTGCTCCCGCTTCTTCTTTCCACCTCCAGCTCCGCGCAGATCAACGGCACACCTCCATCCGTGACTTCTCCCGGCTTCGGCGGCCGCGCGATCAACGGAACGCCGCCCAGCGTCACTTCGCTCGGCCGTAACGGATTCGTACCGCCCAACTCAGGCTTCAATTTCCATAATCAAATTTCCCACAGCGGCGGCCGTCACCACCATCACACTGTGAGCGGTAACGCCTATTACCCATATGTTTACGCGCTGCCCGTCCCCTATGCCGTCGATGTCAACGACTCCGAGGGGGATGACGACGACTCCAATTATCAGGGAGGCCCCACCCTCTTCGACCGCCGCGGTTCGGGACGCGACTCCTACATTCCGCCATCGTACCCAGGCCCCGCCCACGCTAGCCGAACGGTGGGAACCGGAGCGGTGCAGCCAGACGACGCTCCGTTCGGCGCCAAACCCTCTTCCGAACCGCCGCAGCCCTCGACCATCCTCGTTTTCAAAGACGGTCATCGACTGGAAGTTGGCAACTACGCCATCGTCAGTCAAACGCTTTACGATCTAACCCCAGGCCATCCCCGCAAAATCGCACTCGCTGATCTCGATCTCCCCGCCACTCAAAAACAAAACGACGACCGCGGTATCGCGTTTCAACTGCCGCCTTCCGCTCAGGCAGACTAAATGCGCCCACTAACACAGGTCGTGTGGCCCATGTGGAGCGGGCGGCCTCGCCCGCTAAATGCACGCGGCAAAGTAACCTCCGCAGGAAGCTCGGACCTTTGTCGCTTGCTAGTCCTCGTATTGCTCACAATTCCCACCCCATTGGCCAAAGCGCAGAGAATCGCCCCCGCCACGCACACCGCTTCTCCGTCCAGGCGAATACCTCCACCTTTTCACCCGAGCGGACGTTTTGCCTTTGCTGGAAGTGCGCATCCATCTTCCCGATTCCACCACTCTTCGCCCTCCACTTCTTTTCTCTCGCCATTCTTCGGCGACTCTTTCAATCCCGAGGACTTCTCCTCGACTGGCGACTCTGCCGCCTCTCAGGCGTCCTCATTCCTCGTACCGGCCGCACGCGCTCTATCCGGCTCTACAGGTTTTGCGGGACGATCCGACAACGCTCAGGAGCCTTCTTCCTCTCAACCGCTGTTGATCGAACTCCAGGGCGACCGCTATGTCCGTGTCAGCAGCGCTGCAATTGATGGCGAAGCCCTTCCTCTCTCGCTCGCGCCCGGCAACATTCGTCGAACCATCGCTCAGCCTCCAAAATCGACTCGCAGCCATTTCAACAAACCCGCAACCCGGAATTCGGCGAATGCCTCAGCGACTGTGATCGCCGCCGCGTCTCCGGCGCGCGACCTACCGGCCGCAGTTCTAGTCTTTCGCGACGGACACAGCGAAGAAGTCCGCGACTACACCATCGCCGACGGATTCCTCTATGCCCGCGGCGACTACTACACCGACGGATACTGGAACAGGAAAATCGATCTCTCCACCCTCGATCTGTCTCAAACTCTGCAAACCAATTCCACCCGCAACGTGAAGTTCGTTCTCCCCTCATCTCCCAACGAAGTAATCACCCGCCCCTAGGTCATTTCCTAACTCGCAGTCCGAAAGCTAGAATTCGTATCACCTAGGATTCGTATCAGGGCATGCCTTCAGGCGTGCCACAGGAAGCCTTGTCCAGGCGACGCCTTTAGGCGCTGACGATACTTCTCGCGCTCGCCCAGAACCGTCCTGACCAACCTTTCCATAGCCCGCGGCGTGATACAATATGACTTGACCAAAACTCAACTAACCGCCTGTAATTGCAACCGTTTAGCGCAGACTGGCTGATCGAAAGATCGACTACAGCGCACTACAGGCTAAGAGCTAAAAGCCAGAAGCTAAGAGCCTAAAATTTCATGCCTGACGATCAAAATCCCGAACTCCCCCTGACTCCTCCGCCGCCCGGCGACGGCAGTCCCGGTGCCCTGCACATCCAGCCCGTCAACATTGAAGACGAGATGAAGAAGTCGTATCTCGACTATTCCATGTCGGTCATCATCGGCCGCGCGCTGCCCGACGTTCGCGACGGACTCAAGCCCGTGCACCGCCGCATTCTCTACACCATGCAGCAGATGGGCCTTCAGCCCAATCGCGCCACACGCAAGTGCGCGCGCATCGTCGGCGATGTCATGGGCAAGTACCATCCCCACGGCAACCTCGCCGTGTATGACGCTCTCGTGCGCCTTGCGCAAACCTGGAGCCTGCGTTACCCGTTAATTTTTGGACAAGGAAATTTTGGCTCCGTCGATGGCGATCCTCCCGCGGCCGACCGCTACACCGAAGCCAAGCTCGCGCAAGTCGCAACCGCGCTTCTGGAAGACCTCGACAAAGAGACTGTCGACTTCCGTCCCAACTATGACGGCAGCGAAGTCGAGCCTGACGTTCTTCCCGCGCGCATTCCCAACCTGCTCATCAATGGCTCCGACGGCATCGCCGTCGGCATGGCCACAAAAATTCCGCCGCATAACTTAACCGAAATCGTTGACGCCACCATCACGCTGGTCAACAACCCGAACGCCCAGCTCGCCGAAATTCTAAAATTCGTCCAAGGTCCCGACTTTCCCACCGCCGGCGTAATCCACGGACGCGCTGGAGTCTTCGAAGCCTACCGCACCGGCCGCGGCCGCTTCATGATGCGCGCCAAAGCCGCCATCGAAAACGTCACCAAAGATCGCCAGGCCATTATCGTCACCGAAATTCCTTATCAGGTGAACAAGTCCGTACTCATCAAACGCATCGCCCAGCTCGTCAACGACAAGGACATTGAAGACATCTCCGACGTTCGCGACGAAAGCGATCGCGACGGCATGCGCATCGTGGTCGAACTCAAGCGCGGCGCCGAGCCTCAAATCGTTCTCAACCAGCTCTTCAAGCACACCTCCATGCAGGAAGGTTTTTCCATGATCCTGCTGGCGGTGGTCAACCAACAGCCCCGCGAAATGGGCCTGATTCCGGCCATCAAACATTTCATCAACCACCGGGTCGAAGTCGTCCGCCGCCGCACCGCTTTCCTCCTTCAAAAAGCCAAAGACCGCGAGCACATCCTCGAAGGCTACCTCACTGCTCTCGATCACCTCGACAATGTAATCACGATCATCCGCGCCAGCTCGAACCGCGCCGATGCCCGCGAAAATCTGGTCGCCTACTTCGGCGGCAAGAAAATCGATATCAAC
>WNFE01000436.1_pt1 | contig 35782 bp, 31 predicted proteins | sample 5400451 | NCBI WGS metagenome assembly WNFE01 (sample SAMN13153344, study PRJNA577476) | soil metagenome | isolation source: 200 cm saprolite under Douglas fir tree site 2 hole 2 | place: USA:California | collected 2015-04-18
GCAAATTGCTCAGCAGTTTGTTAGAATTCGAAACCAGTCCTCACGATAAAGGCTAACCCAGGGTGACCTGGGGGCGCAAAGCTACGGGGCCTGCCGGTGGAGATTACCGGAAGGTCGGCCGGGTTGCCGAACGAGGCGTCTTGTTTCCTCCCTCCTCCGGCAGCCCTCCTAAAACCCGGTCGACTGGTTGAGTACGGCCAGGTACCCGAGCGTTGGTGCCCCTCTGCCCAGGGCATCATAAGGAGGCGTGCGTATGGGACGCAGAGCTCTGGTCGAGGAAGTCCGGGAGGCCGCTCCCGCAGACGACATCGGCGCGTTGTTTCGCGCCTACCGCGCCACACGCACGACTGACCTCCATGCCCGTCTGACCACCCTGTTCATGCCGCTGGTGCACCAGGTGGCGCGCCGCTATGGACGCTCGGGGATCCCCACAGACGATCTCCATCAAATTGGCTACATCGGCCTGATGAATGCCGTCAGCAACTTCGACCCCGGCCGCAGCGTGAAGTTTGAGACGTATGCGCGCCACTTGATCGCCGGGGAAATCCGGCACTACATGCGCGATCAGGGGACGACCGTGCGGCGCCCGCGGTGGTTGTACGAGATGGACCACCGCATTGCGCGCGCGATGACCGACTTGACCCAGCGCATTGGCCGGCCCCCCACCTCCGCCGAAGTCGCGCGTGAGATCCAGGTGGCCGAAGGAGAGGTCTCCGAGGTTTTGCAGGCGCGCGAATCGCTCCGGTTGGTGTCGTTGGACGAGGAGCGCGAAGGCGATGACGGCGCGCCGATTGCCCAACGGGACCGCATTTCGACGAAGCACGCAGCGGGAGCGCTGGGGGTCGAGGATCGTGTCTTGATCAACGATGCCGTCGAGCGCCTCTCTGGCCTGCAACGCAAGGTGATCTACTACCTGTTCTACCTGGATTTGACCCAGACGGAAGCAGCTCGGAAGCTAGGGATCTCGCAAAAGCACGTATCGCGCGTGATGCACGCCGCGTTGCGTCGGCTGCGAGAAACAATGCACCCGGAGGCCGTCTAATGGCGCGTGTTGACGTGAGGGGAGGACTCGACGTGAAGACCGAGGAGAGCGTGGTGGCACCCGATCTCCCGATCTACCCCATCCGCACCGTGGCCCGGCTGACCGGCGTGGATGCGCGGCGGATTCGGGCGTGGGAGAGTCAGTATGGTCTACTCCACCCGGCACGGACGCGGGGGGGGCATCGGCTGTTCAGCCAGCGCGATTTGGACTTGATCCGGCGGATCAAGCGGCTGATCGATGAAGAAGGGTTGCGGCTGCAGGGGATTCGCCTGCTGTTGGAGGCTGAGTCTGCCCGCAGCGACGGTAAGGCAGGGTAAGCGATGGCGTGGAGACGGCGCGCCCCCAGACACCGGGGGCTGAAGATCGTCGCTCCAGGTTGATCGCGGATCGAGTGAGTGAGGTGCCAAGATGGCCGCAAGCGTGAAGGACTTACTGCGATCATTGGTGGGCGGGATCGAGGGGTTGGTGGGCGCGATCGTGGTCGGCATGGATGGCGCTGCGATCGAAGCCCTGAAGGTCGATCCCAACTTCTCGGTCGAGGAGATCGCCCAAGAGGGCGCGATCAGCAGTAAGGTGCTCGACTACATGTGCCAGAAAGTGGATGGAGGCCCGATCGACCACGTCATGCTGGTCGCGGAGCGCTACATCATTCTCCTGGCCATGGCCGGGCAAGACTATTACGTGGGCATCGTCATCAACCCCCGTGGGAACGTCGGCAAGGCCCGGTTGCAGCTCCGCCGATTCATGCCTGAAATTGCCTCGGTGCTCAACGCCGGGGTCATGTAAGCCTCGGCCGGGATCGGAGAGTGGTAAGTGAGTGAACCAGTCACCGGCCACGCCATGCGGCCGGAGCGGGGGGAGTCAGTCGTCGCGCCGGCATCACAACACGCCAACGGGCCAGCGGACACGGAGGGGAGCGAGGGCGCGGTGGTGGAGGTCGTGGGCGCGGGGCTGCGGGGCATCCTCGACGCGCTTCTGAAAGTGGACGGGGTCACCGCCGCGCTGGTGGTTGGACGCGATGGCTTCGTGATCGAGTCGGCATCGGCCGATACGCTCGATGCCGATGCGGTCGGCGCGATTACGGCCAGCAGCCTGGTGGCCTCCGAATCGATGGGGGATGCGCTGAAGCTCGGAACCCTCGGGTCCATCCTGATCGAGTACGAGCAGGGTCCTGTGGCCGTCACGCTCGTCGGTCCGGATGCCGTGCTCGCTGTCGTCGGCAATCAGGGAACAAATCTAGGACGCGTGCGGATCGAAATGAAGAAAATCCGGCAGGCCGTGGCCAACCAGCTGTAAATGGCTGGACGGCGCGGCCGGATGCACGGGTGAGGGAACGATGGCCATCGATCTTGCAGAGTTCAAAGCACGTCTGAAGATTCCGGCGCACGATAGTACGCTCGAGCGGGCCGTGACGTTTCACCACGCCCGGGAGCTGGAAGCTGCCGGAAAATTCGACGACGCAGTCAACGCCTATAAGAAGGTCCTGGAACTTGCCCCCGAAGACGCCGTAGGCTATGTGCGTCTGGCCTCGCTGTACGTGCAGCGCGGCGTGCCCCGCGCAGCGGTCATGGTCTACGAGGCCATGGCGGAGATGCACGTCGCCAAGGAACGGTGGGAGCGAGCCGGCCACGCGTATGAAAAAGCTTCAGAGTTGGCTCCCGATGACGCGGAAATCCACACCGCGCTCCGGGACGTGTACATTAAACTAGGCAAACTCCGGGAAGCATCCAAAGTTCAGGAGCGCATCGATCGCACAGTAGGCGCCCCGCGCCCCCGCGGCGCTGTGGATGTGGCGGGGCCGAAGGCGCCGCGCATGCCGGTGCCTCCGCCTGTCGCTCCCAATGGGGAGCCACCCGCACCGGTGTCCCCGCCGCCTGTCAGGCAGCAACCTGCATCTGCTGCGCCCCCGCCGCCGAAGGTCGAGCCGCCCCCGGCTGAGGAGCCGCCCACAGCCGACCCCAAGTGGGCCGAGCCGCCGACGCCTCCTCAGGCGAAAGAGCCGCCGAAAAACGAGAAGCAACAGCCGCCGAGCAAAGACCGCGCCGGTCTGCGGGCGTCAGTACGCCCGTCGACTGCGCCCCCTCAGGGACCCAAGGCGGCGGCCCCCAGCGGGGCTCGGGCCAGGCCCCGTGCCGAGTCGCTGGGTCAGATCCTGTTGGATCAGAAGATGGTGACCCGCGAGCAACTCGACAAGGCGATCCAGACACAGCACCGCTCCGGCGGGCATCTGGGCCGCATCCTCGTCGAGCAGGGGGCATTGACCGAACAGAATCTGGCTAAGGTGCTATCTATTCAGTGGGGCTTACCCTACGTGCAGCTGAGCACTATCGAGATCGATCCCGATGTAGTGAAAGCGATCCCGCAGCACATCGCGCACCGGCACAAAGTGCTCGCCATCGAGAAGACCAAGAGGAAGCTAAAGCTGGCGATCGCCGACCCGTTGAACGTCGTGGCTCTTGACGACGTCCGGCTAGTGACGGGTTTGGAACTTGAGCAGGTCGTGGCGGCCGAGGAAGACATCATGGCTGCCATCAACCGCTACTACACCGGTGGCATCGATCTCGATGAGGCGATGCGCCAAGCGGTCACGGCGGACATCGATATTGCCGAGGACAAGGGGGAAGATCTCTCGGTTCAGGAACTGCGCACGCTGACCGAAGAGGCTCCCGTCGTCCGCCTTGTGAACCTCGTCATCAGCCAGGCGATCGGCGACGGCGCGAGCGACATCCACATGGAGCCGCACCGCCGGAGCGTGCAGGTCCGGTACCGCGTTGACGGCCTGCTGCACGACGTGATGACACCCCCGAAGCAACTGCAGGCCGCCATCGTGTCGCGCCTCAAGATCATGGCCAACCTGGACATCGCCGAACGCCGGATTCCCCAGGATGGTCGTATCCACGTCGTGATCGAGAACAAAGAGTATGACCTGCGCGTATCCACGCTCCCCACAGTGTTCGGGGAGAAGGTTGTGATGCGCATCTTGGACCAGTCCAGCACCCGGCTGGGGTTGAACAAGCTGGGTTTCAACACTGCCACGCTAGAAGTGTGGGAAGGAATGGCCGCTAAGCCTTACGGGATGATCCTGGTGAGCGGGCCAACCGGAAGCGGGAAGACCACGACCCTGTACTCCACGCTGTACAAGATCAATACAACCGACAAGAACATCCTCACGGTCGAAGACCCGGTCGAGTACCAGCTGCCGCGCGTGAACCAGGTGCAGGTGAACCCGAAGGCGGGACTGACCTTCGCGAACGGGCTGCGCTCATTTCTGCGGCAGGATCCCGACATCATCATGGTCGGAGAGATCCGCGACAAAGAGACCGCAGAGATCGCGATTCAGGCCTCACTCACCGGCCACTTGGTTCTCTCGACGATTCACACCAACGACGCCCCCAGCGCGACGACCCGGTTGGTGGACATGGGCGTGGAGCCGTTCCTGATCAGTTCATCGATACTGGGAGTCCTGGCGCAGCGGTTAGCCCGGACGATCTGCACTAACTGCCGGGAAGCGTACGCTCCGCCGGTTGAAGCTTTGCACCGTCTGGGCTTGAAGCCGGAGCAGGGCGAAGAAATTCTCTTCTATCGAGGCAAGGGCTGCGACCGGTGCAAGGGGTCCGGCTATAAGGGCCGCTATGGGATCTTTGAACTGATGCCCATGAGCGAGGCAATCCGCGAGTTGGTCCTCAAAGGCGCCTCCGCCGACCAGATCCGCCAGCAGGCCGTCGCCGAGGGGATGAAGACGTTGGCCGATGATGGTATCCTCAAGGTACTGGAAGGCGCCACCACAATCGACGAGCTCCTCCGCGTCGTCTACGTCGATCAATAAACCTGATTGACGCCCCCAGGGATTCCCGCCTACCGCATGGGAGACGGGCGCATACCCGATTTTTCCCCGCGCGTGGTGCGGTGGAAATGGAGTGACTCCGTGGCCGATCAGGGATCCGATCGCACTCCGGCCTCAGACAGCGCTGGACGCCGGCGGCGCCAGCTGGGGGATCTCCTACTCGCGGAGTCCCTGATTACCCCTGACCAACTGGCGCGGGCGCTAGAGATTCATCGCGCGACGGGGGAGCGGTTGGGCCGCGTTCTCCTCGATATGGGAGTTGTGGATCAGGAACACGTCGGACGGCTGCTCAGTAAGCAGATCGGGATTGAGTTCGTGCGCCTGACCAGCGTTCCCCTCCGCGAAGAGGTCTTGCAGCTCTTGCCCTCAGTATTAGCCAGCCGCCTCCAGGCCATCCCCATCACCAAAGACAACGGCGTGCTGACCGTGGCCATGGTGGATCCATTGGACGTCGTCGCCCTCGACGACATCCGCCGCCACACGGGCCTCGACGTGAAGATCGCCGTCACGACGGTGCGGGATTTCCAATACGCGCTCAACCAATACCCGGCCCTCGACGCGACCGAGGAGCTCGTGCGCGATCTGCCGCGTCCCGCAGTCGTGGACGAGGAGATAACACTCGAGCGGCTCCGGCGGATGGCCGATGAGCAGCCGGTGGTGAAGCTTGTCACGCGGTTGATGGAAGAGGCAGTCCGGCGACGCGCCAGCGACATCCATATCGAGCCGCAGGAGCGGCACCTCCGCGTCCGCTACCGGGTCGACGGCGTTCTGCTGACTCGAGGCACACTACCGGAGTATGTCCAGGCCCAGGTCGTCTCACGCATCAAGATCATGGCCAGCATGGACATCGCCGAACGGCGCCTGCCGCAGGACGGTAGCTTCCAGACCAGGGTGGATGGGCGGCCCATCGACGTGCGGGTGTCGACAATCCCCTCATTTTACGGGGAGAAGGCGGTGCTGCGGCTACTGGACAAGTCGGCCCCGATCTACGACTTGGACAAGTTGGGGCTATCGCCGGGCAACATCGCGCGCCTGCGCCACGTGATCCGCCGCCCCCAGGGAATCTTCTTGCTCACTGGGCCCACGGGCAGCGGCAAAACGACCACGCTGTACGCAATTCTAAACGAGCTGAACAGTGAGCAGGTGAACATTGTCACGGTCGAAGACCCGGTGGAGTACCAGATCGCGGGGATCACGCAGATGCAGGTGAACACGAAGGCGGGGGTGACGTTTGCCTCCTCACTGCGGCACTTTCTACGGCAAGACCCGGATATCATCATGGTGGGGGAAGTGCGGGACCAGGAGACGGCTCGGATTGCTATCCAGGCAGCGTTGACCGGGCATTTGGTCCTGAGCACCCTACACACGAACGATGCATCGGGAGCGATCACGCGGCTGCTGGATATGGGGATCGAACCGTACCTGGTAGCCTCAGCACTGGAGGGGGTAGCGGCGCAGCGGTTGGTGCGGGTGCTGTGCCCGAAGTGCAAGGTGGTGGACCCGCATGGGGTGGAGGAGCTGCGGGCGCGAGTGGGAGTGGAGGCGTCCGCAGGCAGCTATGCGTTGGGGCGGGGATGTGAGTTCTGTAACTACACGGGGTACCGGGGGCGGGTGGCGCTGTTCGAGATCGCGGAGATGAGCGACGCGCTGTCCGTGGAGCGGGCGCAGGATACAAACGGCTCCAACACCCTCGAGCGGGGGGACGAGACCGGGAGTTCACGTGCCGAGCCGGAGACCGTGTAAGCGGGGTTCCGGGCCCAGACCGTAACCTTTGACATTCCCGTGGGACATGCCGTTTGTTCCACCTGTTGCTTGAGGCCTAGACTGTTTCCGCTCTGGGCACGTTAGGGTGAGGGGTGTGCGATGACTATTGACGACCTGCTGCGACAAACGGTTGCTGCCAAAGCCTCGGACTTGCACCTCACAGTCGGCGTCGCGCCGACGATCCGGACCTGGGGAAAGCTGCAGCCACTGAATCATCCCGCTCTGACGCCCGAAGACACGTTCCAACTCTCCTACAGCATGCTGAATACCTTCCAGAAGCAGAAGTTCGAGAAGAACTGGGAACTCGACCTGTCCTATTCGGTGACGGGGCTGGGGCGCTTCCGTGTGAACGTCTACAGGCAGCGGGGGTCGGTCGGCGTCGCCGCCCGCGTCATTCCGGAAACGATTCCCGCGATCGAAGAACTGAATATCCCCCTTGTGTTGAAGGATCTGTGTCGGCTCCCTCGGGGACTCATCCTCGTGTCTGGACCTACGGGCCACGGCAAGTCGACATCGCTGGCGGCGATGATCAACTTCATCAATGCTGAGCGGGCGGCCCATATTGTCACGATCGAGGACCCGATCGAATACGTCCACCATCACAAAAAGAGCATCATCAACCAGCGCGAGCTGGGGTTCGACACGCAGACGTTTCCCAACGCGCTGCGCGCCGTGCTCCGTGAAGATCCCAACGTGATCATGGTCGGCGAGATGCGGGACCTGGAGACCATCGCCGCGGCCCTGACCATCGCCGAAACCGGTCACTTAGTGTTCGCCACGTTGCACACCGCGAACGCCGCGCAATCCATCGATCGCATCATCGACGTGTTCCCCCCGCACCAACAACAGCAGATTCGCGTCCAAGTATCCACAGTGTTAGAGGCGGTCGTCTCTCAGCAGCTGCTGCCCAACATGCAGTTTACAGGGCACCATGCGGAACGCCGCCAGGTCGCAGCCGCCGTGGGGGCGGCGACGGCCCGGGCGGTTAGCGTCAGCAGCGCCGGCGAGACCAAACGCAAGGATTGGCCGACACTGGAAGAACTCGGCCGCGTCCCGGCGGTGGAAATCATGATGGCCACTCCGGCCATCCGGAACCTGATCCGGGAGTCGAAGACGCACCAGATTCACACCGCGATCCAGACCGGCGCACAGTACGGGATGCAGACGATGGATCAGGCCCTCTACGCGTTGTACACGCGACGCTTGGTCAGTTTGGAAAGCGTCTTGGCGCGCGCGATCTTCCCCGAGGAGCTCCGGAAGTTGATCGAGCGCGGGGGAGCGTAGGAATGCGGCTCTTGAAGCTATCTAACGTGACCACAAAGGCAGAAGCGCGGAAAGGGAGGGCTCATGGCAACCTTCCGTTATAGTGCACGGGATGCCTCCGGCCGCGTGGTGGCCGGCGCCATCGACGCCGAGACCGAAGTGCTGGTGCTCGGCAAACTCCAGGAAATGGGGTTCTTTGTTACCAACCTGCAGCGTCAGTCCGGCGGGGCGGTGTCGCTCCGGCGGCTCGACCTCGGGAAGTTACGCAAAGTGGGGATGCGCGAGCTGACGGTATTTACCCGCCAGTTCGCCACGATGGTGAACGCCGGGCTGTCCATGGTGCGCACGCTGAACATCCTGGAGCAGCAGACCGAGAGTGCGAAGCTCAAGACGATCGTCGGAGACGTGCGCAAGCACGTCGAGGAAGGCATGACCCTGTCGGATGCGCTCGGCCAGCACCCGGACACGTTCAGCGCCTTGACGATTAACATGGTGCGGGCTGGCGAGATCGGCGGTGTGCTCGATGACGTCCTCAACCGCCTTGCCATCTTCTACGAGAAAGACCTCTCGTTGCGCCAGAAAGTGCGGGCGGCCATGACCTACCCAGCGGCGATCTTCACGTTTGCGTTGGGCGTGATCTTCTTCCTGGTCTTCTTCATCCTGCCCCAGTTCATCGGGTTTTTCGAAGGCCTGGATCTCCAGCTGCCGCTGCCGACGCGCGTCTTGATCTTCGTCACCCATGCACTAACCGGGTATTGGTACGTCTTCCTGGGAGGGCTATTGGTGAGCTTCTGGGGGTTGCGGGTGTACATCGGCACAGAGCGGGGGCGGTTCCGGTGGGATCGGTACAAGCTTCGTGTCCCTGTGTTCGGCCCGCTCCTGCGCAAGGTGACGATTTCCCGGTTTACGCGCACGCTGGGGACGCTGATTACCAGCGGCGTGCCCATCATGCAGGCGTTGGAGGTCGTGTCCAAGGCTGTTGAGAATAAGATCGTCGCTCAGGCCATTGACAGCGTGCGCAGCAGTATCCGAGAAGGTGAGAGTATTGCCTTGCCGCTGCAAAATAGCGGGCTGTTTCCCCCGATGGTAGTTCAGATGACGGCGGTCGGGGAAGAGACGGGGACGTTGGACAGCATGCTGCAGAAGGTCGCCGATTTTTACGATGCTGAGGTCGAGAGCACGCTGACCCAATTGACGTCGATCCTGGAACCGTTGCTGATCATGTTCTTGGGCTTCGTGGTTGGCTTCATCGTGTTGAGCTTCTACATGCCGCTGTATCAGTTGATCACGGGAATACACTAGTAGTCGCGCGCCAGTACGCCTGCACCGGGACAGTATCTGGGTCTGAGCCGGCTGGAGGAATTCTTCGGCCGGCTCGTGTTTTGATCCGATTGAACGCATCAGGGTCGGCCCGTCCCCTCCCCGCAACAGAGAGTTCGGCGGATCTTCCCACCATGAAGACGAGAAGCGGATTGTGGTTCTGTGGCGGAGGCGAATTTGGCAGTCTTTGGATTGCTGAGAGATGTGACGACGAAGATGGTTTGCTTAGCGGGAGGCTGCCTGCTGTTCTTGTACGACGCGCGCGGCCTCGGCGTAGGTAATCCACACTCCTGATGCTGGGTACACAATCCAGCGCAGGTATCCCGGGAGGGAGAGATAGTTCGTCTCAGCACTATACGGCCGCAAGCCAGCAACTTGAGGGAACCCGGCAATGGCAGGGGGAGCTGCCCCTCCAGGGAACAGTCCCGAGACCCGCGACGCCGTGTTCTTCGCGAAGACGATCACGACTGCGACGCCCGTCCGATCCAATCCGAAGGCGATCCCCTGATCGTCGTAGATCATGCCAGGGAAGTTTTCAACAATCCCTTCGCGAAAACTCCGGCCAACGGCTCTCAAAACGTCATCCACGCGGTACCCGACACCCAGCTCGTTACTGAGCTTGAGAAGGCTATTGGTCGTCGAGGCGGCACTCACTTTGCCGCTCTGGATGTACACGACGATGCCCCAGCGGCTGAAGGTGTAGACGGTGTCGACTGACGTGTCCCGGACATCTGAGGGCCGACCGAATCGGGAGAGAATGAGCCGGAGTCCGGATCCCACGGTGATGCCGGCCAACGACGTGCCCGGCACGATTCGCAGGGAACTGGGTGGAAGTTGAGGCGCAATCGGGGCGAGCCCCGGCGGAGGAACAGCCGGCCCCGGCTGAAGTGGCGAAGGCTGAGGAGCAGGCGGCACCGGTTGGGGGTAGGGGGGAGTGGGTTGTTGGGCGAACGCAGGTGCGATGGCAAGGACGATCACCACGCACGCAGCAAGGGTGGCGTGACGCCGCATTCGGTCAGCTCCTTTTGGCAAAGGGGTTTCCCTTTGAGGATGTTCGTTTCCTGCCCTCAAGGCTCTTACCCTCGAACAGGTGTGTTGCAGACCTGAATGCACGCAGAGCCTAACGCGGTTTATCGGTGGGTATAGGGCGAACCGATAGGACTTTGGCAGGACCGCCCTAACTGTCCTGTACGTTTGAAGATTAAAAAGGCGCACACTCGTGCGACATTACAAGGGGCAGGCTGGATTCACCCTGATTGAGCTCATTATCGTTGTAACCATTCTGGGGATCCTGACTGCCATCCTCATTCCGAACTTCGTCCGCGCACGATCCTCGAGCAAGCTGGCGACGTGCCAACTCGACCTGCGCAACATCGCCGCTAGCCTGGAGCTCTACTACGTCGAAAACCAAATCTACCCGAGCGTGGGGAACTGGGACAACACATTGACGGCAGGCGGGTACATGCGCGCCGTCCCCAGGTCCCCGATCGACCAAGCGAGCTATGGATACGCCACGAACGCGGGGCAGAACTCGTTTGTCCTGTCAGATGGGCCGAACAAGTATACGCAGTCCGGCATCACCGGCTACGTAGTATACGTGGCGGCTGGCGGCCTGCAGATTGGGGTGGCTTCGGTGCCGACGCCGTGAACCGGAGGTCGGCGGGTAGCGTGCAGGCTGAAGACCCAGCCAGGCGGTTCGCGTTGCGACGGACTCCAAGGCAGCAACACGAAAGGGCGGTGAAACCTCGAAGGTGGGGCTCTCCAGTCCGGACCATCTGACGCGGTACCGGTAGGGTTCGCACCTTTTATAAGCCTGCGGCAGCGGTTTGCCTATCCGAGGGACGATGGTGACGGCAGCGAGGTTGAGACAGCAGTTCGGCGAAGAACGACTCGCCTCTGAGTCCAGTCCTGATCATGAAGCCGCCTTTGTGAACTACATGGCTTGTAGCGCGCTTACTGAAGCGTTTCCCGTCCCTAGATAAGCCAGCTCCCGACGAATCACGATCATGCGTACTCTGCCCTCGCGCGGGGATCCGCTGATGTTCCAGAGATTCACCGGTGCCATTTGACTCGCCCGGCGTCAGCCTGCTCCTCGCCCTGAGTAAACCGTGATGAGATGCTAAGGGCGACGAACCTCTTGACCAGCTTGTCCATAGGACGGCGCCTACGATGTGGAGCTTTTGGGCATCGGGAGGAAGCATGGATAGGGTGCAACTCGTGAAGGCCGCGGATCAGCCGAATACGCCTGCCGGCGTGTCCGTTCGTTTATTAGCAACGGATCTGCACTTAAGTACGGAAGCGGTGGCCCTGGCTGGAATCCTCATCCTGGCAGTCGGTCTGCGCTTCGCATTCCTCGGGCGCAACAGCTTCTGGTTCGACGAGGCGGTAGTAGCCTCCGTGGCGCAGGCCAAGTGGCAGGACATCTTCCCGATACTCCGGCTCCGAGACACTCATCCCCCCTTCTTCTACCTCATGATGAAGGGGTGGGTCGGCCTCGCGGGTACAGGAGAAGCAGCGCTCCGTTTCCCGTCAGCGTGCTTCAGCGTCATCTCAGTTGCCCTCACGTATGCGCTGATGCGCCAGGTGTCCACGGGGTGGGTCAGCCTCATCAGCGCACTCCTGGTGAGCACAGCGCCGTTTGAGATCTGGAGTGGTCAGATGGCGCGAATGTACGCGCTCCTCGGCGCACTTGCCATCGGCGCCACACTCCTGCTCGTCCTCGGTGTCCAACGCCAGCGGTGGGGGTATTGGGTCGCGTATGCGGCCGCCGCCACGCTGATGGTCTACACACACAATCTAGCGTTCTTCATGCTTGTCGCGCACGGGCTGTGGGTAGCTTCCTACGAGCGCCCCCACCTCCGTCGCTGGCTAGCAACCGCGGCCGTGGTGGCCGTCCTCTACACGCTCTGGGCCCCCTCCTTCTGGTTCCAGGCCACGCACTTACAGTGGTTCTTGGCCCCGTTTTACGGGGACAAGCCGCCGTATCTGAAGCTCGGCGATCTCCTAGGTCTCTTCGCGTTCGGAGGCTCGTTGTTCGGCATGCCGAGTTACTTCTTTAGCAACACGTCGCTCACGCCGCTTGAGCAATTGCTCGTGCTGCTGCCGTTCCTGGTCATCCTTGGATCCGGCACCGCATCGCTTTCGCGGGAGGGGCGCTGGCTGGCTTTGCTCGGGCTTCCGCTAGCCGTGACGGTGGGAGTCATGCAGCTGCTGGCGCTCGGTACCCCCGCGTTTGTCGCCCGGTGGTTCTCCTTTCTCGGTCCGTTTTACGCCATGCTCGTTGCCCTGGGTGTCTTCGCGCTGGCCCGCAACTTCCGTACCCACCCCGACCGGACCGCGGCCTTCATTGTCGCTGGGCTGCTCCTATTCAATTTGGCGGGCCTCGAACGGTACTATTTTGATCCCACGCTTCACCCGTACCAGTGGCGCAGTGCAGTGGCAACGGTCGCGCGAGAAATCAAGCCCAGTGACCTCCTGCTCTTTGGGGATCAGGGAAATGAAGTAGCCTTTGCGTACTACTTCAAAGGGCGGGCCTGGACTATGAAACTGACGCCCCAGCCGGATTTCGAGGTCATTCGGGGTCTTGGAACGCGCTACAAGCGCATCTGGCTCATCGTCGCGCCGCCGGCGGACTACCCTCCATTGATTAATCAGACGGTATCAGCGCTACGCATATCATTTGTTCTCGCGGATAGCCGGGCCATCAACGGCGTGTACCCGTGGGTTTACCGCTTCGACGCAAAACCCTCGTCGTCGCGATGAGGGAGCCGGCCACGGGTACGGCGATACTGCGATGAGCACTGGGTCATGCGGTCCGCGTTCCACGCCCGCTCCGCTTGGGCGGGGGCCAGAGCGCCCGGTTGGTCGCGACCACCGTGGACGCGGTCACCCGGAGGTCTAAGGGGCGAGGTCGACGGGCAAGAGCTAGACTGTAGAGAAACCCTGGATATGATATGGGGTTTCACCTTGACGTTAAGAAGAAGGAGGAAAACGACCATGCTTCAGTTCTTCACGCGCAGGCTCCGGAATGAGCGGGGTTTTACGCTGATCGAGTTGCTGATCGTCGTTGCGATCATCGCGATTCTGGCAGCGATCCTGATCCCGAACTTCCTGCGGGCCAGAGCGCAGGCTCAGGTGGCGGCCACCAAGGGCAACCTCAAGAACACGGCCACGGCACTGGAGAGCTACTTCGTGGACTTCGCCAGTTATCCGGCGACGTCGGCTGGCCTCACGGCTAACTACACGAGGGCGCTGGCTACCGATCCGTGCACGGGCTCAGTATTTGGGGCTTCCCCCGGCTACACTTACACGCCGGTGGGCGGTGGACCAACCTATTCCGACTACACATTGCGATCCAACTGGGTCGCTGTCGGCGTAGGCGCTCCGTGCTATGGGGTAGGCCCGGCAGGCAGTGGCAACATCCAGTACACGCCTGGCGGTGGTTTGCAGAACACGCCGTAACGCGAGACTATCCAATACGGCTCGATAGGGTGCGGCCAGTGTGAAAAGTCACCTGGCCGCATCTCTTTTCAGCGCACCTTTTGGAACTCGCCAGATCCTAATGAGCGCTCCCTGGTACTGGATCCGACAATGGCTGGTGGTCGCCTGCTTCGCCGCGGTTCCGATGGTCGTGTGGCGGGCCGGAGACGTCGTGGCCGAAACGCGTCAGGATCGTCTTGCGGCAGCGGCCTATCAACAAGGGGTCGCGTTGCAGGTGGAGAGGCGCCACGGCGAGGCGGCGGCGGCGTACCGAAAGGCCCTCACGATCTCCCCGCGGGCGACCGCAGCCTACACGGCATTGGGCGATGTCGAGTTCAGGCAGGGGCACACGGACGAAGCCGTGCGAGCGTACCGCCAACTCATGGCCACCTATCCTTACGCGTATGTGGCCGAGCTGCACAGGCAGGTCGGGCTCTTCGAACTGCGTGGCGGGCGATTTGAGGCCGCCGGGCAAGACCTTCAGCAGGCCGTGGCGCTTGATCCTCAGGACTGGGTGGCCTTCCATTGGTTGGGGCACGCGTATTATCGCCTAGGAGATTTCCGGTCTGCGCGCGGGGCCTGGGGGCACGCGCTAACCCTAAATCCGGACTTTTCACCGGCTCGTGATCAACTTCGAGAACTCGATGCGCAACATCGATAAACACCCGCGACCGCTCCTGGACGCCGTCGGTGGCGTCTGCTCCCGCTTCACCATGGCTGCGGTTGCCGTGCTGATGGTGGCGCTTCCCATCGTCATCAGCCCGTGGGGGGAGGATGGCTACAATCAGGTCAAGGCGCTGACGATGTACGCGCTTGCTGGAACAGCATCCCTGGCGTGGCTAGGGACCCGTCTGATCAAGGGCGGGCCAAAGTGGAGGTCCACGATACCCGAGCTGGCGGTTTGGGCATTCCTCCTAACTGTGCTGCTCTCGTCAGTCACCTCTGTCAACCCGCGGCTCTCGTACTTCGGGGCCCCCGGCCGGTACGAGGGGTTGTTGGCCTTCGCTTCGTACGCGGCCCTCTTCTTTGTTGGGGTTCACTTCTTTGGGTCGCAGCAGGGGATGCGTTCCCTTGCGATTACAGCCGGAGTCGCGGCTGCGATGACCGCCGGATACGGCATCCTCCAAATGTTTGTCCGTCCGCTCTTTCGCGGGGAGGCATTTATCAGGGACTGGTATGGCGGGCTGGGGATGCCTCGGGTCCCGTCAACCCTCGGCAGCCCGGTCGTGTTCGGTGGTTATCTCTCTGTGATGATCCCCCTGCTGCTGGCTCTCGCTGTCTTGACTGTTCACTGGAACCGCGTGCTGTGGCTGGCAGCGGCATGCCTGAGCTACGTCGCCGCGGTGTTCACGCTGACACGAGCGGCTTGGCTGGGCGTCGCGATAGGAACCGTCCTGGCGGTTGGGCGCGGGGGAAGACAGTTTCGCCGCGTGGTCGCTCTGGCCGTGGTTTGTGCTGCCTTAGTCGCAGGCTTCATCCTGCGGACGGCCGTGGGGTCGTCTGCGCCGGTGGGAGGCCGTATGGCCTCTGTCGTAGATCCTTCATCCGGCTCGCTGGCTCAGCGCCTATATATCTGGGACCGCACGATCACACTAGTCCGGGCGAAACCCTGGCTGGGATGGGGGTTGGAAACCCTGGGCGAAGTCTTTCCATATGATCGGCCTGCGCTCGTGAAATTGTTCGGTGTCCGCCCGGTCATCATGGACAAGGCCCACAACGACGTCCTGCAGATGGCGGTGTCGGTCGGCGTTCCCGGCGCACTGGCCTACATCGCCTTTTGGGCCGGTGTCGTGATCGCCGCGGTCCGACTCGCCAGGCGCGAGTCCGGATCCGCCCGAATCCTCGCCGCCGGTTGGCTGGCGACCATCGCAGCCTACCTCATTCAAGTCCAGTTTTCGTTCAGTGCGGTTGCTCTCGCCCCGATTGTCTGGGTGTTTGCTGGATCCGCAGCGGGCTGGGAGGCATCGCGCACGGGGGCAGAGTAGATTCGGCTACGCTCCTGCATCCGCCCACTTCGTGGCCCCCCGGACATTGGCGTACGCCGCCCACGGCCACTCCGATCGGTGCTCGATCTTCTGGACCCACAGGATGGACGTGTGGGCGGTGCCGGGGAACGCGGCCGCGACCGCGCGTGCCCACTCCGCGGGAAGCGGGTAGAAGCCCGCGGCGCTAACCCAGCGGATCCGGAACACCCCTCCTTCGCACAGGAACGCTCTCGTTTGACCGAGAGTAAAGCCGCGTACGTGCGGGCCGAACGTACGGATCGATGTCGGCTGCACGCCAACGGCCAGCAAGGCCCGATTGTGGAGGCTGGCGAGGTTGGGAACCGAGAACACCAGATGACCGCCGACGCGGAGCACGCGGGCAATCTCCGACATGGGCAACCACACATTCTTGAGGTGCTCAAAGACCTGATTGCACACCACCAAGTCCATCGTCTGGTCCGCCCATGGGAACCGGTCGCGTTCCAGATCCATCGTGGCTACCGACACGCCGCGTTGCACCGCCTCTGCTGCGGGGTCGACGAATACCTCAATACCGAAGGCCCTCGCTCCGCCAGTGGCTCGGGAATACTCGAGCGTGGTGCTCCCGTCCCAGCAACCGACGTCCAGCAGGGACGACACGCGGTCCAAAGACGCGATCTGCCGGAGCAAAGCCACGATCGACCGGTGAACCTCCTCGAGGACCATCGAACACATGCGGCTCATGCTTCCGCCTTTCCCTTCGCGCGATGGTGTCCCTCTCAGCGGTGCGCGCCTGCGCCTCGAATCTCCTGCTCCTAGACACTGGCAGGCGGCCTGTGCCGCGAGGCCGGCCTGATGGGAATCTGTGCTGAGGAGTTCTGTCTTCGGGCACAATGAGTACGTGATGATCACGCTGGTCGCGGCCGCTGGGCGCATCCCTCTTGCGCGGCGCCTGGTGCGCGCGCGCGTGCGACCGCTGACGCTGGTTCCTATGCTGATCGTGATCGTCCTATTCAAACTGGCGATCAGCGATGGGGGACGGTTCGAGCCGACGCTGGCGCAGGCTGCCTCGTTCACCCTTCTGGCAATCCTGGTGGGGAGGGGGAGAATCCACCGGTTCGCGATCACCTTGCCATTCCTGGCGATGGTCGCGACTGTCGCTCTCACGTCCATCTGGACGGTGCGGCTCGAGGCGAGCGTCGGGGCGCTCCTGCAGTGGACGATGTACCTCGCGATTGCACTGACGATCGCCTCCACGCTTACGAGCGTCGTGGCGGCTCGTCGGCTCCTCGATGGCCTGGTCGTCATCGCAACCGGGCTGTGTCTGTTCGCGGCATTTATCTTCTGGGGGTCTGGCAACCCCCAGATGCGATGGTACTCGACGTTTTATTGGCCGAACCCGTTTGCCGGATTCCTGCTCCTCGTCTTCCCCCTGACGCTGATGCGCTTTCTGCACGCCCCCCGGCCGCGCGAGGCCTTTGCACACGGCATCACGGCTGCTCTGCTCCTGGTGGCCCTTGTGTTCACATACTCTCGGGGTGCCTGGATCGTGCTCGGAGCGGTCGTACCCCTCGGCGTTATCCTCCTGCGGCCCCTCCGCTGGGGCACTGTGATCGCTCGCATCGCGATGCTCGCCGCCTTCGCGAGTGTGGTGGTCGTCACGCTGCCGCGTGCCGTCGCGCCGGGGGATACCGCCGGAGCGCTCGCGACGCGTGCAACATCAATCGTCGATCGAAGCGACTATTCGATTCAAGGACGTCTGAACTTCTGGCGCGCAGGTCTAGCAATCTTTCGGGACCATCCGCTGGTCGGGACCGGCCCCGGGACTTTTGCAATTGTGCACGCCGCGTACCAGAAGGACGTCCGGTACTACGCCCGGGATGCCCACAACTTCTACATCCAGATCATGGCGGAGATGGGAGTCATGGGGCTGGCGGCCCTGCTCGTCTTGGGGTCATCGATCTGGACCATGTGGGGACGGACGTTGCGGGCAGCGCAGGGGAAGGAGGAGTACCCGCTTCTCGTCGGAGTGGGCTTGGGGGTACTGGCCTTCTCTCTCCACAGCGCCTTTGACATGGACTGGATGTTCCCGGCCATTCCTGCAATGGCGTTCGGGCTCATCGGAGTGCTGGTCTGGTACGATGCATCGGCTGGACTCAGTAGGGCCGAGATGCTCGCGAGCGCGCCGACATTGACGAACTTCACAGCGGGCACACGAGGTCAGTGGTGGCGGGTTGCGGGCCTCTTCTTGCTCCTGATCGCCCTCGCGACCACGGGTACCACCTGGATGGCGCGCCGCCATGCCGTGTGGGCACAAGACGCCGCCCGGCGTCGCGACTGGGCGACTGCTATCGACCACTACGCCACGGCGGCGCGGTGGGCTCCCTTCAGTTCACGATATCTGGACGCATATGCGTGGGCTCTTGTCCAAACTGCCGACCCTCCGGAAGACCTTGCTGCGGATTTACTCCGCCGGGCGATGAGGGTCGACCGGATGAACGAGGCGCTGCCTCTGCACCTGGCACTCGTCTTGACGAGGGGGCAATCCACTCCATCTGCGCAGCGCGAAGCGGAAGAGCTGCTGCTCCGCGCCCTGCAGCTTGACCGATTCAATCGGCCTGACATTTATCGCACCCTGGCCCGATTGTACCGAGATGAGGGACGGTACGACGACGCGGCACGGGTCTACCGCGAGGCGACCGCCCTCTACCTCGGCAAGAATCTCGGGCAGGGGTCTGCGCTGTACCTCATCCTGTGGCCTGAAGTCGCCAAGCTGTTCCAGGATGCGGCCGCCTTGAGTGCGGAGCGGGGCCACATCACGGAGGCGACGCGATTGCTCGAGCAACTGCTCGCAGATGATCCGACAGTGGTGGACGCGGTCCTCCAGTTAAGCGCCTTGTACGTCCAGACCAACCGGACGGCCGATGCGCGCGCGCTCCTGCAAGCGACCGTCAGCCGTATCCCATTTGACCCTCGCCTCGTGGGCGCTCTGAACAGCTTGCGATGACGCCACCCATGCGAGTCGGGATCGATGCACGGACGCTCGAACGCGAGGACGATCTTCGGGGTATCGGGGTTGTCGTCTGGCACATGATCCGGCATCTGCGGGCGGCCGGCGTCCACCTTGTGCTCTTTTTCAGTCAGCCTCCCGACGGAAAGCTGACATCCAGCGCGGATAAGCAGGTGGTGCTGGGGTCGCCCACCGGGAAGCAGGACCGTTCAGAGTCGAGCACTCTCGTGCGGCCGGTCCGAGATCTCCTCTGGGAACAACTCTTGCTTCCGGGTGCTCTGCGTCGCGAACGGCTAGACCTGTATCATGCGCCGGCCAACCGAGGCATCCCCCTAATTGGACGGGGGCGGTTCGTCGCGACCATCCATGATGTGATCCCGCTCGTCACGCCATACTTCTTCGATCGCCGCACCAATCCGCTGATTATCACCGGGGCGCTGCGGCTCGTGGCATGGGTCTCGCTCGCGGTGGTGACGTGGAAATCCCGCAGGATCATCACCGATTCAGAGTCCTCCCGCCGGGATATCGCGCGCTTGTTCCCGTGGGTCCGTGGCAAGATGACGGTCATCTATCCCGGAGCGGATCCTCGCTACCGGCGCGAGGAAGACGCCAGCGTGGTCAGGCGCGTCCTCGCACGATACGCCCTGCCGTCCCGGTATCTCATCTTTGTCGGCGGTTTGGGCCAACGCAAAAACATCGCCGGTCTCCTCCGCGCTTACTCCCAACTTGTGCGCGCGCTGCCCACCGCGCCCGCCCTGGTCGTGGTCGGACGGCACAACGCCTTGTACAACGGTCTGCAACAGGTGGCCCATAGCCTCCGCGTTGCGGACCGCGTCCACTTTCCTGGATTCGTTCCGACGGAAGATATGCCCGCTCTCTTGTCGGCGGCTGACCTGCTCGTCTACCCATCGTTCTATGAGGGGTTTGGACTCCCCGTTCTCGAGGCGATGGCGTGTGGGTGCCCGGTGGTCTGCTCGCGCACGTCTGCGCTTCCGGAGGTTGGGGCAGACGGTGTCCTCTACTGTGATCCCACCAGTCCGGAGGATATCGCCGAGAAAATCCGCCGGGTGCTCGCAGACAGTACGCTCCGGGGCCAGCTCATTGCGAGGGGGCTTCAGCGAGCGAGTGAGTTTTCAATGGACCGGATGGCCGCCGAGGCCTTGAATGTCTACCGCGAGGTACTTGGGACAAGTGGTAGCATCGCTTCGAGGGGGACCCACACCCGGTCTAGTCTATGAGTATCACCGGGCGGCAGCTCCAGCTCTTACTGATTGTCGGTTCCGCCTTCACTTGGCAAACCACCATGTCCCTACGTAGGGCATTAGGAAGCAGCGTAGGCTGTGAACGTGCGACCCACGGGCACAGAGAGAGTCCGCGCTAACAGATCAGGTGAGATATTAGGATCGGGTATGGACGACGCCCAGCCATGACGACACATCAACCCCGGGTTGCCGTAGTAGTTCTCAACTGGAACGGATGGCGAAACACCACCGAGTGCCTTCAAACGCTTCGCGCGGTCACCTATCCGAATTTCCGAGTCATCGTAGTAGACAATGGGTCGGGGGCAGAAGATCTGGTTCAGCTGCGGCAGTGGGCGGGGTGGATTGAGCTGCTGGAAAATGGTGAGAATCGTGGATTCGCCGGAGGGAACAACGTCGGCATTCGCCATGCACTGCAAGATCAACACACCGACTACGTCCTCGTTCTGAACAACGACACGACCGTCGAGCCAGACTTCTTGCACGAGATAGTGGAGACTGCACTTCGCAAGCAGGTAGACATGGTGTCCCCAACCGTACTGCACTACGCGGATAGGCGGACGACTGACCGCCTCGGGATTGTGCTCTCTAAAGCCCTCCTCGGGTACGACATGAAACAGTGGGAAGGGAAGGAGCCGTTTTGTCCTTCCGGATGTTGCGCTCTGTATAGTCGGCGATTGCTCACGGCGATAGAGTTAGGCGGGGAATACTTCGACGAGGACTTCTTCGCGTACGCGGAGGACGTCGACTTGGGGATTCGGTCTGTGCTGCTCGGGTATAAAACTGGACTCGCTTCCCAAGCGATCATCTATCACAAGGGATCGGCGGCGACATCTGTGAACTCGACGTTCGCTCTTTACCACGGTCACCGAAATACGGTGTGGTACTTGGCCAAGGCGGTGCCCGCGGCGACCCTGATTCGTCATGGTCTTTGGGTCCTTGTCGGACAGACCGCGACGATAATTACGAGTATCCGGCGCCGGCGAGGGCTCCTGATCTTCCGGGCGAAAATGGCGGGTGTGCGGGGTATCGGTAGAATGCTTCGGAAGCGGCGGTTAGTACTGCGATCGCGGCAGATCGATCTCAAAGCGCTCGAGAGCGCGCTGGACGGCCGGCCATTCTATCTGTTCGTTCCGAGGCTGCTGCGCTACCTGACGAATCTGGCGAGAGTGCCGAAGAAGATGTAGGGGCGGGCGGTTAGAGGCTGGCACACCGAGGGGCCTTCGAGCGCGTTCCCGGACCGAGTGACGAACGCGGTCAGACAGTTGCCAAAACATTTGCCTCCGAAAGGCAGAAATGGCCCAGGTACCTTATGGATTGCCAATCCTCCTCGCGGTACCACCGCCTGTACCTGACGACGCGCCTCGTGCACGTCACCGATACCGCCAAAGCCGGTGAGCGTCAGGGCCGGGTCGGGTTACTCCGAAGTATCCTCATTTGTGTGCACGCACGTGGCGCGAGGGCGACCGGTCGTCAGGCTAGTGTGGCGGCGCCTCACCCGAGGCCGGAATCGCGTGGGGCGTGGCCCATAGTCCCCGGATCGCGGTTCGAAACGTGCCCCGCTCCTCCGGGGTGCTGAAGAGGAAGTAGGTACCGAAGTAAGCTGCTGCTGTTGTCGCCGCCCCGATGAGTAAGACGACTGCCGGCGGCCACCTGCCGAAAGCCATTTGCACAGTCCAGGCCACTGCTGCAGCAGGCGGTAGGCTCAGCAGCGGGCGCGCCCAGACGCGGCTAAAGAATGCCCATCCCGAAAGGCTGAGCTCGCGATTGCAGAGGACAGGGAGGTACCAGAATGTCGTGGCGAGTTCGCCGACCACGGTCCCCAGGGCAACCCCAACCACCCCGATCCAGCGCATCAGCACGACGGACAGCGCGAGGTTAAGCAGCGCATCAGGCACGCTCATCAGGGCGATCGCGCGGGCCCGGCCGAGGCCGATCAACAAGATGCTCCCCACGTGCGTGACCGCGTGGACGGTCGGCAGCAAGGCCAGCACGACCAAGGTAGGCGTACCGACGAAGTACTGCGGACCAACCCATATCGCAATCGCGGTCTTGCCGAAGGCAAGCAGCCCCAGCGTCAAGCACATCGCTAAAGCCAGCGAGAGACGCGCGCTCTCCACATACGTGTGGCGGAGAGCATCGTGTTCACCACCCGCCTGCATGCCGGAAAATAGCGGGAGCAAGGAGTCGGACAACTTGAACACTAGGTTCAGGCCGAACCACACTAAAGCGTAGGCCACCGCGTAACTTGCCACCGCGTTGGGGCCCCGAAAGAGACCGATCACGATGTTATCCGTGCGGAACACGACCTGGGCTGTGACGAAGACTGCGGCGATTGGCAGGCTAAAGCGCAGGGCACGGACGATCAGGTCTGGGCGGGAGAACTTCGGGATCAGACTGATCCCGGGAAATAGCCGCCGGACCAGCCAGGCAGTCAGTAATGTCTGCAGGAGCGAAACTCCTGCGCCCGCGACAGTGACCCCCAGCAGCCCCGCCCCCTTCACCGCGGACACAATCATGGCACCGGCCGCAGCGAGCGCGAACGCAGCGTCGACGAGGTTGGCGACCTCTGTACGCTGGTAGCCGACGATCAAACCCCTCAGCATGCTACGGGGGAGGGCAACTGCTAGGCCAACGCAGGCTGCCAGAAACGCCGAGCTCGCGGTCGGCAGTAAGGCCGGAGAGACGTGGAACAGGTGGCCCGCGAACGGGGCGATCGCGGCGCTAGCTGCGAGCACCAAGAGCATGAGGGGCAGGTACACGACGAGGATGTTGGAGACCCAGATATCTAGCAATCTGGACTGGCCGTGCACATGGAACTGGGCAACTTGTGTTGCAGTCGTGGGACCCAGGCCGAGGTCGATCAGCCCCATGTACCCTAGCAACGATGCATAGATTGCCCAGAGTCCATACCCTTCGGGGTGCAGGTAACGGATAAGGAACGGCGCGAGGGCAAACCCGCTGACCACCGTGGTACCCCACAGGATGTAGTCGCTCAGGACCGCCCGCGCAATCCAGCGAGTCCGCGACATCACGGGAGTGTTCGGAACGCCGAGCGCACGCGGCGGCGAACCGCATGATCGACGCGCCGCCAGAGGTTTCCCAACATGGCGAGCATGCCGGGAGGCAGGAGGGCAAACAACAGCACGCGGCACGATGCGCCAGACCACCCCAGCCCCCGCGGGCCGCACTCTAACGCCAGCAGGGCCTCGCCGCGAGCCTGCACGACCTGTCCTGCCGCGTAACTGCGCCGCACCCGCTCGCTTTGCACTTCAACTAGCCACCGGTAGGCCGTACGACGAAGGGCTGCGGCCAGGCCCCGACCGTAGATCGCCTGCGCGCCAAGGAGAGTCTTGTCGAGGATCATCCGGTGATCCACGAACAGCGCGTAGGGGATCGCGTGGATCTGCACCGTGCCGCTGGCTTCATGCTGCCGGTAGTACGCCAGGGGAGTGGAGATATAGGCAGAGGTATACCGTAGCGCCAGTCGCATCCACATCTCCCAGTCCGCAGCATATTGAATCGACTCGTCAAACGGTCCGACGGCGTCGTAGCAGGCGCGTCGCATTAGCACCGTGGACAGCAGAATCTTGTTGCCGCGGACGAGGTCGCGCAGTTCCTCGAGTCCGGTGTGAGTCTCATCCCTGTCCCACCGCTGATAGAGCCGGCGGGCGGTGCCGCTCGCATCGGTCAAGAACGCGCCGGTGTAGACGAAACCTACCTCGGGTCGGTTCGCCAGAACGGCAACTGTCCGCGCCAGGAATTCCGGATCCCACCAGTTGTCATCCTCCAGCAACGCCACGTAACGTCCGCGGGTCTGTGCCATCCCCGCGTTCCAATTGGGCACCATCCCCCGGTTGTGGTCGTGGGGGATATAGCGGACGCGTGGGTCCGCGAACGAACCGACGATGGCGGCTGTGTCGTCCGTCGAGGCGTTGTCCGCGACGACCAGCTCGAACCCACTGAACGTCTGGGTGAGTACACTGCGCATCGCCTGGTTCAAGAACGCGCTGCGATTATAGGTGGGGACGACGACGCTAACCTCTGGTGCCGGCATCCGACTACCCGGCGCGGGGTGCGTGCTGCCGGAAGAACTGGCGGAAGGTGTCCAGAACGAACGCTATCATTTCATCGGTTAGGCCGGGGTACACTCCGATAAAGAATGTATCCCGCATGACGCGATCAGTATTCTCCAGAGTGCCGTGGGTGCGATGCGCGATTCCCATGAACGCAGGCTGCTTCAGAATGTTGCCGCCAAACAATTCCCGCGTTTCGATGTTCGCGTTCTCCAGCCAGGCCACGAGGTCGACCCGGCTCACGCCGCGCGCGACGGTGATGGGGAAGGCGAACCAGGATGGGTTTGCGCGCGGATCCACTACGGGCAGCACAAGGGCATCCTGGTACTCTTGGAGTCCGTCGTACAGCCGCATGAAGTTGCGCCGCCGCATGCGGATGAACTCTTCTAGCCGATCCACCTGCGCGACGCCGACCGCTGCTTGCAGGTCGGTGGGCTTGAGGTTGTACCCGAGGTTCGTATAGGTGTACTTGTGATCGTACCCCCGCGGCAAGCCACCGAGTTGCCACCCAAAGCGCCGACCGCAAGTGTTGGACTCGCCAGGGGCACACCAGCAGTCGCGCCCCCAGTCCCGCACCGAGCGCACGATGCGTCCCAACCCGGGTCGATTTACGATGACACCGCCGCCTTCGCCCAGCGTGATGTGGTGGGCTGGATAGAAGCTCAACGTGCCAAGATCGCCAAAGGTCCCCACGAGTTGGTCGCGGAACGTCGCCCCCAGGGCGTCACATGTGTCCTCGACCAGGTACAGGTGGTGACGTCGGGCGACATCGACCAACACATCGAGATCGCAGGGGTTGCCGAGCGTGTGCGGGACCATGATCGCCCTCGTCTTCGATGAAATGGCCCCCTCCACAAGGTGAGGGTTGATGTTGTACGTGCCGATCTCGCAGTCGACGAATACCGGAATCAGCCCTCCGTGGACCAGGGGGGCAAGCGTAGTGGGGAAAGTAACAGCGGAGGTGATCACCTCATCGCCGGGGCGCAGCGGGGCTTCAAGCTGTCCGGACATGAGCGTCAACACGGCGGCCAGGTTCGCGGCGGACCCCGAGTTGACCAAGACGAAGTCCTTCGCCAGGAGCCGCTGCTTCATCTTCTGTTCGAAGAGCTCCCCGTACGGCCCCAGGGTCAGCCAGAAATCGAGGGCACTGTCGACAAGGTTCACCATCTCCTCGACGCCAAAAACTCGTCCCGCATATTGGACGCGAGTCTTACGTGGAACGAAGGGTCGGGACGAGTGAGCGAGGGTATGGTACTGCCGCACTTGTGCCAAGATCTCTCCACGCAGCTGCTGAGCGGCATCGGAAATCGCCGCAGGGGCGGCGGGTACATGGGTATCGATGCGCCACTGCCGACGAAACCGCTTTAGGGATTCCGCCAAGTCCAGCGGCTCCGTGCCGAGTACGCGAGCGAGCTTGTCGGTGTGCAACCCACCCTGCAGCGGTCGCGAGGCACGTTGCCCGAGTTCTGCGGTTAGCACCGGCGCGATGAACTTTACATCCAAAGCCATCGCCCGCGCCAACGCTTGGGCGAGTTGGGCCCGCGAGATACGGTCTTTGCCCGTGACATTGAAGACACCGCGCGCGTCCAACTGGACCAACCGCACACTTGCTTCTGCGAGATAGTCCGCGAGTGTAGGATTACACCACTGGTCCGATGCGACCGGCATAGTGTGTCCTGTCTGGAGCCGTTCCCACACTTGCATGGCGAGATTTCGGGAAGAGCGATCCCACCCGAATACCGCGGTCGTCCGGAGGATGAGGTGCGCGGGAGTAAGGTCCTGGACGACCCGCTCCGCCTCCGCTTTCGCCCGTCCATAAACGCTGCGTGGATGCGGCGGATCTTCTTCCGTGTATGGTCCGCGAGCACCGTCGAAGATGTAGTCTGTAGAGTAGTAGACGAGCACGCTTCCAGCCGCGCCTGCGGCGGTGGCAACAGCGCGCGTGCCGCTGACGTGCACCGCGTAGCCCTCCTCCGGTTGTTCTTCGCACGCGTCCACCCCGCCGGGGTTATTCGCGGCCAGAAAGATGACCGTGGGGGCGACTTCCGTCACGCAGGTCCGCACCGCATCGGCATCACGCACGTCGAGTACTCGGTGATCCCGCGTTTGATGCAGTGCTGTGGATACCACGTCGAATCCCGCGCGTTCCAGGGCTCGGGTCAGCGCCTGACCGACCAAGCCTGATCCACCGATGACCAGAGTCTTGCTGCGATCGCCGCTAGCCATGTCGCACAGCCCAGTCGTGGGGGATCTTGCTGGTGGAGGGGTCCATTCGGACGATCTCGTTGGGGTCATGCGGCTCTGTCGCGCAGTTCGCAACGATAGATGGCGTCACCCCGAGTCCCTTGAAGCCGTTCCAGATCCCGGGTGGAATTTTGACCAGCACGTAGTGAGTCTCGCCCATGGAGATCTGCATGAGCTGTTGCCGTGTGGGCGAATCGTCCCGATCATCATAGAGGACCAACTCAATCATCCCCGAGACAACGGCGTAATTGAGGGTCATGCGTCGGTGCAAGTGCCAGCCCTTGACCACGTTCGGGTACACGACGGAGAAGTAGATCTCTCCAAACTGCACGAAATGCGGATCGTCGCGCCGCAGCATATGCATGATCTTCCCGCGCTCGTCAGCGATCTGGCGCAACGGATAGATCAGCACGCCGTCGATCATGTGACAGTCCCCGCGAAGAAGTGACGGTACCACGCAATCGTCTCACGCAACCCCTGTTCGAGCGTATACTTGACGCCCCAGCCCAGGTCGGCGTGCGCCTTCGCCGCAGACAGATACTGGCGATGAATTTCGCCCTGTGCTTCGTTGCGCACATCCGGCTTCAGGTCCGTGGCATCCATCAGCCTTTGGATTATGCGTACTAACTCCAAGACGCTGATGGGAGATTCGCCGCTGAAGTTGAACGCCTCGCCCCGTACCTCTGAGTGATCCAGCCCTTCTGCTAGCGCGAGGTAGGCCAGGGCGGCGTCCTTCACATAGGTGTAGTCGCGCACGTAGGTGCCGTCGCTGCGGATCACCGGGCTCTGGCCGTGTAGCAGCACGCGGATCGTGCCGGGAACGATCCGGCTCCAGTTCAGATCTCCTCCGCCGTACACGTTCCCACACCGGGCGATAGCCACCGGGAGGCCATAAGAGTGGTGGTAGGACTGGGCAATCAGATCGGCGCAGCTCTTGGACACTTCGTAGGGGTAGCGCCCTTGCAGGGTCAGCGTTTCCACGTACGGGAGGGTGGGCTGCTCGCCGTACGCCTTATCACTGGAGGCAATCACAACGCGCCGAACAAGCCCCTGGTGAATGCGACACGCCTCCAGCAGGTTGTACGTGCCCCGGATGTTGGACTCGAACGTGGGGAGCGGGAAGCGCTGAGCGGTGCCTACAATCGTCTGGGCGCCGAGGTGAAACACCGTATCGATCTCGCGTTCATTTATCGCTCGCTCTAGAGTCCAGAAGTCTTCGAGCTGACCGTCGACCACCGCGATGCGCTGAACGTCGCCGCTACGGAATAGTTCGGACTGCGGATCGGTATCGCGGACCAGGGCGACCACGGTTGCGCCTCGTGCGAGGAGTTCTTTCACGAGCCAGGATCCGACCATGCCGCTGGCGCCTGTCACCAGCACCCGGCGTTCCGGCCAAGTCCATGCCGGCGCTGCCTTCATGCCCACACCTTCCACGGAGCATCTCCGCTCGCCCAGAGACCCTCTAGCAGCCGCAAATCCCGAAGGGTGTCCATACACTGCCAGAACTGGTCGTGACGATAGGCGACGAGTTGAGCTTCGCGGGTGAGCCGTTCCAGCGGTTCACGCTCGAATAGCGTCTGGTCACCGTCGATGTAATCCAGCACCTGCGGCTCAAGAACGAAGAAGCCGCCGTTGATCCAGCCTTCCCCAATCTGCGGTTTCTCGACGAAATGACTTACACGGGACCCTTCAAAGTGCAATCCCCCAAACCGCGCGGGCGGGCGGACAGCAGTGATGGTGGCCAGTTTGCCGTGCTGGCGATGGAACTGGACGACCTTCTGGATGTCGATATCCGCAACGCCGTCGCCATAGGTCATCAGAAATGTCTGGCGACCGATCCACGGCGCGAGGCGTTTGATGCGCCCACCGGTCTGCGTTTCCAGCCCGGTGTCCACCAAGTCGATCGTCCAGTCTTCTCGGTCACCATCATGCACTTCCAGTTCCCCCGTGCGGAGATGGATCGTCAGATTGTTCCGCATGTAGTAGTAGTCCTGAAAGTAGCGCTTGACAAGGTCCCCTTTGTACCCGAGCGCGACAAGGAACTCGGTGAACCCTGCAGTCGCGTATATCTTCATGATGTGCCAGAGGATGGGACGCCCGCCGATTTCGACCATCGGCTTGGGCTTGATGTCGGTCTCCTCGGCCAATCGAGTCCCGAATCCGCCCGCCAGGATCGCGACTTTCACCAGGCACCTCCGCTCTCACACCGGTGCTTAGGACGCCCCATGGCGCACCTCGCGTGATCCCCGTGCCATATGGCCTTTCTGAATAAGGTATGCCCGAAGGGCCTCGTCCCAGCGCCGGAGGGTGATGCCAGCAGCACTCGCCAGGCGCAGGCTTCCTAATGCGGAGTTGGCGGGTCGACGCGCTCGGCTCGGATACTCTGAGGCGGCAATGGGCATGACCGGTGCCGCCAAATCCGTCAGCTCGAGGATCGTCCGTGCAAACTCGTACCACGTTGGTGTGCCGGCATTCGCCACATGCACGACACCTCTAATCCGGTTGCGGATCAGTCGATCGATCGCGCCAGCGGCATCGGCCGTGTAGGTCGGGGAGATTCGGACGTCATTGATGACCCGCAGCAATTCGCCGGCTTTGGCCCTGCGCAGAATCGTCTCCACGAAGTTCCCGCCCTTGCCCGATGCCCCTGCGATGCCGAAGGTGGCGGCCACCCGGACGATCAGGGCATCCGGGCACCGGGCGCGCACAAGGTACTCGCCAGCCAGTTTCGACGTGCCGTAGACGTTCACAGGTGACGGGGGGTCTTCTTCGGTGTATGGCTGCGGTTTCTGACCGTCGAAGACATAGTCGGTGCTGATGTAGACGCAAAGGGCGGCGAGTTCAGCGCAAGCCTGCGCCACGTTCCATGCACCCAGCGCATTCACGCTGAATGCCTCCCCGGGTCGGTCTTCGCACTCATCCACGCGCACGAAAGCGGCGCAGTTGATGACGACGACCGGGCGCGCTGCGTCGATGGCGCGATGGACACTCCCGGCGTCCGTGACGTCGACATCATCTCGTGTGAGTGCAATGACCTCACCGCTGCCGGCCGCCCGCAGGACGGCAACGAGATCGCTACCGAGTTGTCCCCGGCTGCCAAGAACAGCAATGCGAGTCATGGCACCGATTGTTGCCACCGACGGAGGTAGACAGCCTCGTAGTAACGTTGGTACTCCCCCGAAGTCACCTGCGCGATCCAGTCCTGGTGGTCGAGGTACCAGCGAACTGTCATGCGCAAGCCGTCAGTAAATTGCGTCTGGGGTCTCCACTGCAGTTCCGACCGGGTGCGAGCGGCATCGATAGCGTACCGCCGGTCGTGCCCGGGGCGGTCGGGCACCAAACGGATTAGGGCCTCCAGCTCCGAAGCTGGCACCCTAGTTTCAGCAGCAACGATTCGACAGGCGGCTCGAACGACCTCAAGGTTCGTCCGGTATTCGCCTGTCGCTATGTTGTACAGGCGACCGACCCGCCCATGTTCGAGTGCTAGCAGGAGCGCCCCGCAGTTGTCCTCTACATACAGCCAATCCCGCACTTGTGCTCCATCACCGTAAATTGGCAACGGCTCGCGAGCCAGGGTGTTCCGGATCATCAGGGGGAGCAATTTTTCTGGGAATTGGAAAGGCCCATAGTTGTTCGCACTCCTGGCGATGACAACCGGAGCTGCGTGTGTGCGGTGATAGGCTAAGCAGAGGAGGTCGGCCGCCGCTTTGCTGGCTGCGTAGGGGCTGCTGGGCTGGAGAGGCGCCCCTTCGTCGAAGGGCGCCATCCCCTCCGCGTCGCCATATACCTCATCACTGGAGACTTGCAAGAAACGCTCGACGCGGTGTCGGCGGACGGCGTCGAGTAACGTCTGGACGCCTAGGATGTTCGTCCGTAGAAACGGGGTTGCGTCGAGGATGCTCCGGTCGACATGCGATTCCGCCGCAAAGTTCACCACGGCCCACGGCGCATGAGCTTTCATCACCCGATCGACCGTGTCGGCGTCGGCGATGTCACCGCGGACGAACACGTAGGCGGGGTGACCTTCCACATCCTGCAGACTCGCCAGGTTGCCAGCGTAGGTCAGGTTATCGAGGTTTACAATTCGCCAACTGGGGCGACGCAGCAGCAGGCGGACAAAGTGGCTGCCGATGAAACCGCAGCCGCCAGTGACCACTACGGTCCGTACCATCTGCACCCCCAATTAGAAGTCATTGTCCGCGTTCCGGAGCGACGGCAGGCCGGCGTCCCGTGAGGAGACCACGGGATCTGCAATCGGCCAGGGGATCCGTAACTCAGGATCGTTCCAAGCGACGCCGCGCTCGAAGTCCGGCGCATACTCGGCGGTAGTCTTATAGTAGATCTCTGCTGCGTCGCTGAGGACGCAGAACCCATGCGCAAACCCCGGCGGCACATACACCATGCGGGGGTTCGCCGCCGACAACGTGGCACTGACCCATCTCCCGAAAGTGGCCGAGGACCGACGGATATCGACGGCGACGTCGAAGACCTCCCCCACCACGACGCGAATCAGCTTGCCCTGGGCGCGAGGGCTTTTCTGATAGTGCAGGCCGCGCAGAACTCCGCGGCTTGACCGGGAGTGGTTGTCTTGTGTGAATGGAAGCGTGATGCCGGCTCGGGCGAATTCAGAGGCCTTGTAAGTTTCTGCGAACCATCCGCGAGTATCGCTAAGGACCCGAGGCTCGACGAGCAGGACCTCCGGAATCGCCAGCCGGGTAAACTGAAACGGCATCTGGGTCGCGCCCTCCATCACCCACCATACACTCTTGTCTCAGGAGAGGGAATAACACCGTACTGGCCTACAGCATGACCTCGGCATCGTCGCCCACTAGCAATCGCAACGCTTGATGATCGCTGGTGGATCGGCTGACCACGGCGTTACGGCCAAGAACGCTGTCCTCCAGGCGGGTCGTGCCGTCTACTCGTGCCCCATCTAGCAGGACGGAGTGCTCGAGAGCCGTAGCACGCACTATGCAGTGCTGGCCGACGCTAGTGTAGGGACCGATGAATGCCCGCTCCACGAGGGAGCCCGTACCAATCACTGCTGGGCCGCGCACCTCGCTGTCTACAATTCGAGCGCCACGCTCCACGACGACCCGCCCAATAATCTTGCTGCGTTCGTCAACTTCACCCTGCACGTCCAAGCGAGCCCACTCGTCCAGAACCACGCGGTTAGCTTCTAGGAGATCGTCTTTCTTCCCGCAATCCAACCACCAGGTCTGCAGCCGCTGGCCGAGAACCCGACGTCCCCGCTGCAGTAACTCCTGGATGGCGTCGGTGATCTCTAGCTCGCCGCGGGCGGAGGGACGGATCGCTCGGACCGCGTCGTGGATGGCTGGCGAATAGATGTAGACGCCCACGAGAGCCAGATTGGATGGGGGGTCGGCCGGCTTTTCGATGAGTCGAGCGAGCTTACCGGCGCGGTCCATCACCGCTACCCCAAACCGGCGTGGATCGGGGACCTCCTTCAGAAGGACCACAGCATCGGCCTGCTCGCGACGAAACAGTTCCAGCGGCGACCGCAGACCGCTGCCAACCAGATTGTCCCCAAGGTACATCACGAACGGATCAGAGCCGAGAAACTCTCGTGCGACGACCAGCGTATGTGCCAGGCCGAGGGGCTGGTCCTGGGTCAGAAACCTGAGCGCGAACTGCCACGGATTCCCGCTCAGCGCGGCTTTGATCTGTTCGGCGGTCTCGGGAGCAACAATCACCCCGACGTCCCGGATGCCCGCGGCGTGCAGGTGGTCCATTACGTAGTGCACGATCGGCCGGTTGGCGATGGGGATTAACTGCTTGGGGATTGTGTACGTTAGGGGCCGCAGACGGGTGCCCTTGCCCCCACACAACACTAAGCCTTTCATTGTGTAATGCTACCTCCTCCCACAGTTGTACCCCCACGCTAAACGGTCAAGGCCGATGTGGCCGAGCTTCGTGCGGAACGTGCCTGCACATCAGCTATAGTTCTCTCTCTGTGTAAGGACTCCGCTGCGTTACCCAGGAGGGGTGGACGGGTGCGTTTTTGTGTACAGTGCGCAGTGCCTTAACCGTCCCAAGCAGATGTCAGGTGCCAAATGGCGTTTTCCGAGCACACAGCAGCGAGGCAGTCTCACGGGCGAGGACCGGCATTTGTCCGCCTAGCAACGACGGGAGGCATGTAGGTTCCGGCGGGGTAGGAGTCGGAGTTAGGACTCGAGTTGATGTAAGGCTGACCCAGGACCGACCCCCGGAGGGAGTGTTATCCCCGCGCTCGCCAGTAGTCGAGAGAGTCCTTCAACGTACGTTCAAACGGAATCGTGGTTTGCCAGCCGGTCACTTCGCGGAACTTTGCATAGTTGCCGATCAGCACCGGGACATCCGAGGGCCGAAGCCGCAGGGGATCGCTCTCGACTTTGATGTCTTTGCGGGTGGAGAGTGCAAGCAACATGCTCAGCACCTCCTTGATCGCGTAGCCCTTGCCGCTGCAGATGTTATAGACATCCCCAGGAGCGCAGTGTTCGGTGGCCAACCAATACCCTCGCACGATATCGCGTACGTCGGTGAAGTCCCGAATGGCGTCGAGATTGCCGACAGAAACCGCCGGGCGCTGGCGTTCTTTCTCGATATCGACAATCTGTTTAGCGAAATTGCTGACGACGAACACTTCTCCCCGACGCGGTCCCTCATGGTTGAATGCGCGCGTGCGGATGATCCGGATCTTGAAGGACTTCCAGTATTGATAGCCCATGTAGTCCTGTGCAACCTTTGAGACGGCGTACGGTGACAGCGGCCGCAGAGGGTTCGACTCTTTGATAGGCAGTTCGTCCCGTTCCACTTGGCCATACTCCTCGGAGGAACCAGCAATCTGGACAACCGGATCGTATCCGCTAGGCCGCAGATGCTTGATGGCTTCAAAGAGGTTGCACTGCCCTACAACGTTCGTGTGGAATGTCTCTGCAGGCGAGTCCCACGAGGCCGGCACGTAGCTTTGGGCCGCCAGGTGGAAGACCCGGTCAGGCTTGATCTTCTCGATCACGCGATAGACATTGTGAGAGTCAGTAATGTCGCATTCGTGGAAGATAACTTTCCCCCCGAGGTGGTCGGCAGCGTCTTCCTTGCTTCGCCACCGCCGCGTCCCATGAATTTCCACGGAGGGGTAGTGGGCGAGCACATAGTCACCCAGGTGGCTGCCAGCAAATCCTGTAATCCCGGTGATGAGGATTTTCACAGGCCTACCTCCTCCAAGGATGAGAGTACGTGGGGTGCCTGATGTCGTTACCCACCCGTCATTCGGGTTAGTGCGCCGTCTAGGAACTGCCGGCCACTGTGTCCATTTCAAGCATCCGCGTCGGACCGGCGGGGGAGACAGGGTGAAGCGGATACTCTGGGAATGACCGTAGTCAAATTGCCAGCACATGTCAATCGGTAAGAGGATCCAGACTTAGACAGCGGAGCGGCGTCGCACCAGACTATGGTCCGGGCTTGTCGGGCATGCCCAAGGTGAGGACATGCTCAGCGAAGGGCGCCGTCGACAATTCCGCGTGTTGCTCACAATTGTGCTGGACAGTTGCACGATTGCGGCGGCGTTTTCATTAGCCTACCTGTTACGTTTCTACTGGGAAGTTGTTCCGGCACCTGACTCCCCTCCCGCCCAACCGTACTTTGCGATCTTACCTGTTCTCGTTCCGACGTGGATAGCGATCTTCGCCGCATACGGCTTGTACCGCGACCGCCTCCAGGGATTCTTCGATGAGGCCCTGCGGGTCGCAAGCGCTGTGTCTGTCGGCCTTATGATGCTGCTGGCTGGATCGTTCTTCTACCGGCAGTTCTCCTACTCACGGTTGTGGATCGTGTTTGCGTGGGGTTTGAGCATTGTGCTCGTGCTCGTCACCCGAGGGGTGATGCGCATGAGCCATCGCGCCCTGCGGGCGCGCGGCGTAGATGTTCACCGGGTGCTCATCGTCGGCACCGGATCGGAGGGCCAAGATCTCGCCCGGGTGCTGCGTGGACATCCAGAATACGGCCAACGCCCAATCGCGTTCGTGGACGAGTCCTCTGCCGGCGAGGTCGAGGGCCTGCCGGTCGTGGGCCGTCCGGAGAACGTGTTGGTGGCCGTACGAAAGACGTCCGCCCACCGCGTCATCATCGCTCTACCAGCGGAGGCGCGGCAGACCATCCTGCGAGTCGCGGCGGCATGCCAGGAGGCCGGTGTGCCGTTTGGCATCGTGCCCGATCTGTATACCCTCATCGCGAGTGGCGCCCAGATTGAGCTCGTGGACCGGCTGCCTCTCCTGACGCTGCACGGCAGCCCGCTGACTGGGTGGGGCCGGCGGCTGAAGGACACGTTCGATGTGGTCGGGGCGTTGGTCGGGCTGATCTTCACCCTCCCGCTGTGTGTCGTGATTGCTGTTCTGATCGTGACGGATACCCCCGGCCCAGTGTTCTATCGTCAGAAGAGGATCGGCAAGGCGGGCGTCCCCTTTTGCGCATGGAAGTTCCGCACCATGGTGGCCGATGCCGATCACCATCTCGTGGGCGACGCGCGGCTGCGCGAACGTTTTGCGGCCGCCTTCAAGCTGCCTGATGATCCCCGGGTGACTCGCATCGGGCGCTGGTTGCGCCGGACGAGTTTGGACGAACTTCCCCAGCTGCTCAACGTCCTGAGGGGGGAGATGAGTCTGGTTGGGCCACGGCCGATCGTGGAAGATGAACTACAAAAGTATGGCCCATGGGAACGGCGCCTGCTGTGCGTCAAGCCAGGTCTCACGGGACTGTGGCAGATCCTGCGCCACCACCGGCCGGACTATGCCCAACGAGTGAGCCTGGATATGTACTACATCGATCACTGGTCGGTCGGCTTGGACCTCAAGATTCTGCTGCGAACATTCCCATCCGTCATCGCGGGGCGGGGGGCCTACTAGACACCGCGCCCCGCGGCAGTCAGGACCGTCGGACCGCTGGATGTGTTCAGGGATTGCGGCTCAGCCGGGTAACTGGGGGCTGAAAGTGCAGATGGACTCCGTTGTCGAACTTTCGGCCTCCATGACGGAGCCGCGCCCGGGCGACTCCGCGGGGGCCAGGCTGCAGCAGCTACGGGTCGCGCTCATCCACGATTGGCTCATCACCCTGGGTGGGGCGGACCGCGTCCTGCTCGCCCTGCATGACGTGTTTCCACAAGCCCCCGTGTTTGTCGCACTCCACGCCCTGGGTCGGTTGCCGGAGTCGTTTCGTCGGCTTGACGTGCGGGGCACGTGGCTGCAGCGCCTTCCAGGGGCGACGCGACGCCACCGCTGGCTGGTTCCCCTCATGCCGTTCGCCTTTGCGCATCTGAACCTCCGCGGCTACAACGTGATCGTAAGCAGCAGCCATGCCTGCGCGAAGGGCGTGGGCGTCCCCCCCGGGGCGATTCATGTCTGTTATTGTCACACGCCGATGCGCTATGCGTGGGACCTGCCACAGGAGTACCTGGCTGCGACACCAGCCATCCTGCGGCCCGGGGCCCGGGCCGCACTCGCGTGGCTGCGGCAATGGGATCGGG
>WNFE01000474.1_pt1 | contig 35684 bp, 32 predicted proteins | sample 5400451 | NCBI WGS metagenome assembly WNFE01 (sample SAMN13153344, study PRJNA577476) | soil metagenome | isolation source: 200 cm saprolite under Douglas fir tree site 2 hole 2 | place: USA:California | collected 2015-04-18
CGATCCCCTGATGAACCATATTCCCTCGGGGCATTAAGCTCCCCCCACAGAGATACGATATTCTTCCGATGCGGGTGAGTCAAGGATTGGCTCACTATGCGTGACCGCTGCCTTCTGTCTCTTCGTATTCGTCGATGAGCTGCTCGAGTTCATCGAGTTCGGCTGGTCGGACATTCTGAAACGAGACCCCGAATGTGTCCTCTCCGACCCACTGCACGCGCGCGTCTTCGATCGAGACCGGTTCCTCCGCGCCGGGAATGACCAGTCGCAGGCGGATCACCTTGCCGGGGTAGACTTCGAGGTCACAATCGAACCTGGCGCCACCGACCGAGAGGTCGAGAGTGACCGCTTCGATCTCATGCGAGTTTCCCAACAGAAATCCCTGAACCTGTGCCGGTACCCGGCGATGTTTTCGTCGATCCATGTAGCTCACAAGATTCCTGTTTCGCGTGCGATTCGGGGCAATGCTGAAGAACTGGATCTCCCACCTAGCGCTAACGAATTTCGTTACCGGAGCTTGAGGAGCTTGCCGTCGAGTACAGTGTCCGTCACGAACTTCTCGAAATTCTTGTTGTACAGCTCATTGAGCAACTCCTGGGCATCCTCTGGGTCGAACCAGAAGACCTGATTGGTCCCGGCACTGGTGAGGGTCTCACGGACTTGACTGCCGTCAGCATGATTGTTCACTTGGACGACCATCCGACTTTTGGCGTTAAGGGTGGTCTGTCCGATACCACTCTGGGCATCCACGCCGACATCGACAAGTTCGCCGGTGATGGTCATGTCTGCCCCGGCTGCTCTGTTGCCCTCGGCGACGGTTGCGTTCCAGCCTTTCCCTTTGAGATAGTCGGCGAAGGCCTGTGCCGTGGCCTCGCTGAGCGTGCCGTTGGAAAGGCTGAAGTGACTCTCCCCGCCCCAAAGGTGATGTCTGGTACCGAGACGAGATCGGTCCATGCGATGGTCTTCAAACGGCTGAATCGCGACGGTCGGGGAACTCATCGCAACGACCCTTTCGTCGCCCCCGCTCACGACGGGGACCGTAAGATCAATCCGCTCGCCCTTGCCTGCACAGCCGGTCGCTAAGATGACCCCGAGGAGCCCGATTCCTACGATGTGATAGTGCCTCACATGTTCCTCCTTCGTAATGCGATGGTCCAACGCACATGGCAGGTCTCCGATTGAAACACATACTACTTTTATTTCGTCACGAAATGCGCGCGGCGATTTTGTTGATAACAGTCTTCGTTCTGCTGCTTGCAGAAGGGCCTCGCTTCTCCGTAGCTCGTGATCTGGAGCTGCGAAGTCGGGACACCGAGGTCCTGGAGGTATTGCTTGGCGGCGCGCGCCCGCTTCTCGCCCAGGACGAGGTTGTACGCCACGGTACCTCGTTCATCGGCATGGCCTTCGATCAGCACGGTTTTGCTCCCACTGGCGCGAAGCCATCCGGCATTGGCGTCCAACACCGGCATGGCATCCTTGCGGATTTGAAACCGGTCGTAATCGAAGAACACGTCGCCCAATGCATTGCTGTCGGATGCGGTGGTCGGTGAGAGCGAGAGATTGGATGGTGGGCTGCCAGATGGCCGGTCAAACGAGCGCTCCAGCGGTACAGTCTTGATCGCGTCCGGCTGGATCGCCTCGATCTTGGCCTGACCGGACTGATCGCCGGACGAGGAAGCCACTTTCTTACTAGCGCAGCCCGCAAACAAAAGCATGAGGCTCAGACTTAGACACACGCTGATGACTCTTCGATCCATGGCATAACCTCCTATTCATCGTAATTATTGGTCACGCTGCTTTGTCAGGGTCAGGATTGTCTGGCTCTATCACCTTAGTCTGCTACATCTCTTCACGCGGGTACGGATACTAGATTGTCGCTCTTACTTATAGGTGCTCAACGGGTGTCCGTCAACCCAAAATCTCTCTCCTCGCCCATGACGGCGTACGAGCGAGCAGATCCTTTCCGAACCGGAAGTTGCATCCATCTCCGGCTTTCGCTAAGGTGCGACTCATGACCCATTCCCTCGCGCGCTCACTCGTCCTTGCCGGCGCGAGTGGGCTTTTCGTCCCGCTGAGTTTCCCGAAATCTGATCTCGGACTGTTGGCCTGGATCGCCCTAGTGCCATTGCATTGGGCGTTGGACTGCAAGAGCAAGACGCAGGCGTTTTGGATCGGCTGGTTATCCGGCACGATTGCGTTTACGGGCATGATGGCCTGGGTGGTCACCGCCATGAACACCTACGGCAAAGTCCCGCTGGTGATCAGCTACGGCCTCATGATGCTGCTCACGGCCTATCTTGGCCTCTATGTCGGCCTCTATTCTGCCGGGGCCGTGTGGTTTCAGACCCTGATTCCTCGCTACGGTCTCTTCGCAGTTCCCTGCTTATGGGTGACCCTCGAACTGATCCGGACGTATGTTCTGAGCGGATTGCCGTGGGGCCTCCTCGGCTATTCTCAATATCGACAGATTGAGATGATCCAGATTGCGGATCACATGGGGGTGTACGGGGTCTCGTTCCTCATCGTGCTGGTGAATGTCGCGCTGGCTGAATTCCTGTCCTGGCTGATGCCGCTGCTCCGGGGATTCCGTCCGGCAAAGCTCCCCTGGGAACTCGTGGCGATGGCGGCATTGCTGGTGACGCTCTCGTGGGAGTATGGTCTTGGAACATTATCTGGAGCGCCTTTTTCTGATATTCCCCGATCGTCCATCAGCGTGGGAGTTGTACAGCCGAACGTCGATCAGGCAGTGAAGTGGGATACCGCCTATCGAGAGGAGACCCTTGCGCGACTTGAGCGGCTGACAGAACAGCTCGGCCGTGCCACAGATTTGGTGATCTGGCCGGAGGCGGCAACACCGTTCGTCTTTGAGCGTGAGCCGGTCTATCAACTGCAACTTATCGCGCTGGCAAATCGCGCTCAGGCACCGATCTTGTTTGGAAGCCCCGCCCTGCGTTTCTATCCTGATCGACGGCCATATCTGTTGAATAGTGCGTACCTCCTCTCCCCCGACGGTCAGTTATTGGGGCGCTACGACAAACATCATCTGGTGCCGTTCGGAGAATATATTCCGTTCAGATCTTCGCTCTTGTTTTTCCTCGATAAATTGGTAGAAGGGATCGGCGATTTCGAAGCGGGAACTGGTCCGACGGTCTTGACCGTGACGCCGAAGCTCCGGTCTGCTTCTGCAGGCTTGGCGGGGACGACGCCGCGACCGGTAGAGTTCGGAGTGGCGATCTGCTACGAAGTGATTTTCCCGAACCTGGTGCGGCAATTCGCCGCGAATGGAGCGGAGTTCTTGGTGACCGTGACGAACGATGCCTGGTTTGGTTCCTCGTCGGCGGCCTCGCAACATTTTTCGATGGTGGTGTTTCGTTCGGTCGAAAATCATTTGGCCTTTGCTCGCTCAGCCAACACCGGCATTTCCGGTTTCATCGATCCGTTCGGGCACATCGTTGAGGCGACGCCGATCTTCACGGAGCAGGCCGTCAAGGCTACGATGCAGGTTTGGCGTCCAGATACGTTTTACAGCCGGCACGGCGATGTGTTCGCCTACGGCTGTGCTATAATCTGCGCGCTTTTGTTCCTGTTCGGCCTTTTTCGCACTAAGGGATCGGAGCCCGACGCAGTGGCGGTATAACTAGAAAGGATCGCTCCATGTTAGATGAGGTAAAGAATCGCGTGCGGGCCGTCGAACAATTGGTATTAGAACTACGGGGGCATCTTTGACTTCGCTCGCATGACGGCCGAGTTGGCACATCTGGAGCAGCAGACATCGCAACCGGATTTTTGGAACCACGCTCCGAAGGCCGCCAAAATCAGCCGGAAGAAGTCCACGATTGAGCGCGACCTCCAGCGGTGGCGTGATATCGATGGGAAGATGAACGATCTGCGCGCGTTACTAGAGCTGGCAGAAGAAAGCGGCGACGCCGGGCTCGCGAAGGAGTTAACGTTCGAGCTGGATCAATTTGAGCCTAAGCTCGCCACCCTACGGCTTGAACTTCTCCTCTCGGGCGAACTCGACCCTAACAATACGATTGTGGCGATCCATCCTGGCGCCGGCGGAACGGAATCGCAGGACTGGGCGCAAATGCTGCTTCGCATGTACGTCCGCTGGGCCGAAAGCAAGAAATTCAAGGTTGAAACGCTGGACCTGCTCCCCGGAGAAGAGGCGGGAGTGAAAAGCGTAACCCTGTCCGTGACCGGGCCCTATGCTTACGGGTATCTCAAGGCCGAGGCAGGGGTGCACCGGCTGGTGCGCATTTCGCCGTTCGATGCAAACAAACGGCGGCATACCTCCTTTGCCTCAGTCTTCGTCTATCCGGAGGTGGATGAGGATATCGACCTCGTGATCGAAGACAAAGACCTGAAGATCGATACCTTTCGGGCCGGCGGCGCCGGCGGCCAGAATGTGAATAAGGTTGAGACGGCCATCCGCATGACACACCTGCCGACCGGAATCGTGGTGCAATGTCAGAACGAACGGTCACAGCTCCAGAATCGTAATGGCGCAATGAAGGTCTTGAAGGCGCGCCTTTATGAATTGGAACTCAAAAAGAAAGAGGCGGAGTTCAATGCGATCGTCGGGGAGAAGAAGGACATTGCCTGGGGCAGCCAAATTCGATCGTATGTATTCCAGCCCTATCAAATGGTCAAAGATCACCGAACCGGCTACGAAGTGGGCCAGGTAGCCGCCGTCATGGATGGTGATCTGGACGGGTTCATCGAGGCCTATTTAAAGATGAAGCAGCTTGGGATAACCGCTCTCAGCTACCAACAGTCGGGAACGGACGAGTTCGATAGCTGACTGAGGAAAGAAGATCGGTAAAGGCGCGCATCTTGGACGACCTGAACGAGCAGCAGCAGCAACGCATCAAGAAGCTCGACGCCCTGCGCGAAGCGGGCGTGGCACCCTACGGCACGAGATTCGAAGTGAAGGATCGTGCGAGCCAATTGGTCAAACTCCATGCCGAGAAAACCAAGGAGGTACTTGAAGAAGAGAAGATCTCCTGTACCTTTGCGGGACGTATCGTTGCCCTGCGGCGATTCGGCAAGGCAGGATTCGCGGTGCTGCAAGACGGATCCGACCGGCTTCAGGTCTATCTCAAGAAAGATCATCTCTCAGAGCAGGGCTATCTCGTCGCCGAGCTGCTCGACTTAGGCGATTGGATCGGCGTGACCGGCACTCTCTTTCGCACGAAGACAAATGAATTCACCGTTGGGGTCACACAGCTGACCTTCTTGAGCAAAGCCCTCAGACCGCTTCCAGAAAAGTGGCACGGGTTGACGGACGTGGAAACCCGCTATCGGCAGCGCTATGTCGACTTGATCGCCAATCCTGAGGTCCATAGCATCTTTGCCACGCGCAGCAGAATCATCGCCGGCATTCGCGCCTTCTTAATCGAACGAGGTTTCCTTGAAGTCGAAACGCCGATGATGCATCCGATTCCCGGAGGCGCAGCGGCGAAACCCTTTGTCACCCACCATAATGCGCTCAGCGTCGATCTCTATCTCCGCATCGCACCGGAACTCTATTTGAAGCGGTTGATCGTGGGCGGCTTTCCTCGCGTGTTTGAAATCAATCGCAACTTCCGGAATGAAGGCATCTCGACGATTCATAATCCGGAATTCACGATGCTGGAATTCTACGTTTCCTATGCCGACTATCAGGACTTGATTATCCTCACGGAAGAACTCGTCTCCTCGTTGGCACAACAGGTCCTCGGCAAGACGGTCATCGACTATCAGGGCAGGGAGATCACACTCACACCTCCGTGGCGCCGTTGGTCGTATCATCAGGCGATTCTGGAGGTGAACAACCTCAATCCTTCCATCCTTGAAAATCGAGACAATGCGATTGCGGCGGCCATAAAGCTGGGCATCGCGGTCGATCCGAAATGGCCGCTCTTCAATATCGTGAACGAAATCTTCGAGGAAACGGTGGAACCGAATCTGATTCAGCCGACGTTCATTACCGACTACCCGATTCAAATTTCTCCCCTCGCACGACGCAAAGACTCGAACCCGGCGTTGACTGATCGCTTCGAGCTTTATATTGCCGGTCGGGAAATCGCGAACGCCTTCTCAGAGTTGAACGATCCACTGGATCAACGGGAACGGTTCGAAGGGCAAGCAGCGCAGCGGGCGGCGGGCGACGAAGAGGCGCATCTGGTCGATGAAGACTTCCTGCGCGCCTTGGAATACGGCATGCCACCGACCGCGGGCGAAGGCATCGGCATCGACCGGCTGATCATGCTCTTTACCAACCAAGCGTCGATCCGCGACGTGGTCCTCTTCCCACAACTGAGACCCGAGAAATAACGGTGGCCCACCCCTACGAAATCTTTGTCGGATTGCGGTATCTGCGCGCGAAGCGCCGAAACCGGACCATTTCATTGAACACCGTGGTTTCTATTGCCGGAATCACACTCGGTGTGGCTGCCCTGATTGGGACAGTCGGCATCATGACCGGTTTTAAAGAGGACATTCAGGCCAAGATTCTTGGAACGACGGCCCATATTATCGTACAGGATCGGATGAAGGACAGCATGAGCGAGTACGATCCCGTTGCCAAGCAGGTCGCAACCGTGCCGGGTGTCGTGGCGGCAACCCCATTTGTACTCAAGCAGGTCTTGCTCACGACCCAGACCGGCGTGCAAGGCATCGTGATCCGCGGCATCGATCCGCGACGCGAGGGGATGGTGACCGAACTGGCCAAGAATCTTTCAACTGGACAGTTGGAAGACCTCAGCCGGCCGGTCAAGGTGAAACAACCACCCGCAGATGATCCAACCGGCCCGGCGGTCGAGACAGAAAAACCCGCTATCATCCTGGGCAAAGAATTGGCGCTGCGACTCGGCGTGTTCGTCGGCGATACGGTCAATGTGGTGTCCCCTCCAGCGGGTCCGATCAGTGCGATCGGCATGGTGCCGAAGATCAGGACCTTCGCGTTGGTCGCTCTGTTTCAATCCGGCATGTACGAATACGATTCGTCGTTGGCCTACATCGATCTCGCGGAAGCGCAGAAGTTTTTCAACATGGGGCAAACTGTGACGGGCGTTGAAATCAAAGTCGCGGATGTCTTCCGTGCAGCGGAGACGGCCCGTTCTGTGGAGCAGTCGCTCGGCTTCGCGTATGGGGCGCGCGACTGGATGCAGATGAATCGTAATCTATTCTCTGCGCTCAAGCTCGAGAAGACGATGATGTTTCTGTTGTTGGTGCTGATCACAATCGTGGCGTCCTTCAACATCGTGAGCACTCTCACCATGATCGTCACGGAGAAACAAAAGGAAATTGCGATCCTCAAGGCCATGGGCGCGACGCGCAAGAGCATTCGGCGCATTTTCATGCTGAACGGATTGATCATCGGCCTGTCCGGAACCGCCATCGGCATTCCGCTCGGCTACACGTTTCTCTGGCTGATCCAGACATTTTGGACCTTCGATCCCTCGGTCTATTACATCTCGCGGATCCCGGTCCATGTACAAGCGATGGATGTCTTCCTAGTGGCAGGCTCCGCAATTGTGATTAGCTTTGCCGCCACGGTCTACCCCTCGCTCCAGGCAGCCAAGCTCGAACCAGTGGCCGCGTTGCGCTACGAATGATTATGCCGGCCCCTCCATTATTTTTCTTTCATTCTGGAGCTCCGGCGTGATCACCGTCACCGATCTGTACAAATCGTTCCCGATGGGCGGGCAGACCCTCACGGTGCTGAAGGGCGTCAATCTGCAGATTCAGCGGGGGGAGTTGATTGCGATTGTCGGGGCTTCGGGAGCTGGAAAGAGCACGCTGCTCCATATTGTCGGGACGCTTGATCGTCCTACGGCAGGGACGGTCCACTTCGACGGCCATGATATGTTCCAGATGTCGGAAGGTGAACAGGCGGAGTTTCGGAATCGGCGTATCGGATTTGTCTTCCAATTCCATCACCTCCTACCGGAATTCACCGCACTCGAAAATGCCTGTATGCCGGCTCTGATCCAGCGACGGCAGCCGGTAGATATTGAACCGGAAGCCGTCGCGTTGTTACAGGAGGTCGGGCTGGGAGCTCGGCTACATCATAAGCCTGGTGAGCTGTCCGGCGGTGAGCAGCAGCGCGTGGCAGTCGCACGAGCCCTCTTGCAGAAGCCCGATCTCGTGTTGGCGGATGAACCGACCGGAAATCTGGATACGCATACGGGCGAGGCGCTCTTTGCGATGATGCGTGAACTGAACAAAGCCCGCGGGACGACCTTCGTGATCGTCACCCATAACGATAAGCTGTCGGCCCAAGCCGACCGTATTGTTCATATGCAGGATGGTCAGATTGTGTAAGAGATGCTATGCCATCTTGACGTCTTCGCGGGAGATTCCCTGTACCAGACCCAAGCATAGTTTACATTCATAGGATTGTCCCGTCTAACCTTGACGAGAGCCGTTTCATCCAATAGACTCAGAAAAATATCTCAACTCGCATGGAGTTGTCCTTGATGTCTTATCATCGGTCAGTTCGTGCCCTTGCGATCTTGGTGGGCCTGATGATTCCTAGCCAGGCGATGGCCCTAGAATTCGTGGCCGTCGGGCCTCGTGCGATGGGCATGGGTGGCGCCGGTGTAGCGGTGACCACCGATGCCTTGGCAACCTATTGGAACCCTGCAGGCTTAGCCATGACCCAGACGGTGGATATCAGGATTCAAGGCGGTGGACAGGTGATCGACCGTTTCGGCCTTGGCGATGCCGTTCATGATCTCGAAAACTTTAATGCCGGCGATACGTCGAATGCTAATCGAGCAAGGGCGCAGGACATCGCCGATCGAATCAATCGCCCCGGCGCCACGGCATCAGTCAATGGATCGGCAGGGCTGTATGTCAAAGGACACCTGGGCGAACATGCGTTTGGATTCAACGTATCAGACGTGGCAACCGGTGGCGGATTCGTCTCTTCTCCATTGCAGGCTTTACAGCCTGGTGGGCCCAACACTCCCGTTAGTCTCACAGGGCAAATGGCGCTCCGAGGGCTAGAAGCGAGACAGGTGGCGTTCTCGTATGCCTATGCCTTTTCCGATAAAACATTTTCTTTCGGTGTGACTGGAAAAATTATTCAAGGCGCCGCCTACAGTGGGAGCACGACACTCACCGGAGGAACCGACGTGTCAGTGACGGACAACTTTGGGAAACCCACGCTCTCGACGGCCTTTGGTATCGACGTGGGTGCCATCTACCGCCCATCCTCATGGCTACGCTTTGGCGTTGTGGCTAAAGACATCAATCAACCGACCTTTGATGCTCCCGGCGGAGGAGAATTGAAACTGGGGCCCCAGGTTCGAGGCGGTCTAGCGGTCAACCCCTATTCTTCGCTGACGTTGACGGCGGATGTGGATGCTACCTCGAATAAGACGCTTGTTCCAGGCGTCAAGAGCCAGGTGTTGAGTTTAGGCGCCGAGCAGACCATCTTCTCCGAATTTATGTCGTTCCGCCTCGGCGCCTTCAAGAATATGAAGGATGCCGGGACACCATTTACCCCTACAGCAGGGTTGGGCCTACGGATCTTTGCCCTTCGCGTCGATGTCGGGGGGGGATATGACTTCCGTGAGAAGGGAGCCCTCGTCTCTGGCTCTCTCTCTTTGACATTCTGATGGTATACTGAACCCATGTTCATCCTTCATCACCTGCGACGTGCCATCTACCTCTGCCTTCTTCCGCTCCTTGTCGTCGGCTGTGGCGGCTTACAGGAAGTGTGGGAAGGACCAGGGGCGAAAATGTTCAGGCCTCAAGCCATTGCTGTGCTCCCCCCCATGGCGAGTCAATACGACAGCGCGCGCGAGGATATTCAAGAGGTCTTGTCCGGCGCGCTGAACAAGACCGCCAACATCGAGCATGTGGTGTCTCCTGAGAATGTGACGGATATCTTCCAGGCTTCGAAAGAAGCGTTTGATGCGTTGGTGTTCTACTTCTCACGTCTGGAAATGACGGGTCAGTCCGACAAAGACTCTGCTGTGAAATTGGGCAAGGCGCTGAACGTGGACTCGTTCATAGTCGTAAGGGTAAACTCCTGGGAATACATGCGCAAGGAAGGCGACAATGTCGGTCGAGTGGGCCTGAGCCTCCGTCTGGTCGATGCCACCACAGGCACCACGGTGTGGAAGGCGCGACATGAGCGATCGAGCAGCTATATGTTCTATCGGCCGAATTTAAAGGATGTCGCTAAAGAGCTGGCGGCTGAGATGATTAAGGCCATGCCTCCCCAAGCCAAACAATAGTCCCAGCCCCGTATGATTTTTTCTCAGTGCGGTTGAAGAGACCGACTTTCGTCAGGTCAAGCAGCGTGCTGTCTAGTTTTTGATAGAGGAAAGAGTTGGATCAAACGCCTAGCGTGTTTTGGGCTGAGCCGCTCGCATGGCGGTTTTCAATGAGCGGACAAATTCGGCCACATGCTTCACCATCTCTGGTTTCTGTTGGTGTGCAGCGATTTGCTTGACGATAGCGCTGCCGACGATCACACCATCGGCAATGGCCGCGACCTTGGCAGCGTCCTCCGGCGTCGCAACCCCGAAACCCACCGCCACCGGAACGTGGGTGACCTTCCTAATTTTCTCTACGTTCTTACCCACATCGGCCACGCTGAGCAGTTTCGCGCCGGTGATCCCGGTCAGCGACACGTAATAGACAAAGCCCTGTGACTGGCGCGCCACAAATGTCCGTCGTTCCGCCGTGCTCGTGGGGGCAAGAAGAAAAATCAGTTGAAGCCCAGCCGCTGCGGCCGGCCCTCTGAGAGGGCCGGCTTCGTCCGGCGGCATGTCAGGCATGATCAATCCGTCAACACCGGCCAGGGCGGCCTCATGGCAGAACTGTTCAGGACCGAACGCATGAATAGTATTGTAGTACGCCATCAGGACCAGTGGAATCTGGGTCCTGGCCCTGAGGCGTGCCACCATGGGAAGGATCGTTCGAAGCGATGTACCACTGCGCAAGGCTCGTTCTGCCGCCTGTTGGATCACGGGACCATCGGCGATGGGATCAGAAAATGGGACACCCAGTTCAATAATATCAGCCCCGGCCTGTTCTAACTCCACGACAATTTGTTCGGTGTCTTGCAGTGAGGGGTCGCCTGCCATCACATAGACAATGAGGGCCTTTTCACCTCGCTGGCGAAGCGTTGCAAAGGTATGGTCGAGCTTCGATGTCACAGCGTGATTCCTCGCATGTTGGCTATCTGTTGGACATCCTTATCTCCACGACCGGATAGATTCACAACCAGAAGCTTGTTCTTCTTCATCGAAGGCGCCACCTTCACCGTGTGAGCAATGGCGTGGGCGCTTTCGAGGGCCGGCATAATCCCCTCTTCTCTGGCCAGCAAATCGAACGCGGCCATGGCTTCGTCGTCGGTCACCGAGGTGTATTCGGCTCTGCCTTGATCCCGCAAATAACTGTGCTCGGGACCGATCGCGGCGTAATCCAGCCCGGCTGAAACCGAATGCGTCAAATTAACTTGTCCATCGTCACCCTGAAGCAAATAGGTCATGGTGCCTTGCAAGACACCCGGCTTTCCTCCGGAAAATCGCGCAGCGTGCTTTCCGCTCGCGAGCCCCAGGCCGCCGGCTTCGACGCCAACCATTTTCACCTTTTTGTCCCGGATGAACGCATGGAAGAGTCCTATGGCATTGCTGCCACCGCCAACGCAGGCAATGAGGCAATCCGGCAACCGGCCTTCTGCCGCCAGGATTTGTCGCCGAGTTTCACGTCCGATGATGGATTGGAAGTCACGGATCATCATCGGATAGGGATGGGCGCCGAGAACTGAGCCGAGAATGTAGTGGGTCGTACGGATATTCGTCGTCCAATCCCGCATGGCTTCGCTAATTGCATCCTTAAGCGTGCGGCTTCCAGCGTCGACACCCGTGACGGTCGAGCCGAGTAATCTCATCCGGAAGACGTTCAGCGCCTGGCGCTGCATGTCTTCCGTCCCCATATACACTTCACATTGAAGCCCGAACATCGCCGCAACGGTCGCTGTCGCCACCCCATGCTGTCCAGCTCCAGTTTCAGCGATGATGCGTAGCTTCTTCATCCGCTGGGCCAGAAGCCCCTGCCCTATTGCGTTATTGATTTTATGGGCCCCGGTATGACAGAGGTCTTCGCGCTTCAAATAGATTTTCGCTCCACCCAACCGCTTCGTGAGCCGTTGTGCAAAGTAGAGCGAGGTGGGTCGACCGACGTAGTGCTTCAAATAATAGGCAAGTTCGGACTGGAAGCGCCGGTCTTTTTTCGCACTGGAATATTCCTTCTCCAATTCAAGTAGAGCAGGCATGAGCGTTTCAGGGACATAGCGTCCGCCATATAGACCGAAGCGACCCTGTTTCGTGGGAACCGAACCCATCACCATCCTCATGTTCGTTTAACAGGCCGAAGAAAAACCACTGTGGCGCAGCAGAACTTCGATCGTACACACCTGGAACAATAGAACCACCCTCACAGGATGCTCAAAAAGTCCAGAATTCTCACCCGCCCAACCCTGGCGCGCCGAGACGCGCCTTGTCCCAAGCAAGGCCGTAGCGAGTGAAGGCCCGATGAGGTACAGATCGTACTTCGTGTGGGCCGTTCACCCCTAGAACGGATCTTGGCGAACGGAAAAGCCCCTACAGTGCTTCCGACCTCTGATAAACTCGTCCTCACGTTGAGGGTCTGAACGAGGCGAGAACGAAGTTGGCGGACCTTTTCAGCATCCTGCCGAGGCTCACAGTATAAACGGGCTCATGTCAGAGAGACAACCCTGACGGCTTGAATGAATGCACGCACTTTCTCATGATTCTTCTTGCCCGGCGCCCCCTCAACGCCACTGCTCACATCCACGCCATACGGCTGTACCGCCTGGATCGCCTCCCCAACATTGTCCGGGGTGAGCCCCCCGGCCAGGAGAATGCTCGCAGCCTTGGCTGCTTCTGCGGCGAGTTGCCAATCAATCACTTCTCCAGTGCCTCCATAGGCCTGATCGGAGAAGGCGTCCAGCACGAATCCCCGAACGCCGGCCCGGCCACGAAACTCAGCCAAGGCGAGAAACGTGCTCCGATCTTTCACGCGAAGCGCTTTGAGGACCGTACGACCTAACTCTTTGCAATAGATCGCCGATTCGTTTCCGTGCAACTGTGCAAGCGCGAGTCCACAGTCGTCCATCAGATTCCGAACAACTTGTTGGTCTTCGTTGACGAACACACCCACCGGTATCACCAAGGGAGGCAGGCTCAAAATGATCTGCCGAGCCAGCGTGGGCTCGATATACCTGGGACTTTTTCGATAGAACACGAATCCCAAAGCATCGGCCCCGGCGGCGACTGCCACGGTGGCATCCTCGGCGTTGGTGATGCCACAAATTTTGACTTTGGGTGTATAGGCCATCTTAGCAAACTGCGGAAAAACTATTGTGGCAAGTCAGAATATTACTGGTCCGCACGTCTGGGACAAGAAGAAGATACCACGCAGGGTGCTCAAAAAGGCCGTTCAGCAAGGCCGCAGCAAGCGAAGAGGCGAGGCGTATGATTCGGTACGTTGAGCCTCTGAGCGCGGCGAGAACAACGCTGGCGGACTTTTTCAGCATCCTGCTAGGCGTGCGACGGAGCTGGAACTCCTCTCAACTCACGGATCTTGTCCCCGATGTCATCGGCACGAATGAGTGATTCTCCAATGAGCATGGCATGGATGCCGGCTTCGATCAACCGCACCACATCGGCGCGCTGGTGTATGCCGCTTTCGCTGACGATCAGCTTGTCGGCCGGAATCCGTTTCGCCAAACGCAGCGTGACGGCCAGCTCGGTCGCAAAGGTCTTGAGATCTCGGTTGTTGATGCCGATCAGGCGCGCCTCCGGGAGTCGTTCTAATACGGTATCGAGTTCGCGCTCATGATGGGTCTCGATTAGAACATCCAGGCTTAACCCCTTGGCGAGCGCATAGAAGTCGATCAATTGCTGTCGTTCGATCGCCGCGACGATCAAGAGGACCGCATCGGCCCCGTAGGCGCGCGCTTCGTAAAACTGTATCTCGTCGACCATGAACTCTTTGTTCAAGACAGGCATAGGCACCGATTGTTTGATCTCGCGGAGGTAGTCGAGGCTCCCCTGGAAGAAATCCTTGTCGGTTAAGACGGACAGAGCCGAGGCGCCATGGGCATGATAGGTCTTGGCAATCTCGAGGTAGTCAAACCGATCGGAGAACTCGGGACGGAGGAGGCCAAGACTGGGTGAGGCCTTTTTGACTTCGGCGATCAGCGAAGGACTGCCGCCCGTTCTCGTGGCTTCAAGGGTCACGGCAAAGCCGAGTGGACCAGGCGCGTCCTGAATCTTCGCCTTCAGCTCGGAGAGGTAGCCCCGGCTTTGCTTGTGCCGGAGTTCCGCTTTCTTATGCTCCAGGATGCGAGAGAGAATCACAATGGCGTCAGCCCTTATTCGTAAATGCGATGAGGCGAGCCAGTTTCTCGGCCGCGGCGCCGGAGTCGATGGCCTGGCCTGCTAGGAGGAATCCATCTTGAAGGCTTGTCACCTTGCGCGCTGCGACAAGGGCTGGAGCGGCATTCAAACAGACGATGTCTCGTTTCGGTCCTTTCCGCCCTTGGAGAATGTCACGAGTAATCGCGGCATTCTCTTGTGGCGTCCCTCCGGCTAGCTGCTTGGCTGGGACCAGCGCCAGTCCGAACTCCGCCGGGTCCAGGAGATAGTTCGAAAGTATGCCCCCTGTGGCTTCTGAAATCTGCGATTTTGTGGTAAGGGTGATCTCATCTAGTCCGTCCATCCCATGTACGACAAAGCAATGTTGGGAACCCAGATGCATGAGCACATTCCCTAGCAGGGAGGTTAATTGACTCTCGTAGACGCCCAGCACCTGAATTGTAGCTCCTGCCGGATTGGTCAGCGGTCCCAAGAGATTGAGCATCGTCCGGATACCCATCTCCTGTCTAGGGCCCGCACAATGTCTCATAGCTCCATGATAGAGTGGGGCGAAGAGAAAGGCGATCCCGACCTCATCGATACAATCGGCCACGCGTACGGTCGACAGATCGATCTCGACGCCGAGGGCCGAGAGGACGTCTGCACTCCCCGACTTGGATGACACGGAACGGTTGCCGTGCTTCGCCACGGTCAGACCTGCGCCTGCGACGACGAACGCCGTTGTAGTGGAAATATTAAAAGTGTGGGCCCCGTCCCCGCCCGTGCCACAGGTATCCACGACCAGGGGATCTCCGACGGCAATGCGGACGGCTTTGGCACGCATCGCTCGCACGGAGCCGGCAATTTCCTCGACGGTTTCTCCCTTCAGACGGAGCCCCATCAAGTAGGCGGCAATTTGAGCCGGAGTCGCTGCACCGTCCATGATCTCGAGCATCACCGACTCGGCTTCTTGTTCGGTGAGGGAGGCGCGGTCGGCGAGTTTGGCAATCGCGTCTTTGATCATGGATCGGAGACCAGGCAGGCCAGCCTACAGTTTAAGGAAGTTACGGAGGAGGTCCTTCCCCGCCATGGTGAGGATCGATTCCGGATGAAACTGCACTCCTTCGATGCCTAACGATCGATGTCGCAATCCCATGATTTCCCCTTCGGCAGTTTCGGCGGAGATCTCAAAACAGGAAGGCAGCGTCTCTCGCCTCACGATCAGAGAATGGTACCGTGTGGCGTCAAAGGGGTTGGGCAACTGATTGAAGATCGTTTTCCCGTCGTGCCTGATCTTCGACGTTTTCCCATGCATCAACCGTTCGGCTCGAACGACTTCGCCGCCAAATGCCACGGCCAGAGACTGATGGCCGAGGCAGACGCCCAAGAGCGGGAGACACCCGCCAAAATGCCGGATGGTCTCGACCGATACGCCCGCTTCCATCGGTGTGCAGGGTCCCGGAGAAATGACGATGCGGCTGGGTTGCAGCGATTCGATCTGGTCGATGGTAATTTTATTGTTGCGAAATACCCGAATGTCTTCACCCAGTTCCCCGAAGTATTGCACAAGGTTATAGGTGAAGGAATCATAGTTGTCGATCATCAGTAACATAAAAACCGTGAGGTGTGAGCATTCAGGCGTAAAGAGAATACATCGGCGAGACTCTGATCGCCTCACCCCTTACCTCTCACGCCTTACGTGCTTACTCCAATCCTTGTTCCGCAAGTTCAATCGCCTTCATCATGGCCTGAGCCTTATTACAGGTCTCTTCATATTCGTGCTCCGGATTCGAGTCGGCGACAATGCCGGCCCCGGCTTGAATGAAGGCCTGGTGCTTCTTCACGACGACCGTCCTTATATTAATGCACATGTCCATGTTGCCGGAGAAACTAAAGTAGCCCACCGCTCCGGCATAGGGGCCGCGCCTCGTGGGCTCGAGTTCATCGATGATCTGCATCGCTCGAATCTTCGGCGCACCGGAGACCGTGCCGGCAGGGAAGCAGGCTCGCAACACGTCGTATGAAGTCTTCGACGCATCCAGTTGTCCTGTGACATTTGACACAATATGCATCACATGCGAATAGCGCTCGACGTGCATAAGCGAATCTACAGTGATCGAGCCTGATTTCGCCACGCGACCGACATCATTCCGCCCAAGATCGACGAGCATCACATGCTCGGCCCGTTCCTTTTCATCTGCCAAGAGCCGCCGTTCCATCTGTTGATCCTCTTCAGGCGTGACGCCACGGCGGCGCGTGCCGGCAATGGGACGGACGGAAATGACACCGCTTTCGCAACGGACGAGCGTCTCAGGAGAGGAACCAACCAGTTCGACCCCCGCGATACGGAGGTAATACATATAGGGAGAGGGATTCACCACGCGCAACGCACGATAGAGCTGCAAGGGCGACGCCTGGACATTGGTCTCCCATCGCTGGGATAACACCGCTTGCACGATATCGCCGGCCCGAATGTATGCCTTCGTCCGCACGACCATCTTCTCAAAGTCTGCCTTGCTCATGTTCGCCGTAAAGGTCACCGGGCGGCGGCGGCGATGCGGACGCGTTCGGCGAAGCGGACGTTTGAGCCTCGTGATCGTGCGTTCGATCCGTTCCGTTGCCGATCGGTAGGCGGCCTGGATGCCACGTTCCCCTTTTGCCGTGACATGGGCAGTGGCCACGACTTTGATCTTCTGAGCGACATTGTCGAAGATCAGCATCGTATCGGTGAGCAGAAAGGCGAAGTCCGGCAGATTAAGGGAGTCCTTCTGCCGGGCAGCCAAGTCCTCGAACGTGCGTACCATGTCGTAGCTCAGATATCCGACGGCGCCGCCGACGAACGGGGGAAGGTCCGGCACAGTCACCGGGCGATAGCCTTCCATCATCTCCCGCAGACGCTCGAGAGGGTTCCCACGGCTCGAAATGCGCTTCTTGCTGGTGCCTTGAACGACAAGAAGGTCGCTCTGATCCTCGTACACGACAACGGGAGAACCACTGCCGAGGAAGGAATAGCGTGCCCATTTCTCACCGCCCTCAACGGACTCCAAGAGGTAGGCCGAGGGGCCATGATCTATTTTGGCAAAGGCAGAGACGGGGGTGTCATAGTCCGCGAGAATCTCTCGATAGAGCGGAATGAGATTGCCCTTTCCGGAATACTGCCGAAATTGGTCGAGACTGAGTGAGTATTGCGGCGGGGCCACGTGGTCGTCCTATTATTCTTGGCCCACGATGAGTCTCTGTCCTACCTCGATAATGTCGTCCGGCAGCTTGTTCCATTTCCTGACCTTGTCGACCGCGACGCCATAACGCCGACTGATCCGATAGAGCGTTTCGCCCGGTTTCACGACATGAACGGTGGGCGATCGCATGCTTCCCAGCGACGAATCTGTCTGCTCGGGCACAGCCGGAACCTCCGGAGCGATCCCGGGAGGCGACGCGCTCAGATCCACGGTATCGGGCGATGTTTCAGCCGGCAGGGTCTTGCGCATCGGTCTTAGCGCGCGCTTCATATCAGCTTTGGCTTTGCGTTCCAGCAGCGCAGATTCCTTCATAGCCTCGGCTTCTTCCTGCACGCGGGCCAATTGATCCCGAGAGGCTTGCAGCTGCGCCGTGAGTTCCCGATTCCTGGCTTCATACTCCATCAATTCATTTTTGCTCCGCTTCGCTTCACTATCGAGCTCGCCGGTTCGCTTCTCTTCCTGCGCCAAAAGGCGTTGGAAATTCAGGCTACGCGCCTTTTCAGCATCGTATTTCTCCGCCATGACACATCCGCTCAACAACAGCCCTCCACAGATGATGGTGACGATTCGATAGCTGGATTTTGGCATCAACTTGTTCACGCGATTCTCCCCTTTCATGTATACCTCCTCTGACGGTCGTGAGGGAGTTTCCCTCTCGCAGCAAGGGGTGGACACTGGCTGCGGATCCATGGAAAATCAACTCAATTAGGTTTCTTACAATAGTGTCTATCGCGGCGAAAGTCAAAGCGAACATGGCGCCTTCGTCGTTTGACCCACTCCCTAGCCCTGTGGTACGGTCGGGGCCGTAATTTCCGCTGTTCGTCACCATCCAGTCCAATGGCCCACGCCGACATCCTTCCCAGACTGATTGCCCTCAGGGACGAAATCAGACGCCACGATTATCTGTACTACGTCAAGGATCACCCAGAGATTTCTGATTCCCAGTACGATCGCCTTTTTCGAGAGCTGGTCGAACTGGAACAGGCCCACCCTGAGTTGGTGACGCCTGATTCTCCGTCGCAACGTGTCGGCGCACCGCCGCTCCAGGAATTAGTCAAGGTTCCCCACGAACAGCCGATGCTCAGTCTGGACTCAATTATAGAACAGAGCGAAGTCCAGGCATTCGCCCTACGGATGAAACGCGAATTGGAAACCCTGTCCGTTGAGTACAGCGCGGAACCAAAATTCGATGGGTTATCAGTCGAACTGATGTACGACCATGGAATCTTTACCCGCGGAGCGACCAGAGGTGACGGGACGACTGGAGAGGATGTGACCGTCAATCTTCGCACGATTCGTTCCCTGCCGCTTCACTTACACGCGCGATCCAACCTGCCTGATCATCTTGTCGTGCGAGGCGAAGTGTATATGCGCCTCGACGATTTCCAGGCCTTGAATCGGCGCATAACGGAACGGGGCGACGACGCCTTTGCCAATCCACGCAATGCGGCCTCTGGTTCGCTCCGGCAATTGGATTCCACGATTACCGCAACCCGTCCGTTGGTCGTGACCTGTTACGAAATCATGGCCGTGTCGACGCCCGTCCCACCAACCCATTGGGATGAGCTGGAGACGTTGGCCCAGTGGGGTCTCCCGGTACCTGCGCTTCGGCGGCTCTGTGCTTCGATCGATGAGGTGATGGCGTTTCATCGTGAAACGGAATCAATGCGGGATCAGCTGCCCTATGAAATCGATGGCGTGGTGGTGAAGGTGAATCGCCGAGACTGGCAGGGCCGCCTCGGCATGAAGTCTCGCAGTCCCCGCTGGGCCATCGCCTACAAATTTACGCCGCGCAAGGAAATCACCATCGTCCAGGAAATAGTCGTCTCTGTCGGAAGAACCGGGACCCTCACGCCCGTCGCGTTATTGAAACCGGTGGAGGTCGGTGGCGTCACCATCAGCCGAGCCACGTTGCATAATGCCGATGAAGTGGCGCGGAAAGACATTCGGATCGGCGATACCGTCAAGGTAGAACGGGCCGGCGATGTGATTCCCGCGATTGCCGAGCGTGTCCCGGTCCCTGGTGAGCAACGCAGCACCCCCTTTTGCATGCCTGATCACTGCCCGGTTTGCGGATCGAGTGTCGGTCGCGAAGGTGCCTATTTCTACTGTACTGGTCAATTGGTCTGCGGCGCTCAATTGAAGGGGGCTATCGAACATTTTGCTTCCAAGCATGCACTCAACATCGAAGGCTTGGGGAAGAAGACCGTGGCGCAACTGGTTGATACGGGATTGGTACGATCACTCGCTGACCTCTATCGGCTAACCAGCGCAGACCTCGTCCGACTTGAAGGATTTGCCGATCGGTCCGCCACGCTCCTCTTAGAATCGATTGCAGGCAGTAAAACCGTCTCCCTGGATCGCTTTCTCATGGGACTCGGAATCCGGCAAGTCGGACAACATATCGCCAAAGTCCTGGCCCGTGAGTTTGGGTCTCTCGGTGAGATCATGTCGGCGGATCGGGAACGGTTTCAACAGATTCGTGAGATTGGTCCTGAGATTTCCCAGGGCTTGGTGCTTTACTGGTCTGAGCCGCGCAACCGGGAGGTCATCACACAACTCCAGGAATCCGGCGTACAAGTTGCACCAGGCATGGCAACGGGCGACCGGAAGCGATCCCCGCTCGCAGGGAAGACGTTCGTATTTACAGGGGGGCTGGATCACTTCACGCGAGATGGCGCGCAACAGGCTGTGGAAGCGGCAGGAGCGCGTGTGTCCTCAAGCGTGAGTAAAAAGACGTCCTATCTGGTGGCGGGACGAGACCCTGGCTCCAAACTGGACCAAGCCCGTACGCTGGGGGTGACGATACTGACGGAACAGGAGTTTGCCGCCCTGATCGGAGAGGACAAGAACGGGCTTAGCTGACAAGGTCGAGGTTAGGAGTTTCGACGTGAGCCGGTGATTTCTCTTCACGAAAGATTTGGACACTGCGGATGGATCGTGGCTCGGCTTCATGGATGAGGATCCGGCAGTTGGCGATCCGCAGTTCTTCTCCAACCTTGGGAATTCGACCAAGCTCCTGTTGAATAAGGCCGCCGATCGTCACTGCTTCATCGCCGAGGTCGACTTTCAGGAAATCGTTGACCTTGCGCACTTCGGTTCTACTGTGAACAAGGATATGGTTCTTCCCTAACCGTTTGATTAGTTCTTCTGTGATATCGGTTTCGTCCATGATCTCCCCAACCACTTCTTCGAGAAGATCTTCAAGCGTGACAATCCCCATCACGCCGCCGAACTCGTTGACCACGACGGCCATATGCCGCTTCTCCTGCTGAAACTGCTTCATGAGGTCGTCCGCCGTCTTGCCTGAGGGAACAAACAGCGGGGGATAGGCAATGTCCTTGAGTTTCGACTCATTCTGCCCCTTGGCGAGTTCGGTTAATGCCCTCGTTTTATAGAGAATGCCCGTAATGTTATCGAGCGTCCCGTCATACACGGGGATCCGCGAGTATTTCGAGTTATAGAGGAGTTCCTGAGCCTCTTTCAGGCACAGGTTACCATCCAATGAAAAGACATAAAGACGAGGGGTCATCGCGTCTTCAGCTGTGATGTCTTTGAGCTGGAAGACGTTCTTGATCATTTTCACCTTCTCGAACTCAATCGTCCCGGTCTTCCCCCCCTCATCCAGCATGATCTTCAGCTCTTCCTCGGTCACGAGGGGAAGCGTCAGACCTTTCCCTCCTGTCAGTTTGTATATCAACGGCACTATCACAAACAATAATGGTTTGAGAAGTAGCTGAACCCCGTAGACGGGGTAGGCCATGTTCAGAGTGACCGGAACCGCGAACTTGGCAGCTAACGTTTTAGGGATCACATCGACGGCCACCAAGAGGACAAAGGTCAGCAGGCCGACCATGACGGCAATCGCCTCGTCAAAAGATGTTTGACCTCCATAGATACTCAAGGTCAGAAAGGTGGCATACATCGGCGTCGCCACACCGACCAGACGGTCGCCGACCAAAATGGTCGAGAGGAGCTTTTGGGGATCACTACGGAGATGGAGGGCCAATTTCGCTCGAGTATTCCCAGTTTGGGCGAGTGCTCTCAGCTTCGTTGAGTTGACCGCAAAGAAACCGATTTCGGCCGTGGATATCACAGCTGAAAGAACAATAAGACCTAAGAGGATTAGAACATCCATGGAGTGTAATGTATTAGAGGCGACCGACTATGCCGGTCGGCCTGAAATACGGGAGAGTCCAGGGGCTGTCTCCTATCGCCTTGGACCGGCAATGTGAGATTTGGTAGAACAGCGTGACTTGATTGGGGACTATCTGACCTGTATCCATTGGACTGTACATGTACCATAGGTCAGAGTCGCGAGCAAGCATATGCTGTAAACACGCCACAATATCAAATAGTTGCATTGCATATCCGCAGAAAAACTGAGGAATTGGGAAGGCTGGCTGGAGGAAGCCGGCATTATTATGAGTCGTCTCGAAATACAAAGGCCTGGAGCCCAAGGGAGGATTCGAGGTGAGATGCGGCGGCTTCTGCCTGGGCTTCCATGGAAAACTGACCAATCTGAACTCGATATCGCTTACCTTCTGGCAGATCGACAACCTGGACTCTGCCGCCCGAGTAGAGATGTTTCGCACGCTCCAAGAGGTTGAGTGCATTCTGCTGATCGGAAAAGGACCCGACTTGCACTCGTAAAACCCCCATGTCAACAGTCCGCCCTTGATACCCAACCACTCGTAATTCAATCTCGTCGGTTCCTGCCCCGGTCATCCCCAGCGCGTACGCCCCGGCGAGTGAGAGATCGAGTACCCGCCCCCTGGCGAAGGGACCACGATCGTTAATGCGGACGGTCACATGTCGACCAGTACTCATTGATCGAACCACCGCAATTGAACCGAGTGGTAAGGTCCGATGAGCAGCCGTTAGCTGATGCATGTCAAACCGTTCGCCATTTGCCGTCTTGTTCCCATGAAATCCGGGGCCATACCATGAGGCGACACCACGCTCGACGAACCCAACAGGGTAGCCTGGGAAATAGTTAGGTTTGGGAGCGCCGCCGCAAGCGGCCAGGGCACCGACCAGGAGGGTCACGAGAAGAAGGACCGGCCAGCGGGACCAGCAGGTGTGAGCTCTGCGCAACATGTCTAGCGGGCTGCGGGAAGACTATGTTGGTATACGAGAATTTCGATGGTCCGCACGTGTGGGACAACAGAGAAACACTCCTGCAGGATGCCCAAAAAGGCCAGACTTCTCACCCGCCCAACCTCGGCGCGCCGAGACGCGCCTTGTCCCAAGCAAGGCCGCAACTCTTCGGCTGACCCTCGTTTCACGGTTCACGGTTCCTGAGAGCCACGCGAGAACGCTGCTGGCAAACTTTTTCAGCATCCTGCTAGAACTCGTCGAGCGATTGATCCCTGAGGATAGTGAGCGCTCTAGCTGTGTTTGAAACTGTAAGGACCACGATCGCTCGTTTCCCCTCGCGGGATGGGGTGCAATAGCCGCATTTAATATTGATGCGCGCCTTGGTCAGCAGATCTGCCACTTCTTTTAAAGCCCCCGGCTTGTTTTCGAGGCTCAACAGCAAGGCGGTTTCCTCCGTAAACTTTATTTTTGCTACTTTCAGTGCAGCACGAGCCCCGTCCAGATCCGCGACCAACAGCCTCAGTTTTCCCGTTCCGGTGACTTCTGGAGCAGAAAAGGCCTTGATGTTGACCTTTGCCTCACCGAGGACCTGGGTCACTTGAGCCATGACACCGGGTCTGCTCAATCCGCTAATGACCAATTGTGTCGTAGTGGGCATGGGAATTACTCCGTGGCGTGGAGGCACATGATGATGACGATCTCCTTACCGGGCTTCAAAAGTCACTACCCTCCTGTTAGAGCAGGAAGGTATCTATTCTGTCGAGACCAAGGCCTGTATCGATGATTGCTGAGCCAGCAACGTGCAGGCCCTCCCGGTCCCCTGCTCCCTGCCGTCAAGTATAACGAATGCGGGATTGGCATAGCCCACGACTTCCACAGAAATGGCTTGATCGGGGGGACGCTGATTTGGAGAAGAAGCCTCAGGAAACTCATCTCAACTCCATCGCTGGATAAGCAGGACGAAGAAGCGTTTCGAATCATTGAACAGATACAGGCTAGAACACCTGACATAAACCATTCACAAACGTGTACTCGTAGATACCGCTAACGGGGACAGAGGCGTCCTCTGGCAGCTTTTGTGCCGACTCCTTGAGGCCGCGCGGCACGAGCAGATAGAATGGGATACTGCGCACGACCGCCTCCTTCCATTCTGAAACGGTTGCGACATCCCTGATCGAATCATCGGTTTCCACCTCAGCCATCCATTCCATCGTACTGCCGGCGGAACTCACCTGCCACCCGACGATCTCACACTGTTGCTGAGGGTCAGCCCAGGGGTCTTGCTCAAGACCGGTATGGATTGTGACCTTACAATGAAAGGCCTTCGCCCATCGCTGCGCGACCAGACTGACGACCTGATCGTGGACTGTGACAATCCCTTGCTCGCGAAGCACCGTACTCATTGAGTCCTCTCTCTTACGAACAGCCGCTCGTAGTGCCGCAGGTTTCACACTTGAGACAGGTCCCATTTCGTACCATGGTGAACTGCTTACACTCGGAGCAGGGATCTCCCTCATAGCCCTTTTGGCGGGCCACTTGGATGGCGGTCAAGGTCAACGTTTCACGCTTCAGTTCGACGGTATGGGCTACGTTACCGTTTCCATTTCCGTGGCCATTGCCCTTATGACGCGGTATCGCCCCGCGTCGTGCGGGAAACATTTCAGTACTGATTGAGGCCGAAGCCAGCGTTTCGGGAGTGGCTTCCTCTTCGACACATTCAGGATCTTGCTCGTCCATCTTGACGGAGTCCATTCTAAGATCCTCTTCCTGGACCTGTGCCAAGTCATAGCGGTCAAGATAGGTCACGGCAAGCTCTCGGAAGATGTAATCGATGATTGACGTGGACATTTTGATACGGTCGTTCAATTTGACCGGCCCGTTCGGCTCGAAGCGGGTAAACACGAACGCTTCGACGAATTCCTCCAGCGGGACGCCATGTTGGAGGCCTAGTGAAATAGCAATGGCGAAACAGTTCATGAGGCTGCGGAATGCGGCCCCTTCTTTGTGCATATCGAGGAAGATTTCTCCACAAGTGCCATCCTCATACTCACCCGTGCGCAGATAAAGTTTGTGCCCCCCGACGACGGCTTTCTGCGTGTACCCATTGCGTCTGGCCGGGAGCGGTCGGCGTTTTGCTAGGTACCGTACCAACACTCGTTTTGTGATCTTTTCCGCAATCGACAATATTTCGGACGAGGCTTCGACGGTCTTGCCGCTGTCCGTTGAGGCCGACAACGGCTGGCTTAACTTCGAGCCGTCGCGATACAGAGCCACTGCCTTGACCATGCTCTTCCAGGCAAAGAGATAGGATGACTTGACATCATCGAGCGTCGCATCGGTCGGCATGTTGATCGTTTTGCTGATGGCGCCGCTGATGAATGGTTGTGCCGCTGCCATCATGCGGATATGCGCATCGACGGCGATATACCGCTGACCGATCCGGCCGCAACGATTAGCACAATCGAAGATCGGAAGGTGCTCGGCTTTGAGATGTGGAGCCCCTTCTACCGTCATGGTGCCGCAGCAATAATCATTGGCGGCAGCGATTTCTTCTTGTGTAAATCCCATCGCTTTCAGCATGTTGAAATTGGATTCATTCAATTGCGCGTCGGTTAATCCCAACTTCTCCCGACAGAAGTCCTCGCCCAACGCATACTTATTAAACGTAAATTGAATCTCAAAAGCCTGGGACAAACCGCCTTCCATTCGCGCGAGTGCAGCGTCGTCGAACCCCTTCTGTCTCAGAGTCTCATGGTTAATGAATGGTGCGGTCTGCAAGGTTTGCCGGCCAACACAATAGTTCACGATGTCCTGAATCTGAGACTCGGTATACCCCAAGGTTCTGAGTGCAGCGGGTATGCTTTGATTGATGATCTTGAAATAGCCTCCGCCAGCCAGTTTTTTGAATTTGACAAGCGCGAAATCCGGTTCGATGCCCGTCGTATCGCAATCCATCACGAGTCCGATCGTGCCCGTAGGAGCAATCACCGTGACCTGCGCATTGCGATACCCGTAGGCCGTCCCCAATTCGAGGGCACGGTCCCATCCACGACGTGCAGCCACGAGCAACTCGGGAGGACAATGCTGCGGCTGGATCCCTATCGGTGCAATCGTCAAACCTTCATATTCTTCCGGAGCGGCATTGTACGCGGCGCGCCGGTGATTACGGATGACGCGCAACATAGCCTCGCGATTTTTAGCATAGCTCGGGAAGGGCCACAGCTCTGCGGCCATTTCAGCCGATGCGCCATAGGCCTCGCTGGTCATGATGGCGGTCAGTGCACCGCTAATGGCCAGTGCTTTGGGAGAATCGTAGGGAATGCCTTGCCGCATCAGCACAGTACCTAAGTTGGCATAGCCAAGCCCCAGCGTTCGAAACTCAAAACTCCTCTCGGCAATAGAACGACTGGGAAACGATGCCATGAGTACGCTGATCTCCAATACAATCGTCCAGAGGCGCACGGCATGGCGGAAATTCTCCAGCTCAAATTGTGCGTCGGTCGAAAAGAATTGGGCGAGGTTGAGCGACGCCAAATTGCACGCCGTATCGTCGAGGAACATGTATTCGGAGCAAGGATTGGAGGCATTGATTCGGCCATCCTCCGGACAAGTATGCCATTCGTTGATGGTGGTGTCGTATTGCGTACCAGGATCTGCGCAAATCCAGGCGGCCCAAGCGATCTGATCCCAGAGGTCCCGCGCCTTGATGGTCTTGGAGACTTTGCCGTCGACCCGTCGCTTGAGTTGCCAATAGCCGTCCGCCTCCAACGTCGCAAAAAACTCGTTGGGAATGCGCACACTGTTGTTTGAGTTTTGGCCGGACACCGTTTGGTACGCCTTGCCGTCCCAATTCGTGTCGTACTCGTGAAACACAAAATGCGTGAACCCTTGCTGCGCATAGGAATACATCCGCTGGATGTAGGATTCAGGAACCGCATCCCGCCGAGCGGCGGCCAGGGCTTCCTTGAGGATCGGATTCTGTTTGGCATCGATCTCGATTTTACTCTGACCGGCGCCATCGACGACGCTGCAAGCCTTGAGGACAGCGTTGAGGCGTTGTGCACAGATTTTTGAACCGGTCACCATGGCCGCGACTTTTTGCTCTTCCACCACCTTCCAGTTGATAAATTCTTCGACGTCGGGGTGATCCAAATCGAGACAGACCATTTTGGCAGCCCGTCTGGTCGTCCCGCCCGACTTAATGGCGCCTGCCGCTCGATCGCCGATGCGAAGGAAGGACATCAATCCTGAAGAGCGGCCGCCACCGGACAACGGTTCGGCATCGCCGCGAAGCTTGGAAAAGTTGGTCCCGGTCCCCGATCCGTATTTGAATAGGCGCGCTTCTCGCACCCAGAGATCCATGATACCGCCCTCGATGACCAAGTCGTCTTCAATGGATTGAATGAAGCAAGCGTGCGGTTGCGGATGCTCGAATGCGTTGGTGGCTTTGACGACTTCACGGGTCTTGGGATCGACGTAATAATGCCCTTGTGCAGGCCCTGAGAGCCCATAGGCAAAATGAAGTCCCGTGTTAAACCACTGGGGAGAATTGGGTGCAGCCATCTGATGCGCGAGCATGTAACAGAGCTCATCATGGAAGGCATCGGTATCTTCCGGAGTCTTGAAATAGCCGAAGTTCTTCCCCCAGGAGGTCCAACAACCGGCGAGCCGTTCAAACACTTGTCGGGAGTCACGCTCTCCTCCCAACTGCGGCTTGCCGTCAGGCCCGACGATCGGATTCCCCTGCTCATCTCGCTGCGGCACTCCGGCTTTCCGGAAATATTTCTGGGCGAGAATATCGATCGCGAGCTGGGACCAGGGCTCGGGAATGTCGATGTTTTCTAACTTAAACACGGTCGATCCGTCTGGATTACGAATTTCCGACGAACGTTTCACGAACGGCAGGTTTTCATAGGGACTTAGCCCGCGACGTGTAAATCGGCGTTCTATTCTCACGATTTCCCCTCCCCCAGTCTGCGTAGTTGGCGTGGGACTACTTTCGATCCCAAACAGGAACAATCAGACTTCAATATCAATATGGCGATGTGCTTTTGAACGCCCTAACTTTGGTATCTCAACGATTGAATCACCCAAGGAGTATCTACATATAGCGATCTGGATGAATTGTCAATACCAAATGTAGTGGTTTGACTGGGGAAACTGAGGAAATCCTGTGGATAACTGCAAATGGTTGGGAAACGCCATCTCTCGGAAACTTCGACCGACTTATCCACAGTGTTTTGATCGAAAATAGACCCCATTTTGACATCCAAGGGATCCACTCGGACAAAAAAACTAAAATACCCGGCGGCCGAGAGTCAGCATGGCTTCATCCATTCCCTCAACGGGAATGAACTGGTTGCCGATGCCGATGACCACAACCCGATTACCCAGCACCGTAGTTTCAAACCGACTGAGGACTCCCCAATTTTGACGCATGGTGTGAGGACGCACCATGCTATTGAGCAACTCCTGACTATGCCTGCGAAAGATATTTCTGACCACCGTTCCTTCCCGTTCAAGTCCTTAGATTGATCGCTGCTGAACCGATGTCGCGACAGGCTGCATGGAAACGGAGGCGCGCAGCCCCCCTTTGACAAACGAAAGACGCATGATTAGCCTACACTCGACAGGTCTGTTGCGGCAATCATGCTGCTCACATTGTTTGTATCAGGAGGATCATCATCATGTTTGTCTGGAGCAAACGCCTTGTCGCAGCCTTGTTAGGATTATTTGCAATCGTGCTAGGAGTCTTCCTCCTCAACGCAACTCCGGACAGCACGAGCGGCCTCAAGATTCACACAACACGCTGGATGGCCCTCAACTATCTCGGCTTGGTTGCGTGGGTCTTTGTCTGGATGATCGATCAAGCCCGCATGCGCGGGAAAAATGTCTGGGTTTGGCTTGTTCCCTTCGTCCTGGCGCCCCTTCCGACGTTAATGTTGTTCGTCTTGTTCCTCCAGCGCCGCATACAGTCGTCATAGATCGGCCGAGTCGGCTCTGGCATGCGCATCACGACCGGCTTCTTGATCCAACTGCGTTCGGAGACCCCACACCAGCCAGATACCGGGTAGAGCGACCAGAAACGAACAAAAGAAAAATTGTGCCCAGCCGACCATTTCGACCAACTCGGCCGACGGACGACCGGAGAACACCCGCCCAAGCGCTTCCAGGGAAGAGAGCAACGCAAACTGGGTTGCCGTATAGCGATGGTCGCACAGCGACATAATCAGTGCGACAAACGCTGCGGTCCCCATGCCACCGGTCACATTCTCGACGAGAATCGAGGTCGTGAGCGCCGCGTAACTCTTGCCCATCCAGGCGAGCCACATAAATCCCAAGTTTGAGACTGCTTGCAAGGCACCAAAGAGCAGTAACGAACGAACCATCCCAAGCTTGGCCATTGCGACGCCCCCGACTAATGCGCCGATGAGTGTGGCTCCGAGCCCAAGGCCCTTCACATACCCGACATCACTGACGGAAAAGCCCATCCCTCCAATGAGAAAAGCCGTTTGAAGCGAGGCCGCGACGGCGTCTCCAAATTTATAGAGGACAATAAGGGCGAGGAACCCGACCACCCCTGGACGCGCAAAGAATTCTTTCAGCGGTCCACCGACCGCTTCGGCCAGACTTGCCGGCATGGCACTCGGCTCTGACGGTTCCGGACTGACGAGGATCGTGACAATTCCTGCCGCCATTAACGCGGCAAGCAGCAAGTAGGTGTTTTGCCATCCAATACGATCGGCCAACAAAAGGGCGCCGGCGCTCGCAAACAACAGCGCACATCGATAGCCATTCACCCACACAGCTGCACCGAATCCCCGTTCCGGACGTAAGAGTAGATCGGTCCGATAGGCGTCGAAAACGATGTCGAGTGAGGCAGAGAGGAATGCCACCACGAGCGCTAGGACCCCGAGTATTTCCGGAAGCTGGCCTGGACCAGTCATCGCCATGGCCGCCAAGCCGAGAGCGACACAGAGCTGCATCACCAGCATCCATCCGCGCCGGCGTCCCAGCCAGGGAGGGACCAGACGATCCATCAATGGGGCCCACAAGAATTTCAGTGTGTACGGGAGACCGACGAGCGTAAAAATCCCAATGGTCTTCAGGTCAAGCCCAACAACCGTCAGCCAGGCCTGGAGCGTCCCAGCTGTGAGGGCCAATGGCAACCCCGAGGCAAAACCCAAGGGCAACATGATGCCGATGCGCCGGTTCGCAAGGATCTGAATGAACGATGCTGTTTTCATCGAACCGTGTCCGTACGCATGGGGGAGTAGCATATCATCGGAATGGAGGTGCGGCTCAGGAGATTCTCGAAATCAATCGTTCGAAGCTTGTCCGATATGGCTGTTCGTCACGAGGCGAAGGAAGGGCAGGCAGATGCGCTGCCGCAGGCCCTGAACAACCGGAGGCGTATTTGCTGGAATACGGTGAGGATTGTTCGGGGCCGCGAAGAAAGCAGACGCCGGGGCATTATTCGCCGCAGTAGAAAGGTCACTGTCGGACAGGCTCCTGGGAAGGAGGAGTAGGTCGAAGAGGCACCGGAGAACCATCCCGCGCAGCAGCGCATCGAACCTCAACAGGGTTGTCCATTGAAGGTACAGGGCTTGTAGCGTGAAATATCAAACTCCACATTTTCTTGGTAGACCCGTTCGTTGCCGTTCACGCCATCCTGCTCTGGATCGTTATACATGGTGTGGTTCCACCAGTAGAACAAGGGGTAGGCCTCCGTCTGGTACACCGGATTCCCGTAGTTGCTCCGGGCATATTCCAGGACCAACCGGCCCGTCACGTAGTCGACTTGACCATTGCCATTGAGCGAATACAACATCAAGAAGAGCCGAGCCTCGTGATCGTACTGCTCGTCAATCCTTGTCACGAGGTCAGGTTCCAGTGGAAGGATCTCCTTCGTCCACCCTCCGGACCCAGGGAGAATGATGAAAAGAAAAGATGCCGTAACGATGGAGGCCGCCAACTGCGAAGGTCTCACAGCAGACTCACGATAAGGGGGCGGGCACGATCGGCAGATACTACCATGGCCTTCTAAGGCCTTCAACCGAGAACAGCGAGCAACGAGAAGAACTCGCTCCAGATCCTTGCTCCCATCGCAAGGATCTTCCATAATGGCTCGACTATCATGAAACGTGCATCTCTCCATACACTCGGCTGTCGACTGAACCAAGCGGAGACAGCGGTGCTCGCAGCTCGCTTGCGGCGCGATGGCTACCGCGTCGTCGAGTTCGGTGAGCCGACGGACTTGCTCGTCGTAAACACCTGCTCGGTGACAGAGGATGCAGAACGGACCTGCCGATATGTGATCCGCAAGACGTTGAGACATTCCCCCGAAGCCTTTGTGGCGGTGACCGGTTGTTACGCTCAGACCGGCGTTCAAGAGCTGCGCACCATTCCCGGAATCGATCTCATCGTCGGCAATCAATTCAAATGGGACTTACCGTCATTTCTTCCAGCCCCCCATGCCCTGAAGAAGCAACCGGACCCGGAAGTGCTCCATACTCGCACCATCGACCGAGAGGATTTCACCCTACCGGAGTATGGCGAACCAGGCTCCACCAGAGCGCTGCTCAAAATCCAGGACGGCTGCAACGTGATGTGCAGCTTCTGTCTCATCCCGTTCGCGCGCGGGCATGAGCGGAGTCGCCTTCTGGATGACGCGATCAGAGAGGCCGAGATGCTTGTGGCAGGAGGCTACCGGGAGATCGTGCTGACCGGCGTCAACATCGGGCAGTATCGCCAGGGTAAGCTCGATCTGGCCGGGTTGATCGCGCAATTGGAGGCGGTTGAAGGACTCGAGCGAATCAGGATTTCGTCCATTGAGCCGACGACAATCACGAACGCCCTCTTAGATCGGATGGCTTCCTCATCGAAGCTCTGTCCCTATCTCCATATCCCCCTCCAAAGCGGAGACGATTCCATCTTGTCGTCCATGAATCGTCCGTACAATGCGGAAGAGTTTGTCCGTCTAATCCACCGCGCCGTGGCGGCGATTCCTCACCTGGGGCTGGGAACTGATGTCATGGTCGGGTTTCCCGGAGAAACTGAGGAAGCATTCGAGCATACTCTGGGCATCGCGCGGGAGCTTCCGTTCTCCTACTTCCATGTCTTTACCTATTCGCAACGGCCTGGCACCGCTGCCACAAGGTTGCCCAACCAGGTGCCGATTGCGGTCGCTCGGCAACGTGCGAAGATACTCGCCGACTTGTCCCGCGTTAAGCGCCTGGCCTTTGCGGAGCGGTATATCGGATCCACCGTGTCCGTCCTCTTCGAGTCAGGAGCAATGGACGGCTACAGGTTGGGGGTTGCAGCAAACTTCTTGAAGGTGGGCGTTCCCTCAAACATCGACCTCGCCAATCACCTGAAAGAGGTGCGGATTATCGGAACGTCGGACCGTTGGGCGTTGGGTCAGCTCACAGCGGAGTGTCAGCCCATGCGAAGGGTGCCGGTTCTATGAAAGCCAAATCCACACCGACTCACGTGCATCTTGAAACCTTCGGCTGTCAGATGAACGAGTACGACTCGGAACTCGTTCGCTCGCTTATGAAACAGGATGGATTTGTGTTTACCGATGAGCGAGAGCGCGCAGACGTGATTTTGATGAACACCTGCGCGATTCGCGAGAATGCCCACAATAAGGTCTACAAACACCTATCTGAGCTCAAGAAACTCAAGCGGCAACGCCCGTTGGTCGTGGGCGTCTTGGGTTGTATGGCGCAAAACCTGAAAGAGGAGCTAACGGACTTTCAGCCGCTGGTTGATGTGCTCGCTGGCCCTGATGCCTATCGCCAGTTGCCGATGTTGATCCGCAACGCGATGCGCTCGCAAGAAGAGGGCGTGGATCAGAAGGAACTCGCGGTCGACCTTTCGGAATATGAAACCTATCACGATATCGTACCTGACCGAAACGACGGGGTGAACGCCTGGATCGCCGTCATGCGAGGTTGTGACAACTTCTGCAGCTTCTGTGTGGTTCCCTACACTCGGGGGCGTGAGCGCTCCCGCGATCCAGAGGGAATCGTTCAGGAAGCTCATCGGATCGCCGAGCAAGGATTCAAGCAGATCACGCTCCTGGGGCAAAACGTCAATTCGTACCGATTCGATGACTGGGACTTTGCACGATTGATCACGGCCGTCGCGGACGTGCCTGGCATTGAACGAGTGAGATTCACGTCCCCGCACCCCAAAGACTTTCCTCTTTCATTGTTGGAAGCCGTCGTGTCCCATCCCAACATCTGCAAGCAAATTCATTTGCCGCTTCAATCAGGCAGCGACCGCATACTCGGCCTGATGAATCGCACCTATACGAATAAAGAGTATCGTGTCTTGGTAGACCGTATCCGCACCCTGAGGTCGGACATCGTCCTGAGCACCGATATCATTTGTGGTTTCTGTGGGGAAAGCGATGCGGAGTTTGCCGAGACGTACCGGCTTGTCGAGGAGACACGGTTTCACTCAGCGTTTATCTTCAAATACTCTGAGCGAAAGAACACTATCGCCGCGCGCAAGTTTTCGGACGATGTTTCCGAGCCGGTAAAGACCGAACGGGTAACGCGACTCTTCGACCTCCAACGGGGTATTTCCTATAGTCGCAACCGGGAATATCTAAAGACGACAGTTCCCGTCCTGGTCGAAGGGGATGCCAAACGATCCGCCGCGCAGGGCATGGGAAAATCGGATGGCAACATCACCGTCATCTGGGACAAGCGTGTAATATCCTCTCAACCGGGAGACATGGTTTCCCTTGCCATCTACGATGCGTCGTCCACAACGTTGTATGCGGAACGTCCGTTGGCGAATTGAATCGTTGTGCCAGCCCAACTTCCCATGAATCATTTCTGTAGAATACGCTCCAAAAACGAACACTTCCGAACAAGATCTGTTTGTGAGTTCCCCGTCCCTTACGGCTTTCAAGAAGTGATGTGGGGTTGCCACCCGCATGATGACCCGAAGAGGAACCGGAGCTTTCGTTTCCTGAATCCATGAGTTAGCTCAGCGCAATGCTGCCATTTAATACTGCATTATCATACACCTAGACTCATTACCTCCTGTGCTTATCCCTTTCCCCATGTACTCAGTCCATTCCGTAACAATTTTCATCATCTCCTGATATCGCTCTAGTACATCACTGAGTCTACTTTATCCCACTAGAGGCATAATCTTTGCTCTGCAATGAGTCACCTATACGTAACCGCATACTCTCACTCTTTGGCGAAGAGGCATGATCGAGAGTCGAGATCACAACGTGAAAGAAAAAGCAGATACCTCCATGAGCCTGGAAACCCTCATTGCTATGGGACTCTTCGGATGGATTGCACTGAGCATGGCACTGATGGGCCTGGGAATCTGGTAATCCCGCAGGCGTACCGACACTGTTCTCGCCCCGGATGGTCAAACGCACCCGTGCTGAAAGAAAGAGAGTCGCGATGAAGAACTACCTCGCGTTAACGAATGTGCAGAGTCCGATCATGCAAGGCCTTGTTGGAATCGCCGGGTGTGTCCTCGTCATCAGCGGGTGCGCGGGTGGGACAAAACTTGCCCACAATGCAAAGGGCAGCGTCTACTTGGAAGAAGTGACCGATTGGTCGTTTGAAGCCAGCCATCCCGCCGTGATCGATCAACTGACCATCACAAAGATCGTGAAAGGGTTGTATAGCAATGACGGCATGAGCGGATCTTCGAGAATGTCCGCTGGTGGCAGCAAGCCGATGAGAATTTTCAGCGATGAGGATGCAGAATTTCTCTCTCCCCTGCTCGCACAAGGCTTATCAAAGGCGAAACCCGAACAACTTGTTGGGTTCCGCGTATCCTCATCGGCAGGGTCAGGCTCTGAACCCACCACGGGCAGTATTTACGTGCAGAAGGAATCGATCTACTTGACCATTGGGAAGGGTGCCAAGCCGACTGGTTTTATGCCTGAGTCGGCTGCACGCACCGAACCGGCTCCAGCCTATGCCGCCGGTGGTGCTCTCGGCGCCATGGTAATGATTATCGACTATCATGCACTGGCCATGGCGCCGATGCCCGCTGCCATGCCGATCGCAAAAGCCACCCCGATCACTCCGATTGCACCCATGATGGCGGCCTCTCCGGCGAAAACTCAGGCAGTCTCTGACAGTGCGGGCCAGGAGGCGGCAGAGAGCGAATTTATGGCTCAAAGACTAAGTGACTTGAGGATAGCAAAAGCGGCGCTCGCAAAGAAGGATTCCGAGATCAATATGCTTCGCAGGGAATCGGAATGGATGAAGCGCGAACTGCGGGACCGCGACGAGGAAATAAAAGCGCTCAGGTTGACCAAGGTATCCGCTAAACAGACACCGAAGAAGAAATCGGCACAGGCGACACGGACTCACTAGCCTGCCTCAGTCGACATTCAATAACTCCGGCTGAAGCAAGACCAAATCACTGGAGAGGGGCTGTCGGAAATTCATCCGACAATAACACGCATACGTCACATACGTATCTTGTAGGCAGTACCGAGCCAACTCAATTCCCTGTCCTTTCCCCCACATCTCAGCCACCTGAGCCCCACTGCCCGATTTAGTTTCAACGTTCAGCGCTCGCGCCAGCACGTCGAGTTTCACCCACCCACGCGTATCCCAATTGCTCCAGATTGCCATCGTGTCGTAAACCGGTTCCGTGCGAAACTTGGCGAGGTTGACGTCCAAGCTCGGCTTGATCTGGTGGATGATCGATCGCTTCTTAATGAACGGGAGGTCGAAGCCCAGACCGTTATGTGTGATGAAGAGAGAGGGGCGATTCTGAGTCAAACGGCTCCAGAATTGTCGCAGCAACTCCCGCTCATCCCTGCCATACCAGGCCACCGACCCACGCGGTTCGAGTTGGTCAGAAAATTCCAACAGGCCGATACAGACTATCTGACTGAACGTACCGTCAAAGGCCGACTTCGCATATTGTTCATCCTCGACGCGTCGTTGAGCTT
>WNFE01000550.1_pt1 | contig 35629 bp, 33 predicted proteins | sample 5400451 | NCBI WGS metagenome assembly WNFE01 (sample SAMN13153344, study PRJNA577476) | soil metagenome | isolation source: 200 cm saprolite under Douglas fir tree site 2 hole 2 | place: USA:California | collected 2015-04-18
GAAATAGATGGTTTCTCTTCGCGTTTGGCATCCTGGGAAAGGGCAACACCTGTGGATTTCTCCACCCCCTCCGCACGTCGCGCTAGGGCATGAGGCTTTTCCTTGGATGGTTCTGCGTAGCGCTCAATGAGGCGGCTTCCGATCACGAGACTGGCATTGCGATCTGAGTTGCCGCGCATTTGGCACTCAGGGCAGAGGCAAAGCGGCGTGCCTGGGGTGTAGCCGCTCACGGGTTGTCCTTCGGCGTAACGCACGATGAGGGCATGACAGCGATGGCATTCTCTGGACGTGTTGCGCGGGTTGACCCGGCTGGTGATGATCCCTCGGTTCCACGCTTTATATTTGGCGAAGTTGAAGATCCTCCCCTTCATCCAGAAAGCTCGCTTCGTGTTCCCCCTGCGGCTATACTTGCCCTTTTCAGGCTGGAGGTTTCCCAGGTGTTCAAACACCAGAATGGAAGCCCCCTGCTCTGCGGCGAACTGGACAATGCGAGCGCTCACCAGATGCGCAATGTGCTCATCGGCGTTGCGGATCTTGCGCCACAGGTCGGCATTGTCCTGTTCGTTCTCTGCAATGATGCCAGTCTTGCGCCGGTTGCGTGCAATCTGTCCTAACTGTCGCTTCCTAAAGCCCGCTATCTCTCTGCCTCCTCCAATAAATCGAGTGGCGAGGATGGTGCCTTCAACGGTTTGGACGGTACACACAGCTAACTGTTCGTTGAGATTGAGATCGATAGCACAGATCTTCGCCGAAGCCTTGGTGATTTGTGCTGCGATTTTGGGTGGACTGGTGAACGTCTTCTCGATGGGCGTATGCAACCACCACTGCTTCCCCCGGCGAACCAGAGCGGGACTTCCCATCTCAAAGCCATCGGGGAGGTCACGCCCGAACGTGCGAACCTTGACCCAAGACCAGCAGGTGCCGGTCCAGATCTTGAGCAGAATGGATGAGCCACTTCGCTCTTTCCACAGGCCCGCGTACAAGGGAACCGACTTGTTCCATGACCGGGGCGGGACGGGCGGGCGTTGGGAGAAGGGCTTCTTCTTTTCCCCTTTGCGGGGGATCTTGGCTTCGTATTTCTCTTTACGTGTCCGCCACTTCTTGAGCGAGGAGGAGAAGGCGCGAGCAGATCCCATAGCCGCATTGATGGCGGCGCGACGGAACATCGCAGGGATATCTAGCGCGATCTCAGTGAGTGGCATGATGGGAGAAGCATTCTTCTCCGTGGCATGAGTGAGCTTCTCCAGGGCCATGAGGGCCTCTTTGTTTTTGAGATCCAAGATGCTTTCATGCGCCTGAATGACCTCAAAGTAGAAGGCAACGACACGGTTGAACAACGCTTGAGTAGCTGCAAAACAGTCGGACTGCTGCGGCTGATAGTTCAAGCTTTGTCTGATCGTCGTCGTGGCCTTTGCCATGCTAGACCCCCTTCTGCGCTTGGATATACGCCTTGATGCCATCTGCACTCACTGATCCGACAGTTCGGTGTAGCGACAAGCACCCTGCTCGCCCTGGAACGTTTCCAGTTTAGAGCAGTTTAACATATACAATAGCTTGTAACAAGCCTCAAGGCCTGGCTCAGAATTGATACCTTGCAGGTGTCTTGCATGATACAAGTAAAATTTTTAATTGCTGAGCTTAAATCAGAAGGTTTTCGTGAAGTGGTCTGAGGTAGTGGAAATGATATATATTCTTCTATAATATATGATCTGCAATGTGAAAAGATAAGAAGGAGTTTAAGCGCTATTATGGACCAGGTTATTTCCGCGACAGATGCACAACAGCAGGAGGAAACCTCTACCTTTACGTATGCGGGTTACCACAGCATTATTACAGGAGTTGATCGTCACTGGGAGTATGGTGGGTTTGCGCTGCCTGATGGTTCTTTCTGGCGATACAGGGAGCCTGACGCAACGGTTATTGTGGAAGGGCAGCGCCTGCGAGTACGCCTGGCAAAAATTACTCGCTTCAACGACAAGATACAGACTCTTGATAATGTTAAGAATATGTTCTTTTCAACCCGGAAATTCGCTACACCTGATGAGGGTGAAATCTCTTTCGAGTGGGATATGAGCGCTCGCTGTACGGGCACGAAAGCGCACGATCTCTATGATGGTTTCGTCTCCGTCAATCTGCTTGACCTCAACACCGGTATGGCGCTCGATTTTTTTGCCTGCAACGATATGATCGCCACTGTGTACGCTCGTCTAGCCTTCCCCGGCGTTCCTGCACCCTCTGACCCTGAAGACGCTGTGAAGCCGAAATACTTTTCGGACTTCAACGAGCTGGACGTGGAGACCGGGCCTGGGCAAACACACCGCTATCGCATCTGCTACTCCAAGGCCAGAGATGAGGTGCGCTTTTTCGTGGATGACCAGGATGCTGGTACTTACACGGAAGTGCCCAGCAAGATAGACTCGCTCATCATCGCCCTTGGTCTGATGACTGAGAAAACTATCGAACAAGGCAAGAGCGTTTCCGTACATGGCCAGGGCCTTATCGGGGAATGGGGGCCGTTTACGATCACGATACGAAAGTAGCACGACCTGGCATTATAGTAGGCTGCAAGATAGTCCAGGCCTTCATCGACAGTATTCATATCTTGAGCGATTATGAGACCGAAGGATGAGGAGACATGGCACCAACGAACGATGATCCGGCGAAGACGGAACACGTGGGACCAAACCTCCCGCCAGCGCTCTGGCGCAACCGAGATTATCTGTTGCTCTGGAGTGGTCAAACAGTTTCCTCCATTGGCTCTGGCGTCTCTCAACTCGCCTTTCCGCTGTTGGCGCTGGCCTTGACCCATTCTCCAGCGCAAGCAGGAATCGCTGGTGCTCTGCGGACGCTGCCCTATTTCATTTTCACGTTACCGGGAGGGGCACTCATCGATCGTTGGAACCGCAAATGGGTCATGATTCTCTGTGATTCAGGACGAGCCCTGAGCTTAGCCAGTATCCCTGTAGCGCTGGCTCTCGGACACTTGACGATTGCGCAACTCTATCTGGTCTCGCTTCTCGAGGGGTCACTCTACGTCTTTTTCGATCTGGCTGAGACAGCCAGCTTGCCACGGATGGTTCCCAGGGAGCAACTCCCTGTGGCAATCTCCCAAAATCAAGTTGCCTTTGGGATTACGAACCTGCTTGGTCCACCATTGGGTGGTGTGCTCTACACACTCGGCCGTGCTGTCCCATTTTTGACGGATGCCCTCTCTTATCTGGCTTCGGTGCTCTCCCTGCTCTTTATGCAAACGAAGTTTCAGATGGAGCGAGTTGTTGCTCCACGCAGGCTATGGACAGAGGTGGTCGAGGGCATGAAGTGGATGTGGCACCAGCCCATACTGCGAACCATGGCCTTTCTCAATAGTGGGTGGAGTGCGCTCGGTTTTGGGTTCTCCCTGCTTGTGATTGTGCTGGCGCAAAGGCAACACGTGGCTCCTCCCTTTATCGGTGCCCTGTTCGCCATAGGAGGAGGCACCGGTATTCTCGGCGCTTTTCTTGCCCCACTCCTTCAGAGACGGTTGAAATATGGACAGGCCATTATTGGCTTATGGTGGCTGTACGTCTTGGCGTGGTTGCTAGTCGTGCTAGCATTCACTCCGTTTGCACTCGGCGCCGTCGTCGCCTTTTTCTTTCTGGTGGACTCGATCTACAATATTGTGCAGTTTAGTTATCGGCTGGCCCTGATTCCAGATGAGTTCCAGGGGCGGGTGAATAGTGCCTTTCGGCTCATTTCGTACAGTTTTCGACCAGTGGGTATCGCATTGACCGGAGTACTCATGCAACTCATTGGTATCGTTCCAACGGCTGTGGTGTTCGCAGTGATCCTTGCTCTGCTAGCTCTCGTAGCGTCGCTCAATGCGCATATCCGTAAGGCGCTGCCCCCTGCGCAGATACGGGCAGAATAGCTTCTCTTTATAGAACTTAAAGGCCAAGATATGGCTTTTAATGCCTTGAGTCACATGGGCATGTACACTGTTGAAAGCTGTAGCAGAGCATCGTAGCTAGTGCGCCGATAGCCGTTCCAGGACTTCCAGGACCCGATCGATTTCCTCCGGTGTGTTGTAGTGGGCCATGCCGAGGCGTAGTGCGCCGCCGTGCTCTTCGAGTCCCAGGCGTTCCATGATGCCGAGGGCGTAGTAGTTACCATCCCAAGCAAATATTCCGTGCCCGGCCAGGTATTCTGCCAGCTCGCGCGGCGCGCGACCCTGTATGTTACAGGCAACTGTCGGTACGCGGCGCGCGAAGTCCTGTGGATTGGTGATGCCGTAGACCTGTAAGTCCCTGATCTCGCGCAGGCCCGCCAGCAACTGGGCAGAGAGTCCACGTTCGTAGTCCATGATTGCCTGCATGGCAAGCTTGAGTTCTCGCTGCCTGGCGTTGTAAGGGCGACCAGCAGCATCTGCAATGAACGCTTCTCTATAGTGGTTGTCCTGTTCGCGGCCGAGCAGAGCCAGGTAATCGATAGCACCAAGCAGTCCGGCCAGGCCTTCGTGGTTCTGTGTTCCCGTCTCCCAGCGGTCGGGGGCTTTATCGCTTGCAGGGCGTACTTTATAGGCTGGAAAGCGCTCCAGGCGCTCAGCCTTACCGTAGAGGATGCCCAGGTGTGGCCCAAAGAATTTGTAGGATGAACATAAAAGAAAATCGGCGTCGAGCGCCTGCACATCGATTGGGCCATGGGGCGCGAACTGCACGGCATCGATCCACGCCAGGGCTCCAACTTCGTGCGCCCAGCGAATGACGGTTGCCACGTCGTTTATCGTGCCCACGGCATTGGAGGCGTAGCCCACTGCTACGAGCCTGGTACGTTCATTGATCTTCGCCCGCATATCTTGCATGTCCAGAGTCACGTCCCCGGGATGCACATCGACTGTGCGAATGATGACTCCTCGCTCCTGCAGCGCGAGCCAAGGAGCGACATTGGCGTCGTGATCAAGGGTAGTCACGACGATCTCGTCACCGGCGTGCAGCGTCTTGCCGATGGCGCGGCTGAAGGCGAAGGTGAGGGTGGTCATATTCGGACCGAAGACGATCTCACCTGGGCTGGCGGCATGTAAGAAATCGGCCATGGCACTGCGAGCTGCAGCGATCACCTGGTCAGTACGCTGACTGGTGATAAAAGCTCCCTGGGTGTTGGCATTCGACTCGCGGAAGTAGGCTACCATAGCGTCTATGACCTGCTGCGCCACCTGGGTCCCACCGGGGTTATCGAAATAGATGGCTTGTTTGTTATTGATGGTCTGTGCAAGGGCGGGGAAGTAACGGCGGTAAGGGCTCAGGTTGAGCGTCTGGGGCATAGGGATCAGGCTCCTTGTATTCTATGGCTATAGGAAGACTGTGAGAGTAGGTCACACATGTGCATTAATCATATCACCTGATTGGCCTATAAAGCATCACAGATTGTGTACCTGAGCCTTCTTGTGCTCTGGGAAGACGCCATGTCTCGCTGGCCTATTAGTACCCAGCCGTATATGCCCTTAATCTCTCTCCATGTTATAATAGACTCAAAAGAAACTTGTTAATAGAGTCGATATAATCTCTATATTTGAAGAGAAGCCCTATCTACTCGCCGGGAGAAACCCACTATGCAATGTAGCTCTTGTGGTAGCATCATTCAAACAGATTTTGTGGTATGTCCCATGTGTAGTGCGAGCGTATCTTCGGACACCGACGATTCATCACCCTACACAAGCAACGCGGTTCCCTACATCGAATACGACCCCGGAGTGCAGATGGGGTCGACACTACCTGCCTCACAGCCAGCAGGGACGGTAATGACGGGCAGGGATATCTTGAATATCCCACTGACGAAGTCGTCGACGGGCCAAGATCAATCTGAATACTGGACAGCGCAGCCCATGCCTGTAAGGCGGAGTAATCTCTCGCTGGGAATGACAGTATTGCTCTCCCTACTGACAATGCTGATCATAGCAGGTGGTGTTGGGCTAATCTACTACGTACAGGTCGCCCACCCGGCTGAATTCGATGCCCAGGCAACATCTGTGGCAAAGACCTTCGTAGTTGCGCAAGCGCAGAGCACTGCACAAGCTAGCACTCGTGCTACCGCAGTCGCTGCAGCCCTGACACCGCAGGATATCTACATCAAGGCCACCAGTGGAACTCCTGTCATCAATGATCCACTGACAAGTCAAGATGGCAGTATCTGGCACAGGTATGGTACGCCAGCAAACGGCTGCAGCTTCAGTAGTGGAGCGTATCACATTCGATTTTCAGTAAACAACGTGATTTTCTCCTGTTATGGTGTGAATAGCTTCTTTGACAACCTCGCTTTTCAAGGGCAGGCAACCATCTTCAAGGGCGATAGCAGTGGTCTTCTTTTCCGTGCTCTGAAATCAGGGAGCTACCTCTTCGAGGTCAGTTACAGTGGAACATATGATCTCTTAGCCTATAAGGGCGCATCACCACCTACCGTACTTGTCTCTGGCACGAGTACAGTCATCAATACGGGCCTAGATCAATCCAACCTACTCACAGTGGTAGCATACGGTAATCACCTGTACCTCTATATCAATAAACAACCAGTTGCCAGCGTTACTGATAGTACCAATACAACAGGTCAAATAGCCCTGTCTGGCGGGACTACTACTGGTTCTGCAGATGTAGCGTTTAATAACGTGCAGGTATGGAGTATATGAAAAAAATGGTGACTCTGCTCATCGCACTGATTCTGCTCGTTCTCCTGGAAGGGGGCGGCTATTTTTTCGATAGAGCGGTCCTGTACCCTGCGGGACTCCATAGTCAAGCAACGGCGGTCGTACAGAGTGTGTTAAGGACCCAGACCCAGGCAACTGCTACTGCCGATGCAAATTCACCGCAAAGCATCTACAATCGAGTGATCAATACGAATCCAGCTTTCAGTGATCCATTAGATAAACAGCTTGCCGACACCTGGAATAACCAAAGCCAGGCAGGAGCGAATTGTACGTATAGCAACGGGGCATATCATATCCGCCTTTCTACAAAAAAAGTCTTTTTCGATTGTTTCTCCACGGGTGGTGATTATGGAGACTTCATTTATCAAGTACAGGTGACGATTGTTAAAGGCTTAAATGGAGTAGGTGGGATTGTGTTTCGTTCCGAGTATTCGTCCACCACATTCTATTTCTTCACCATCAGCTACAACGGCCTTTACGGTCTCAACGTCGAAGATGGTCAATACGTCAATATACTGGCCTTTGGACGCAGTGCGGCGATCAAAATTGGCCTGAACCAGCCCAACTTGCTTGCCGTCATGGCACGTGGCAGCACTCTGTACTTGTACATCAATAAGCAATTCGTCAGGAGCATAAGTGACAGTACCTTTTTCCATGGCGCAATTGGACTATGTGCCTTAGATAGTGATCAATCTGCAACTGATGTGGCATTCAGCAACGCGCAGGTGTGGGTACTGTGAACAACACTGGCTAGCCTCTGGCAAGCTTTTGTTATTGTAAGCGCCCTTGACACTGTCGCTGCATCATGATAGTATTCTGGCAGAAGAAACACTTTTCTTGAGCAATGAATGTAGGGCATTATGAAACACGCACCGACCAACAGTTGCATTGCAAAAATCCAGGCAAGCTGCCTGGCCGCGTAGGCGACCACGCCGGGCTTACGCGGCAGGAAGTGGCACTACTTGATGCGCCTGCTCACCAGCAGCAGTTTGGGGCTGCCTGAGCGGGTATACTCCACGTTGATTGCAGCATCTCCACAGTTCCTTTCCTCCCTCGCCGGGCAGCTATGACGGCTGCCTCTACACCTGGCGTATTCTCGCCGGGCGCTCCTTCTCCCGTTGTGAATGGCCCCAGGCACTGCCTGTCACCCATCACTTCCACGAGCAAGCATGTGCCCTTGAACGCGCCTCTCGCGCCGTGCTGGCATTTGCAGGCGCTCAAACATAACTACTTGACGCTGCATATACTGTCGATAACGCTTTGGAGCATAAACATATGACTATAGATAATTTCTCGAAGACACGCATTAAGGGGTCAATGCTGCAAGTAAATCATATGCGCCTCTCATATGGGCCGCGCCTCGTACTGGATGATGTGTCATTCACCGTTGCGCCGGGAGAAAAGGCGGGACTGATCGGTGTGAATGGCGCGGGAAAAAGCTCGCTGCTCAAGATCATCGCGGGGCTGCTTGACGCTGACGGTGGAACGGTGATGCTGCCGCGTACCTATGGTTACCTGTCACAGGACGTGGCACACGAAGATCCGGTGGCGGGCGAAGGCACTGTACGCGATTTCATCTTTAACAGCACCGGCCTGGACGCGGCAATCAATACTTATGAAGAGCTGGCAAACGAGGTAGGCCAGGCCACAGAAGGCGAACTGCCAGCGCTGCTCAGGCGTTTTGAACGGGCGCAGAACGAGCTGGACCGCCTGGGCTACTATGATGCCGATGCCCGGGCCGAACAACTAATCTCTGGGCTGGACCTGGGTGGGGTGACGCTGGAGCGCTATGTGCGTACCCTCAGCGGCGGGCAAAAAACGAAGCTTGCCCTGGTGCGGCTGCTCTTCCAGGCCCCCGATCTCCTGCTGCTGGACGAGCCGACCAACTTCCTCGATGTGGAAGCGACGGCGTGGCTGATGGATTTTCTGGAGCGCTATAGCGGAGCGATTTTGATCATCTCCCACGACCTGGATCTGCTTGACCGCGGCATCAACAAGGTGCTGCGCCTCAACGAGTTCACCCACAAGCTGGAGGAGTTTCGCGGCACCTACTCCAACTACATGACACAGACGGGCGATGCCCTGGCACTGATGGAACGTACGAAGAAGGTCCAGGAACGCGAGATTGCACGGCTGCGCAAGACTTCTGAGAAGCTGCGCGGCTTCGGAGCGACACGCGTGAGCCAGCGTATCGCCATCGATAAGCGCGTTGCGACGCTGGAAAAGAGTATGCCAAAACTGCCGCAGGCCAGCCGACGCATCAGCATTGACTTCCCGGTACGCCAGGCTAGCGGACAGATAGTGATGCGCGCGGAGCATCTCGCCAAGCGCTACGGGGCGAAGGAGGTCTTTCGCAATATTAGCTTCCAGGTCGAGCGCAGGCAGCGCCTGGTGGTAGTCGGGCTGAACGGCGCTGGCAAGACAACGCTGCTGCGCATTCTCCTGGGGCTGACGAAGGCCGACAAGGGCAAAGTGATTGTGGGTGATCGCGCGCATACGGGTTACTATGCGCAGGAAAACGAAGGACTGGACTACAGCAGCACGGTGATCAATGAAGCAACGGCTGTGCTGCCGGATAACGCGAAGCGGGTTCGCGGGGTGCTGGGGCGCTTCCTGTTCAGCGGCGATCGCGTGTTCCAGCAAGTGAGCACGCTCAGCGGCGGCGAGAAGACGCGCCTGGCGCTGGCAAAGATGGTGCTCGATGGACCGAACCTGCTTGTGCTGGACGAGCCGACGACGCACCTGGACGTGCTATCGCGGGAGGCGCTGGGCAACTACAACGGGACGATCATTGCAGTAACGCACGATGTCGAGTTCGTGCGCTACCTGCAGCCTGATACGCTGTTGCTGATGCCGGAAGGGCGCATGATAGCGTATAGTTCCGAGCATGATGAGTTGCTGAAGAGAGCTTGACAAAAATTCCTTCGCTCAGATCACATGCTCGGCAACGGCACGACCAGCAACGCGGCCAGAGAAGAGACATCCACCCAAAAACGTCCCTTCAAGAGCCCGGTAGCCGTGCATACCACCACCGCCGAAACCGGCAACTTCGCCAGCAGCATAGAGACCGGGCAGGGGTTGAACATCGGCCCGCAGGACACGACCCGAGAGGTCCGTTTCCACTCCTCCCAGGGTTTTGCGTGTCAGGATCGAGAGCCGCACTGCGATCAATGGTCCAGCGGCAGGGTCGAGAAGGCGGTGCGGCCTGGCGACACGAATCAGCTTATCGCCGATATAGGCTCGTGCCCCACGAATGGCCATGACCTGGGCATCTTTCCCGAACGGGTTGGCGACCTGGCGATCGCGGGCGACGATGACTCGCTCCAGCTCTGCCAGGTCGATCAGTTCCTCGCCAGTCAGGGCATTCATCCCCTGTACCAGTTCCGGCAGCGTCTTGCGCACAAGAAAGTCCACCCCGTGCTTCATAAATGCCTCGACTGGTCCCGGCGCGCCAGGAAGCGCTCGACTCAGCGTTTTTGAGATACTGCGACCCGTGAGATCAGGGTTCTGCTCGGACCCCGACAGGGCAAACTCACGTTCGATGATGCGTTGATTGAGCAAGAACCACGAATAGTCATACCCGGTAGAGAGGATGTGCTGGAGAGCCCCGAGCGTGTCAAAGCCGGGGAAGAGCGGAATCGGCAGGCGCTGACCACGCGCATCCAGCCACAACGGCGATGGCCCGGACAAAATGCGGATGGCATGGTTGCTCCAGATCGGTGCGAAGTTGCGAATGCCCTCTGGATAATGCCACATCCGATCAGCGTTGATGAGGCGTCCACCGCTGGAGGCGATCACATCCAACATGCGCCCATCGACATGGTCGGGGACGCCCGAGATCAGCTGCTTCGGTGGTTCGCCCAGGCGTTTGGGCCAGTTGCGGCGCACCAGTTCATGATTGCCGCCAATACCACCGGAGGTGACAATCACCGCCTGGGTTTTGAGAGTGAACTCGCCCACGACCACCCGAGAACTCGGCATGCCGCGGTCGTCGGAGCTCGGTTCCAGCACTTCTCCGTGGACGCCATCAACCACGCCATTGGTCATGGTGAGTTCGGTCACACGATGCCTGAAGCGCAATGTGACCAATCCGCGCTGCTCGCCCTCACGCACACGGCGAACAAACGGCTCTAACACACCTGGACCCGTCCCCCATGTGACATGAAAGCGGGGAACCGAATTGCCATGCCCGGTCGCAAGATAGCCACCACGCTCTGCCCATTGCACCACAGGGAAGAAGCGAACGCCCTGTCCATGCAGCCAGGCATACTTCTCGCCCGAAGCAAAATCGACGTAGGCTTCTGCCCAGCGGCGAGGCCACAGGTCTTCTTCCCGGTCAAACCCGGCGCTGCCAAGCCAGTCTTGCAGAGCCAGATCGTGGGAATCGCGAATACCCAACCGCCGCTGCAGCGGCGAGTTGACCAGGAACAGGCCCCCGAAAGACCAGAACGCCTGCCCGCCCAGCGACGCCTCTGGCTCCTGATCGAGCACGATCACACGCCTGCCTGCGTCAATGAGTTCTGCAGCGGCCACCAGGCCGGCCAGGCCCGCGCCGACCACAACGACGTCGGTATCATTGCTCATCAATTCATCCTTTGAAAATATCGACTACTGAACAGTATGATAGCATATGCAGACTACCGGGAGAAATGGTTCGTATGAGGATTATTGCAGGCGGTACTACCCGAAGAACTTAAACCTGGCATCCTTGCGAGAGATCGGCTCCGTTACTATTAACTATCTGCCTGTCCAGCGAGGCTTGCGCTTCTCGGCAAACGCCTTTGGTCCTTCGACAAAGTCCTGCGACGTAAGCAGTCGCTGCAGGCGTGGGCGATCCTGGCGCATGGCCTCTTCGATGGGCAGACTCAGTCCCGCGAGGGCGGCCTCTTTGGTGAGCCGCACACTCAAGGGTGAACACTCCATGATCTCGTTGGCCCAGCGCTCGGCTGTCGCCATAAGTGCGGCGGCAGGAACGATCTCGTTGATCAGACCCATGCGGTAGGCCTCCTGCGCGGTGATCCGCCTCCCGGTGAGCAGCAGGCCCATGGCCTGCTTGAGAGGGATTTGCGCGGGCAGGCGATGCACACCACCCGCCCCGGCAATGAGGCCCACGCGTGGTTCAGGCTGGCCGAAGCTTGCAGACTCGGCGGCGATGATGAGATCGCATGCCAGTGCGATCTCGAAACCTCCGCCAAGAGCAAAGCCATTCACTGCCGCGATAATGGGTTTGTCGCACTCGAAGCCACTTGTGATCCCACCGAAAGGAACGGCGAGGAGCGTGGGCTTCTCTCCCCTGGCGGTCGCTGCGGCCGTCGCCTTGAGATCGTTCCCTGCTGAGAATGCCTTCTGGCCCGCCCCTGTGATGATGGCCACCCAGGCTTCGTCATCCTGCTTGAAGTCGTTGAAGACCTGGCTCAGCTCCACGTTGGCATCGTAGTGCAGGGCATTCAGCACCTCGGGACGATTGATCGTGACAGAGGCAATATGCCCTTTCTTCTCGTAGATCACGTACTGATAACTCATCAGGTTGTTTTTCCTCTTTCTCACCTACTTCAATTTTGCTTACCTCGCACGGCCTCGATCACGTCGCGTTCAATCACACCATCCGTGCGCAATTCTTCGATCGTCTTCTCATCGTAAGCGAGTTCCTTCAGCACTTCCTGCGTATGCTGACCAAGGGCCGGAGCCAGGCGTGGGCGCACTTTTGTTTCTTGCTCGATGTGGACAGGACTGTCCACGGTAAGATGCGGCGTTTCCGCACCATCGGCGATGGGCACCAGGAAGTTGTTCGCACGCAACTGCGGGTCGTGCGCGAATTCCTCGACGGTCTGGACTAAGCTGAACGGTATCCGCGCCTGGGCGAGTGCATTGCGCCAGTAGTCGAAGGAATGGGCCGCGAAGGCTTCTTCGAGGAGGTGCGTGAGGGCGTCCGCATGAGTAACGCGACGATCCTGGGCGGAGAACCGTTCGTCCGCCGCCCACTCAGGATGGCCAACCGCTCCGGCAAGCGCGTCCCACCATTTTTCGCCTTCCGCGACGAGCAGGAACCAGCGTTCATCCGACGTTTGGTAAGTATTCACCAGCGGGTCGGGGGGATGCTGGCGATCAATCTTGGGGTAGAATCTAGCACCGTCGAGGGCGGCCTGTACCCACATCGCCGCCGCACACATTCCCTCCGCCACCAAGGCGGCGGAGACATGACATCCCTGCCCTGTCTTCTCTCGGCGATAGAGACCGGTCAGGATCGACGCGTAGAGCGTCGTCGCAGTGGCCTGGTCGCCGAGCCCCGGCACCGGCAAGGCGGGAGGACAACCAGCACCGCGCGTCGCGTCCATCAGTCCGGATCTTGCCCAATACGCTGTGATGTCAAAGCCAGGTTCGGCCACGTCGGGACCGCTGTTTCCATAGCCTGTAACGTCCGCGTAGATGATGCGCGGATTGATCGCGGCAACCTCTTCATAGGTCAAGTGGAGTCGCGCACGCACGGGCGGCGGGAAATTGACGACAAGCACGTCGGCCCAGCCGATGAGCTGGCGCAGGATGCCTTGCCCTTTCGGGCTCTTCAGATTGAGGGCGATGCTGCGTTTATTGCGATTCGTCAGTTGCCACATGTAGTTGGTCGAGGAAACGGGATTCGGCGGAACTTTGAAGAGGTTCCGAGACGGATCGCCCGTTCCCGGCGGTTCGACTTTGATGACATCCGCACCGAAATCGGACAGAATGGTGGTGGCCGCCGGTCCGGCGATGAAGGATGCGACATCCAGCACCTTCAGATCGGAGAATAGATTTGCCATATGGTTCTCTCCTTGAGAACTTGCGATTTCCGGGCAAGGGTTCGACTTGCCTTTAAGATGGTGACATGCGAGCAGACTACACGAAGGCGCTGAACCCGGACGCCGCGCGCCCCACGATGAGCGCGTTCATCTCACGGGTCCCTTCGTAGGAGTAGAGCGCTTCCGCATCGGCGACGAAACGACCGACATGATAGTCCAGCAAGATGCCGTTTCCGGCCAGTATTTCACGCGCGTAGCCGACGGTCTCGCGCATTTTCATAGTGCAGTAGCCTTTTGCCATCGCCGAGTTCTCGTTCTTGAGAATCCCCGCTTCCTCAAGCTGCGCCAGGCGCAGGCACATGCATTCGCACGCGGTAATGTTCGACAGCATGCGGAACAGCAGGTCCTGCACGAGTTGAAACGCAGCGATAGGGCGGCCAAATTACTGCCGCTCTTGCGCATACTTCAGGGCATGTTCGTATGCCCCCCGCATGCAGCCAACCGCTTCCCAGGCGACTCCCGCGCGCGACGCGCGCAAGACGTTCCCGGTGTCCTTGAAGGTGTTGGCCTTCTGCAGGCGATTCGCCTCGGGAACGCGGCAGTTGTCCATCGTGATCAAGCCGTTCTGGACTACGCGCAAGGCCATTTTGTTCTCGATCTTCTCAACGGCGTATCCAGGCGTCCCCTTTTCCACGACAAAGCCTTTGACCTGGTCGTCAGCGACGTCGCGCGCCCACACCACGGCCAGGTCGGCGAAGGTGGCGTTCCCGATCCACTTCTTCTGCCCATTGAGGATCCAGGTGTCGCCTTCCCGACGGGCCGTGGTCAGGAGCCCACGCGCTGCCCCCGATCCGACGAGCGGTTCGGTCAGCGCAAAACATCCGATCTTCTGGAATGCGGCCATCTCGGGGAGCCAGCGTTGTCTCTGTTCTTCAGAGCCACAGAGATAGATGGAATTCATGGCTAAACCACTGTGGACGCCGAAGAACGTTGCGATGGAACAGTCGACCCGTGCCATTTCCGTGGCGACGAAGCAGCTGAGAAGCACTCCCCCACCCGGGCACCCATAGCCTTGAATACTCGTGCCCGCGACTTGCAAATCGCGTATGCCAGGAATGAGCTCGAACGGAAACTCACCTGCTGCCCAGTAACGCTCAATGATGGGCGCGACCTTTGTTTCCATGAATGTCCGAACTCGTTGCACGATCTCCTTTTGCGAATCGTTCAAGACGTCGACGGTCTGGTAAAAGTCGCTATTTGGCGCTGGAAGTGGCCGTGTCTGCCTGGTGTCTTTGGTTTTAATCGTCATAAAAAATCTCCAAGTTCAGGTGCGTTCATACTATCAGGAACATGTCCTGCTGAGAGGATAACAGGATGAGCTTCTTTTCTTGCATAAGTCACCCCTCCTGGAACTGAGCTTTTTATTTTCACGGGGCTGTGACGAAAGAAGAAAGAACAAAGCCCAGGATGCACCCTTTTCGTCCTGAGACGGAGCGGCGGCTGGGTCTCTGTACGAAAAGGGCGCATATTTTGCACAACATTTTACATAAACATTATAATATCCCCCAAAAGCTGGACAGGTTGCATTTACACTCCGGTCCTTTCTATCACCCGCTAGAGAACTGGAAGGGACGAGCGAGTTACTAGAAACGGTTAGGCGGCGGACGAAGCGCTTCTTTAGAGATAGGTGAACGGGGGGACGAGCACTTTATCAATGACGTGTATGATCCCGTTATCGGCTCTCACATCGGCCTGCAGGATGTGTGCCCCATTGATCTTGATGCTTGTGCGCACCGCTGTGGCCACTGTATTGCGCGCGATATAGTTAAGCGCATCCCCGCCTACGTCGACTTCTGCTTCCCCCAGTGGCGTCTCATGGATGTTGGCCCATACTTTGATGTGTGGCCCATCCAATGTTTTGAGAAAGATGTAATCGAGCAGGTTGTCGGCCGTATAGAGCCCTGGCACAACATGATACTTCATCACTTTAGCCAGTTTGTCCGGATCATTCAAGAGATTGGCCTGCTGATCCCTGGGCAAGCGATCAAAGGCTTCATCGGTAGGTACAAAGATGGTGAAGGGACCTGGCCCACTGAGGGTCTCGACGAGCCCAGCCACGGACTGGACGCCCTTGACGAACTTGTCGTGTTTGCGTTCAGCTTGTGCCTTTTCAAATATGTTTGCCATGAAACGTTTCTCCTCTGTGAAAACTATGGGATAACTGGTGATGGAGTCCCCGCTGGATGTCCACGGTACTACTATAAGGAGGAAGCGTCATGAAAGCGTCACGAGCATCGTCATGGGAGTGGCTGAAACAAAGAAGGTTCTAAGCGATAATCTATAAATATGCTCAGAAATGTGTACCCAGCAGAGAGACAACATATGCCACTAAAGCCCCTCCTGCCAGCAATAAGGCAAGGCCATCAAGGTACTGCCAGCGCAGCTGTGCGCCCAGGATTTTGAGGTGGACGTAGACCGGGTCGGCGTCCATGTGCTTGCGGTTATTCAACACGCCCAGGACACGCGCCCCGCCATGAGCTATGCCTACGGCTATGCCGGCAAGGAGCGCGGAGAGCAAGCTTGAGTTGAGCGCGAGTAGTAGAGGTAAGAGCCACATGCCAGCATAGGGATTTCTGGTCACCAGGCCAGGACCTAGCGCGGTTCCCCAAATAAGGGCCTGTACTGTCGCAGGGCGCCCGGTGATCCAACTTGCAGGTACTTGCCAGGCAAGACTCGGCGCCCGCGATGGCAAGCCTAATGCTTCGAGCGCCCCGAACCACAAGGCATAGGCGCAGGCCAGCAGAGGAACCAGCAACGGGATACTACTCAGCAGGTGGAATACGATACTTATTACGCCCCATACAAGCGCGGCAGGGAAAACATATGCTGCGATATAGAGCATTGTCCTCAGTCCATATCCTCGCCCGGAGGACAACACGGCCGTCGTGGCCGCGTTAAAACCTCAAGGAGTGGCGAGCTTTCCCGCGCCTAGTAATGCAGCCAGCCCTACAACGAAGACTGCACCAGCGATGGTAAAACTTCTCTGGTTCACCAGCAGTGCGGCCAACGAGAAGCCAGCTACCAGGACACCTCCGGCGAGGAGGAGACGAACTGGACGCTGTGTGGCCCAGACTTCAATCATTGCGCTTTACTCCATTCAGGCGCCCACAGCAGCAAGGCGCTCCATTTCATTGCGCACATCGGCCGCCGTACAGCAACTGCAGCAAATGCACTGGCTCAGGCAGGTACACTTGTGACTACAATGACGGCACTTACAATCGGTGCAGATCTTGTAGCCCTTACCACACTTGCCCAGGCCATGACACGAGACCCATTTACCGGTACTCCAGTTGCACCAGCCGCCGCAATCGTTGCTGTGGCAGACAACGCAGCCCTGTGGGCAGCCGCTGTGATGGGGACAGGTGTGACCGAGATTCGCACAGGGCTTACCAAGGGTCCAGTTATCATCGCACGTGCAATGGTGGGAGGCAAAAGCCTCACCGACATTTGTAAGCTGACCGGCCGTTGCAGCGGCAACAGTGGCAAAGACTCCCTTTATGGTAGAGCCAACCATCTTGCGGCGACTGAGCATACGCGCAAGAGATTCTGATAGGATACTTACGTGCTTGTCAAAATCTTCAAGCATGATGTACCTCCTGAAGGGACATTCGTTGGTCGTCGTTTAAGGAATGGTTTGCTCTACATCGAAGGTGTTACGATCCATTCTACGTACCATCTGCCTGATGGAAGATTCGTCCGTTGCGATGCCCCTGGCGCGGACCTTGCCCTCTGGATCGATGACATGTCCAAACGGAGTGACGCCCGTGTGATAGAGCCTGGAGAGCACGTCACTGGATACACGGCCAATTTCGACAGGCGCGGTGCGAAAGGCATCAACTGCGCCAATCTGGGCCGGTTCTGCAGTTGTCGCCACCAGCACATGCATCGTCCGTGTTAATTTAGGCGACATACGCTCAAGCGCCAGGAGAGTGTTCTGGCAGGTTACGCACGCCGGGTCGGCAAAGACTAACAACGACCACTTACCTGCTGGCTCGAAACGGGCGGCTGCATTTACACTCCCTTTTACAGGAGTGTAGTCAAAAGCCGGGGCCTTCTCTCCCAGAGGTAAGCCTTCTCGCTCGGAGCCCTGATCCTTGAGCTGCTGCAAGAAACCAACCTGGCGATACATGATGATGACGAGAAATCCCAGGGCAAAGAGCAGCGTCCACTGGCTGATTATTAACCACAATGGAAGAGCAATATCGGCTATAGTGACGTGCATCAAGACATACTCTCTTTCAGAATCGCAATTGTCCTTGCCGCCTGCGCAGCGGCGAGGGCGAAGAGCAGGAAGCCAGCGACGAGAAGGATACTGAGGCCGGGCGAGTTACTAAACTCAACCGAATAGACGTTTCCACTCCAGAAAACTGCAAACGCTAAGATGGTCAATAATAGACTACGAAGCAGGCCGATGCGACTAAACTGCGAGTCGCTCAATGCGCCAAAGCACCTGCATGCCACATTAAGTTTTCTGCGCAGAGCGATGATAACCACCAGACTGAAGCCGCACATCAGTGCAAACACAGCACCGTTGACGATGGTTGGCCAGAGACCGCTGATGATGGCAAGCCCCAGGGCCAGTTCTGTAAGGGGAACAATGATGGCGAATCCGCGAAGGAAGAGTTGCCGCCGAACCGGGACTCCCAACCCCATCAGTGTAACGGCAAAACTGCGAGTATCAGCAAGCTTGGCCGCACCGGCAGCAACCAGCACTACGGCTAATGATGCCCGCATGAAGAGCATGATCACCTGGAGGACGCCCGAGATCATCTTACGCCTCCTTCAATGAGTTGCCAGCATAGGTGGTTGCCCGAATCATGTGCCAGGTATGGAATAGCTGGGCCTCCGTATCGACGAGGCCAACCCAGCGTACAATACCCTGTGGAGCAAGGAAAAAAGCAAATGGCATGACACGAACGCGGTAGCGCTCGTAAAAGGCGAAATCGACAGGTACGACCGGTACTTGCAAGTCAAGTCCCTGCGCGGTGACTATGTTAAACTCCTTATCCTCGTAGGAGAGGATCAGTATTTCTAAATCATGGGCTGCCCGCGCAAGGTGGTGCATGCCATCGATAAGTTCAGGGAAGGCTACCAGGGCGCGATTGGCGAAGATGAGGAGTTGCCAGTGATCCCCGGCAGGGGTAATGCGTAGGTGACCTTGCAGGTCGGGCAGGTTCCAGGGAGGAACCGTTGTTCCAGGAGGGAAGCCATCGCGGGCAATACCAATGGAGCTGTTGAGCCGCGCAAAGCCGGTGCGTACGATCGCCAATAAGGCCAGCGCGATGAGCACTAACTCCAGGCCAAGGAACGTTACGCCCAGAGCAACTTCCATGTCCTGCTCCTTACTTGCGCAGTCATCGAGGGTACGGCTTGCTACAAGGAGTTGGAACTACGTTGGACACGGTTTTCAATGATGGATCACTGTAAAGTTCTGCTATTACACAAGATTCACTCTTTTATTACGTACCATATGGTTGAGTAAAAGTCAAGCGTCCGAGCGGGTGATATGCTCTTTATCGAGCAGCCGCAGCACAAGTGGGTAAGGATTGTCAGGTTAGAGTTTCCACGCCTTTGCGTCGCTAAAGGCTACATCTGTAGTATTCCCCATGTCCCCGGCTACCAGGCCGATCTGACCCGAGGCATAGGTACTATCGGTCACGTTGCCAATAAGCGCATTATTCACGTACAGGCTAATCTGGGAGCCATTGGCTACAGCAGCGAGCACGTTAGGCACGTTCAGACCTTTTTTGATGGCAGCATTGCTTCCCTGGAGGAGTGAACTGGGCAAGTTGAGACTGCCGTCAACGAGATCGAGGTGATACGATCCATCGCTGGCGACGGCAAAATAATAGAACTGAGTTGTCGCCTGGTTGACGCGAAACGCAAGCCCGCCTTCATCGCCGCTGATGATGGTCATTTGTACCTGAAAGGTGAGATTGCCGAGGGCCGGGACTTTGGCTTCGGGATTGCAATTAATGATCCCTGGTTCTGTATCAGCGACATGATAGGCGCCATTTGCGAAGCCACAGTGCCCCCCCGAGAGGGTGGTCTGGTCCCATCGATAGCCTTTGCTGGCGTCATGCAGGGGATCATCGAGCACCAGCGTTCCTGTAGGTATCTGGGCCGAGGTAGCGGTGGTGGTAACCTGGACAGTGGTGGTAGGAGTAGCAGCCGTGCCAACCGTCTTCAAAGTTGTGACCGGGCCAAGCGGGTTCTGGTGAAACAAGGCCAGGGAAACGGCAAGGCCGCCCAGAATGACGAGCAGAGCGAGGGCAAGCAGAAGAAGTTTTCTACCTGTGAAAAAGCCCGGCGGGCGGTCAACAATGGCCTTACTGCCAGCGGGGTAGAATGCTCCGAGTGAAGAGTCAAACGCCGGGCCAGCGGATTGTGCAGGAGGAACGGCCTTCAAGGAAGGATTGAGCGCCTGGGCAGTCGTTTGAGTATAGCTGAATGACGGAGGAGGAGGCGCGTAGACGGTTTGCCCGGAGGAGGAATTAGAGAGTAAGGCTTGTTGAAGGGCACGGGCAAATTCGGAGATAGAAGCGAAGCGTTCCACAGGCTGCTTGACAAGGGCGCGTAGAGTCACAGCATCGACGGAGGCCGGGAGATGCGGATTGAGCGTGCTGGGAGGCACCGGCTGGTTCACGACATGCTGGAACATCACCTGGTTCTGATCGCCTTGAAAAGGGGGGCGGCCTGTCAGCAACTGGTAGGTCATGATGGCAAGGGCATACTGGTCGGTCGCCGGGACAGAGGTGCCGCTCCATTGCTCGGGAGCCATATAGGTCGGGGTGCCACGAATAGTCCTGGTCGTACCCGTACTGAGCTTGGCGACTCCGAAATCGGCCAGGAGCAAATCGGGGCAATTCAGGTTGTCCTTATTGATGCGGATCAGGAAATTGGCCGGTTTGACATCGCGATGGATAATATGATGATCGTGCGCATACTGAAGGGCGTCAGCGGCCTGCCGCACAAGCTCTGCAACATCTCGCGGCGGAAGCAAGCCCTGGTCTTTACGCTGCCGCAGCCAGTCCGCAAATGAACCTTCCTCACAGAATGGCATTACCATATAGGTAGGAGCGCCGCTGTGCGCCTCGTCAAAGTCAAAGAGAGGCAAGATATGCGGGTGATTGAGTTTGGCGATAGTCTGTGCCTCGCGCAAGAAGAGCCGCATTACATCCTGCGAAGTTTCGTCGGGATAGGTACCAAGCTCGTCACGAATGACTTTGATGGCCACCTGCCTGTCGATGCGCGTATCCTGAGCGAGGTAGACTTCGCCCATGGCTCCACGGCCGATGAGGCGGAGCATGCGATAGCGTCCATTTTGTAGTTCTTCTAGCGGCACTTTCCGGTTCTCCAGGCTTGACTCTCAAAGAGTATAGCACAGAGAATAAGGAGATGAAAGTGCCGTTTAGCCTATTGATACCGTGGTGAGCTTGTGGCGAGCGGCTCACTGGAGGACGGGTCTTGTGATTTGCCTTGACATGGGAAGCTTATCCGACTATACTTATCTAAGTAAGTACTTAGATAGGAAATGACCCATGCGATGAGACCAGGAGAGGAGACCAGCATGGCTGAGTCTGAAAGGAGACACGGACGAGCACGTGATGCCCAGAGAGCACGTGAGGTGATTCTGGACGCGGCGGAAGCGGAGTTTGCCGAGCACGGCTTCGATGGGGCACGCATCGATGCCATTGCGAAGGCTTCGGGCTACAACATTAGTTTGCTCTTTCAGTACTTTGGGGACAAGCTGGGCCTCTATGCAGCGGTGCTTCAGCGTGTTCACAGGGAAACGACGGAACTACAAGCGCAGATGCTTGGACCAGAACTGTCGGATGAAACGAATGCTTCCCATGCACGAGGACTCAAGGCCTTCCTCGAAACGATGGTACAAACCGTGTTTGATTACCTGGTCGAACATCCGCGCTTCCTGCGTATCCTGACCTGGGAGATGGCCGAGGGCTGGCAGACGTACGCACGCATCGCCTCACAATTTCCACCCGACGAGAGTGACCAGTTCGAGGCCTTCTTCAAAGGCGCCTGGAGCGGGGGATTGCTCCGATCTGACTTCTCTGCCAGGATTCAGCTGACGCTGATCTTTCAGGTGTGCCAATCCTACCTGGCCTTTCTTCCTTTGTACCAGGTGATGCTCCCAGGTGAGGAGGTTTCCCCGGAGAGAACGCTGTCCCGCGCACGGGAGTACATTGTTGGGTTCATCGTTGCCGGGATGATGGTCGATCTCCCGCAGACGAGAGGGGAAAGAGGGTGTGTATGAGGAAAGAAGCCATCGTGGCCTGTCTCGGGGCCAGCGCTACCGTGGCAATAGGCAGCTACGACTGGATACGAGACCTGGAGCAGCGGCCTGGCAACGCATCTTTTCGTTTTTTCCGGTTCGCAGAGGGGGGCGATCTGGCCTATAACGGACTCGGGCGGCTGCCAGACATCATCAACTGCCATCCGGACTACGTGATCGTTCTCCTTGGCGAGAATGATGTGATGGCGTTGGTTTCAAAGAAACACTACCAGTTTGTTCGCCTCACAAAGCATCTTCCAAGGAAGCCCTCGCCGGAGTGGTTCCGTGAGACTATGCAAGCCATTGTGCGTCGCCTGAAGAGCGACACACCGGCGCGAATAGCCCTCTGCTCGCTGATTCCCATTGGGGAAGATTCAGGCGAGTCTTTCCCCTTCCAAGCCGAAGCCAACCGGCGCATTGAGGAGTACAGCACGATCCTCAAGGACATCGCATCGGCAGAAGCGGTAAGCTATCTTCCCTTCTACGAGCGGATGCACGAGCTCATCCTCGCGTCTCCTGGCCGCGCCTTCACCAGCTTCAACTTTCTTCCGTTCTATCGCGATGTGTTCAGGCAGTTTGTCTTGCACAAGAGTCATGATGAGATTGGACATCTCAACGGCTGGCGTCTTCATCGCGACGGCATTCACTTGAACAGCCGGAGTGGAAAAATCCTGGCCGATCTCGTGCAGAAGTTCATCAGTACGGGAACAGGCGTGGACAGCCCCTGGTGAGAATGCGCGTATCGCCACTGCGGTAAAAGACGCCTTCGGGCGCTTCGTGGTAAATTGGGTGAAAAGTGGCTCACCCGCTCTTTTACTGACGAAGAAAGCTCACAGCAAAAAGCAGGTGAGCGAGCATCATGCCTTTTGCGAAGATCACCCGCCCTATCATTGCTCCTAGCAAGCCCCGTGGATTGCTTAATTGCATCCCCAAAATGTGTAAGAAACATTCCGAGATTGAGGTGCCAGAGCGTCTTCCTGATGATTTTTTGTCTCGAGACATCGTGCTCCTCCTTTCTGTGAAGAGTATCAGGAGACCTGTTCCGACGTTGGCAAGAGGAATTACATATGCGTCGCCAAAGACACACGAAAGTAGCACCCCCCTCTCGTCAATTCGGTGGGCCTCCTCGTAAAGGGAACTATTGCATGGTGGGCTTGATATTCTGGTTCATATGGAAGAAATTGGTTGGGTCATAGCGGTTCTTGAGTGCCGCTAGTCGCGCATAGGTCGCCGAAGTGTAGGCCTCATGGACCCGCTGCTCCCCCTCCTCGGCAAGGAAGTTCACGTACACCCCGTCGGCGTATGGTTGGAGTGCCTGCCAGACCTGCTCCGTGCGGGCAGAGCGGCCCTCTGCACCGGCCGATCCGGGCCCGAAATTGGTGACGATGACCATCGCCTGTGTGGCTCGGTGGGCGAAGGCAGTTGCGTCCACGCTCACCCGGCCCATCGCCCCGCCCAGGACGCGAATCTGCACGATCGTCTCAGGGGACATAGTGGCGAGGGTCTCTTCGGTAAGCGTGTGCAGGACCTCATCGGAGAGTGCCGGCAGGAAGAGCGAACGGACATGCTGCTCGAGCCCACGAATCGTGCCGACCTCGGTCAGTGCAAACAGGGCAGGATAGGGCATAGGCCCGACCAAATCGGCGATGGGCGTGGCAAGCCGGCGCAGTGGAGCCACGACCCGCTCACCCTGCGCAAGGTCGCCCGTGTAGCACACCAGGATGGCGACGATGGGCCTGCCCTGCAGGGCTTGCGGGATGATCGGTGCGGGCGGCGCAGCCATGAGCATGGCCTGCGTGGAGAGCTCATCGGGTGCCGCCGTCGCGTGACGTGCATAGCCTTGCAGGATGCGTTCGGCCTCCGCCGCTTCATAGAAGACTGCGCCTCCCAGCACGGTGCCAGCGGGGTGCAGGTCGACTTCAAAGGCGGTAGCGACACCGAAGTTGCCGCCCCCGCCGCGCAGCCCCCAGAACAGTTCGGGGTACGCACGCTCGCTGGCGCGCAGAATCTCTCCCACAGCGGTGACCAGCTCGACCGCCCGCAGGTGGTCGATGGCCAGGCCATGCTTGCGCACCATCCACCCGTCCCGCCACCCAGCATCAGGCCCCCGACGCCCACCGAGGCCATATCGCCAGAGGTCAGCGCCAGGCCGTAGGCATGGGCAGCCCTTGCCACCTCGCCCCAGGTGAGGCCGGGTTCTATGCGGGCGATGCGTCGTCTCCGATCGATCGTGATCGCCTTCATCGGTGAGAGATCGATCAGCATGCCGCCATCGGTGGTGCTATGCCCGGCGAAGCTATGGCCCCCGCTGCGCACGGCCACGGCCAGATCCTGCTCGCGTGCGAAGGTGATGGCTGCGATGACATTGGTTGCGTCCATGCAGCGTACGATAAGAGCCGGATACTTGTCAATCATGCCGTTCCAGACCTTGCGAGCGTTATCATAGTCCTCATCGTGCCTGCTGCTCAGTGTGCCGGACAATGTGGCTTGCAAGTCATGCACGGCCTCTTGGTCGAGAGCTGTCTGAAACATGAAGAAACCTCCTGAACATATTTCCTTAGCTCACGGATGAAAGCCCGGTCAGATGCCGTGCTAACTCCTGGGGTGCTGAGAAGAAGGGCGAGTGACTGGTCTCCATCGATAGGATGGTTTGACACGGCGTGGCCGTGTACATCATTTTCTGAATAGGCGGGGTGATCGTTCGGTCACGAAGACACTCGATGTAGACCCTTGGCACCCGACCAAAGTGTTCTGCAGTGATCCTCACGGGAGTCGCCATGGGAGCGATGGCCTGGAGAACCAGGAGTGACTTGGCTCGCACTACATCCTCGCCGGGGCAGTCGGCATAGAAGATTTCCTTGAGAGGAGCCCCTTCTTTGAATGTGAGGTAGCCCTGTTCCTCATTCGCCATCAGGTTTGGCGTCAGTAGTGAATCACTATTCATACGCGCGAGCTGGAGTAATGACTCGCCATTCTGCGGGAGAAAAGCCGTCAGGTACACCAGCGTCTGAATCTTCTCGGGCCGCTCCTCGGCAACCTGCGTGATGACAATCCCGCCCATGCTGTGGCCCACCAGAATGACCGGCTCAGCTTGAGCATCGAGCGTCTCGCACACGCGTTTCGTATAGGTCGCCAGGGTGATCTCATGAATGGGGGTCCTATCCTGACCGTGCCCTGGCAGGTCAAGGGTCTCCACCTGGTGTCCTGCCTGGCGAAGCAGAGGGACAACCTTCTCCCAGCACCAACTTCCATGCCACGCGCCGTGGACGAGGACATACCTACTCATCATGTTTCTCCTTTCTCATGGGCATGGCTGCCCTAAAGCCTAGAGCCTTTTCATTCGTAGCAGACTTCCTCATTCACCTGGGTGAACGTCTTTCTGTCCAGAGTCTACTCAATTCGTGGAGGCAGGACATCGGCAGAATTACGCGATGGTATTACTCGTTTTTCAAGACAGGAAAAGGAAGCGATTCAGGGGAATCCCAGCAGGATTACCTATCGTTTCTCAGCAGAGCAACAAGTCGAGGAGGCGTCGACCACATAGGACAAGAGCTTTTGCCTGGGGACGACGGAGCGCTGTTTAGACGAGTTTGTGCTCAACCGTATAGCGAGTCGCAGCACTGCGTGAGGTCACGTTGAGCTTGTTGTAGATGGATCGCAGGTGTCCCTGCACCGTACGCGGGCTGAGGACCAGCTGGCCGGCCACCTGCGCGTCGGTCATGCCCATCAGAGTAGGCTGGACGAGGTGAACGGGGGGTGGACTGCTGCGTCGTGGTCACTGACCCTTGGGAGGCCAGGGCTTGCTCTAGTATCATGGTACGCCCCTCTTCCCACGCGGCGGCAAAGGTTTTCTCCCCGAGCTGAGCCCGTGCGGAGGCCAGCGTGCGTTCATAGTCAGCACGCTCGACAGGGGGTATGGATGCACCGGTTGCCTCTCGCATGGCCTCTGCCGCACCCCACAGCCGCGCTGCCCACGTAGATTCTCCTTGCGCCGCAACCACTCCTGCCAGTCCTTGGAGGCTGGAGGCTATGGCTAGCTTGCGACCCGCCCCTCTGGCCAAGGCCAAGCTCTCCTGGTACAGGGCACGTGCTGTGGCGAGGTTCCCCTGGTGGGCTGCCACCGCCCCTAAAAGAGAGAGCAACTGGCCTGTAGACCACCTATCCCCTACCTCTCTGGAGAGTGCCAGGCCCTGCTCTGCCAGTGAACGCGCTCTAAGAGGATCTCCCTGACTGAGGGCTAACCGCCCTGAGAGGTACAAGGAGCTTATCATCCCACTCTTTTCGCCCACCGCCCTGAAGAGCGGAAAACCCTCCTCGAGCAAGGAGTGGATTGTTGTAGAATCAGCCTGTGAAAGAAAACGCGCCTCTGCCAACCGATAGAGCGACCACCCTATGACGTGTGGGCGGGCCATCTCCCTGGAGAGACCGAGGCTCTCCTCGAACAAAGCATCCGCCCTGGCGTACTCGCCTTGCAAGCAGTTCAGAATCCCGCATTGCAAAAGCGACCAGGCAATATCCTCCTTGTGGCCCAGCTTCCTCCTCAATGCTAAGGCTTCCTCAACCAGGGGGGTTGCATGAGTCAAGTTTCCCCTTTCCCTGGCAGCCCACCCTAAGTAATGCAGGGAGTGCGCAATGCCCTGCGTGTCTCCCAGTTCCCTGAAGAGGACCAGGCTCTCCTCACACAGCACCTCTGCCCGCTCATAGTCATTCTGATAGAGAGCCATCCTCCCAGCAGCTCTGAGGATCTTTGCTCGCACCGGCGTCGCCACCCCCTCAAGTGCCGCCAATGCCTGTTCAAGGAAAGTTTGCCCCTCGCTGTCATAACCTCGTATTCGCCAGAACTCAGACAGCGCTGCAGCCAACCGCAAGGTCATTTCTCGGTTCCGCTCGATCTCCCCATGCTCAAGCATCCATCGCAAGGCCGCTCGCAGGTTATCGTGCTCGCGCTCCAGGTGCTCCAGCCAAATAGTTTGCAGTGGACTCCTGATCCCCAACTCGGCCTCCTCCGCAAGTCGGAGGTAGTACGCACCATGAGCCTGCCGGGTGGTCTCCACTTCCCCAGATGCCTCGAGCGCCTCCAGTCCATACTCGCGGATGGTCTCCAGCATCAAGAAGCGTGTCTGGCCATCCTCTTGCTCCTTTTGCTGCAGTAAGCTCTTGTCTATGAGCGAGGCAACCCCATCCAACACCTGATTCGCACCATCATTAAGGGGAGCGCAGATTGCCTCTATCGCTTCCAGCGTGCCGCCCCCGACGAAGACGCAAAGCCGACGGAAGAGTTGTTGTTCTTGAGCATCTAACAGGTTGTAACTCCACTCGATCGTGTTGCGCAGCGTCTGCTGTCGCACCGGTACATCCTGCGCGCCGCTTGTCAATACCGAGAGTCTATGCTCTAGCCGTGCCAGCAGTGCCTGCGGCGAGAGGAGCTTGATGCGTGCGGCGGCCAATTCAAGCGCCAGCGGCAAGCCATCGAGGCGCGAACAGATTTCTCCAATGGCCCGGGCGTTGGCAGGAGTGATCTGGAAGTCAGACTTGACGGCCTGTGCACGTTGGAGGAAGAGCTCTACCGCCGCATACTGCGAGAGAGACTGGCTCTTCGGGAAGTGCTTGAGATCGGGGAGCGCTAAGGGTAGCACGGCAAATTGGTGCTCGGCACGTAGATGCAGCACTTCACGGCTGGTGACCAGCAGTTTCAGCTCAAGGCACACCTTCAGTAGTTCACTGAGCAAGGGTGCTGCTCGGACCACCTGCTCAAAGTTGTCGAGCACCAACAAGAGCTGCTTGTCTAGCAGGTAGTCTTCCAAAAGATCCAGGAACGGCCGGTCACTCACTTCTCTGAGTGTCAGGGTCTGAGCGATGGTGGGTACCACCTGAGCATGGTCGCCGATGGGAGCGAGTGGGACAAAGTAGACCCCATCGACAAAGCCATCGAGCAGCTCAGTGGCTACGTGCAGAGCGAGACGTGTTTTGCCCACACCAGCCGTGCCGGTCAGCGTCAACAGGCGTATTTCCGGCCGTCGCAAGAGCGCAGCCGCGCTCGCCGAATCGTGCTCGCGTCCAATTAGCGGGGTAAGTTGTACGGGAAGATGATGTTTTAGCGCTGGTTTAGGCTTTCTGAGTTGCTCAGGTACAGCGCGTGTCGTTGGAAGGGAGACGATGGAGTCCTGGAGAACCTGCACAGCATGGTCTCCAACCACCTGCAAGGGTCTATGAGTCCCGACCTCGCGAGCATCTCCTGCTCGCTCAAGGGCTTGCGCGGTTGTATTGAGTCGTTCGAGGGTCAGTTCTTCTGACTTACCGAGGTAGGCGGTATGCAGCTTACCATGGCTGCGCCGGTACGCATACCAATAGTGGCCCCCCGGTCGCTGTTCCTTCCGTGCCGTGAAGGTCATGCGGCCAGCCTCAAAGCAAAACGAACGATGCTGCTCCAACCAGCTATACCATGCAGCCGTGCCAATCGTAATGGGATCGAGAGCGGTTCCCTTCGCAGCATGCTGTTCTAAAGAGCTATCACGTGCCTTCGGAATGTCGCGTGCCATGATCCACTGCCCTCCTGCCAGACCAGTTACACAGATATTACACAGAGAGCATATTTCTTTCTGTGTAACCTGTCAAGACAGGTTCTGTCATGCACACCTCGTGCCCGCTGGATGTCACATCCCTCGTGTCCCCGACTGCCACGGTCCGTTCCTCAACGGCTAGGGTACTGGGATGAGCGGTCGGAAGCGATCCTGCGTCACCTGATCTCCCCGCTCGCGCAAGGCGGCATTGCGGAGGGCCTGGGGGAGGCGGTAGCTCTCGGCCCAAGCACGACTCTCCTGCTGAACCCAGTCGACGCGCGGTCTGCGGCGGCTCGCGTAGTTGTCCAGGGCGCTCTCCACGCTCTCGGCTTCGCGCAGGACCTCGGCCAGCACCCACGCGTCCTCCATGGCCAGACAGCCTCCCTGGGCCATCATGGGTGGGCCCGCGTGTGCCGCGTCGCCGATGAGTACCACGCGACCGCGGTGCCACCGCTCGAGTTCCACCCACTCGATGGGCGCGCAGTGGAGCTGCTCGTCGTGCGAAAGCGAGGCCAGATACGCCGGGACTGGCCCCCCGAATGCTGCAAAGCGGCCGCGCATCCGCTCCAGTCGGCCCTCGAGCGGGATGTGGAAGCGTGGCGAGCCTTCGATCCCAAAGCCATAGGTCTGTCCGTCGCCCACGGGTACCAGCCCAAAGACACAGCCCTCCCCGAGCAGGACCTGCATGCTGGGCTGATGATGCGGTGCAAGACTGCGCCACACCATCAGCCCCGTATAGCCAGGTGGAGCTGCGTCCAGCGTGAGCCGACGCACGCTTGAAGCAAGGCCGTCGGCGCCGACCACCAGGTCGTAGTCGCCCGACGAGCCGTCACTGAAGCTGACCTGGACACACTGCTCGTCCTGGGTCAACGACGTGAGGGCGGTGCCGAGTCGGCAGGGCACGGCTGCGGCACCGGCCAGCAACACCTGCTGAAGTCTGGTGCGTGCAATGCCGATGGAGGGACCCACTTCGCCCCAGAGCGCTTGCAGGTCGATCTCGCAGAGCAGCTCGCCCTGCTGGTCACAGAAGCTCCAGTTGCGCAAGCTTGTCCCGGCCTGCTCGACGTCGGCGCTCATTCCAAGCGTCCGCAGGATGCGCACGCCGTTGGCATGCAGCAAGATGCCCGCCCCGATGGTATGCCAGGTGGGGCTCTGCTCTACGAGTTCTGCCCTGAAGCCCTGCCGGTGCAGAGCCGTGATCAGGGTGAGCCCGGCAATGCCTCCCCCGACAATTAAGATGCGTTCAAGGTCGGCCACTTCTCACTCCTCTCTCCGCCCATAGGTCCGGGCGAAACTTGTCAGTGGTTGTTTCCACAACCCCTGGATCGCGCCCTACTGAGCAGGCCGGGACACCATCTCGATGCCATGCCTTTGGGCGGCCGCCGTGATCTTGCCGAAGTCTGGCGGTCCCCCTTCCGGCGGGAGATGCGAGGGATCCTTGATGGGCTCCCAGGCCTCGGCAAAATACTGTTCGTGAATGCCTCCAGGAGCTTGCAGGATCAGCATGCGGGCCGGCTCCGTGCCGGTATTGGCGAGCGCATGCGGCAACCCACGTGGGACGTAGACCACTTCGCCGGGGCCACACTGCATGGTCTGATCCCCCACCTGGAAGGTATAGCTGCCCTCCAGGACGATGAAGGCCTCGTCCTCCAGGTGTTGAATGTGGGGCGGGACGCCGGTGTTGGGAGCATTGGAGGCTTCAGAGAGCGTGAAGGCTCCATGGGTGTCGCTGGCCAGCAGCTTGAAGGTGCACAAAAAGCCTCTGGCACGATAGGTCTTTCCTTGGGTGGGCAGGACATGTTTGGGTTGGGCATGAGGGGTCGTACTCATGTGGGAGAAACCTCCTTCTCTGCACTTTGTAAGACATTCGTCTCTTTGTGAGACTTGCATCTCATATCGAGATAGTAGTATAATAACCTCCAACGGGACATCTGTCAAGGGGAAGGAGGGTGAGATTCCCTTCGATCTCAGGCACGCGAGGTGTGCAGCACTGGAAAAGACAGCATGCGAACAGAGGAGGACAGACCATGGCAGGCAACACGAGCTGGGAAGAGGAAGGACGGATCAATCAGAAGCGACGCACCCGCGCGGCAATCTTAGAGGCGGCCAAGCACCTGCTGCGCGAGGGACAGACGCCCTCGGTGGCCGAGGCGGCCGATGTCGCCTGTGTCTCGCGAGCCACGGCCTACCGCTACTTCCCTACCCAGGAGTACCTGCTCTCGGAGGCGGCACTGGAGAGCGCCAAGACCGACATCAATCACCTGCTCGAGAGGTCTGCACCCTCCGATGATCCAGCGGTGCGGCTGGATACCCTGGTCCAGGTCCTTCAGCAAGTCACGCTCGAGCAGGAAGCGGCCTTTCGCACCTTACTGCAACTCTCCCTGGAGGCGCATGCTAACGGAGGGCACAAGCGCGAAGCGACGGGGGACAGGCTGCGGGGAGGCCGGCGGATCGGCTGGATCGAGGAGGCACTGGCCCCCCTGGGCAACTCCTTCAATAAGGACCGCGCCACCTTCAGACGGGTGGTGGCTGCACTTTCGCTGTGCATGGGCATTGAGGCGCTCATTGTGCTCCAAGACGTGTGTGGCCTGGAGGCGAAGGAAGCAGTCGAAGTGTCGCGTTGGGCAGCTCAAGCGCTGCTGCAAGCTGGGCTGCGTGAAGCGACTGCTTCCTCACCGCAACAGCCTGCAGCGAGCCACCTGGAACCAGACCAAGAAGAGGATGTGGGCACCGGACGCGGCACGAGTTTATAAGACTCCTCCCTCTCCGTCATTGCGTGCGGCGAACCACCAGCGCTCCTAATCCTCCCGCCACGCTCAGGCATGGTCCGGCATCTCCAGGTGAATATCCTCTCGCGCGGCGCTGGTCAGCACATCCTTCATGTCGGGTAACCCCTCGGGAGGCTGGAAGGAGGCTCGATCGGTCATCGGCACGCCGACGTGCCGGAACCAGCGCTCATGCGCCCCGGGCAACGTGTTGGTCGAGAAGAGTCGGCCGGTCTGCGACCCCACATTGCGGAAGGTATGCCGCACGCCGCGTGGGATCCAAATGAACGAGCCGGTCTGCGCCTCGATCCACTCGTTCCCATTGAGGAAGGAGAAGGTCCCCTCCAGGACATAGTGCGCTTCCTCTTGCAGGTAATGGACATGCGGAGGCGGGCCGCCTCCGGGGGGAATCGTACTCACAAAGAGCGTCAAGCCGTCGCGCTCGCCGTCGGCCTTGAAGGCGACCTGGTCCCCCAGGATCCAGAGCGTTTCCCCGCCCTCTGGGGGCAGACATCTCATCCCTTGCTGATTGCTCGTGGACATTTCATGCATTCCTTTCCTCATTGGTCTCACTCCGTATTATTCCCCACCGGGGGACACTATCAGCATTGTTGGTGTCTCAGCAAGACTGAGCAGGTTCCCCTCACTGTCCTTGAACCATACCGCCTTCATGGGGCCAAACGTCGCGATGCTGTTCTCGGTCAGGCCGGGGTAGTCCTCGAAAACGACACCTTTGGACCGCAGCTCTGCCATCGCGCCTTCCAGGTCGTCCACGACGAGGCCGAGCTGGTCATGTGTCCCCGAAGGCGTGCCCCTGCTCGGAAAGACGACGAAGCGCATATTGCCCACCTCGTAGTACAGGTGGTGGTTGCGCTCCCCGAATGGGCGCAACCCCAGCTTCTCCTCGTAGAAGCGCCGGACACGCTCCGTATCCTGGGCGGGGAGCTTGCCATAGGCGTAGCTTGCTCGCATGGCCTGTATCTCCTTCCTTGTTCTTCTGATCCGTGGAACTACTTATCTGCCCCAAGCATACCCTCCGCCTTCTGTGGAGACAATCCCAGAAATCTGGGATGGTTTTGTGCATGTGCAGCGTGTATAATCAGTGTTGAAAGGAAGCCGTGATTAACGCGCAAGACCAGGCCAGGAGAATCTCCATGCAGCAGCAAAGAGCAGGACAGATCAGGAGTGAGCTGATCAGACTGTGTCATGCAGGACTCGACTCCCGCACGCTGCGGATCGAACTCTTGAAGCGGCTGCGAAGCGTGATCCCCAGCGAGAGTTCCTGTTTCATCACCGCTGACCCGGCGACGCTGCTCTTCACGGGGTCGGTGGTTGACGAAATCGCGTCCGCTACTCCACAGCTCATCGAGAACGAGCTCCTGCACGACGATGTCAACAAGTTCGTCTGGCTGGCGAAAAGCCACACGCCGGTGAGATCCCTGGTCCAGGCCACCCAGGGTGAGCTTTCGCGCAGTCGGCGCTATCGCGAGATCCTGGCTCCCAATGGCATCGGAGACGAGCTGCGTGCGGCACTCCTCACCGGCGCTTGCTGCTGGGGCTTCCTATGTCTGCATCGTGACCGGTCCCGCCCGCATTTCACAACAGCCGAGGCAGCCTACCTCGCCCGGCTCACGCCGCACTTTGCCGAGGGCTTGCGCACCGCCCTGCTCCTGAGCAGCACTACGGGACCAACGGCCCCGGACGAGCCGGGCTTGCTGCTGCTGACCGAGGATCTGTCGGTGGTGGCGATCACCCCCGCTGCCGAGCGCTGGCTCGCGGAGGTCGCCGAGGCGGACTGGCCACGCAAGTTGGCCTTGCCATATGCCATCTCTGCAGTGGTTGCCCGAATGCTCGCGTTTGAGCAAGGGAAGGAGACGCAGCTCGATCTCGTGCCGAGGGTACGCCTGCGCACGGCTTCCGGCCACTGGCTCGTGCTCCACGCCTCACGGCTGTTGGGTCGGAACACGCAAGGACAGATTGCCGTGATCGTGGAGGTGGCCCGGCAAGTGGAGGTGGCACCGCTGATCGGGCAGGCCTACGATCTCTCCAAACGGGAGAGTGAGGTCTTGCAGAATGTGTTACGCGGACACTCAACGGCTGAGATTGCTGCGACATTTCATATCTCGTCCAACACCGTGCAGGATCACCTCAAGGCCATTTTTGAGAAAGTCGGGGTGCGCAGCCGCCGTGAACTGGTCGGGCAGCTCTTTGCCGAGCACTACCAGCCGCATATCGCAGCAGGTCGCAACCTGGACGGGAATGGCTGGTTCACCTCCTGAGCAGGGCACACCGAGCGAAACAGCGAAATATGGCTGTCTTCGGAAGAACAGAACAGAGAGGCACGGACAGGTCGAGTGGCACGCCTTTGTTAAGACAGCGGGAGCACATTCCCATAGTCCTTTATCCTGCTGGGCCTGGGGAGCAATCCCCCCCAGCGCTCTGATGCCACCAGCGCAGGCGCCATCAACAGCGGGCCCAGGTGATTTCGCACCCAGAGGCCCAAACGCGTTGCGGGAACAAGGAGATTGACACCTGATCCGACCTTTTTTTGCTCCTGTCTGACCACGGGCCTGAATACACATTCGTACTGGGGAAACGCTCGCTGATGATCGCCCAGCGCCACTTTCAGTTCTCCCGCCAGGATATAGGCTCCCATCATGGCCAGGGTCGACCCTTGCCCAGAGAGCAGTGCCGGGCAATAGCCGGCATCTCCCAGCAGCACCGCTCGTCCGTGAGACCAGGTCTCCATCCGAATCTGGCTCACCGCATCAAAGTACAAGTCGGGGGCCGTTTGCATTTTCTCCAGGAGTCTGGGCACTTCCCAGGCTTCGCTGGCAAACACCGAAGCCAGCAGTTGCTTTTGCCGCTCCAGATCATGGTAATCATAGCGTAACTTGGCGGGTTGCTTGAACAGGAAATACGCGCCCAGTGCTTGGTTGCCTCTTGAACTGCGGAGCCCGACCAGTTTTCCAGGGACATTGTACATCTGCACGGAGGCCTCGTCGAGTCCCAGATAGTTGTCTATGGTGAAGACCCCGACATGATAGCCGCAATAGCGTTCAAATTGCGCTTCGTCTCCAAACACCAGGGTGCGCACGATCGAATGCAACCCGTCCGCACCCACCAGCAGGTCGAAGCGGCGGGAGCCGCCCCGCTCAAAGGTCACGTCGACTCCTTCCTCGTCCTGCTTGAGCGCCTGGATGGAGTCCCCGAAGCAGTATTCCACCTCATCCGACGTTCGCTCATAGAGCGTCCTGGCGAGATCGCCCCGCATGATCTCCACCCGGTGGAGGCGGGAAGGGAGGGATTCCAGGTCGAAGGCCTTGCGCACAGCTTGCACGTTGACTCGGCTGATGCGCTGATGGCGTTCGTTGACAAACGAGATCTCCCCGAAGTTCGTCTTCTCTTGTTGCAGACGCGACCAGATCCCCATGAGTTTGGCAACCTGCACGGCCTCATTGCGAACGTCAACCGGGTATCCACCTTCTCGCAGGTGTGGCGCACGCTCGATCACGGTCGGGGTGAACCCATAGCGCTTGAGCCAATACGCCAGGGTCGGCCCAGCAATACTCGCTCCTGAAATGAGGATGTTGGTATTTTTGGTGATCATCATGGTGCTCTCCTTCGAGATGACGACAAGGGCGGAGACCTTGAATGAAGCCTCACGAGAGCGAAAGCTAAAACGTCGACACAGAGCCACTGCATTATAGCACAGCAGGGAGGCTCAGGCTGCTCCTTCAGGTCCTTTTGAGATCGTTCCCTGGCGTCCAATGGTATGAACCCTGGCACCAAGGCGCCTCATGCGGATGTCGAAGCATTTTGTGGCGGCTTTGAAGCATCATCGAGGCAGCAAGTCGGAACATTTCCCGAAGATCGGCTCTCACAGGGCTAAGAAAACTCACGGCCATGATATGCATCACACATTCGGCCACAAATTCGTTGAAGTCACAAATCTGTTAAGCGCATACTGCTTATCCCAGAAAGCGCTTGCGCTGGTGGGGTCGTAAAGGAGCGGCTGAGTAGCACAGCGCCGTGCTAAAAAATGGAGAAATTCCAGGCTGGTGTCATCACTCCAGTGCATATCCTCGACTTTTACGCCTATCTCGCTCTCAAGTCCCTTCCTGGATCTCTACGAATGAGAGGCACCGACTGCTTCGGCGTTATACGCGTTGGTGTCCACGAAGTCACAGGCCGAGTAGGACGCCCCGTATGGCGTAACGCGCCAGAAAGCTCGCTGCAGGCGGCTCCATTCTGCCAGTAGTTGGGCAGCGCGCCAACTGCGCGTTTTTTTGTGGTGCCATTGAATGACTGTGCGCAAGGCCTCAATTTCGCCTGGATCGTCGATACGATGGAATTCTACCAGTTCGGTATTACAGCGCCCTGGGAACGTTCCCATCATGTCCAGTACATAGGCGACGCCGGCCGACATGCCAGCGCCAAAGTTCTGCCCGGTTTCACCAAGGACGACGACCATACCTCCCGTCATATACTCACAAGCATGCGCG
>WNFE01001062.1_pt1 | contig 35420 bp, 27 predicted proteins | sample 5400451 | NCBI WGS metagenome assembly WNFE01 (sample SAMN13153344, study PRJNA577476) | soil metagenome | isolation source: 200 cm saprolite under Douglas fir tree site 2 hole 2 | place: USA:California | collected 2015-04-18
AAGCCTGGAATTTGAACTTGTAGAAACACTCGGATCGCAGGCCGGAACAATGTTGGGCCGCGAACCTCCGCCGAAAAGCGTAGTTCCATTTACTTGACCGTTCGTGAAAACCAGCGGGAAGCCTCGCTGGAAAATAGTCACACCGTCAACTCCCCATCCACCAATAACTTTGTCCGTGATTCCCTCGGCGCCAGCGAAATATTTTTTCCCTTTGCCGAAAGGCAGATCCAACACGTAGCTGACGACCAATCGTTGCGGAACATCCTGCGAAGACAAAGAACGTTCTCCGCGCAGATTGTTATTGTCTTGAATACCGCCTACCCCTGGTTCCAGCCATGCAGTTAGGGTGTCCGTGTCGCTGATCAGCTTGGCGTCGGTATAAGCGACCAACAACGAACCGGCATCGGCAAAACGCCTTTGCACCGCGAGCTGAAACGAGTGATAGATGCTGTCGAAAGAACCTTGTCCGGCCAGCTCCACGCCTGTGTACTGCGGATAGGGACGAAGAAGCTGGCCGACCGTCGTAGTGGGGCCAGTGAGCGCGAATGCCTGCCCGTTGAGGAAAAAAGGATTTGGCACTGATTGCACAAGCGAAACGTTCTGGCGGGGATTCGGGAGCGAGGGGTTGACCTGCGCGGCGGCCTGCGCAAGCAAGGCGTCGGAGATTTGATTGATCTGCTGAGAATATTGTGGCAGGTGAGTGCCCTTCGAACCAACATAGGCGGCGGAGACGAAAAAACCGGCGGGCAGATCCCGCTGCAGATCAAGGTTCCATTGTTGGACGTATCCTTCCGGATGATCGCTGGGATTAACTTCAGTGATGGACTGCGCAACCTGTGTCAAGAATTTTTGAGTCCCTGCAGTGCCGAGGCTCAGGCCGGGCGGCGGCGAAATTCCGTCCGGGAACGGCAGCGCAATTGTGCTCACCGGATGAGTCCCGTCAACAGTGCCAACGTAAGTGGTGGCCGTGCCGTTTACCATGTCATTCAGCGGGTTCACGCTGAACGCTGCGTAATTGGGGATCCAGAACATGCCATAGCCGCTGCGCAGGACCGTTTTTGCATTGATGCTGTAAGCGAGGCCGACGCGCGGAGAGAATTCATGCTTTTCGAGCGGCAAATTGTTTCTGCGATGCGAGTTCGCAAGAAATACGTCTCCGCTGATCGGGGGCGAGCTGGCAGGGACAAATTGCGCGAGGTAACTGGTTGCCTTCGGATCGAAGTAGGACAGCCGGTTGAACCGCTCTGACCAGGGCCCCTGAAGTTCATAGCGGAGGCCCAGGTTCAACGTGAGATTATTTGCTGCGTGCCAGGAGTCATCAAAATACAAAGCCTTATAAATCTGCTGTCCCGCGGTAAACGCGGGAACAACCGCCTGCGCAAAAAAATGGTTTTCAAAATTGTTAAAATTGTCCGCATATCCTAGCAGGAAATCAGCAAACGAGGAACCGGTTCCGGAAACGCCCGGTAAAGAAGTGAAGCAGGCCTGGCCGGAAACGCAGAAGTCAAACGATCCACTGGCGATGTTGGATTGCGCGTAGTTGTCGCGCCCCACTTCGAATTGCAGCCCCAGGTGATATTGATGTCGCCCGCGCAACATCGACAGGCTCGGCGAAAAGTAGTACTGCGTATTGCGATCCCTGATAAAGCTCTGGCCCTGGGTGCACATGACGTTATCCGCGAAGTTCGCTACGCATGGCGTGGGCGGAGTTCGCATTTCCGCGGGAATAACGTCATTGTAACTTGCAGGCCATCCGATTGTTGTTAAGTCAAAACCTGCGTTCTTCGGACTCCGGTTGTACGTGAAGCGGCTAACGCTGGCGTTGAACCCAAACACGGTTGTGGGAGTAATGTTGTGTGTGTAACTCGCAGCGACTGCGGTGCTGTGATAGTCCTCAAAGCAGCGGTCGGCGCACAGGCCGCTTCCCAACGGATCGACCGGCAAATCCAAAACGTTCCAGTAACTAAAACGCAAGAACAGCCTCTGCTTATTCGTAATATTGTGGTCGATTCGCGCTACGACCTGATTGTGGTTTCCTCCTGTGGCTGCGGCGGTGGTGAAATTGTTGGTGGTGGCGCGTGGATTATTCGGGCTAGGCCACAGGTCCAGCAGCCTTACAGAAGTTCCGTTGATCCGATCCGACGGAAGCATGTTATTTGCGAATGGTGTGGGAGTGGTTGTGCTGCCCTGGCACGTGCCCCGCGCGTTTACGGTTCCTCCGCAAGGATCATAAATCTGGTCAATCACCACCGGCTTGCCATCAGCGCCCACGCCTCTGTCGTTGCAGACCCCTCCGGTGAAGCCAGATTTGCAGATTTCCGCAAAGTTGCCGGCCCTCTCTTGCACGTCTGGAACGGTGGCAGTGAAGGGTTCGCGTGTGCGCAGCCGGAAACCTTCTCCGCTCAAAAACCAAAAGGTTTTGTTGCGTCCGCCCAATCGCGAAAAGTTCAAGGGTCCGCTGGCATTTGCTCCGAATTGGTTTTGTACCCAAGGCGGCCGCGCTCTGCCAACCGCGTTCAGAAAAAAATCGTTCGCGTTGAAGATTTTGTTGCGGAGATACTCGTACGCTTCTCCGTGCAGCGAACTTGTTCCGGCCTTCGTGCTCAGGTTGGTGACGCCACCGGAAAACTTGCCCCATTCCGGCCCAAGATTGCTGGTTTGCACTTTGAATTCCTGGATGGAGTCTTGTGTCGGAATCAAAATCGCCAAATTGATGTAACCGATATTCAGCGGCTGGCCATCGAGATACTCTGCGCTCTCATTGCCGAACGAGCCGTTCACTTGATAATTGCCCCAGCCAAATGGATTCACACCGACAGGCGTTCCCGTCGAACTACCTTGCGGAACAACAGACGCGGCAAGTTCAATCAAGTTAAAAACATTGCGGCCATTCAGCGGAAGCTCGTTGACCTTCCGCTGTTCGACCACCGTGCCGATCGCGGAAGATTCGGTATCCAATAACGGAGCGCCTCCGCGGACGGTCACGCTTTCCGAAGCCGAACCAAGCACCATCTCGAAATTGACTTCCACCGAGTCCTGCACATGCAGAATTAGATCCGCCTTGATCACAACTTTGAATCCGAGCTTCTCTACCTCGATGCGATAAGTTCCAGGAGGTAGATTTGTCACATAGTAACTGCCGGTTTGATTCGTGATGGTTTCGTAGCGGATGCGCGTGCCAGTGTTGATCACAATCACTTTCGCGTCCGCGACGACTGCTTTAGTCGAGTCCGTAATACGGCCAGTGAGCGACGCGTTCGTAGATTGCGCGCGAAGTGGGGTGACGGAGGACCAAAGGATACCGGCGAGGACAAGAATAGCCCGCAGAGCCACCGGCCAAGACGATCTCGTGATGCGCAAGGGGAAAACGAAGTTTAAAATAATCGTATCCTTCCCGGCTCGCCTCGATCGAGTCCATACCTACCCCGCTGTAATACGTATATCAGGGCTGTCAAGGAGACTGCAGAATGGACGAATGCGAAATAACGTCCACGTCAAAGCTTGCGAGCTTGTAATGTTAACCATAACCCTCGATCCGTCTGTGAAGAAACCAATTAAGTCTTATTTGCACGAGATTTAGCAAATTAGCTTAGTGGAGTAAGAGCGATTCGCTCGATGCTTTCAAAACCACAAAAGTATGGTTCGGCGAGATTGGAGACTACAAGAGTTATCGGAACCGGCGCGGCTGAGTGAGTCTCTTAGAATCTCGAGCGGGCGATGGGAATCGAAACGTCCGAAACTTGGGAAGCTCGAAATAAAACTCTGAAAGCGATTGACCTGGCGGCACTTAGCTAAATCGAGAAAGGCCTTAGTTGGAAACCAGAGGGAAATTGCAGGCGGTTACAGATTGCTTCAATGGGATTCTCTCCGGACGCAACCTGCGACACGCCTAACTTGGCGACACCAGTTGTTGCCGGAGCAGTCCGTTCGATCATCTGCCGTCGAATTCGTCTTCTCGGTGCACGGGAGCTAAAAAGTTATCCAAAACAAAGTCAGCTACGTCGCGGCCGAGCCTTTGACCAGCGGCCAGGTCAAAACGGAAATGCTGTCCGGCGAAAATGCGACTCAATGTCGCTTCTTCGGCTGCGGAAGAGAAGCTGGTGAAGGAGCGTTCTATGCCGGGGAGAACTTCAGAGGTAACGTTGAACTCGAAACGATCCCGCTCGAAAAAGGAAATCAGCACCTCTGCTCCAGCAGCGCTTATGACCGCATGCGCTCCTGGGTAGGAAGGGTCGGGGGCGGTCTTCCCGACTTCCGGGAGCCAATTGGGATCAGCCGCTGTTTCAGGGTTGTTGTCGGAATCGCCAGCGCGAATGGCGGTCACCGGTCGCCACAAATTGTATGTGTATTTGGCATCGTAAAAGGCGATTACGTCATCCACAAAACTAAGGTTAAGGAGTGCAAACAACCGAGCACTCTGCGGAGTCGTCAAATTGTTGGCTAGCGAGAGCGTCTGCGAGATCTCATTCCAATAATTCTGAATGGCTCCATTCCAAAATCGGCCGGTCAATGCCTCATCGCTCGTTGCGGTGCTGCTGTCAACGATTCCTAAAGACTTAATTTGCTTGAAAGCATTGCTGTATGAGTTGCTGGTCAGAGCCGGAGGAGGGTTGGGTCGAAACTGATTGGCACTTTGCAGTGCGAACGGAGTTACGCGAGACCAATGCGTGAATTGCGGCTGGGGCGGGAAATTCGGAGGCGTCGGTTGATAATCCCCGGGGGCCGTTCCGAAAACATAAGGAATCGGCTGGGCATTGGAGCCGTCGTTAGTCCGAAGGGCAAGGACGCGATCCGCAACAGTCTGTCCTATGCGGATTCCTTCGACTTTGTCATGTCCGTCGGCAATTTGTGCCAGGGACTGCTGTAGTTGGGCATCGAGTGCGGTCTTAAATGCGGGATACAGCGCGATAAGAACTTGATGAGCCGCTGCGGCTGCCGCTGCATCCTGGGATGCACTTCGCGGTACACCGTTGAGGCGGACCAGGTATGGCTGGTGCGTTCGATCAATCGCGTTAATGGCGTCATAGATTGCCGCGTGCATGATGGCAAAGCTTCGGGTTGGATGGACGGTCGGCGACTGAGCGCCAGGTGTGCGAACGATTACGAGAAGATTTCTATTCCACTGGACGACTGGGTTCACCGGCTGGGCGGAAGAGCCGCCAGCAGCTTGAGGTGAAGCACCATAAGAGCTGCAAGCTGTTCCCAAGAAAGTCGCACTAAGAATCGCGAAAGCAATAAAGATCTTTGACATCAGTGATTTCCCTTTCGTATCCGTATCCGTATCCGACGATTGCGCAGCGGATCGTGGTACAAGAATTCCAAACGCTCTTGCATGTACCTAGACCGCGAGATGGCGGAGAAAATTCCCAAGTTCTGCGAATTAATCAATAGCTTTACGACTTGTTCAAAAAAAAGCGCTCGATCGACTCCCCACCGCTGTCTGTCCGGCTGAAAAATGGGCGACGTGGGGAGAGAGGTGCAAGAAACCACGCCGCCCTCGAACGTGCTTCCTCTGAGTAGACCGTGCCAGGTCCCGTTTCATTCCCCTTACCTGCGAAAATTCTTTTACTTTTCCAGACAACAGAAGCCCGATGAATTGATTGCCGAATAGGTGACAAACAAGATTGGGCTTAGGAATGGCATTCAGCGTGGCGGAGCGACGAGGTGATTGGCGGAATAAAACAGCGAGAGGTTCAGTCGTTGTTTTTAAGTGCCGATATCCAGAGATTCCGCGTCCGAGTTCCCTCGAAACAAACGGAACGGACGGCATGATCGCTTCAGATTTCGAGTTTAACTACACACGAAAAGAGGAAAACATAATGTTTTCAAACTGGTTGGTACGTTTCACAGGAATTGCGACACTTTCTTTGGCGGTATGCGGCGCTGCATCCGCACAATATGGTGGAGGAGGTACGCCCGGAACAGGAGGGACCGGTGCCAGTGGTGGTGGATACACGCCGCCAGCAGGAGGATACAGCTCCGGCAAGGCGATTGGGATTGGCGTCGGCGCTGCAGCTGGAGCTGCCGTTGGTATTGCCCTTCTGGTGCGGCATCATCATCATTCTGCAGAAAAAACGCAGGAGACTTACGTTACTGGCTGCACTCAGTCCATACAGGACGGTATGAACCTGACCGATGAGAAAGACCATCAGACTTACTCGATCATGACCAACAGCAAATCACTGAAAGCAGGCGAGCGGATCACCCTCAGGGGAGTTTTGGTGACGAATGATGGTCCTGGAAATCCGACTTTTCAAATGCGCAGCGTGATCAAGGACTATGGAACTTGCGGGACAGCTTCCGCATACAGCTCCAGCGCTGCGAACCCAACATCCCTAAACTGAAGAAATCGGCATAGGGGGAGTGGTCACCCACTCTCCGCCGAGTAGGCCCGGGGGATTGCACCCCGGGCCGCTCACAGAACCGGACGTAAGCCTCTCGACTTATCACGGCTCGTGCCACCCATCGAAGACTGCCGCCTTCCGCCGAGACCAGCGAGTTCTTCCGGTTACCCGTTGACTTTGTTCGATCTCGACCCGGGTGACCTGCTCCCTTCGCTCCCCGGTTGTTAACCCGGTTCACCGCTACTACGGAGCAGTCCGCCCCCGGCCAGCGCATCGGTACTTTCGGCCTCGCGGGGCTTCCGCTTGTGCCTTTTCCCTTAGCATCACCGACCAGGTTCTCAAGTTCCGTACGAAAGCCCGAATTTAGAGTCACGGCTCCTGTACACCGGACATCGCACAGCCAGTAAGTAGGTGACCGCCGTGCTTTTCCCGGAAGTGGCAGGCACCTCCGGTTTTGATGTCATCTAAGTGGTGTTTCGATGCGTCATCGGAGCTTCATTTGCATTCGTCTCTCTAATCCTCACATGACGTGTTTCAGCACGCCTTCATCTCTCGTACAGCATGACGCCTTCGCGTCTTCTCTCCAGAAACTCCTCCTACGCCGCTGGGGCTGCAATGATTTTCAATCCTAAGTTGGCAGCTTTCCGCTTGAGGGAGTCGATCTGGCGTCGGCGGTGCTGCGCCTCGTAGAACTCTGCCCCGCGATCGACGAACCGCATTCCATAGCGCATCATTCGGTAGACCAAGCGGGCCAGCTTGGCCGCCATGGCCTTGATCGCGATGGGGGGTCCAAGCCTGGTCTTCAGTCGGCGGAACTGCGCTCCTAAATAGGTATTGCTTTGACGTAAGGTGCTGGCAGCTATCTTCAATCCCACGCTCAGCCGGTTATTCATCGGCAGGCGTCTTTTCCCAATGACCTTGTCGGCGCTGACTCTGTTGTCCGGACACAGCCGCAACCAGGAAACGAAATGGTCCTCCGTCCGCCACTTGCTCATGTCCCAACCGGCTTCGCTGATCACCGTCGCTGCCGTCCTGACATCGATCGCGTCAATCTGGGTTAGGTCCGTCCCGGTCATGCGAAATAACTCCGTGCGCAAATCGAACCGCGGCTTATTCGTCTTGTTCTTCCGGAGCCGTTCCGATTCTCTTTGGGTAGTTCGGCTCCCTTGCTCCGGTCCTCCCGCTGCTGCAGATACTGCTGTAGTCGCTCATCGCACTCGTTCATCTGTTTCTGACAAAACTCGTAGCCATCCTGTTCCTGCTTCAGCATAAATAGCTGATCTTCCTGCCAGTTGCCTTCCAGACTACGTGCGATTTCCTCCTCGCGCGCTTTCACCCGCTTATCGCGAAATGCGGCTAGCTTCCGCGGGTCTCGCTCTCCTGCCAGTATGGCCTGAATGATCGCCTGACCGGTCACTCCGCTCACCTCGCTCAATACGTTTGCCAATTGGATATTCATCTGCGTTAGAGCCTTCTGCATCCGCTGAATGTGCCGTGCCGCGCTTCGGATTAAGTCATTCCGCTGTCGCCAGTATGTCCTCATGGTGCGAATCTCCTGCGACGGCCGAAATGAGTTCCGCAACAACCCGTAAGTGTGCAGCTTCATCAGCCATTGACTCTCCTGCACATCGCTCTTGTGCCCGGGCAGATTCTTCGTCTCCCGGGCATTCACCAGATACACTTCCAAACCGGCCGCTTCCAAAATGTCGTACACCGCGATCCAGTACACTCCAGTCGATTGCATGGCTACGGTCCGAATCCCACATTGTTTCAACCAGGCGGCCATCTCCTTCAACTCCGCCGTGGTGCACCCAAAGCGCCGTACTGATTTGTTGTCCCGGTCGGGCGGCACGGCGACGTAGTGCGCTTCATTGCCGATGTCAATGCCCGCGGCATGGGGATGTACTACCTCCAGGCTGAGGTTTTCTGCTTGTATTTTCCGCGTCATCTCGCGTCGCTGCTTTCGATTCATCTGCTGCCAACTGCCCTGTTCCGGGCCGCTGGATGCTTTCTGAGGTTTGTTCTGCTGACTAGGCTTCATGCTAAGTTCTCCACGTTGAATTCAACGTGGCCCGGCCCGGTCTGCGACACTTACACAATCTCTCCAGCGGGGTCGGGCCTTTGTCCTTTTTCAAGGACAACACCGCCACCATCTACGTAATCGCCAACACCGGAGCCATGCTTGACATCGGGCAGGAACGCTCCAAAGAAGAAACGGCCTTAACTGCCGAACCACATTGTGGGCCAGATTTTACTTACCCACGTAGTCCACACGCCACCTTCTCTAACGGAGTTTCTGGTTCGCGCAACCACCCCAGCGGGTGGCCCGTGCTTGACACAACCTGCCACACCACCGGACATCATGCGGGTCCGCATCCGCCGGTTCGGCGGGTTAAGCGAAGACCGGACGACCATGGCCGGGAGTCCAGGAGAGTCGCGAGGCATTGGCTAGCGCAAAGGCCAGTGCCGGCGAGTTTGCGATTCGGCACGGGCGGTGCGCACTCCCAGCGGTTTGCGCCGCCAAGTCTTTGCGCACGCCCCGTTTTCGAAGTTCTTTGAATCGCGTCCGTCCGCGCTTCCATTGCTTCCACACCACAGACCGGAGTCTGCGGCGTAACCAAGATTCAAGGCTTTGCAGTACCGAGGGCGTTTGACAGTCGCCGAAGTACCCGAGCCATCCCCGCAGGTAAGTCGCGATCTCCTTGACCATCTGCGCGAGACTGATGCCGCAGGTTCTCCGCGTCTGTTCCCGAATTCGTTGCTTAAAGCGGGCGATGGCCTTGGGAGCGATGCGCCGCCGAGGTTCTCGTTCGCCAGTGAAGCTGAATCCAGCCTCAGGTGGTAGGAGCGGGTTGCGAAGCGCGCCGCTGCTTCACTTCCTTCACTTTGTCCACCAGATCGTCGGCCTGCTTCTGCAGAGAAGCGCGCTCGTCCGCGCTCTCGACGGTGTCAGCTTTGCGGCGATAGAGGAGGTTGAGGTAAGCCATGGCGTCATCGTAATCGGGACGCAGCGAAATGGCCTTCTGCAGGTCGGTAATGCCTTCGTCTATGAGCGATCCGTATTTCGAGAGATAGTCGCCGCGAATGGCCGCGGGAAGCGGATCGGTGTCCTTAACCTGCTTGCGAATATTCTTTTCGTTGTAGTCCTTGCGCATCTCGCCGTTCGCGCGGAAAGCCATGAGGTGAATGTGCTTTTGATGGTAGGTCTTGGATTCCTCGAAAAGCTTGGGATCGTACGGAGTGCCCGCCATCTGAAAGAGGATGGAGCCGATGCCGTCAATGGCGCTGAGATTATCGGGGTTGGTCTGGAGAATTTCCTTAAATTCTGCGATGGCTTGTTTGCCGATATTCTTATTCTGCTCGGAGGGGGCGCCAGGAATGTACTGACTGGCATAGGCGGTGGCGAGATAGAGACGGGCGTTGAGGAGCGTGGGATCGAGATCCTTGGCTTGCTTGAAGTCCTCGACCGCGGCATCGTATTGGCCGTTTTGAGACCGACGGCGCAAACAAACAGCGCCAGGAGAGCCGCAGCCCGGCGAAACGAAAATGCGGACGGGCAAGCGTCCGTGCGTGCAAGCGATGCATGAGTCATCGAAGCGTCCATCCCTACGGTGCGCAGCCGGTAAAAGGGCTGCGCGAGAATTCAGATCCGCCCTGCGCGGGCTATTCCATCACAATCAGCGCTGTTGTTCCAGTCCTGGAGTCAACAAGCCGACAGAAATTCCCGAGCCGTGCAATAGGTCAATGGCCCGGGCAACAAGAGCGAACTCTACAGGAGCCTCGCCGCGAATGAAAGCAACTTTTCGAGCGCGCTCTTTGTAAATGGCTTGCATCCGGTCCGCCAGATGATCCCAAGCGACGGGTTCCTGATTGATCCGGAGATCGCCGCTAGAAAGCACTTGCAAAACGATGATGCCGTCCACCGGATCAGTGGGCCTCCCGACAGTTGGCTGGGGCACGGAAGCGTCGAGGCCCTTCTGCTGGTGAGGAGCGCTCATAAAAATCACGAGCAGCACCAGAAGAATATCAATCAGCGGAACGACATTCATTTCGGTGTACGTTCCGCAGTTCGCACCGCCTAGTTGCATTCCCATCATCCACCTCGCAAACGATTTACCCGGCGAGGAGGACTCTCACAACCCTGCGAAAAAAACTGGCCGCGATATACCGCGGAAATTTATTGCCCAGCTTCGAGCTTGGCGGTGATCAAGCCGACTTTGTCGATTCCAGCGCCGCGCATGATGTCAATAGCGCGAGCCACTTCTTCAAACAGCACCGCGTTGTCGCCCTTGACGAAAGCGACCTTTTCCGCGCGGTCTTTAAAGATTTCTTCGATGCGCGGACCCAAGCGCTCCCAAGTGGCATCTTCATTGTTGATCTTGACCTTGCCGTTTTTGTCGATCTGCACGACTACCGTCTTGTTCTCCAGATCCTGATTCTGCTGCTGGTTCGGATTGGGCTGCGGCACAAGAGTGTCCATGCCTTTGGGCGTCAGCGGTGTGATGACCATGAAAATGATCAGCAGCACCAGCAAGATGTCGATCAGCGGAACGACGTTCATTTCCGCCATCGCACCGCCCTTATTTTCTCCTACGCTCATCCCCATTGCGAGTCTCCTATCGGCTCATCCCTGCGAAAGACTTAAGCCTTTTCGCCGCGCCGGGTGGGAGCCAGCGCGGCAGCGGAACTTCTCGAAGCGACTTCCATCAACGAATGGTGCGTTACTACATTGCAAAAAAAACCTCAGTCACCGTTTGGATTTGCGTTTGGCGGTGGCGGAGGCGGCGTACTACCTCTCTCATTGCGTTCGGTCAGCAGGCCTAATTGGTCGACGCCGGCGGAGCGAATCTCGTCCACGATGGCCACGACGTCACCGTACTTGGCGCGCGCATCGCTTTTGAGATAGACCGTCTTGTCCAGTTTGTTGGAAATGCGGTCTTTCACTTGTCCGGACAGGTCGGCCTTTTGCACCTGGGTGTTGCCCAGGAAGATGTTGCCGTCGCGCGTGACTGCCACCACGACCGCATCTTCCTTATCGGCGTCCTGCATGTCCCGGGCGGTATTGGTGTGCGCCATATCGACAGGCTTGTTCTTCTGCAACATGGGCGTGACGACCATGAAGATGATCAGAAGCACGAGCATGATGTCCGCCATTGGAATGACGTTGGGCGAAGACATCTGGCTTCCCACCTGCGGCTTATAGCGGCCGCCGCTTGATTGAATTGATCCACCGGCCATGGCAGGCTCCTTTTTTTACTTCTTACTGGCGCCGCGACGAAGGATGAAGTAGTTGATCAGCTCCATCGAGGAGTTGTCCATCTCGACGTCGAAGGCTTCGACTTTATTGGTGAAGTAGTTGTAGGCCCACACGGCGGGCACAGCAACGATCAAACCGAACGCGGTGGTGACCAAGGCTTCCGCAATACCGCCAGCAACAGCCGAAAGACCGGTCGCGTGACTGGTTTCGATGCCCTTAAACGCGTTCAAAATGCCGACCACGGTGCCGAATAGTCCGACGAACGGAGCCGTCGAACCGATGGTGGCAAGCGCCGAAAGGCCGCGCTTCATTTCCGCGTGAACGATGGCGACCGAGCGTTCGAGACCGCGCTTGGCGGCTTCCACGACGTCAGCATCCGAAACTTGCTGGGAAGCGGATTGGAATTCGGAGAGGCCAGTCGCGACGACTTTGGCGATATGGCTCTTCTTGTTGCGTTCCGCGATGGCGATGGCTTCGTCCAACTTGCCATCTTTCAGTGCGCCGGCAACCTGTTGCACGAAAATGCGTGATTGCTTGCGCGCGGCGCTGTACATCAGCGCGCGATCAATCATCACGCCGAACGAATAAACGGAAAGCACGAAGAGAGTGATCACAACCAACCGGGGCAGCAGGCTCATCTGTCCCCACATGGTCCTCAGATCCCAGGTTGAACCGGTGGTCTGAAGGAACATGGCGGCGTAAACGTACAAAGTGGCTACCATTCGTTTTGCTCCTGTAGGCGGGCCGCTAGGCGGCATACCTTTATAAGTTCCGCGTGACCTGCGGCGCTGTTCGCGCCACTTGCCAACGAGTTACTGCTGAATCTTTGCTGCTCGAAGCGCCACGCATGTCCCACGACCCGCGCGACGCTCCGCTGCTACTGGTTCAAAGAGAAAATCACGTCGATGGTGGTGTCGACTTCAACCGGTTCCCCGTTCAGGGTGGTCGGCCGATACCGCCACTGCTTCACAGCATCAAGTGCGGCCTGTACCAACAGTGGATGCCCTGAAATTACTTCGAGTTGCTGGACGCCTCCGCTCTTGGAAATAATGGCGTGCAGACGTACAGTGCCGGAAATGCGTGTCTGGCGCGCCAACGGCGGATAGACCGGCTGTACTCGATTGATTAGAGATGCTGCGGTTACCGCGCCGCCCTGACGAATGCGGTTCTGTGCGGGCTTAGGCGGAGGAGGCGCGCCACCGACTCCACCGATTACGCCGCCGATTACGCCGCCCATCTGGCCGCCGGGAACGCCACCAGGAACACCACCTTGCATTCCCATGGGATCGGGTTCAGCGTCTTCCTTAATAATTTTGATGTCTTTGGGGATTACCTTGGGCGCAACAAGCTTGCCTGCATCCATCAAGTGCACTTGCGGCTTCACGTGCACGACGGGAGCGGCGGCCGGGGGCGGCGGGGGTGGCGGCGGAGGCGGCGGGGCGATGAGCAGCGTCGCCAGGCTGGCTCTGGGCAAGGCTTCGGTATAAATCAGCGGAATCAGAATTAGAATCGCAAGAAAAGTCGCTTGCAGAACCATGGACAAAATCACCGTCCACGGCTTATTGGTCTTTTTTGATTTCGGACTGGAAACAACCATCTCTTCAAACATGGTGCTTACCTCCTCCCGGCTGGAGCCAGACGCCTTGCGGCGCCGTCACCATTCCGGGGTTTGTTTCCGGCTGCGGGTCCGGTTCCTGCCGCCGCTTGCTGGTCTTTCCAATGATGCCACCAGACTACAAGCGGAGCAGCAATGCCAAAACTGGAGTACGTTCCTACCACAATCCCCACCACCAGAGCAAAGGAGAAAGCGCGAAGCACCTGGCCACCCATGAGGAAAAGCACGAGCACGGTGAGGAAAGTCAGACCGCTGGTAAGTATCGTCCGCGATAACGTTTGATTGATGGACTTGTTCACTACAACGGCAAAATCTTCTTTGCGCAGCAAACGATTGTTCTCGCGGATGCGGTCGAAAATGACGATAGTGTCGTTCATCGAATAACCAACCAACGTGAGCAGGGCTGCGATCACGGTGAGTGAAATCTCATAATGCAACAAAGAGAAAAATCCCAAAGTAATCAAAACATCGTGGAATACTGCCAGGACCGCGGCTGCCCCAAAAACCCACTCGAATCTGAAGGCAATATATAACAGCATACCGCCCAAAGCATAGAGGGTAACGAAAACTGCCTGGCGACGAAGCTCGGATCCGACTTTGGCGCCGACGATTTCCGCGCCGCGAATCGTGAAACCTCCGGGGCCATATACGGTGTTCAACGCGGCAACCACTTGTGCCTTGCTCGAATCACGCGCTTCGTCGCTGAGGTCTTTCTGCCCGACGAAGATTTGTACTTCGCTGGACTTGCCTGCGCCGATGTCGGCAATGCTTTGGATTTCGCTATCGCCTAGGCCCTGGGCAGACAGCGCCTTGCGCAGATGCTCGATATCCGGCGGTTGCGCGAATCGCACATCCACGTTGGTGCCGCCCTTGAAATCGATGCCGTAGTAAATGCCGCCCTTGAAGAGAATCGATGCCCAGCCGGCGAGCAGAAGCAGAGCGCTCAGGGCGTAGAAATATTTCGCTTTGCCCATCCAGTCAATATTGGGCTCTTTGAAGAACTCTATCATGCGGATTCTGCTTCCCTTCCTTAGACTCCAGCGAGTGCCGGTTTGTTCCCGGTTCGCGCAGGGAGCGAAGGCTGTAATCTGCCATCCTCTCCTGAAATCAACCGACGACCAATCCCCCATTCCACTTAAATTCAAGTGGGAAAGAAGGGTTAGAAGTCCTAGTACAAATTAAATGCTCAACTCGGACTGGCGGTCCATCTTTGCCAGGTGGTACTGGAAAATCGTTTTCGAGACATAAACCGCGGTGAAGATGTTCGCGACCAGGCCGACTACCAGCGTAATCGCGAAACCGCGAATGGGGCCGGTTCCAAAAAATCCCAGAAACGCGGCGGAAACGACAGTCGTTACGTGAGTATCGATAATGGTCAGAAAAGCTTTGTCGAAACCCGCATCTACAGCCGAAGCTGCAGACTTGCCATTGCGCAATTCTTCGCGGATGCGTTCGAAGACCAGCACGTTGGAGTCAACGCCCATGCCGATGGTGAGGATGACGCCGGCAATTCCTGGCAGCGTCAAAACAGCGCCAGACATCGCCATGAACGCGAGCAAAATCACCAGGTTCAGCAGCAACGCCACGACCGCGTTAGCCCCGGAAAGCCGGTAGTAAACCACCATGAACAGCATAACCACGATTAAGCTGAGCGCCGAAGCCTGCACACCGTGACGGATGGAATCCGCTCCGAGTGATGGTCCGACGGTGCGCTCTTCCAGATACTTGATCGAAGCAGGCAGCGCACCGGAGCGCAGCACTTGCGCCAAATCGTGTGCGGATTCCTGAGTGAAGTTCCCTGTTATCTCTCCATTGTCTTCGATCTTTCCCTGTATGTTCGGCGCGGAGGTAACCCTGTGGTCGAGCACAATGGCCAGCTGTCGCCCCATATTCTGTTCCGTCACTTGGCCAAAATGATGCGCCGCCTCCTGTGTCAGGACAAAATTCACTTGCCAGGCGCCGGGGTTGTTCGGTTGGCGGTTTTCTTGGACTCCTGCAGGCTTAAGGTCCTTTCCGGTTACTTCGGGAGCGCGTCTGACGAGGTACCAAACCTCACCGCCTGCTGTTCCTGAAGTGCCGCGAGATTCGCTATTCCCAGGCAGAAGTTCCGTGCCCGGTGGCAGAACGCCGCTGTGCGCCGCGAGCGCTTCAACTTGTGACGAGTAGGTGCGGGGATCCTCTACCAGACGCAATTCTAGCTGGCCGACCTTTCCAATGACTTCTTTTGCCCTTTCGGGGTCTCCCTCACCCGGTAGCTGAACCAATATTTCGTTTTCGTTGCGGCCACGCAATTGAATGGTGGGTTCAGTCAGTCCCAGTTCGTTGATACGCCGCGAAATCGTATCGACCGACTGGCTCATGGTTGAGGTCTGAATGTTCGCAATCGCGGTTGCCTTGAGCGTCAGCGTGTAGCTGGAAGTTTCGCCGGCGGCCGGAGCTTCTTCCCATTCCGCACTAAATTGCTGCTGCGCGAAATCGCGGAACGCGGCGGTCTGACTCGAGTCCACGTTATGCACAAGAATGTGGGTGTCGTCCACGCGGCGAATCTCGTCGTAATGAATATTTTTGTCGCGCAACTGCTTGGTCAGCCGGTCCACCATCTGATCGGTTTCCTGCGCGATGGCTTCCTGCACTTGTACTTGCAGCACCAAGTGCGTGCCGCCCTGCAAGTCCAAGGATAAAGAGCGCTTTCCACTTCAAATTAGGATTCATGATTGGGATAGACGGCCGGAAGTCCGCCGCGAATGGAGTCGATCGCTCTGCGATCGCGAATCAAAACGATCGCTCTGCGATCGCGAATCAAAACGATCGCTCTGCGATCGCGAATCAAAACGACCGCTCTGCGATCGCGAATATAAACACCTTGATTGCGGACGTTGGATAAAAATTTGCGCCAACACGGGCCAGGTAACGTTAGCTGGCATTTTCTTCCACCTCAACCTGTGCGATTGCCGAGCGCAAGATACGAATCTTTACCTGATCGGCGATCTTCAGAATCACGGTGTCGCCGTCAATGCCGCTTACAGTTCCATAAATTCCGCTGCTGGTGACAACCTTGTCGCCGTTCTTAATTGCCGCCAGCATCGCTTGCGTTTTTTTCCGTTGCCGCTGCTGCGGCACGATGAGCATCACATAGAAAATGCCCATCACGATTACCATCATAACCAGCGGACTGCCGAGAATTCCGGCGCCCCCGCCTGTCTGCAATAGAAGTGCTGCCATCATCGGATCGTTTAAACTCTTCCCGTTAAGATCAGCCGGTCCATCAACCATAGCGCCGGACCAGGCTGCCAGTTAAGAATGCTTGCCACACGCTAAGGGCGAGTGTTGCTCCCCCGCGATCACTGCCAGATGGATTCTCTGTGCGATTCTCCGAAGTTTCGCGAATTTACGCCGGACCTGCCGCGTAACGCGCCTGCACCTCGGATGAGAATTTTACTAGATTCCCAAACTCGATAGCCTCGCGGATTTGCCGCATTAAGTCAAGGTAAAAGTGGACATTATGGTGGGTGGCGAGGATGGCGGCGGTGAGTTCTCCCGCGGCGAAGAGATGCCGAAGATACGCGCGTGTGTAGCGGCGGCAGACGCTGCAAGTACAATTCGGATCGAGTGGTTTTTCGTCCTGCGCGTAACGGGCATTCTTGATGAGCACGCGGCCTTCGCTGGTATAGACGCACGCGTGGCGCGCGGCGCGTGTGGGCAGCACACAATCCATCATGTCTATCCCGAGAGCGACGTAATCTGCAATTTGTTCCGGCCGGCCGACGCCCATCAGGTAGCGCGGCTTTTCTTTCGGCAACAGTGCAGTTACGTCTGCCGTCATTTCGCAAGTCATTTCGTGCGGCTCGCCGACGGCCAGCCCGCCGACGGCGTAACCGGGGAAATCAATCTCAAGTAACTGCCTTGCGCTCTCGCGGCGCAAGTCCGCAAACGTCGCGCCCTGCACAATGCCGAATTGCCATTGCGCAAGTTCGCCGTTTTGTTGAGCGCGTTCTTGAAAATAATTTCGCGCTCGCTTGGCCCACTCGGTTGTCCGCTTGAGCGCGGCTTCGGCTTTTTCGCGCGGCGCCGGGGTCTCGATACATTCGTCCAGCACCATGGCTATGTCTGAGCCGAGCGCGAGTTGAACCTCTACGGCCTTTTCTGGCGTAAGCAGGTGCTCCGAGCCATCAAGATGCGAACGGAAGCGCACTCCGTCATCGGTAATCTTGCGCAAGGCGGAAAGGCTAAAAACCTGATAGCCGCCGGAATCGGTGAGTATCGCAGCGTTCCAGGACATGAATTTATGAAGTCCGCCAAGTTTGCGGATCGATTCATGGCCCGGGCGAAGATACAGATGGTAGGTATTTCCGAGAATAATTTGCGCGCCGAGTTCTTCCAGCGCTTCGTTGCGCAGCGCCTTCACGGCTCCCTGCGTGCCCACCGGCATGAAGAAAGGAGTATCGACCGAGCCATGCGGAGTGCTCAGAATTCCACGGCGGGCTCCGCTTGAGTCGGTTTTTTTAATTTCAAACGAGAAGTTCACTGCTCAACATTGTATCAGGAGAAAATCCACGCTCCGCCCATCTTGATCGCCACATAGATTGCCCAGACAGAGATGGCAATGCTCAGCGATTTGCCCTTTAACTTTTTGGGATTTACTGCGGTGAACCCCATCGAAATCAGCAGCAGTGTCCAGACCGTGAAAATATCGATCGATTTGCCCAGGGACATCAGCGCCTTTGGCGTACTCTCCGGAAGAAAAGCGCCAACATTTGTAGCAATGGGATTGTCCAAGTCGACGGTGCCAGGCGCCTTCAAGTAAAGAATGAGAATGAACAGAAGCGAATATAGAATCCACGGGAAATAGGCGTGCGCGGTAATGCCGAGACAGACGCCAAATCGGGCGCTCGCTCCACCAATCACATTGTACGCGAGCAACAGAACGCCGCCCACGATCAAAGCTTGCAGAATCGGCCAGGCTATGCCAAATCCGTAAGCGATCCCTGGTGAAATCTTGGCGCTCATTGCAATTTGCTGTTCTTTCTGCTCAGCGCTCAGATTTGCCGCTCGCGAGCTTTCTTCAATACGTTTGCTGGCGACATCTCTCCAGTCCACTTTTTGGTTCATCACAAAAGCGACCCCTGCTCCCAGGACCGTCATGAGGACGACGGGCAGAATCCAACTTGGCCGCTTGGCAATATCTTCAAAAGTTGCTGTGGGCGAGAAAAACACGCCGATGATTCTGGCAAAATGATTGATCGGGCCGGGCGCTTGCGGTGCTTCCGGCGCTATCACAGGGGTCGTCGACATAAGCCATTCCTCCACCACAAAGTCTTGCTACACATGGTATTGCCCGGTTATACGTGCGCGGTGGCAGCAAAATATCACCGATTGCGACGGAAGTGAATGGAAGGAATTTTGGCGGGGAAAAGGCTAGCGGGCTGGAATCTCCGGCACTGCGGCGAGCAGGTCTTTTGTATATTGCTGCGTGGGCTGGTGCAGAAGCCGTTCCGCGTCTCCGAGTTCGACGAGTTTACCGGCGCGCATCACGGCTATCCGCGTTGCGATTTGTGCTACCACCGGCAAACTGTGCGAAATAAACACGTAGGTAAGACCAAATTCGCCTTGCAGTTCTTGCAGCAGCAACAACACCTGTGCGCCAACGGACACGTCCAGCGCGGAGACTGGCTCATCGGCAACCACCAGCTTTGGGCGCAGGATCAAGGCACGCGCAATACCGATGCGCTGCCGCTGGCCGCCGGAAAATTCGTGCGGGTAACGTTTCAGCGCCTTGGATTCGAGTCCCACGCGCCGGAGCATCGCTTCCGCTGACTCCAACTGCTCGTTCTTGCTGAGTTTCGGCTCGTGTATCGCCAACGGCTCAGCCACGATTTCGCCCACGCGCATTCGCGGATTCAGCGAAGCAAACGGATCCTGAAAAATCATCTGCATCCCGCGCCGCGCCTGGCGCAATTCGTCACCGCTCAATCGCAAAAGATCCCGCCCGCCGACCTGAATTTCTCCCGCGTCCGGCTCGACTAAACGCAGCAGCATGCGCGCCAGCGTGGTCTTGCCGCAGCCGCTCTCGCCCACAATCGCCAGCGTCTCGCCAGTGTAAACATCCAAATCGACGCCATCGACCGCAGCGAAGCGCGCACCGCCGTCAACGTCTTCCGCGCCGCTACGCGAATAGCTCTTTGTCAGCCCTCGCGCCGTCAATAATTTCCCCGCGTTCACTTGTACTCCTACACCCTTCTCCGCGTTTCCTCGGCGTACTTTGCGTCACTGCGTTATCTTTTGCCTTTCTTTTGGCGCGTCAAATCAACACACATCGAGCGGCCTGCTCCGCAGAAGCCTTGCGCAACTCCGGTACCGCCGTGCTGCAATCACTTCGCCGCAGAGCGCATCTCGGTTCGAATGCGCAGCCCGGCGGCAGCGCCGTTAACTGCGGTACGCTCCCCGGAATCGGCGTAAGCTTTCCTCGCTCGAGCCGTGGCGAAGCGGCCAGCAGACCTTGCGTATACGGATGTTTAGGCGTCGCAAGCACCTGGGTGGCAGAACCTTCTTCCACGATGCGCCCCGCATACATCACGGCTACCCGGTCCGCTACCTGCGCCACCACTCCCAAATCATGCGTGATAAAAAGAAGACCCAGCCCCAATTCGTGCCGCAATTCTTGCAGCAGTTGCAGAATTTCTTTCTGCATCGTGACGTCGAGCGCTGTTGTCGGCTCGTCAGCAATCAGCAGTCGCGGTCCGGACGCCAGCGCCATGGCAATCATGGCGCGCTGGCGCAATCCTCCGGAAAGTTGATGCGGATATTGCTCCGCGCGGCGTTCTGGTTCGCTGAGCGCCGCTTGCCGCATCGCGGCGATCGCCCGCTCGCGCAGCATCGCTTTACTCATCTTCGGTTTGTGCGCGCTAATCGCTTCTTCAACCTGTTCGCCCACTCGCATCACCGGATTCAGCGAAGTCATCGGCTCCTGAAAGATCATGGCGATCTGCTGGCCGCGAACAACGCGCCACTCGGTTTCAGTCAGCGCGGTCAGATTTTTCCGCGCACTTGTAGCGGCCCCGACCCGACCGGGGCCATCTTGATTTTGGATTTTCTTGTTATCGGCAGTAGCTTCACAGTCTAGCCACGCATCCCCATTCACGCGAGCGCCCACCGGCAACAATCCCATCAGCGCCAGTGACAACATGGTCTTTCCGCTGCCCGATTCGCCCACCAGTCCTAGACATTTGCCCGCGCCAATTTGCAGCGATACTTCATTCACCGGACGCACCCATCCCTGCGCCGTCGGCAATTCCACGGTTAATCCACGAATTTCCAGCAATTCATTCACTTGTCTATGTTAGGGGTACGCGTGGCGAGTTGGAACGGCTTTGCCGAAGCTGCAATCCAAACGAGCACGGGGCAAAAGAATACTGGCGTTAGCGCTTTTCGAGAGCAAGAACAAATTTCAATGCGGTATGGGTGGACGAAAATCCGACCACTTTCACATCTTTCAGTCCGGCTTTTCTTCCCGCTGCAATCACATCGTTTTCTGTCAGGTCTTTTTTCCCTTTTTCATACACCACCCACAGAGCTTCCGCGTCCTTTAATTTTTTTGCATGTTTTGCGATCGCAGCCAGCGAACTCTTGCGCTCCGCTGCGATAAAGTTGTGATCGGCATTCGCCGGACCGTCCGCTTCGAGGATCTCTGCGCTGGCAGCTTTCAACTCGTTCACAAAATCGCCTGGGAATTCTCCCAGAAGACGCACCTTTGTTCCTTCTTTCACGCCAAGCTTCTGCACGCGCGTTTTCGGGTGCAGGATTTTCTCGCGCCACTTCTCCGCAGCGGTCCCAACCTCGAACGTCAGCACATCGTCATTCGTTGCAATGCGCAATTGTCCGTTTTTGGCTTGTACATCTCGCATTTCGCTAAAAATGATCTTCAAGCGGTAATTCGTCCCGCGAAAAATCAGTTCGTTCGTTTCCAGCAGAATTTTTCCTTGGTGACGTTGTCTCCCAACGCGCACAGCGCCCTGCAATTCTTTTCCCATGATCGCCTCCGAGAGAAAAACCTCTGGAACCAGGTCACAAACTCACGACTGAAAACCGCTTGCTGGAAACAGTAAACTATAACGTCGCCATGTCCATTTCCACCGCAAACGCTCCCGCTCGCACCGACTGGTCTCTGATCTGGGCCGCACCAGGCTTCCGTTATTTTTTCTTCGCGATGTTCATTTCCCTTTTTGGCAGCGGAATGAACTTCGCCGGTGTCAGTTGGCACATACTGGCGCTGACGCATTCCACGGTCAAGGTCAGCTTTCAAGTGATCGTGGCGACTGCACCGGGATTACTGATTCCTTTCATCGGCGGAGTGCTGATCGATCGTTACGACCGCCGCTATCTGGGCATCGTTCTCGATTTCGTCCGCGGAGTCGCCGTTCTGGCCACCGCATACGTCGCGTGGCGGGGTCATCTCGAATTGTGGCATCTCTATGCCATCACGTTCGTCACCGGCGCCGGCTCGGCCATGTATTGGGCAAACGTCAACGCTTTGGTCCAGGAAGTAATGCCCGCGAGCCAGTTTACCGGCGCCAATGCCGCAGTGCTGATTGGCGTGCAGACTGGAATGCTGTTTGCCGGAGCTTTGGTCGGCTTCATCTATGACGGCGCGGGCATCGCCGGAATCCTCGGCATCGACGGGCTCACCTACTTCGTCTCCGCGTGGTGTCTTTACAAACTTCGCAAAGGCTATGTTTCTCCCCGCGACCACCTGACAAAATATCCACGAAAATTTTCCTCGACCACCGAAGCAACCGCCGAAGCTCTGGAAACCGCCGAAATGCCGGACGTCGCGGAAGCCGGGCTTTCGCTGGCGGTTTATTCCGACCTGAAGGAGGGCTTCGCGTATTTGCGCAAGCAGCCCACCGTTCGCGCGCTCGGCACCACACATTCCATTTTGATGGCGGGAGTGGTCAGCGCCAATGTGCTGATCGTGGCGCTGGCCGCGGACATTCTTCATGCCGGCGCACGCGGGCTGGGATTCCTCGAAGCTGGCTGGGGACTCGGCGCAGTCATCGGAGGCCTGCTGGCCTCGCAACTTCCTCAGCGCCTGCGCATGACGCTGTACGCGCTATCAATCGCGGGGCTGGCGCTCGGTCACCTGGCGATGCCATTCATCACATTTCTGGTGGCGGCGGCATTTTTTCAGGTACTGTTCGGATTTTTTCGCGCGCTTTCCGGCGTGGTGGCGCAAGCCGCGCTCATGCACATTGTTCCGAGGCACTTCATGGGCCGCACGCAATCGGCTATGGCCGTTCTTACCACCATCCTGCAGTTAGTCATGAGCTTCGCGCTCGGCTGGATCTCCCAGCAACTTAGCATCTTCGCGGGATTCGCGCTACTTGCGGTCATCTACGCATTTGGCACCCTGTCCGCGTTCCATGCCCGGGGGCTGCTTCGCGAACAAAATCCCTGACAGCTCTTCGCTTGGTCGCCTGTCAACAAAACCGTTCGCTAACGGCATTTCGCTAACCCTTTAATGCCTGGGCCCTGATTGTTATGACAGCTTGTGCCTTATCTCTGCGGATGAAGGCGGCTCGACGAATCCCATTGCATCTAGCCGCAAACTCTGGCAAAACATGGGGCTCATGCCACAACGACCACCCTTAAAGATTTCCGCCCGCCAAGTGGGCGGCATCACGGTCCTCGACCTGACCGGGGACATCACGCTGTTCAACTCGCCTGAGATTCGCAAAGCGCTCATCGACCAATTGAAAGATAGGCGAGTTCCGCACCTGATATTAAATATGCTGGCGGTTCCCTACGTTGACAGCTCCGGCGTAGCCTCACTGGTCGAAGGGCTGAAGATTTCTCGCGACCTCAAATCGCGCTTCGCTCTGTACGGCCTCTCTAAATCCGCGAGAACGGTTCTCGAACTCACGCACCTGCTGCGCATTTTTGAGGTGCACCTGACGGAGCAGGAAGCTTTGGACGCGCCGGCACCGCCGCCCTTTAGTCCGGCTGCTTCCAAAAGCGAAGGCGCATGAAATAACCAGATTCGGGACTAGGCTTACAAATCAGAGTTTTCGACACCGCCCAAATGCTCTTCACGCAAACCATCGGCTCGGCCACCATCGACGCACTTTCTTATATCGGTGGCCTCGCGCGTCTTAGCGCGCACGCAACGCGTGCCCTGTTCATGGATATCTTCTCCCCTCGCCGCCTCGCTTATGGCCGTGCGGTTCACCAGGCCATGGCCGTGGGAATCGGCGCGTTGCCGATTCTTTCCTTAATTTCTTTTTTTATTGGCACCATCCTGGCCCTGCAAGCCGCGTATGAGTTGCGCAAATTCGGCGCATTGCAGTTTGTTGCCAGCGCCGTTGCGATTTCCGTTTCGCGCGAACTGGGGCCGCTGATGACCGCAATTCTGGTCATCGGACGTTCCGGTTCATCCTTCGCCGCCGAACTCGGCACCATGAAGGTCAACGAAGAAATCGACGCCATGGAGACCATGGCCCTCGATCCCATCCGCTTCCTGGTCGCTCCAAAACTTTTCGCGATGCTCCTGATGATGCCCTGTCTCGCGATTTGGGCCGATTTTATGGGCTTTTTCGGCGGTTCGGTCTTTGGCATTATGGCCGCCGGATTTACTCTGAAGACCTACTTCATTGCGACTATGGACGCGCTGGTTCTCCGCGATGTGGTTACCGGCCTTATCAAGAGCGTCATGTTCGGGCTCGTGATCACCACCGTCGGATGCCAGGAAGGCTTGCGCACCGGTCTCGGCGCAGAAGAAGTCGGCCGCTCTACTACTTCTGCCGTCGTGAAGTCGATTTTTCTGGTTGTGATGGTGGATCTGGTGTTTACTGCGCTTTTCTATATCAACGCGAAATCGTGATGCCGATGCCCGACGATCCCAAACCAAAAGCGACCCCGCGCAATGTTATGCAAGGCCCGGCGATTTCGATTCGCAATCTTCACGTTGCTTATGGGGAACGCGAAATTCTTCACGGCGTTACTTTTGACGTTCCGGTGGGTGAAACCGTGGTAATTCTCGGCGGCTCAGGTTCTGGCAAGAGCACCCTGCTGCGCACCCTGGTTGGACTCGAAGTCCCTACCAGCGGCGAAATTATCGTTCGCGGAATGAATCTGCAGAAACTCTCTCCCGCGGAGTGGCGCGAACTTCGCCAGCACATCGGCATTTCGTTCCAGAGCGGCGCACTCTTCGGGTCCATGACCGTCGGCGAAAACGTAGCTCTTCCACTCAACGAACACACCGATCTCGATCCCTCTACGATCGAGATTATGGTTCGCCTGAAACTGAACGAAGTCGGCCTCGATGGTTACGAGAACTATATGCCGGCGCAGCTCAGCGGCGGAATGAAAAAGCGCGCCGCCGTCGCTCGGGCCATGGCCATGGATCCGGAAATTCTTTTTTTTGACGAACCGTCCGCCGGGCTCGACCCCATCATCGCCGCGGGCATCGACCAACTCTTGCTCAAATTGAAAGAAGCCTTCGGCATCACCATCATTGTGGTGACGCACGAACTCGCGAGCGCTTTCCTGATCGCCGACCGCATGGTCCTGCTCGACAAAGGCCGCATCGTTGCCAACGGCACTCCCGCCGATCTGCAGGCCAGCACGCAGCCACGCGTCCGTCAATTTCTGGATCGTGTCGCGGAGCCGGAACTCAGCCAGGAAATCGATTATTTGCAGATGCTGACTGGAGAAGTGCCCCGGGAGCGCCAGTGACACCTCCCAGCGTTTCGACCATTCCTGGCGCTAGCTGCTCTCCGCAATTTTCGCTTGGCCGCCGTGCTATACTCCCAAAACTTTCGGCGCGATTCGCAAGTCGAATTGTGCGCCGGGTTGTACTCGAATTAGACAGGTCCGAACGTCCATGAACTCCTCTTCGACCCGCCGCCAGGAAGCCATCGTTGGACTCTTTGTCCTGATCGCTGCTGCCCTTCTGATCATTACCGTCTTTTCGCTGACCGGGTTTTTCAATCGCGGCGATGTTTTGTACCGTGCATTTTTCAAAAATGCGGGTGGTTTGCGACCGGGCGGGGAAGTCCGTTATGCCGGCGGGCCTCCCGTGGGACGCATCGAGGACGTGCGTTACGACCAGCATGACACCACGCGCATGGAAATTGCTTTTCGCGTGAAGCCGGACATTCCGGTAAAAACGGATAGCGTTGTCGTCATCAGCAGCAACAGCCCGCTCAGTGACAATTTTCTGGGCATTGTTCCAGGCAGCAAGGCTGCGCAACGCGCGCCTTCGGGTTCCACGCTCAAATCCAGTGAGTATGTGGGCTTCGGCGATCTGGAGGCGGAACTCGCCGACCTCGCCCCGCAAGCTCGCGTCCTACTGGACAATCTCAACCAGCGCATCGTTGAATTGCAGACCACGGTTGCGCGCGTCAACGATATTCTGAACGACAAAAACCGCGAAAACCTAAGTGCCAGTCTGGGAACCGTTCGCGGCGTGCTTGATGAAAATCGCAAGCCGCTGCACTCGACCATCACGCATTTTGATGACGCCAGCGCGCGAATCGCGCCGCTGCTGGATGATCTTAAGAAGACCAACGCCGACGCGCAGAAAACCATCAACACACTGGAAGGCACCATCGCGGAGAATCGCTCCGATTTGCGCGACTCCATCGTCGAGCTGCGCCACGTCCTGGAGACCGCCAACAATGTGACCGATCAGTTGGATCGTACCTTGAATGCCAACGGCGAAAACATTGACGATATCCTGAGCAATTTCCGGCAAGCTTCGCAAAATTTGCGCCAGTTCACGGAAACGCTGAAGCAGCGGCCGTACACGCTGCTGCGATCCGCGTTGCCGCCAGCGCATATACCCGGAAAAGCTTCGAAACCGGATTGAGGGGAACCGGAATGAGACGTCTCGCTTGGTGGACAATTTTTCTCGCGTGTCTTGCCGCGGGCTGCGTATCCGCAAAGTCGCCGCGCTATTACCGTCTGAACCTCGCTCCTGTCGCAACGCAATCCAGCACTGCACCATTCCAGGTTTCGCTTCTCGTCGGCCGTTTGACTGCTCCCCGCATTCTGCGTGACGACCGCGTCGTTTACGGCATGAGCGATGTGGAAATGGGCGTGGATGAATACCATCGCTGGACCGAGCCCCCCACGGAAATGATCGAAGACCTTCTCGTTCAGCGGCTCCGCCGTTCCGGTCAATACAAATCCGTGCAGCGCATTTCCAGTACCGCCCGTGGCGACTATCTTTTGCGCGGCCACCTTTCTTCGTTGAACGAAGTTGACGATCCCGCCGGAATTAAAGCGCGCTTCAACGTCCAACTTGAACTGTTTGATCAGAAGTCCGGCAGCGTAGTCTGGACGGGCAGTTACTCGCACGACGAGCCAGTCGAAAAGAAATCGGTTACTGCGGTCGTTGAATCGTTACAGAAAAGTGTAAACGCGGGAATCGAACAGCTTACCGCCGGCCTCGCGCAATACTTCTCTTCGCATTCCACCAATTGACCCACGTTTTAGGAATGAATGGGACAACAGACAGCTTGTTTTGCAGGGACGCGGCATGCTGCGCCTCAGCTTGCCCGGGATGGACTGACATGTTCGCCCCGCTTCACGACGCAGGAGTCGGCGCAGGCGCGGGGGCGGGAACACTCTTCACATTCCGTTTTCCCAGCAATTCAACCGCCGCCTGATTCAGCCTGGTTCGCAATTGCGAACGCTGATTTGCCTGCGTGATATATCGAACGGAAAGTTCAATCCCGCCCAGTACCGGCCTCAGATTGATGGATGGGTCCGCGCTGAACGCACCGATATCGCGGCTTCCGGCAGCGTTGCGCAATTCCAGCGCCGCCTCTTTTGCGGTTGCTTGCGTGGCTTCGACGACGCACTTCTGAATTGCGTCGATCATTGGATAGGGATCTTCACCCGTCGGCAGCACCACTTGCAGTTCGTCCCATAGCCACTGCCCGGAAGTGGAAAAATTAAAGTAGTGTCCCTCGATGGCGTAGCTGTTCGTAAACGTCACCCGCCGCCCCGTCGGGTGGCCTGAATCCGTCCAGTTTCCTGTCTCCAGCAGCACCGTGTGGAACAAACCGATCTCGATCACTTCTCCCGTCACGCCATTAATTTCCACCCAGTCTCCCAGCCGGATTCCGTTTTTTCGCATCAGCACGAACCAGCCCAAGAAGCCCACGATGAAATCTTTCAACGCCACGGTGAGTCCAGCTCCCGCAAGTCCCAGGAACGTGCCCAACTGACTCGGCGGGCCAAAAATCACCAGTAGGATCAGCAGCACCGCTACCACTTGTACCGTCAAGCGCGCGGTAGCTTTCAAGGTTTGCACCTGCCGTTGATCCAGGTGCGTTTTGCCAAGCAATTTTTCCAGCCAGGTGTTAAAAAACAATCCGACCAACGCAATCCCCAGCACAATCACGATGCCGATCAGCATGCGCTGCAGCACCGGGCGTTGCCTTTCCCCTACCAGGTCTATCCACTCGCCGTAGGTTTGTGACAACTCCTTCTCGTTATCGATTCTCTTGTCCAGGTTGGTCAGGTTTCGCTGGTCCGCGGTGATTGCCTTGGTTGTTGCCAGCACGGCCTTGGAGTCGGCGGCACTGCGCGTCTTGCGCAGGTTCTCCGTCACCGCTGTGGCAGCGGATTGTCCCGGCGACGCGCCATTCACCGCATCCGCCATCTTCGAGTGTGCCGCCAAGTCCGGCGAATTGAATTTTTCCGCGTCCACCTGCGCCGACAGCGCGTTGTGTTGCTCCGCCAGCGATGCAGCCAGACTGTCGGCTTCCGCTTTTCCGGCCAGCAATAATTTTTTCTTGCTGTTCAGCGCCAGCCACTGTTGCACGCGATGCACGACTCCCAGTTGTTCCGGCCCTGCGGTCGGAAATTTCGTTCCATCGTTGACCTGAGCTTTGTCCGCGGCCTCGTGCTGCTCCTTCATTTTTTCGATGCGGTCGTGAACGTTTCCGCCGGCGTCGCTCAAATCGCGCTTGGCATCGTCCACATCGTTCGTCGCCACGTCCAGGCTGGCCCTGGCCAGGTCCAATTGATCCTGCAAGGCATCCTTTTTAGATGCACTGGCCTTGGCAATTTCCGCCGTGAGTTGGTCGACCTGCGCCTGCAGCGCCTGCTGTAAGTTCTGCGCCTTGCGCAGCCGCGCCTGCATCTCTTTGGCCTCCGCGGAAAGTTCCGGCGGGTGCGCTTCCGCATCCTGCAGCGCAATGTTGAAAGATAAATCCAGCTCCCAATCGCTCAGCCGCAATGCTTCCTTGGCCAGCTTTTGCTCTTCCGGCGTATCCGCCAGTTGCGCCAATTGCTGCGCCGTCTTCACCGGCGTCTGATCTACCAACGCGACTTCCGCCGCGGCCGCCTTTTTTTTCGCGGACACCGCCGAGGGACGCCCGAGAACAAAAATCCCATAACCTGCTGCCGCCAGCGCCACCACCAACCCACCCGCTGCCATCTTCTGCGCAATACGCATATCTTCCTTTCGGCTGAACGTTCATTCTATTACGATCATTTTCTGCGTGCTTTGCCAATATTGAAACCAGTTTGTGGGAGAACGAACTGCCCGGAAAAACAGAAACGCCCCCGTTTCCGGAGGCGTTTCCGTTTTCCAATTTCACTTTCTATTTTCTGATTTCTCTTATAAGTAATCTCGCGATGGCCCTTCCAGAAACGCGCGCAACTTGCGCGAACGCGATGGATGGCGTAGCTTGCGCAGCGCTTTGGCTTCAATCTGCCGTATACGTTCGCGCGTGACCGCGAACGACTGGCCAACTTCCTCGAGCGTATGCTCACTCCCATCGTCCAGCCCAAAACGCATTTTGATGACTTTTTCCTCGCGCGGCGTCAGCGTCTTCAACACCGATGAAGTTTGTTCCTTCAAATTGAGGTTAATCACCGCATCGGAAGGCGAAACTACAGCCTTGTCTTCGATGAAGTCGCCCAGGTGGGAGTCCTCTTCCTCGCCAATCGGCGTCTCAAGGGAGATCGGCTCCTGCGCAATCTTCAAAATCTTGCGCACCTTGGATACGGGTATATCCATACGCTTGGCAATCTCTTCGCTAGTCGGTTCCCGTCCCAGTTCCTGCACTAGCTGCCGGCTGGTGCGCACCAGCTTGTTGATCGTCTCGATCATGTGTACGGGAATGCGGATGGTGCGTGCCTGGTCAGCAATCGCGCGTGTGATTGCCTGACGAATCCACCAAGTCGCATACGTGGAAAACTTGTATCCACGGCGCCATTCGAACTTGTCTACCGCTTTCATCAACCCGATGTTGCCTTCCTGAATTAAATCCAGGAACTGCAATCCGCGGTTGGTATATTTTTTCGCAATCGAAACCACCAATCGCAGGTTAGCCTCGATCAATTCTTTCTTGGCTTGTTCCGCTTCCGCTTCGCCGCGATGAATAAACGTCAGCGTGCGCTTCAGCTCCGTCAATCCGACTTCGCTAGCGTCTTCGATGTCTTTCAGTTCCGAGCGCCGCGTGCGCAATTCCTTGCGCGCTTCGGCCGCTACATCGCCTTTCGCCACATCGGCGCGCCGCTCCAGCCGCCCCGCTTCGCGTTCCAGCGACTGCAGCCGTTCGACCGTTCCGCGCATCTTGTCGATCAGCCGCTTCTTTTCAAATGGGTTAAAATCGATCCCGCGAATTTCCAGCGAAATTCCCACGCGCGTACGCGCAACATCCCACTTCGCCCGAATGTACGTGCGTTTTTTCGCTTTCGGCGTCTTGTCCAGCTTCACAGCCTGCTTCAGCGCCGTGTCGTATAGTTTCGCGATCTTTTCGATGTACTTGAGCGTCTGCTTGGTCTTGTTGGCGATTTTTTCTTCGGTCAGCTCTTCATCGTCAAACTGCACGATTTCTTTGATCGACCGCGCACCCTTGCGCAAATCCTCGCCGACTGCGATCAGCTCTTTAATAACAATCGGCGAACGCGTGATCGACTTCATCACCACTAGTTGCCCGCGCTCAATGCGCTTGGCAATCGTCACTTCGCCTTCGCGCGTCAACAGCGGCACTGTTCCCATCTCGCGCAAATACATGCGCACGGGATCGTTAGTCTTTTCCATCGAACCTGGAGTCAAATCCAGGTCACTGCCACCTTCCTCCGCGTGCGCATCATCCTTCACCGCGCCGTCGCGCTCCGTTTGTTCGACGGACAACTCCACCGCGCGCGCCGCTTTGGCCGCTGCCTGATCCTCGTAAATTTCGATACCATTCCGCTCGAAGGTCGTCAGCAGATCGTCAATCTCTTCCGAGGAATGCACTTCGGCGGGAAGCGAATCGTTCACTTCGTCATAAAGCAGGTAGCCGCGCTCTTTGCCAACCGTAATCAGCGCGCGTACTGCTTCGTATTTTTCTTCAAGACCTTGCGCCACAAACTCCTCCAGCAATCTACGGGCATCCCGAAAGCGTTCCGGTCAGCTTTCGTGCTCTCCGCGGGCGTCGCGGACATTTTAACTGCGACCGCAGAACGGTCAACTCAAGTCTGGCCGCGAAGCCGGCCAATAATCTCGTTATCAGACACGTTGGGCGGGACGCGCAAACGCACGTTCGGAGACTCAGCCCCTGCTCACTAATCAATTTTTTGTGAAGCTCGCTGCGCCGCGCCGCTGTTTTTCGCTCGCCCACTTGATCCAAAGCGCTGCCCGTTTCGCACCTTGAGGGGCCGATCCCCGCCGCTAACTACATAAGTATAGATGCAGTTAGCCCGAAAACCGTTACCCGAAAAACCCTCTTACGCTACATGGATAACTCCCGCCTCGTCAATATTTTACTTCCGGATTCCCGCGAATTGCCAACCCGCTCAGTCCGCCGACGCCAGCCGCCGCATCAGCTCCTGTTTCCGCGTCAACAACTCGGTCATCGCCGCCCCCTTGGGATTCGCCTCGATTCCCCTTTGCACATCTGTCAACTCGCGCTCGATTTGCTTCCGCGCCAGTGTGTCCAGGCAGCTCTGTGCTTCTTCCCACGCCGGATCTTGCGCATCCTCGAATAAGATTTCAAAAAACAGCCGCCGCTCGCGATCCGCCAGCTGTGCGCCGACTTCAGCCGCATGAAACGGCTCGCCAGAAAGAGTCGCTCCGATCAGCACCGCAAAAATCTTCTCCGTTTCCAGTCCCATATATTGTTGTGAAGTTTGCAAATGCTGCGCCAGCTCTCTCCGGAATCCGTCCGCCTCCGCCAGCATCCGAATCAACCTCCGCTCTGCCGGCAGCGCTGATTGCCGCACCAGCTCCGGCCGCAGTTTCACTTCGCTCCGCCGCTCGGTCGCCGCCTTGCTCAACGCCGCTCGCAGTACCGGCTCGTCCAGCCGTAACTGCTGCGCAATCCGCGTGGCCCACTCTGACCGCAAAATGCTGTTGGGAATTTTCTGCACATACGGCAAAAGAAAATTCACCGCGCGCTTCTTCCCCTCGCCCGTCGTCAAATCCATCTGACTCGCACGCCGGATCAAATAATCCACGTAAGGCGGCGCTTCCTTCACCTGCTTGATGTACGCGTCCGCACCTTTTTCTCGAATGTACAAGTCCGGATCAGCCTTCTTGTCTCCAACCGGTGGCAGAGCCAGCACTCGCACCTCAAAATCCTGCTCCAGCAGCGCTACCAGTGATCGCTCCGTAGCCGCTTGCCCTGCAACATCCGGGTCGTAATTTACGATTACGCGTTTCGTAAATCGCCCCAACAATTTAATTTGTGATTCCGCCAACGCCGTGCCGCAACTCGCCACCACATTGCTGATTCCTGCGCGCGCCACCGCAATCGCGTCCATGTAGCCTTCCACCAGCACGGCAAAGTCTGCCCGCCGTAGCGCGTCCTTTGCGCGGTCCAGGTGATACAGCACATTGCTCTTCGAATAAATCGGTGTCTCCGGCGAATTCAGATATTTCGGCTGGTCATCGCCCAGCGCCCGTGCGCCAAACGCCACAATCTTTGCGCTCTCATTCGCGATCGGAAAAGTTATCCGCCGCCGAAACCGATCAAAGTGCCGCCCGCTCTGATCCCGCGAAATCAGTCCAGATTCCACCAGAGTTTTCTCCGGATACTTGCCACGAAAATGCCGCAGCATCAAGTCGCCACCGCTCGGCGCATAGCCAATCCCAAACCGCTCGACCGTGTCCTTATCCAGGCCGCGATCTTCCAAGTACGCCCGCGCGGCCTTTCCCTCCAGCGTCCCTTCCAGTTGCTTCACAAAAAATGTCTGCGCCTCGCGATGAATTTCCACCAACACCGCGCGCAATTGATTTTCCCTGCGCTCTTCCGGCGAACGCTCTTTCGCCCGCGGCAGCGCGATCCCGCATTTCTCGGCGACGATTCGAATCGCTTCCGGAAAAGCGCACTTCTCCATCTCCATCACAAACTTGAAAACGTCGCCGCCCTGTCCGCACCCGAAGCAGTGATAAATCTGCTTCGTCGGATGCACGTTGAACGACGGCGTCTTCTCCGCATGAAACGGGCACAGTCCGCGGAAATTCTGCCCAGCCTTTTTCAGCGCAACGTATTCCCCGATGACCCGGACAATATCCGCCTGCTGCTTCACCTTCTCCGCAAATGATCCCGCTTCCGCCATAATCAGTTCCGTAAATCTACGATGGTGATCGCCTTTCCGCCGCGTTCTTCGGCTTCTGTTGCATGACTTGCGACCAGCGGATGCGTTCGAAGAAAGTCGCCCAATCCTTTTCGCAACGCTCCGGTTCCATGTCCATGAATAATTCGCACGCTTGGCAAATGTGCCATCGCAGCATCATCCAAAAATTTATCCACCTGCTCCGTAGCCTGCTCCACTGTCTGCCCAATCACATTAATTTCGTTCGCCGCACCAAATCGCGATGGAGAGCTCACCGAACCGCTTGCCACTCCTGAACTCGCAATCTTTCCGCCAGGCACAGACTCCACGCCAACAATCTCCTCCGCCGCAATCTTCATCCGCAATGGCCCCGCTGCAATCTCCGCATTGCGCCCATCCAACCGCCGCAAAATCACCGGCTTCGAAAACCCCCGCACGCGAATCTTCGCGCCTGGCTGCAGCAACTCCGCGTTCACCGGCCCCGCATCGCGCGCAGCAATTCCCAAACCCGCCTGCGATTCAGAAATTGTCTGCACCACTGCCGCGTTCAGCTCTTCCCTCGCCGAACTCCGCACCTCACTCAATTTCCTCCGCGAAGTCTTCTCAATCTGCCCGCGCAACTCGCGCTCTTTCACGGCTTCCACCACACGCGCCACATTTTCTTCAAAGCGCTTCTGCATCTCCGCAAACTGCGCTTCCAGCTCCGCAATGCGCTTCTGCTGCCGTCCCGCCCACTCCGTCCGCAGTTTCGCGCGCTCTTCTTCCAACGCATGCCGCTCTTCCACCATCTGCTTTTGCATACGATCCAGCTCTTCGCGGCTGCGATGCAAATACGCAATCAAATCCGCTGCTTCGCGCGATTCCGGTGAAAGCAGCGCACGCGCGCGCTCAATAATTTCTTCCGACAATCCCAGGCGTCGCGCAATCGCAATTCCGCTTGATCCTCCCGGCACTCCAACCATCAATCGATACGTCGGCCGCAAATTCACATCGTCAAATTCCACTGCGCCATTCAACACGCCCCCTGCAGTCGAAGCATACGCCTTCAACCGGTCGTGGTGCGTCGTCGCCAGCACCAGACATCCCTTCGCGCGAAATTCTTCCAGCAACGCCACTGCCAGCGCCGCCCCTTCTTCCGGCGCCGTTCCCGTTCCCATTTCATCCACCAGCAGCAATGATTCCGCCGTCGCCGTCGCCAGAATCGATTTCAGATTCAGCATGTGCGCCGAAAACGTGGATAAATCCGCAGCGATCGACTGCTCATCTCCGATATCCACCAGCACGTGATCGAACAGCGGCAGCACCGCACGCTGCGCCGCCACCGGGATTCCCGATTGCGCCGCCAGCACCGCCAATCCCGTAGTTTTCAGCGCGACGGTTTTCCCGCCAGTGTTTGGCCCGCTGATCACCAATAATCTCTCTTCGCGATTCAACGAAAGATTCATCGCCACAATCGCGCGGTTCTCGTGCCTTAACTTATCTTCCAGCATCGGATGCCGCGCCGCTTCCAGCCGCAACTCACCGTTTTCAGAAAACTCCGGCAACGCCGCATCAAAATCCCGCGCAAATCTTGCTCGGGCAAAGCCTCCATCCAGCAGCGCAATCGTTTCCGCCGCCGCAACCAGCGCCGGCCGCACGGCCTGCAAACGTTCTGTTAATTCCCGCAGCACACGCAAAATCTCCGCCGCTTCATCTTCCGAAAGCTGCACCAGCTGGTTATTCGGCTCGACGGTTTCGAAGGGCTCCAAAAATACGGTCTGCCCGGTTCCGCTCGCTCCGTGCACCACTCCCGGCGTGCTCCGCCGCGTCTCCGCGCGCACCGGAATCACATACCGCTCGTTCCGCAGCGTGACGTAGTCTTCCCCGGCCTCAGCGTTCCGCGAACGCAAAATCTGCCTCAGCGTTTTCTGAATCGCCTCGCGCGTCTGCACCATGTTCACGCGAATCCGCCGCAAAATCGGCGACGCGTCATCGCTGATATCTCCGTTCGGCAGCACGCTCCGCCGAATCGTAGCCAGCACTTCGCGAAAATCCCCCACTCCCGCCGCAGCCGCGGTCAACAACGGAAATTTCGCCGCCTCTTCGCGAAATTGCCCGCGCAACCACGCGGAAGTTTCCAGCAGCGAAGCCGCATCCAGAAATTCCGCCGGCTCCAGCGCCACTCCGATTCCTGAAATTTTCTCCAACCAGCTCTCCGGATCAGCCAGCCCGCCAAATCCCAATTCATTTCCGCTTCGTAGCCATTCCCGCGCTTCGCGAATCAACGCAAACTGTCCGCGCAAAAACTCCGCATCCCGCGAAAACACCAGCTGCTCCACCGCACGCCGCCCCGGCGCACACGTCGTCCGTTGCCGCAGCAATTTCCGCAGCTTGTCAAACTCCAAAACCTCTTCCGTGCTTCGACTCATTCTGCTCTTGCCTTATTCCTGCCTTGTGCAGCAGCGGCTTTACGCCGCTGTCCTTCCCTTGGCATTTTCTATATTCCTTCCCGCCGCTTCTCACTGCGCCTTCACGCAACAAGCCGCTCCCGCCGCGTCAAACTCCTCCATCATCGCGATACTCAACGCATCCAACGCATCAGTCGCTTCATGCCCTTTCGATCCCATGTTGTTGCTCAAAAACGAAAACACCAGCCGCTTCCCGTTCG
>WNFE01000293.1_pt1 | contig 35380 bp, 38 predicted proteins | sample 5400451 | NCBI WGS metagenome assembly WNFE01 (sample SAMN13153344, study PRJNA577476) | soil metagenome | isolation source: 200 cm saprolite under Douglas fir tree site 2 hole 2 | place: USA:California | collected 2015-04-18
ACGTCGGGCTTCGTGATCCCGATGGGGCCGCTTGTCGTGGCGTGGCTCTTCGGGGGGCGCTGACGATGCGCTACGACCGCTACGACAGAGGCGATCGTCCAAGTCCTCGGGCCAGGCGCCCCGAGCGTGTTCGTCTCCAACGCGGGGGGATAGCGATGCGGCCACCGAAACGCGCGGTGGCGAGGGTCAATCATGCGAGCCGTTGAGACATTGACGCTGTTGCTGGCGGCGACCGTCCTGTTCATGTGGGCGATCTTCGCGCACCCCACCCCGGACGAGCGAGCCCGCCTGCATGATTCGATGGGTCCCAGCACGGGCATTGCGTGGCGATAACGTGGATCGGGAGCGCCGCATCGCCCGTCTGACCCGAGTGCCTCGATGATCGCGGGCGACTGGAACAGCCCGCTCGCGCTCGTCCTGCTCGGCGCAGTCCTTGTCGTGGTCGGCGTTGTGTCGGCGCGGCTCGTGCGGGCCGCTCGCGCGCGACGCCACCGGGATTCCCGTTGACACGTGACCACCTGCTCGCGGAGCAGGATCCCGGGCGGAGCGGTGCGGTGACGCACCGAATCGGCCGCATCTGGATTCGACGAACGGGCAGTGTGTATGACGTCATGTTCGCGCCGACCGGCAATGGCGAGTTTCGTCTTGCGACCGCCGCCGGCCTCCGGGCCTTTCTCTGGGAGGCGACGGGTCCCGGCAGAACGGATTGACGAGGCGCTCGACGCGCTCCGTACCGACACGGAACATGAGATCCGCAATGTCAGGCTGACCTTGGAACGGATGAGCAAACTCGGGCTCTGACCCCCCTCCAGATGAGCACCCTCGACATCAATTCCCCGGTCTGGCTGTGGGGGCTCTCGGTCGGCCTCCTCCTCGGCGTGATTCTTGGCGTGGTGTTTGCGAGACGGCAGCACCGTCAGCGCGACCACCGAGGCCGCGGCGGCAGCGTGACCGACTGGGGCCTGAGCCTCGCGCTCGTCACCGAGCTGCGCCGGGGCCGATCAGCCGGCTGCGCCACGCGAATGCGCGGCTGCAGGCTGGCCGAACGGAGTCGCTCGCGGCATTGGCTCGCGCCGCCGATTCGCTGGAGCGAAGGGCCGGTGAAGTCGATCCCGCCAAGGGCGCCAGGTGAGAGCCTTGGGCACGGACCGGTCGCCGAGTCGGTCAGGGGGAGCGTGAACTCTCAGGCCTGCATGGGCCCCCCACGTGAGGGTCCGGGCCGCAGCCTCTCGGGGGCAGAGTCTTGCCCTAGTCCTCAAACTCGCGGGTGGGGCCCCCACCACGGCATCGACGGGGGCAGGGGAGCACCCACCCCCCCCGGCCACCGGTGAGGGGACCTCGAACGCGTCAAGCCGGGTGCGCGGAGGGTGCCATATGGGTGGAGCAGGTGAGAGCAGACGGAAGCAGATGTAACGGCCCGCGTGGCAACTCCGCGTCCGGGATGAGGCCCGATGCGATTCCTAAACTGCGTGCCGGGTGTTCGAGTCACCCCGGGGGCACCAATCTTGAGACCGGCGACCGATGTGGCCGGTAAGTGGTTGACGTACCAGCCGCATCGTCCCGGCCTTGAAGTCGAACTCCGCGAGGGTCCCTACGCCCGAGAAGGTGAACCCTCCTCCTTCCGACGGTGAGACTGTGATCGGCTCGGGAAGCAGACGACGCAGTTCCTGAGGCAGATCACCCGGTGCTCTTTTTGTCAGGGGGCCTCGGGCCTGGCCACCCAATCGGCACCGACTATGGTGACCCGGTAGGTGGCGGCGCCTGCAGACATGCTGATGCAAAACCGCCCGATGCTCATGGACGAGACCTCGCCGAGAACGTCCCCATCCCGGCGCCCGGTCACGCCGCCGCGCTCGTCCAGCCCCTCAACCCGGACCCGAACGCGCCTGGCGTCCACCGGCCCGTCGTTGAACACGCGCCCGCACACCGTCTGCAGGCCATGAACCGGCGGGTCCGACTCCCATCGAATCCGCAGGGACGTGGCTCCTACAGGTTCCTGAGCCTGGCTTGTCGATGGGGATAAGGCCAGCAAGCCCATGAAAGCCAGGTGCCACATCAGTCGCGTAGTCCGCGTAGTCATGCGTGCGTTTCACTCCCGAGCTGGCTCCGACGAATCAAGAGATGGCCTGGATGAACAACCCTGAGAATGCCCGACTTGCGCTCCGCCGTCCACAGGAACTCGTGCCGCAGCCGGACGCTGGCGACTCGCCGGAAGCGCACTGCGGGCCGGTTTCGTTCTCTTCACTCCCCGACCGGGGACGACCTCACGTCATCATCTACGAACCGTCGACCTTGGGTGATGATCCCGAAGCCGGGCGGCGGGTTCTTCGAGGGCCTCTTGTCGAAGCGCCTAGCTCGCGTCGTCGCACCGCCCAGCGGTGCGAGACTGCTGGGCGGTGGCCGGAGGGTGGCTACGCGGTGGTGGTGGGAGCGCTGCGGTGCCGCGCCGCCAGAGCGCCGCTGAAGGGCAGGGGTGGGAGGGCGCGAAGTATGTCGGCGCCAGCGAACGAGTCACCCCGGGGGCACCACTTTACTCACTCAAGCCTTCGCCGGACGCTCCGCAACAAAGACTTGACGCCGTATCCAACATGGTGGACATTGAGTCCATCATGGAAGATACGGCGTCCGACCTGAACCAGCGCATCGCCGAGCGGGTGAGCGAACTGCGCGCCGCGCAAGGGCTCTCGCTCGACGCCCTCGCCAGCAAGAGCGGGGTGAGCCGTTCGATGATCTCGCTCATCGAGCGTGGTGAAAGCAGCCCCACCGCGGTGGTGCTGGAGAAGCTCGCCGCGGGTTTGGGTGTGATGCTGGCCTCGCTGTTCGATACGCCGGCCGCCGCGGCCCAAGCGCACCGCGGCCCGGTGGCTCGGCGTGATGACCAGCCGCAGTGGCAAGACCCGGCTTCGGGCTACCTTCGGCGCAACGTCTCGCCGCCGGGCGTGCCGCAGCCGATGCAGATCGTCGAGGTGCATTTCCCGCCCCGTGGGCGCGTGGCTTTCGAAACCGGCGGGCGCGACATGCGCGTGCACCAGCAGGTGTGGGTGCTCGAAGGCGCGATCGACATCACGCTGGGCGTGGAGCGCCACCGATTGCGCGAAGGTGATTGCCTGGCCATGCAGCTCGACCGCCCGACGATGTTCCACAACCCCACGCGAAAACCCACGCGCTATGCCGTGGTGATCGCGTCCGACACCCCCTCGAGACGATGAGCACACCCCCCTGGTCCCTGCAACGCCTGCACGCGCTCGATGACACGCAGATCGACGAGCTCGCCGCCGTGTTGATCGACTGTGTCGAAGGCGGGGCGTCGGTGAGCTTCATGCACCCGCTGCCGCGCGACCGCGCCATGGCGTTCTGGCGCCGCGTGGGGCAAGACGTGGCTGTGGGCGAACGCGCGCTGCTCGTCGCCGAGGATGCGCGAGGCCTGTGTGGCACCGTGCAGCTGGTGCTCGACCAGCCCGAGAATCAACCGCACCGCGCCGATCTGTCGAAGCTGCTCGTGCATCGCCGCGCCCGTCGCCAAGGGCTGGGGGAGGCGCTGATGCGAGCCGCTGAAGCCACGGCGCGCGAATGTGGCAAGACGCTGCTCGTGCTCGACACGGCCAACGACGAGGCCGAGCGCCTGTTCGAGCGCCTGGGCTGGGAGCGTGTGGGGGTGATCCCCGGCTACGCCTTGCTGCCGCGGGGCGGACTCTGCGGCACGACAGTGTACTACCGCAACCTCGCCTCGTGAGTCAGAGCGTCCCGAAAACGCCTTTGGCCTTGCCATGCCACGCGTAGGACTCATCTCTGACACGCACGGCCTCCTGCGGCCGGAAGCGATGGCGTTCTTGCGCGGGAGCGATTTCATCGTGCACGCGGGCGACATAGGGCACGCGGACGTTCTGAAAGAGCTCGCGGCCATCGCCCCTGTGACCGCCGTCCGTGGCAACAACGACAAAGGACCGTGGGCCGAGACGGTGCGAGAAGCCGAAGTGCTCCAGGTCGATCAGGTCTTCATATACGTGGTGCACGATATCGCCGAGCTCGATCTCGACCCCGTGGCCGCGGGGTTTCAGGTGGTCGTGTCAGGGCATTCGCACAAGCCGTCGGTGAAAGAGCGGGATGGGGTGCTCTACGTCAATCCCGGCAGCTCGGGACCGCGACGGTTCAAGCTCCCGGTCGCCGTCGCCGAGCTCATGGTCGACGCCACTTCAGTCCGGGCCAGAATAGTGGAGCTCGACGTGAGTGCCCGGTCTGCTGGCTAGTGACTTCGGGGAACTCGCTCGAGCGGCGTCTGGGTGCCTGACAACGCGGCGCCACAGCCGCCGCGGCTGAGGTAAGATGTCGCCCGCACCTCGCTTCCACCCTTGAATGCGGGTCCGCCCCGAGCGGGCCTCCGGAGGAAACCAGCATGGGCGAAATGGTCTCTCTGACAGCGGAAGACGGCCACAAGTTCGCGGGCTACCGGGCGGCCCCCAAGGGCGCCCCGAAGGGCGGGCTCGTCATCATCCAGGAGATCTTCGGCGTCAACGGCCACATCAAGAAGGTGACCGACAGCTTCGCCTCGGAGGGCTACGTGGCGCTGGCTCCGGCCATCTTCGATCGCGCCGAGCGCGGCTTCGAGACCGGCTACAAGCCGGAGGACATCGAGCTGGGCCGCAGCATCCGCGGCAAGATCGACATGAACGACATGGTCAAGGACATCCGCGCCGCCGTGAAGTCGCTGGCGGGCGAGGGCCTCAAGGTGGGCGTGGTCGGCTATTGCCTGGGCGGCACCCTGGCCTGGCTGGCTGCCACGCGCGTGGACGGCGTGCGGGCCGCCGTCAGCTACTACGGCGGCGGGGTGGCCGATACTGCCACGGAGACGCCGCGCTGCCCCGTCCTCTTCCATTTCGGCGAGACGGACCAGTCCATCCCGCCCGAGCACCACACGCGCATCCGGGCCGCGCAGCCCAACCTGCCCATGCACATCTATCCCGCTGCCGGGCACGGGTTCAGCTGCGACGAGCGCGGCAGCTATCACGAGCCCAGCGCCAAGCTGGCGCGGACGCGCACTTCGGAGTTCCTGGCGAAGCACGTCTAACTCTTCATCCCTCTCCCCTCTGGGGAGAGGGCAAGGGTGAGGGGCCGGCTCAACGCGGCGGACATCGCCCCCTTGTTGACTCAGCCCTCGCCTTGTCGTTCGAAGCGAGCGTCTCGGCTCGAACGGCGGCCCTCTCCCCCGTTGGGGGAGAGGGATGGACAGAAGCCTGCAGGGAAAACTTCGGCCCTTGTCTGACTCTCGATCTGGGCGACGGCTCGTCGTCGAGCTGGCCGCCTCGGCGCTCGCGCGCCTCGTTCTGAACACGGCGCGGCGCTTCGCGTATCCCTTCGGGCCGGCCCTGGCGCGCGGCCTCGACGTGCCGCTCACGCGCATCACATCGCTCGTGGCGCTCAACCAGGGCGCGGGGCTGCTGAGCCCGTTCATGGGCACGCTCGCCGACCGGTGGGGGCCGCGCGTGATGATGCTCATCGGGCTCGCCTGCCTCGGGTGCGGCATGCTCGCGGCGGCCGTGCTGCCGCTCTACGCCACGGTGCTCCTCGCGCTCCTGCTGGCCGGGCTCGGGAAGAGCTGCTTCGAGCCCGCGCTCCAGGCCTATGTGGGCGCCCGCGTCCCCTGGGCGCGGCGCGGCTTCGCCGTGGGACTCATCGAGTTCGCCTGGGCGGGGAGCTCGCTCATTGGACTCCCGACGGTGGGCTGGCTCATCGGGAGCTTCGGCTGGCACTCTCCGTTTCTCGCGCTGGGCCTGCTCGCCGCATCGAGCGTGGTGCTCCTGGCCATGTTGCTACCGCGGGTTCCCGTATCCCGGGATGCCGCGCGGCGCTCGGTGCCTGCGGGGCAGGGGTGGCGACTTCTCGTGCGCCGGCGGGCGGCGCTGGGTGGCCTCGGCTACAGCTTCTGCTTCGCCATGGCCAATGACTTCCTGTTCGTCATCTATGGCGCCTGGCTCGAGCTCGACTTCCGGCTGCCTCTCGCCGCGCTGGGCTCCGTCAGCATCGTCATCGGCGTGGCCGAGCTGATCGCGGAATCGCTGACCGTTTTCCTGTCCGATCGCGTTGGCCTCGCCCGCGCGGTGACGAGCGGTGTCGCGCTGACGGCGGCCGCGTATCTCCTGTTGCCCGCCGTGGCCCGCACGCTGCCCCTTGCCCTGGCCGCGCTCTTCCTCGTGTTCATCACCTTCGAGTTCACGGTGGTCTCCGCGAACGGGCTCTTCACCGAGCTGCTGCCGGATGCGCGGGGGACGATGATGGGCGCCGTGGGCGCCACCGGGAGCACGGGGCGCATGGTGGGCGCGCTCCTGGGCGGATACGTCTGGCTCTGGGGCGGTCTCGCCGCGACGGGCTGTGTTGCCGCCGCCCTCTCCATCCTGGCCCTTCTTTCGCTCCGCTGGGGGCTTCGCGGCTGGCGGCCGCCCTCCCGTATGATGGAGATTCCATGAGTGACGTCCTCCAGGCGCCGTTCGACGTCTATCGAGATCGGGTGCGCTCGGAGTGGATCGACCACAACGGCCACATGAACATGGGCTACTACCTCGTGGTCTTCGATCTCGCCACCGACGAGTTCTTCCGCTGGGTGGGGCTCGACGAGGCGCATCGACGCGCCCGGGGCGTCACCAGCTTCTCGCTCGAGACCCATGTGACCTATCAGCAAGAAGTCCGCGAGGGCGATCCGCTTCGCTTCACCACGCGGCTCATCGGATTCGACGCCAAGCGGCTCCACTACTTCCACGAGATGTGGCATGCCGAGGCCGGCTACCTTGCCGCCACCAACGAGCTCATGTCGCTTCATGTGAGCCTGGAGACGCGACGGGCGGCCCCGATGGCGCCCGAGGTCCTGGACCGTCTCGGCGCCATCCTCGCATCCCACGAGAAGCTCCCGCTTCCCGCCCAGGCGGGTCGCTCCATCGGCCTCGAAAGGCGTCCCACCACCTCGTAGCCCGGCTCGCCCGGAGTCACTTCGGCAAAGAAAATCAGCCGATTACCCCTCGTCCAAGATCGGTGACTGATCCGGGGGTCACCCGCTATAATCGTCTGACGGTCGCAAATTGCGTCCGGATCCCCGGGCGCCGACGGCCTTCGGAGAGTTCGTGAAAAACCCGCTCGCGCTCCACACCTGGACACTCGACACGACTCCACTTGGCCGCGTCCTCGACATCGTCAAGACCACCGGCTGGCAGGGCATCGAGCTCCGCCGGCTGGATTTCAAGCGCGCGGCCGACGCGGGACAGCCCGCGGAGGCGGTGCTCGACCTCGTCAGGCGAAGCGCGCTCGGCGTCTCGTGCGTCGGCGTGGAGCTGGGCTGGCTGTGGGCCGAGGGCGCGGAGCGCGCGCGGCTGCTCGCCGCCTTCGACGAGTCGTGCCGCTGGGCCAAGAGCCTCGGCTGCGGCACCGTGATGAGCCCCGTCGACCGGGGGGAAGGCACCGTCGCGCGCGCGGCCGACAGCGTCAAGGAAGTCGGCGAGATCGCGGGGCGCCACGGCGTCAGGCTTGCCCTCGAGTTCAATTCCCAGTGCGCGCAGATCAACACGCTGCGCAGCGTGCGCGAGGTGCTGGCCAGGGCGGCGCACCCGCGCGTTGGCTTGCTCCTCGACACCTATCATCTGCAGCGGAGCGGAGCCACACCGAGCGATCTCGGCGAGGTCTCGCCCGCCGAGATCGCCTACGTCCAGTACAGCGACGTGCCGAAGAGCGGGCTCGTGGCAGGCCAGGCGCTCGACCGGCTCCCGCCGGGGCAGGGGAGCGTGCCCTTCGCGGCCTGGTTCTCCGCCTTCGCGGGGAAGGGCTACGCGGGCTACTGCTCCTACGAGGCGCCCAATCCCGCCGCATGGGCGCGTGATCCCGCCACCGTCTCGCGCGAGGCGCTCGCGGCCACGCGCTCGGCGGCCGGGGGAAGCGGCGCATGAGCCAGGCCAGCTGGCGCGACGTCGGCAGCTCGCTCAAGGCCAAGATCTCGCTGCTCATGACGGCCGTGCTCATGCTCGCCATCCTGCTCGTCGCCTTCTTCCTCCTGCGCCAGCAGCAGGAGAGCTTGACCGTGGAGATGACCAAGCGCGGGCTCGCCATCGCCCAGAACCTCGCCGCGGGGGCCAAGACCTCGCTGCTCCAGCGGGACGACCTCTCCCTCAGCGTGCTGATCAAGGACGCCATGAAGGACAGCGACCTCGCCTACGTGATCATCACCGACGAGAAGGGCCGGATCCGCGCGCACTCGGATGTCGGATTGACCGGCGAGCCGCTGGAACGTACGGCGCCCCTCGCCCCCGCGCGCGACCGCCTGGCCGTGACGACGTATCGCGCGCCGGGCCGCGGCGGCATCATCGACTTCGCGGTGCCCCTGACCTTCAGTCGGGTCCGCCTCGGCGCGCTCTACCTGGGCTTCAGCGAGGAGTCCATCACGGCCGCGGTGCGGCGCGCGCAGTGGCAGACGAGCCTGATCACCCTCGGCATGGTGTGCCTCGGCATCGGGGCCGCCGTGGGGCTCGCCACGCTCCTCTCGCGCCCGATCTCCCGGCTCGTCGAGGGCACGCGGGCCATCGCCGCCGGCAACTTCCAGGTGGCGTTGCCCGTGACCTCGCGCGACGAGCTGGGCACGCTGACCGAGTCGTTCAACCAGATGGCCAGGAGTCTGCGCGAGAAGGAGATGATCAAGCGCGCGTTCTCGCGCTACGTGGCGCGCGAGGTGGTGGAGCAAGTGCTCAAGGACCCGGACAGCCTCCACCTCAAGGGCGAGCGGCGCGAGGTCACCATCCTCTTCTGCGATATCCGGGGCTTCACCACCATGTCGGAGCACCTGGACCCCGAGCGGGTGGTGTCGCTCCTCAACGATTTCTACACGGTCATGATCGACATCACCTTCAAGCACGACGGCACCCTCGACAAGTTCCTGGGCGACGGCATCATGGCCATCTTCGGCGCGCCCATCGCGCATCCGGATCACGCTCTCATGTCCGTGCGCGCGGCCCTGGCCATGCAGGAAGGGATGGAGTCGCTCTCGGCCGCGCGGGTCGGCCGGGGCAACGAGCCCATCTCTGTCGGTATCGGGGTCAACGCGGGTGAGGTGGTGGCGGGCACCGTGGGCACCGAGGACCGCATGGAGTACACGGTCATCGGCGACAACGTCAATCTCGCCTCGCGCCTCGGGTCGAACGCCAAGCCCGGCCAGATCCTCGTGAGCCGCCGCATCTGGGAGCTGGTCAAGGACTCGTTCGATGTGCGCACGCGAGGGCCGCTCCGGGTCAAGGGCAAGGACGAGGAAGTCGAGGTCTTCGAGGTCATCGGGCCGAGGCAGCTCGGATGAGCGGGCGCGGGCTCGGCGTCGCGATCCTGCTGGGGGGCGTCGTGCTGACGGCCGGGGCCTGCGCGACGTCGGCGCCGCCGCCGCCGTCGGCAGCGGCGCCGAAGCCGCCCGCCATGCGACAGTCCGACGACTTCCTGGTTGTGATTCCGAATACGCCGGAGACCTCGGCGAGCCTGGCCGCGCAGTACCTCGGCGATCAAAACAAGGCGTGGATGATCGAGGACTATACCGGCGCCGCCACGTTCCCGGCCGGGCAGGCCGTGGCCATTCCGAAGCGCCCGTGGAACCTGACGGGGGTGACGGCCGCGGGATACCGGCTCGTGCCGCTCCTCGTCTATCACAACCTCGACCGGGCGGCGAAGGGCAAGCTCGTCCAGTCGGCGGCTAGCTTCGAGCAGCAGATGCGCTACCTCAAAAGCGAGGGCTATCGGCCGATCACCATGGGCGAGTTCCTCGAGTTCACGCGGATGGGTCGGCAGCTCCCCAAGAAGGCCGTGGTCCTCACCTTCGACGACGGCTACAAGTCCTTCAAGCTCTTCGCCTATCCCGTGCTGAAGGTGCTGGGCTTCCCGGCCACCCTCTTCGTCTACACCGACTACGTCGGGGCCGGGCGCAACGCGCTGTCCTGGCAGGAGCTGAAGGACCTCCAGGCCGAGGGCTTCGACGTCCAGGCGCACTCCAAGACGCACAGCGATCTGCGCCGCGCGCCGGGGGAGCCCTCGGCGCAGTTCGAGCGCCGCATGCAGGCGGAGCTGGGCCTGCCGCGCGACATGTTCAAGCGCCAGCTCGGACAGATGCCGGAGACGCTCGCGTATCCGTACGGCTGGTGGGACACGGACGTGCTGAAGCAGGTCAAGGCCTCGGGCTACGTGGCGGCCTTCACCGTGCGCCGTCAGGCCAACCCGTCGTTCGTCTCGCCGCTCACGATCCACCGCAGCCAGATCTACGCCGACATGACCCTGGAGGACTTCGCGAAGAATCTGACCGTCTTCCAGGAAGAGGACCTGCGGTGAGCCTCCGCCGGGTCGTTCTCTTTGCCGCGATGGCCGTGGCCGCGGCCGCCTGCGCGACCAGTGCCCCGCCCGTCGAGCCTCCCCCTCCTCCTGGGGGGATGGTGCCCACTCAGAGGCAGGGGCTGGTCGCCTCGTACAACGAGCGCGCCCAGACCCTCGAGACGGACGGGCGGCTGCGCGAAGCGCTCGAAGCCCGCAAGATCGCGCTGACCGTCGATCCTGACAATGCCGCCGCGCGCGACGGGCAGCGGGCCTTGCAGGCGAAGATCGACGGCTTGATCTCGCAGCGGCTGGCGGAAGGACGGGCCGCGCAGGCCCGGGGTGCGCAGGTGGTGGCGCGGCGCAGCTTCCTCGGCGTGCTCGCCCTCGACCCGGAGAACCGCGCGGCCTTCGAGGCCCTGCGCGAGCAGACCCCCGACGTCGAGGGCCTCCCGCACATCGTGCGCGCGGGAGACACCCTGGTCGGCCTTGCCCAGCAATACTATGGCAACCGCGCCCTCGGGGAAGTGATCGCGGAGGCCAATCGGCTCGCGCCCAACGCGCGACTGGCTGCGGGCACCCAGCTCAAGATCCCCGAGGTGCCGGGCGTGGCCCTGATCCGGCCGGGGGCGCGAAAAGATCCGCCGCGCGTGCCGCTGCCGGGCCCGGGCGCCCCGCCCGCCGCCCCGGCCACGCCGGCGTCCGTGCAGCGTGAGGAGCCCGCCGAGGTCAACCCGCTCCTCGCCGAGGCCCGCGAGTCGCTCGAGCGGCGGGACTATGCCACGGCGCTCGGCGACGCCGACCGCCTCCTCGCCTCCATGCCCAGCAACGCCGAGGCCCAGGGCCTCAAGCGATCCGCGCTGTACGGGCTCGGCAAAACGCAGTACGATCGGAAGCAGTACAAGGACTCCTACGCGACCCTGGGCCAGCTCGTGAAGCTCGCGCCCAATCACGAGGATGCCGCGAAGCTCCTGCGCCAGAGCCGGAGCCGGCTCATCGACGACCACTTCGGCCGCGGAATCCGCTATTATCGGGAGGAGAAGCTGCCCGAGGCCATCGCGGAGTGGAAGGCGGTGCTCGAGATCGACCCGCAGCACATCGCGGCGCGCAAGAACCTGGAGCAGTCGGAGCGACTCCTCAAGAACCTCGAGGAACGTAAGCAATAATCGATCGAAGTCGGCAGGCCCTCTCGGAGAGCTAGACCAGCGTGAACGGCATACCCGACCAACGACGGCGGGTCATCATCGGCGCCGCCTCCCTCATCGCCCTGGCAGGGCTCCTCTACGGCGGCTGGGCCTGGTGGCATTCCCGCAGCCACGTCTCGACCGACGATGCCTATGTCGAGGGTGCCGTGGCCGTGGTCAGCTCGAAGGTCATGGGCAATATCGCCGAGCTCCTCGTCCAGGACAACCAGCACGTCAAGGCGGGCGATCTCCTCTTGCGCGTGGATTCGCGCGACTTCCGCGCCAAGCGCGACCAGGCGGCGGCGGCCGTCGCGGTGGCGGAAGCGGCGGCGGTGAGCCTGCGCGCGGAGCTGCCCATGACGCGCGGGGTGACGGCGGCGCAAGGCGACGAGGCGCGCGGGGCGCTCGAGGGCGCGCGCGCGGGCGAGTCGGCCAGCCTGGCCGCCGTGGAGGAAGCCAAGGCCAAGGTGGAGTCGATGCGCGCGGCCGCGGCCGCCGCGGCGGCGGACGCAGCCGGGGCCAAGGCCACCGCCGTCCAGGCCGCCCGCGAGATGGACCGGCAGAAGAAGCTGGTCCAGGGCGGTCTGGTGGCGCTGCGCGACTACGAGCAGGCCGAGGCCGCCGAGGCGTCGGCGCGCGCGGCCATGGAGTCGACCGATCGCCGGAAGGTTCAGGCGGAGCGCGCGGTGCAGCAGACGGAGGCCGAGCTCTCCTCCAAGGTGCTCGGTATCCAGCAGGCGAAGCAGCGGGTGGCCGAGCTCAAGGGCTCGCTGGCCAAGGCCGAGAGCCAGCGACATCAGGTGCCGATGAAGGAGGCCGACATCATCCGCGCGGAGGCCGCGCTGGCCCAGGCGCGCGCGGACCTGGCCTTCGCGGAGCTCCAGCTGCAGTACACCGAGGTCCGCGCGCCCGTGGAGGGGATTGTCTCGAGGCGCACGGTCGAGCTGGGGCAGGTCGCGCAGATGGGCCAGCCTCTCCTCGCCATCGTGCCGCTGCACGAGGTCTGGGTCCTCGCGAACTTCAAGGAGACGCAGCTCGCCCGCATCCGGCCCGGCATGCGCGCGGAGATCAGCGTGGACACCTTCCCCGACCGCGTCTTCCGCGGCACGGTGGACTCGCTCTCCGCGGGCACGGGCGCGCGCTTCTCGCTGCTGCCCCCCGAGAACGCCACGGGCAACTGGGTGAAAGTGGTCCAGCGCCTGCCCGTGAAGATCCGCCTCGACGCCGGCCAGTTCGGCAATCCCCACACGCTGCGCGCGGGCATGTCCGCGGTCGTCACCGTCAAGCTTCGGTAGGATGACGGCGGCGGCGGCCGTCGGGGAATTCTCGGGAGCGCAGAAGTGGCTCATCACGCTCTCCGCCATGCTGGTCACGGTGATGCAGGTCATCGACACCAGCGTCACCAACGTGGTCCTCCCGCACATGCAGGGCTCGCTGTCGGCCGGCGTGGAGGAAGTGACCTGGGTCATCACCTCCTACCTGGCCGCCAACGCCATCATCATCCCCGCCACGGGATGGCTCGCGGGCTACATCGGGCGCCGCCGGTTCTTTCTGATCTGCACCACGATCTTCACGGTCAGCTCCTTCTTCTCGGGGCTGGCCCCCAACCTGACCTTTCTCATCATCGCGCGGATCTTCCAGGGCATCGGCGGCGGCCCCTTGATCCCGCTGTCGCAGGCCATCCTGTGGGAGATCTTCCCGATGGGCCAGCGCGGTCTCGCCATGGCCGTGTGGGGCATCGGCATCATGATGGGGCCCATCTTCGGGCCGACGCTGGGCGGGTGGATCGCGGACAACTGGTCCTGGCGGTGGATCTTCTACGTCAACCTGCCCATCGGCTTCCTCGGCTTCGTCATGGTCAGCGCCTTCCTCTTCGATCCGCCCTATCTCAAGAAGCCGGGGCGCATCGACGCGCTCGGGCTCGTGCTCATGGTGGTGGGGTTCGGCTGTCTCCAGCTCGTCCTCGACCGCGGCGAGCACGAGGACTGGTTCGACTCCTCCCTGATCGTGGCGCTCTCGGTGGTGGCCGTGGTCGCCGTGCTCGGCTTCATCGTCCGCGAGCTGACGGCCCGCGAGCCCATCCTCGATCTGCGCGTCTTCACCGACCGAAACTTCGCCACGGGCTCGACGCTCGTCATGATGGTGGGGCTCGGGCTCTACTCGAGCATGCTCCTCGTCGCCCTCTACACGCAGAAGCTCATGGCCTACGACGCGTGGAACTCGGGCGCCGTCCTGGGGCCGGGCGGAGTGGGCAATCTGATCTCGCTGATCATCGCGGGCCGCCTGGTGACGCGGATGGACCAGCGCATCCTCGTCGCCGGCGGCTGCCTCATCAACGCGGTCAGCCTCTTCATGATGACGCACCTGACGCTGACCATGGACTACTGGTCGCTCACCGTGCCGCGCTTCCTCCAGGGCCTGGGCCTCGGCTTCATCTTCGTGCCCCTCGTGACGCTGACTCTGGCCACCATCGACCGCGACAAGCTCGGCAACGCCACCTCCGCTTTCAACGTGCTGCGCAACCTGGGCGGCAGCGTGGGGGTGGCCCTGGCCACCACGTTCCTCGTGCGCCGTAGCCAGCAGCACCAGTCGACCCTGGGGGCCAACGTCAACCTGTGGGATCCGGAGACGGCGGCCCGCCTCAAGCAGTGGACCCTGCACTTCGCCGCCCGCGGATCCGACAGCTTCACCGCGGAGAAGCAGGCCACGGCCATGCTCTACAACGACATCGTGGGCCAGGCGCAGGTGCTGGCCTACTCCGACGATTTCTGGCTGCTCGCCGTGCTCTTCGCCGTGCTCCCGCTCGCCATCCCCCTCATGCGTCGCGTGCGCGCGCCGGCGGCCGAGTCCAAGGAGGAGGAGGCTTCGGGGCGCGTGGAGCCCCTTCCCGCCGCCGAGTAGAGTCCCCCCCCATCCCTCTCCCCCATCGGGGGAGAGGGCAGGGTGAGGGGGCGCGCGAGAAAAAGTCTCGCGGAAGCGCCGGGTATCAATCTTTGGACGTTGTGAATCACCGCCTCGCCGTTTATCCTGCGCGCGAGGTGGCCGATGGCGCTACTGCTGACCGTTCTGCTGATTTCTCTCGTCGTCTTCGTGAATTCCCCTGCCGCAGCGGAGGAGTGGCCGAAGGCCCGGATCTCGCGGCTGCCCGATTCGGCCTTTGCCGTCGTCGAGATCTCTCCTGACGGGCGGAGCGTGCGCCATCTTCCCCATCACGACGAGACCGGCGCCGTCGACGCGGCCCACTTGAGGGCCGCGCGGGCCCGGCTCGCGCAGGTCAAGTGGCTGGACCCCGCCAACGAGTCCGTCGCCCGCCGTCATCTCGAGGGCCATCTGCGCTAGCTTGCCTTGCGTCGTGCGCCCGACCTGGACTCACGCCTCGCGGCTGCCGGACGGGTCGCCGTCTTCCGCACGTCCAGCACGACCTCATGCCATTCGTGCTGCTCGGGCTCCATCACCAGCCCTTCGAGCTCCTCGCGCGTCTCGGCAAACTCGGGATCTTCGTGCCATTTCTCCCAGTCGTCCCGCGTCTGCCAGGTGCCCACGATCACCCGTCGCCGGGGATCGTCCTCGGACTCGAGCATCTGACCTCCGACCCAACCCGGCTGCTTCTTCGCCGCCTCCATGCGCTCGCTCATCGCAGCATCCCAATCCTGCTCGCTGCCTTCCTTCAAGTGGACGTCCGTCACGATGGTCACCATTCTTCTTGTCCTCCTGTGGTCGTCCGAGAGTGGAGCCAGGCCCCGGTCGTCGCAACCCGTTCGATCAAGGCGCTAAAGTCAGCAAAGGGTATGCCATGGGCGAGAGCGCCGCTGCTCGGGCGGATTCCTTCGGATGCTCATCGTTCGGCCGGCAAAATTGCGCGGGAGGTGTCTCGTTTACCGAGTGAATCTTACAAGGTAGGATGCGCAGCATGGATCGTCTACGGATGCTGCTCAGGTTGTGCTCGGGGCTGGGGCTCCTCGTGGCGGGCTGGATGGGCTGTGCGCGCGCGCCCGGCGTGGAGGTGCCCTACGTCCAGACGCCCTCCGAGGTGGTCATGGAGATGCTGAGGCTGGCCCGCGTCACTCCGGACGACGTCGTGTATGACCTGGGCTCTGGTGATGGCCGTCTCGTCATCGCGGCCGCGCGCTACTTCGGGGCGCGCGGCGTGGGCATCGAGCTGGACCCCGCCCTCGTCGCCGAGTCGAAGAAGATCGCGCGACGCGCGGGCGTGGCCGAGCGCGCGCGGTTCGTGGAGCAGGACATCTTCGAGGCCGACATCAGCGAGGCCACGGTGGTGACGATGTATCTCTCGCCCAGCGTCAACGCGCGCTTGCGGCCGAAGCTGCAGAGCCAGCTCAGGCCTGGCGCCCGCATCGTCTCCCACGACTTCCCCATCGGCGACTGGGCGCCCGAGCGCGTGGTCCAGTTCAAGGGTCCCGAGCGCACCCACGCCCTCTCGCTCTGGACCGTGCCCTCGCGCTAGCGGACGAGCTTCGGGACGGGCCGGCCGGCGATCCAGTCGGCGATGACCTGGATGACCTGGCGCTCGCGGCCGAGATAGCCGTGAGCGGCGAGCGGCTCACAGGAGTCCGAGATCGCGGGATCGCCCCCCGATACCTCGACGAAATCCACCTTGGAGCTCTTCTTGAGCCAGCGGGGAAGGGACAGCGCGGCGCCGATGGGGGTGGCCCGGCAGTCGTCCTCGCGATGGTGCACGATCAACACGGGCGCGCTGATCCTGCCGAGCGGAGTCTCGTACACCGTCGACCAGCGCCCGCGCCCGTGCTCGACCATCGAGGAGGTCAGGACGACGCCGGTGACGCGGGGATCGTCGAGGCGGGCCGCCACCGCCGCTGCCGAGAGCGTGCCCCGGCTCGTGCCGATCGGCACGACGCGGCCGGGCGCTCGCGCCTGGAGCGCCTCGATGACCTTGCGAGTGTCCGTGACGTGCTGAGGGCCGAGCCGCCAGTCGTCGCTCATGCCGCCCGGCTGATCGGAGGGGGTGTCGACGGCGGCCGCGAGCAGCCCGTGCTCGGCGAAGAGGGGTGCGCTGCGCACGAGGAAGTTGATCCCGAGGGTCACGCCGTTGTCTTTCATGCTGAAGTGGCGGGCGCCCCAGCCGCCCGGGAAGAGCAGGACGGTGGCCAAGGGCGGCTCCGCGGGCGCCACGAGGAGGACGCGCACGATGACACCGTCACGGGTGGGGACCTCGATGATCTCGGGCGCCGTCATGGCGGCCGTCGGCGCCGCGGTCAGCGTCGTCGCCAGGAGAGCAGATGAGACAAGTCGCACCCACATCGTTCGAGTATAGTGCCGAGGTGGTCTGAAACTCTCGGTCCGCGGAAAGAGCTTGAGCAACTCGCTGAACATGCTGCAGAATCGGCTCACGACTGAGCTGCCTTCTCATGGCCGTGTTGAACCGAGCTCACTCGTTGTCAAGTGATCGATCGAGCCGTCCCACATGGAGCGTGAGATGAGCCGTCTCAGTCGCCGGCAGCTGCTTGGAGGCGTGGCCGCGACGGCCGCTGCCGTGACGCTGGGCGCGCCGTCGGTCCACGCTCAGAAGGACCGGCAGACCCTCCGCTTCGTAGCGGAGGCCGATCTGAAGGTCCTCGATCCCGTGTGGACGACCGCCTACATCACGCGTAACCACGCCTACCTTGTGTACGACACTCTCTTTGGCACGGACGAGAACTCTCGGATCAAGCCGCAGATGGTCGATCGGACCACCGTGTCTCCGGACGGCATGAAGTACACGTTTGCGCTGCGCGACGGCCTCCGGTGGCACGATGGGCAGCCGGTCCTGTCGGAAGACTGTGTGGAGTCGCTGAAGCGCTGGGGAAAGAGGGATCGATTCGGCCAGCTCCTCATGGCGCACACGGGGAAGATCGCGCCCGTCGACAAGAAGACATTCACGCTCGAGCTCGCCGAGCGCTTCGGCCCCGTGCTCGACGCCCTGGGCAAGCCGTCGAACCTCGTGGCCTTCATGATGCCGGCGCGGATTGCCGCCACGTCACCGGAGGAGCAGATCAAGGAGATCGTGGGCTCTGGGCCGTTCAAGTTCGCCAAGGACGACTGGCAACCGGGCAAGCAGGTCGTGTACGTGCGAAACCCCGACTACGTCCCGCGCGCCGAGGCGCCGAGCGGGTCAACCGGTGGCAAGAAGGCATACGTCGACAAGGTCATCTGGCGATACATCCCCGACCCCATGGACGCGGCCGACGCCCTCGCAGCGGGTGAGGTGGACTGGTGGCAGGAACCGCCGCTCGATTTCGTCCCCAAGATTGAGCAGGACCCGGACCTGCAGACGTTCCTCTTCGATCCCCTCGGTACGCAAGGCTGGCTCCGGCCGAACCATCTCCACCCGCCCTTCAACAACAAGAAGGCGCGCGAGGCACTGCTCCACATGATGGACCAGGTGACGTATCTTGCTTTGGCCATCGGACCGTCGAAATATTATCGGCCCTGCTATTCGGTCTTCGCTTGCGGCAGCCCATACGCCACAAGGACCGGTGCCGAGCCGATCATCAAGCATGACCTGACAAGAGCCAGACAGCTCGTGAAGGAATCGGGCTACGGTGGCCGGCCGATCGTGGTGATCCACGTCACCGACCGGCAGCCCATGAACGCCGCGGCGATCGTCACGCGCCAACGGCTCGAATCGATCGGCTTCAAGGTCATCCTCAAGCCGATGGATTGGTCGACGAGCCTGATCGCGCGGGCGCGCAAGGAGCCGCCAGACAAGGGCGGCTGGAACCTGCTTCACACGTGGTGGTCGGCGACGGACGTCATGAATCCCGCCGTCCACTTCGGCGTGTCGGGGGCGGGTCCGCGCGCCTGGTTCGGCTGGCCAGAGATCCCGCAGCTTGAGAAGCTCATCACCGACTGGGTGCGCACGACCGATCAAGCGAAGCGGAAGCAGCTCGCCGACGAGATCCAGAAGGTCGCCCTCAGCGAGGTGGCATACGTGCCGTGGGGAGAATGGTTCCAGCCGACGGCCTTCCGAAAGAACGTCCAGGGTATCCTCAAGTTCGTCGCGCCGATTTTCTGGAACGTGAGGATCACGTAGAATCGATCGCGGAGTGTCCGTCGGCCGGACACGCCGATATTCGCGATTCGGTGAGTATAATGCAGTGGATGGCTATGCTATACTCCGCGCGGTTTTCCACCTTCTCTGGAGGCTCGGCGTGAGCGGGTATCTGCCTGTCGTGATCTTTCTGGGGCTCATCGTGGCCTTCGCCGTCGGCTCGCTGGCCGCGGCCTTCGTGCTGCGTCCGTCCCGCCCGTACGCCTCCAAGCTCGAGAACTACGAATGCGGGGCCGAGCCCATCGGCGAGGCCTGGGTGCAGTTTCCCGTCGGCTTCTACCTGGTTGCCCTCATCTTCATCGTCTTCGACGCCCTCGCCGTCTTTCTCTTCCCGTGGGCCCTCGTGCTCCGCGGGCTGGGACCGGAGGGCGTCGGGATCATGGGCCTGTTCGTCGGAATCCTCGGGCTGGGCTGGTTCTATGCGCTCCGCGAAGGGATTCTCGAGTGGAAATAAAGGCGCCGACACCGCAGATCCCGCCCGCGGTCTGGACGGAGTTCAAGGACCTCCAGGAGTGGGAGAAGCTCCACCAGGAGCGCCAGGAGGGCGACAAGCACTCGGCGCTCTTCGAGAGCATCACGGAGGGCATCTTCAACTTCCCGGGGGGCTTCGTGGTCACCACCCTTGCCGACGGCTTCCTCAACTGGGCGCGCAAGTCTTCGGTGTGGCCCGTCACCTTCGGCCTCGCCTGCTGCGCCATCGAGATGATGGCGACCTTCGCCTCGCGCTTCGACGTCGAGCGCCTGGGCATGGTCCCGTGGGCCTCGCCGCGCCACTCGGATCTCATGATCGTCTCGGGCACCGTCACCATCAAGATGGCGCCCATGCTCAAGCGGATCTACGACCAGATGCCCGATCCCAAGTGGGCCGTGTCCATGGGCTCGTGCGCCAATTCTGGCGGCCCGTTCCGTCACGGCTACCACGTGGTCAAGGGCGTGGACCGCGTCATCCCAGTGGACGTGTACGTGCCGGGCTGCCCGCCGCCTCCCGACTCGCTCCTCTACGGCCTCCTCAAGCTCCAGGAGCAGATCTCCCACTTCCGCAAGACGGGCCAGCGCGCCGCGCCCACCGAGAAGACCGACTAGGGTGCTGACCCACACGCAAGCGCGCCCCCTCATCCAGGAGCGGTTGGGCATCTCCGCAACTGGCGAGGGCCCGCTGCTCGTCGTCGAGGCGCCGCCAGACCAGTGGCTGGCCCTCGGCCGCTTCGCGAAGGCCGAGCTCGGCTGCGGCTACCTGAGCTTCGTCTCGGCGGTGGACTGGAAGGAGCAGGGACTCGAGGTCGTCGCGCGGGTCGAGAACCTCGAGGCCGGCTTCGCTCTCATGATGAAGTGCAAGCTGGGGGCGGGGGAGACGCGCTGCGCTTCGCTCGTGCCCGTGTGGCGCGGGGCGAACTGGATGGAGCGGGAGTGCTACGACATGTTCGGCGTGAGCTTCGAGGGCCACCCCGACCTCCGGCGCATCCTCCTGCCGCACGATTGGGAAGGCTACCCGCTCCTGAAGTCCTACGCCGTCGACACGCCGCACCCGCCATATCGGTAGACGGCCAACCTTATGGATATCGAAGGTCGGCAAGTTCTCGAGATGGGCTACGCAGGCGCAGAACGTCTCACCATGAACATGGGACCGCAGCATCCATCCTCCCACGGGGTCTTCCGCGCCATCCTGACTCTCGAGGGCGAGACGGTGGTGGCCGTGGACGCCGTCATCGGCTATCTCCACCGCTGCCACGAGAAGCTCTCCGAGACGCTGACGTACACCCAGTACCCGTCCATCGCCTCCAAGACCGACTACGTGGCGGCCATGACGAGCGAGCTCGCCTACGTGCGCGCGGCCGAGATGGTCGGCAAGATCGACGTGCCCAAGCGCGCCCAGTACCTGCGGGTGATCGCCGCCGAGCTGCAGCGGGTCGCCTCCCACTGTCTCTGGCTCGGCACGTGGTGTCTCGACATGGGCGGCGCCCTGGGCGGCGGCGCGACGGTGTTCCTCTACTGCATCCGTGAGCGCGAGGATGTGCTCGATCTGTTCGAGTCGCTGACGGGCGCGCGCCTGCTCTACGGCTTTCACCAGGTCGGCGGCACGCGCTACGACATCCCGGCGGGCTGGGCCCAGAAGTGCCGCGCCACCGTCGACAAGATCGACGGGCGCATCAACGAGTTCGAGTCGATGCTGGAGTCCAACGCGTTCTTCATGGCCCGCACCCAGGGTGTGGGCACCGTGTCGCGCGAGCTGGCGCAGGAGGTCGGCATCTCGGGCCCGCTCATCCGTGGCTCCGGTGTCAACTACGACATCCGCCGCGCCGAGCCCTACTCCTCCTACGAGGACTTCGACTTCAAGGTGCCCGTGGAGACGGCGGGCGACTGCTTCGCGCGCTATCGGGTGCGGATGATCGAGTTCCGCGAGTCCATCAAGATCGTGCGCCAGGCCCTGGACGGCCTGCCCGAGGGGCCCATCTCCTCGCGCCCCGGCGTCAAGTCGGTGGGGCAGGTACGCATCCCCAAGGGCGAGGCCTACGCGCGCGTCGAGGGCGCCCGCGGCGAGGTCGGCTGCTATCTCATCGCCGACGGCAGCGCCAAGCCCTACCGGATGAAGTGGCGCGGGGCCTCGTTCTCCAACCTTGCCGTCCTCCCGCACATCATCCCAGGCCACAAGGTCGCCGACGTCGTCGCCATCATGGGCTCCGTCGACCCCGTCTTCGGCGAGGTCGACCGCTAGCTCCATGTCGAGCGCGCTCTACGCCTTCGTGGTGGGGTTCATCGTGCTGAACGCGGTGGTGGGCATGGTCACCTACGTGACGCTGCTCGAGCGCAAGTTCGCCGCGCGCATGCAGTCGCGGATCGGGCCCTACCGGGTGGGCCCGCACGGCCTGCTCCAGCCCATCGCCGATGCCGTCAAGCTCATGATGAAGGAAGACATCGTGCCCCGCCTGGCCGATCGCGCCGTGTACAACCTGGCCCCCATCGTCTTTCTCGTGCCGTGCATGCTGATCTTCGCCACCCTGCCCTTCGCGCCGGGGCTGGGGGTGGCCGATCTCAACATCGGCATCCTCTTCTTCCTCGCCGTCTCCGCCATGGAGATCGTGGGCCTCTTCATGGGCGGGTGGGGCTCGAACAACAAGTACGCGCTGCTCTCGGCCATGCGGGCGGTCAACCAGATCATCTCGTATGACCTGCCCTTCCTCTTCATCGCCCTCGTTCCCGTGCTGCTGACGGGCTCCCTCAAGCTCTCGGACATCGCGGCGGCCCAGCCGGACCTGCTGCACTGGTTCATCTTCTATCCCGTCATCGGCCAGCTCGCCTTCGTCGCGTACATCGTGGCCACCCTGGCCGCCGAGAACCGCGTGCCCTTCGACATCCTCGAGGCGGAGTCCGAGCTGGTGGCGGGCTTCCGCGTCGAGTACTCCGGGATGAAATTCGCCCTCATCCAGCTCGGGGAGTACGCCCACATGATCGCCACGTCGTTCCTGGGCGCGCTGCTCTTCCTGGGCGCCTGGGACGGGCCGGGGTCGGCGGGGTCGCCGTGGCTGGGCGCGTTCTACTTCCTCCTCAAGGCCATGTTCGTCTTCCTGCTCGTGACGTGGATCCGGTGGAGCTTCGTCCGGATCCGGGTGGACCAGATCCTCGCCATCTCCTGGAAGCTCCTGATGCCGGTCGCTCTGGTGCTGCTCATGGCCACGGCCGTCGTCGTCACCTGGAAGGGGCCCGTCGGTGGATAGGCAGCTCGGCCAGAGCTTCTGGCACGACCTGGGCAACCTCGTGAGCGCCGTGGGGCGAGCGATGTGGATCACCCTCATCAATTTATTCCGCAAGCCCGTGACCGTGCACTATCCCGAGGTGAAGCGGGTCTATCCCGATCGCTTCCGCGGCCTTCTCGCCCTGACGTACGACAAGGAAACGGGGGAGGAGAACTGCATCGGGTGCCGGCTCTGCGAGTACATCTGCCCGCCCCAGGTGATCAAGGTGGAGATGCTGAAGGCGGAGAAGCGTAACTTCGCCAAGACCTTCACCCTCGAGCTCTACGCCTGCGAGTTTTGCGAGCTCTGTGTCCAGGTCTGTCCCACGGACGCCATCATCATGATGAAGTCCTTCGATCTGGCGACCTCGGACCGGCGCGAGCTCCTCTTGGACAAGGATCGCCTCCACAACATCGGGCTCGATTTCGAGCCGTCGTGGGCCACGGGCAACGGGCTGCGCGACATGCAGACGCCGCCCAAGGCGCCCGCCGCCCACGCCCCCGAGGCCGGCCCGGCCAGGGCGGAGGGCAAGCCCGAGTGACCCTGGAAGCCATAACCTTCTGGGCGCTCGGGGCCCTGCTCCTGGCCTCGGCTCTCCTGGTGGTCCTGACCAAGAACCTCTTCCACTCGGTGCTCTATCTGGCCCTGTCCCTCACGGTGACGGCGGGAATCTTCCTGGCCCTCGACGCGGAGTTTCTCGCGGCGGTCCAGCTCCTCCTCTACGCGGGCGGCGTCGTCACCATCGTGGTCTTCGCCATCGTGGTCACGGAGCGCCTGGTGGGCGCCCGCATCACCCAGACGAGCCGGCAGATCGTGACGGGCCTCGTCGTCTCCGGCGCGCTCCTCGTCGCCGTGCTCGGCTTCCTGCGCGGCGTCCCGCTGCCCGTGGAGCGGCCGCCCCTGGCCGTCGACGTCACGAGAGCCATCGGGCAGGTGCTGCTGACCGAGTTCGTGCTGCCCTTCGAGCTCCTCGCCGTGCTGCTGCTCGTGGGGCTCCTCGGGGCCCTCTACTTCGCGAGGCCTGAAGAGTAGGCATGGGCCTCGGCGCCTATCTCACCCTCGCCGCCGCCCTCTTCGCCATCGGCCTCTTCGGCGTCATCACCCGCCGGAACACCATCGGCATCCTCCTCGGCATCGAGCTGATGCTCAATGCCGTCAACATCAACCTGGTCGCCTTCGCGCGCTTCAACGCGGACGTGGTGGGTATGATCTTCACGCTCTTCACCATCTGCATCACGGTGGCGGAGGTTGCCCTCGGCCTCGCCATCACCATCCTGATCTTCCGCATCCGGCGCACCGTGATCGCCGATCACCTGGACCTGCTCAAGGGATGAGCCCGCGCGCATGAGCGATCCCGCCCTCCTCGCCCTGACCGCGCTGCTCCTCCCCGCCGTCTCCTTTCTCGTGCTCGCCATCGTGGCGCCGCTTCGCCGCCACGGGCACGCGGCCGCCTATCTGTCGATCGCCCTCTCGGCCGCGTCGCTGGTGACCGCCGTGGCGGCCTGGCGGGTGAGCGCCGCGGGCGGGTTCGCGGAGCGGCTGTTCAGCTGGATCCCGGCCGACGCGGGGCCGCTCGCCGTGGTGGGCGTGCTCGCCGACGGCGACTCGACGCTGATGCTCATCCTGGTCGCCCTCGTCTCCTTCCTCGTCCAGGTCTACTCGCTGGGCTATCTCTCCGATGAAGCGCTGCCGTCGCTCGGCCGGTACTACACCTACCAGTCGCTCTTCGCGTTCTCGATGATGGGGCTGGTGCTCGCGCCGAACTTCGTCCAGCTCTTCATCTGCTGGGAGCTGGTGGGGCTCTGCTCGTATCTGCTCATCGGCTACTGGTACACGCGGCCCGAGGCCGCCCGCGCCGCCGTCAAGGCCTTCTGGATCACCAAGGCGGGCGACACCGGCATGCTGGTCGGCATCGTGCTCCTCTGGTACCAGACGGGCACCTTCGACTTCCTCCAGCTCCTGCAGCTCGCGGACACGGGGCTGATCCCGCTCGAGGGCCTCGGCGTCATCACCTTCTGCATCTATCTGGGCGCGGCGGGCAAGTCGGCCCAGTTCCCGTTCCACGTCTGGCTGCCCGATGCCATGGAAGGTCCCACGCCCGTCTCGGCCCTCATCCACGCCGCCACCATGGTCACGGCGGGCGTCTACCTGCTCACGCGCCTGGTGTGGCTCTTCCGGCTCACGCCCGACGTCATGGAGATCGTGGCCTGGAACGGCGCCTTCACCGCTCTCCTGGCCGCCGTGCTCGCGTGCGTGCAGACGGACATCAAGCGCGTGCTCGCCTATTCCACCGTCTCCCAGCTCGGCTACATGATGACGGCCATCGGCGCGGGCTTCGCCTCCGCGGGATTCCTCCACCTCCTGACCCACGGCATCTTCAAGGCCCTCCTCTTCCTGGGAGCGGGCGCCGTCATCCACGCGGTGGCCACCAACGAGATCTTCCAGATGGGCGGGCTCGGGCGGAAGATGCCGCAGACCACCATCGTCTTCGTCGTGGGCGCGCTCTCCCTCGCCGGCATCCCGTTCTTCGGCGGCTTCTTCTCCAAGGAGGAGATCCTGGGCGCCACCATGGCGGGCGGCTTTCCCGGCGCCTTCGCCATGCTCCTCTTCGCGGCCTTCCTCACCGCCTTCTACATGTTCCGCGTGATCTTCATCGCCTTCGGGGGCACGCCCGCGCCGGCGCACGGCGTTGCGGAGAGCCACGTGCACGACGCGCCGCCGTTCATGGCCCTGCCCCTCTGGATCCTCGCCGCGCTGGCGGTGGGCGTGGGCATCTTCCTCCCCTTGGTGCGCTGGGAGGCCGAGTTCGAGGCGCTTCACTGGATCACCTACGCGGCGATCACGGTCGCGGTGCTCGGCATCGCGCTCGCGTATCTCGTCTACCAGCGGCGCGCCATCAGCGCCGGCACCCTCGCGACGGTTTTCGCTCCCATCCGCATTGCCGCCGAGCACCGCTTCTGGCTGGATGACGTCTTCGCGGGCATCTATCGCTCGATCATCCTCCGCTTCTCTCTGATCGTCGGATGGGTGGATCGCTACCTCGTGGACGGCGTGCTCAACGTGCTCTCGGCCTGGACCCTCATGGCGGGCGACCGTCTCCGGCGCATCCAGACCGGCCAGCCCCAGGACTACGTCTACGGCATCGCGCTCGGGGTCATCGCCCTCCTCGTCTGGATACGGTGGCCGCGCTGATGCGGATCCCCGTGCTCTCGATCATCACCTGGGCGCCCTTCATCGGCGCCGTGCTCATCATGTTCCTCGCGCGCCACCGGCCGCTCCTCGTCCGCTGGCTCGCCCTCCTCTCCACCGGCACCTCGTTCGTGCTCTCGCTCGCCATCTACTGGGCCTTCGATCGCACGCAGGCCGACGTGCCGTTCTTCCAGTTCTACGAGGAGCTGCCGTTGGTGCCGCCGCTGGGCATCAACTATCAGGTGGGCGTGGACGGCATGAGCCTGCTCATGGTGCTGCTCACCAGCATCATCATCTTCGCGGGCGTCTTCGCCTCCTGGACGGTCAAGGAGCGCAGCCAGGAGTTCTACGCGCTCCTCCTCGTCCTCGTCACGGGCGTCTACGGCGTCTTCATCTCCCTCGACCTCTTCGTGCTCTTCCTCTTCTACGAGATCGCCGTGCTCCCCATGTACCTCCTGATCGGGATCTGGGGGTCGTCGGGGGAGATCCGACCCCAGGGCATCTTCGGGTGGGCGCTCCGGCGGACCGGCGTGGGCACCAAGGAGTACGCGGCGATGAAGCTGACCCTGTACCTGCTCTTCGGGTCGGCCTTCATCCTCGTGGGCATCCTCGCCCTCTACGTCGCCGCGGGCTCGTCGACCTTTTCCTTCCTCGAGATGGAGGGGATGCAGTTCGACCGGGGATTGCAGTCCTGGGTCTTCCTCGCCTTCTACGTGGGCTTCGGCATCCTGGCGGGCATCTGGCCGCTGCACACCTGGTCGCCCGACGGCCACGCCTCCGCGCCCACCGCGGTGTCGATGCTGCATGCGGGCGTGCTCATGAAGCTGGGCGCCTACGGCGTGGTCCGCCTGGGCCTGGGGCTCTTGCCCGACGGCACACAGGAGTGGGTGTGGCTCGTGGGCGCCATCGCCTGCGTCAACATCGTGTACGGCGCGCTCTCCGCCATGGCGCAGACCGACCTCAAGTACGTCATCGCCTATTCCTCGGTCTCGCACATGGGCGTGGTGATGCTGGGCATGGCGACCCTGACGGAGACCGGTCTCAACGCCTCCGTCTTCCAGATGTTCGCCCACGGGATCATGACCGGCCTCTTCTTCGCCCTCGTCGGCCTCGTCTACGAAAAGGCCCATTCGCGGGCGATCTTCTCCATGGGCGGCTTCGGCCAGATGATGCCGGGCATCGCCACGGCCTTCACGGTGGCGGGCCTCTCCTCGCTCGGGCTGCCCGCCACGGCCGGCTTCGTGGCCGAGCTCATGACCTTCCTCGGCGCCTGGCAATCGACGCATCCGTGGTGGCTCTTCCCCGCGGTGATCGGAGCCTTTCTCACCGCGGTCTATGTCTTGCGCGTGACCAAGCAGATCTTCTGGGGACCCAAGGCCGCCGACCCGCACTTCCAGCACCTGCCCGACGCGCAGGGACCGGAGTGGGTGGCCCTCGTCCTCCTCGTCGGGACGCTCGTCCTCTTCGGGGTCGCGCCGGGCATCGCCATCGGGCCCGTGGACACGGCCACGCTGCCGCTCCTCCTCCGCCTGGGAGGCGCGCCGTGACGGCCGTCCCCCTGATTCCCGGCATGGCCCTCGAGATCGGTCTCGCCATCGTCATCCTGGTGGTGCTGCTCGGCGGCCTCGCCTTGCGCGGGCCGGACAAGCGTCGGATCGGCGTGGTCGCCGCCGTCGGGCTCGTGATCCTGCTGGGCCTGGCCTTCCGCGTCGAGCCCGGCTCCGTGCTCTTCCGCGGCACCTTCGTCCAGGACGAGCTGGCCATCTTCTCCAAGCGCCTCTTCCTCGTGGCCACGATCCTGGGCGTGCTCGCCTCCCTCAACCTCCGGGCGGAGACCTTCGCGCGCCGGGCCACCGAGTACTACGTGGCCATGCTCGCCTCCCTCCTCGGCATGTTCGTCCTCGCCTCGGCGCGCGAGCTGATCCTGCTCTTCGTCGCCTTCGAGGTCATGTCCATTCCCCTCTACGTCCTGTCGGGCTTCCGCAAGCGGGAAGGGGAGGCGGTGGAGGCCGCGCTCAAGTTCTTCCTCATCGGCACGGTCTCCTCGGCCCTGATCGCGTATGGGCTGTCCTTCATCTACGGCATCGCCTTGACCACGGACCTGGCCGGCGTGGTCGGCGCGCTCCAGGACGGCCACCCGCTGCTGATCCTGGGCATGGTCCTCACGCTGGGCGGGCTGGGCTTCAAGATCGCGGCCTTTCCCTTTCACATGTGGGTGCCCGACACGTACGAAGCGGCGAACACCCCCTTCGTGGCGTGGCTCTCCGTGGCGCCCAAGGCCGCGGGCTTCGTCGTCATGTTCCGCCTCTACCTCGAGGGCGTGGGCAATCCCGTGCTGCTCTGGGTGCCGCTCATGACGGGGCTGGCCGCCGTCACCATCGTGGCGGGCAACCTGATGGCCATCCCGCAGCAGAACATCAAGCGGCTCCTGGCATACTCCGGCATCGCGCATATCGGCTATATGCTGGTGGGCTTCGCCGCCGTGTCCGTCAACGGCGTGGCCATGATGCTCTTCTACCTGGTCGCCTACCTCTTCGGGAACATGGGCGCCTTCTTCGTGGTGGAGGCGGTGGCGCAGGCCGACGGCTCCGAGGCCATCTCCGCCTACAAGGGGCTGGCCCAGCGCTCGCCCGTCCTCGCGCTGTGCATGCTCCTCTTCCTCCTGTCCCTCGGGGGCATCCCCTTCGTCGCGGGCTTCTGGGCCAAGCTCTACGTCTTCTGGGCGGCCGCGGAACAGGGGCTGTACTGGCTGGTGCTGCTGGGCGCCATCCTGACCGTGGTGGCGCTCTTCTACTATCTCCTCGTGGCCAAGCGCATGTACATCGACGCCCCGGAGCAGATGCAGCCGGTGCCCGTGCCGAGGCTCCTGGGTTTCTGCATCTTCGTCTGCGCGGCCGGTGTCGTCGTCATGGGCCTGTACCCCAAGCCCGTCGTCATGGCCGCTCTCCGCGCGGCCACCGGCCTCTTCTAGCGACCCGAACGGATCCGCGCAAAGCTTTCTCGGCATGGGGAAAGAGCGACCTGGCGTCCCCTTGGGGGGACCGGGTCACGAGAGCCAAAGCCCCTTCGGCGGGCTTCTTCGCGCCTGCTCCCTGTGGCACGGGCGATGCAGCTGTTCGATGAGACCCCTTTGAGCCATGACGATGCGTAAACGCGTAGTCACTCCAGTTCCCAAAGAAGCTCCGATCCCCGACGGAGATTGGCTGGACTTGGAGCACGTGGCCCAGGTCGAGGTCACCTCTGAGGATGCGGCGTATCCCGTCGAGTCAGCCCTGGGGCCCGGAGCAGAACCCGGTTGGCGAGCCGCACAACCGGGACAGCAAACCATCAAGCTGATCTTCGATACGCCGCAGCGGCTGAGGCGCATCTGGCTACTCTTCATCGAACCCGACGTCGTGCGGACGCAAGAGTTCGCCTTGTCCTGGTCGCCTGACGGCGGGCGATCGTTCAAGGAAATCCTCCGCCAGCAGTGGAACTTCAGCCGCCCTGGCGCGATTCGAGAAGTCGAGGACTACCACGTCGAGCTCTCCGGGGTGACCCAGCTCGATTTGACCATCGTCCCGGATCAACGTGGGGGTGACGCGCGGGCGTCGCTCGCGCGGTGGCGCCTGGCCTGATCTGCTATCTCGACAACAGATGAAAACCCCACGCCGTTCTCGCTGGATAGTTCCTGTCGCGATCCTCGGGATTCTCGTTCTTTCCTGCAGCCGAGCGTCGGCGATGTCCCCTGGCGACACGCTGCGCGAATTCTTTCGCCAAGCCGTCGCCGTGGTCGATGATCCACGGACCGAGACGCATCCTGAGGAGGCGCTCCGCAAGATTCGGAAGATGGCGGACACGGTTTTCGACGTACGCGAGGCTGCGCCCACGGCGCTGGGGCCTCATTGGAACGCGCGCTCGCCCGCGGAGCGCGAGGAGTTCACCCTTCTCTTCGGGCGTCTGCTGGAGCAGGCATATTTGAACCTGGTCACCTCCCTCATCGGGGGGCGCCGCATCAATATCCGATATGAAGATGAAACGACGGACGGCACCGCCGCGCTCGTCAAGACGACCATCCAGGCCAAAGACGGACGCAGCGTTCCCTTCGACTACCGTATGACGATGCGTCAGGGGCGATGGACGATACGCGATGTCATCGTGGAACGCGTCAGCCTGATCGACAACTATCGTGCGCAGTTCAAGCATGTGCTCGCGAGTACGCCGTACTCGGCACTCGTTGCAAGCATGAGGACAAAGACGAGTAACGATACGGTCGTGAAGGCCGGCACGACAGACTCCGCCACGTTGGCCGTGGGCCGTGAAGGTCGCTCGCAAGCGCCCTGAAGGACGCTCACCGTTACAGCTTCCCACCCGTCACCTCGCGCCGACATCCTCTCTCCTGATGAGGCCCACCAGCCTGCCGTCCGACGTGGTGATCGGGCAATTTGGAAGGTCATGGGTCAGCATGAACTTGTTGATGTCGTCGATCGATACGTGAGGGCGAAACGTGCTGGGACCGGGCCGCATGACTCGCTCGACCCGCTCCTCGTCTCCTTTTCGGAGCTCCTCGGCCCGGAGGAGTCCCAGGACGACGCGCTGGTCGTTGACGACTACACACGCATCCCATCCTGCCGCCGTCGCCCGTTCACGAGCCGCGCGAATCGGCTCCTCCAGTCTGCACGTCGGGACATCCCGGCGAGCCACGTCTCCAGCGCGAGCACGCGTGGCGTTCGTCCCTTCTGTTGGGAGCCCTGCCGCCAGCCAGTCGAGCTTTCCGCCGACGTAGTCGTACACCTGCTTGAACCCGAGGCTTTCGAGCCGCCACGCGGCTCGTGGACTCAGGTCTCAGGCCGTGTCCCAGCAGTAGACGAGTACGGGCCGGAGCGGATCGAGCTTTTCCTTGGCCTCGGTCTCGAGGTTTCGGAGCGGGAGACTGATGGCTCCCGGAAGATGGTCAGCCTCGAACTCGTCCCTGGGCAGCACCTCCACCACTCGCACGCCTTCCCTCATGAGTCGCCGGACGTCAGTGCGATCGATTTCTTGCGGCATCGGTACCCCCGCTTGGCTCGATCAAATCAGCCAACTCTGGCTCGAATTGTCAGGCGGCGCGCCTTGGCGGTCTTCAAGTTCACGATCGACTCTAGCTTAGTAGATTACCAGTCCCGGCGCAGTTGTCGCTTGACGCCGCCTCCGCAGGCGCTTAGAGTCGCCCTGGAATTCTCGCCCTTCAACCTCGGGGAGGCGCCCATGGCCCTGCATCGGAAATGGATCAACGCGAGTGCCGTGCTCACCCTCGCAACGTTCGCCGGGCCGGTTCTTGCGCTTGCGGGCTCCGCCGCCCCGTACAAACCGGCCAGCACGCCGCCGGCCGTCAGGCAGCAATTCAACAACGCGGCGCCACCACCAGCCCCGCCCAAGCAGAAGGTCAACAACGCCTCGGGAACTGCCACTTCCTCTGGAGCTGCCACTCAGAGCGGTAAGCCCAACACGACGACATCCACCCAGACCGGCCCCAGGCCGACCGTCCAGTCGCTGATGGAGGCCTTCCGCGCCGCCGCTGCGAAAGGCGCCCCCGGGAACCCCAAGATCCAAGGTGGCTCCAGCCAGAACGGCTCCAGGAATGCTCGGCTCGACCAGGAGAATGTGCAGGCGCCCAGCAATCAACGCGATCAGCCTACCGTCGAGATGAGGAAGCGGCAGGAGCAGCAGCGGCAGTTGGAGCAGGAGCGGCTGCGGCGGCAGCGGCAACTGCAACTGCAGCAGCAGGCCGCCAAACCCTAGGCGGCTCCCACCTTCGTTCTCCGGCGGGCGAGGCTTCCACAGAGCCCGTCGTCATGGCCGCTCTCCGCGCGGCCTCCGGCTGTTCTAGAAGGCTCCGCGCTGCATGGCCGCCTGGCGGGCGGCTACCCCCTCCGGACTGATGCCCCTGGTGCCGAGAACCGTAACAGGGGCTCTCGCTCCGCCTTGGTGGGTGCTTACGGTGGCCACGCGGTCAGAGGAAGGGGACCTGGAGCATGATCGTCCGATGAACATCAGGATGACCATCGGCAGGAAGCTCCTCGGGATGAGCGTGCTCGGGGCGATCCTTACCCTGGCCGTGGGCGTTGCCGGGTACTGGGGGATGCAGAGCATCTCGCGCACCACCCACGACATGCTGGCGCAGGAGGCCCAGATCGCCCGGCACTCCGCGCGCCTCCGCGCCCACGTGCTCGGGCTTCGCCGCTACGAGAAGGACATGTTCATCAACCTGGCCGACGCCAGGAAGGTCGACGACTACGAGAAGAAGTTCCAGGTGGAGCATCGCCACCTCACGGACCGGCTCGGCGACCTCAGGGGCCTCGCTGTCCGCGCCGAGGACAAGGATCGCGTGGAAGCGATGAGCCGGGCCTTCGAGGAGTACTCCGCGGGTGTCGCCGAGGTGGTCGCGGGGATCAGGGCGGGGACGATCAAGACGACCCAGGAAGCCAACATCGCGGTCACCAAGTACAAGGACGCGGTACACCGGCTGGAGAAGGTGGCCGAGGATTGGGCGGCGGACGCCAACACGCAGATGATCCAGGCCGAGGGGCTGGTGAAGGCGAAGATCCAACGGTCCCTGACGACGCTGGCTGCCCTGGCATTGGCGTCGGTGGTGGCGGGTCTGTCGCTCGGCGCCCTCATCGCCCGAGGCATTTCCGCGCCCCTCCGCCACATGGGAGCGGTGCTCAAGGTGCTTGCCGAGGGCGATCTGACGAAGCGGCTGGACTACACGAGCCGGGACGAGGTCGGAGAGACGGCCCGCTCCTTCAACACCTTCATCGACAAGCTGCGCGACGCCATCGGGCGCGTGCAAGGCTCAGCGGGCCGGACGGCCCAGGCCTCCCAGCAGCTTTCCTCGTCATCGGAGGAGATGTCGAGCGCGACCCAGGCCCAGGCCGCCTCGCTCGAGGAGACGGCGGCGACCCTGGAGGAGATGACGGCCACCGTGAAGCAGAACGCCGACCATGCTCGGCAGACGAGCCGGCTCGCCGTGAAAGCTTGCGAGGTTGCCGAGAAGGGTGGGGAAGTGGTCGGCTCGGCGGTGGCGGCCATGGGCGAGATCAAGCGCTCGTCGAAGCAGATCGCGGACATCATCACGACCATCGACGAGATTGCCTTCCAGACGAACCTCCTGGCCCTCAACGCCGCCGTGGAGGCCGCGCGGGCGGGTGAGCAGGGACGAGGCTTCGCGGTGGTCGCGACCGAGGTGCGGAACCTGGCCCAGCGCAGCGCGGGAGCGGCCAGGGAGGTCAAGGCCTTGATCGGAGACTCGGTGCGCAAGGTGGAGGACGGTGTGACCTTCGTGCATCAATCCGGGGACACGCTGGCGGAGATCATCACGTCGGTGAAGCAGGTGGCCGACATCATCGCGGAGATCGCCGCCGCCTCGCAGGAGCAGTCGGCAGGCATCGATCAGGTGAGCAAGACGGTCATCCAGATGGACCGCGCGATGCAGGGCAACGCCGCCCAGATCGAAGAGCTATCGACCACGGCGCAGGCCATGGCGAGCCAGGCCCAGCAGCTCGAGGCCCTGGTCGCCCGCTTCAAGCTGAGCGAAGGTGAAGGGGCGAGCGAGGAGCGACAGCACATGCGATGGCGCCTCGACCCCTCCGACGCGCCTCCGCGACCGCGCCACGCGCTCGTGGATGTCACGCGCCCGTCTTAGGGACCGCGGCAGCGTGTCCATGGGCGCCCATCCTTGCCTTCCGCCCACTGCGGCAGCATAGTTCGTTCCCTGACCGGGGGGCTCGAGGATGACCAATTTGTCGGATAAGCGCCGGGAGGTTCGGGCCCGGCTTTCGAGCGGGGCGCTGTTTCCGACAGGCGGGAAGGTCTCTGCGAGAAGGAGCAGGGGCAAGTCTTGCATTGTCTGCGCAGAATCAATCTCAGCGTCCGAAATCGAGCACGAGATCGCGGGTCCAACGACTGTGTGGGCGCACTGGGCTGCTATTCGATCTGGCGGTAGGAATCCGATGCCGTGGCGCCGCCGGAAGCCGCGCCACAGGGTGCCAAGACGGTGAGGGTCCCATTTCATATTGATCGGCTGGATCATGACGGAGCTGATCCCGCGACAGCGGAGTACATGATCAGCATGGGCGGCAGGAAGGATGCCGTGGGAACCGTCCTCCTCGGCAAGCCGAAGGGGCTGAGTGCCCTCACGGCGCTTCTTCGCGGGCTCGAGGTGCCTGGCGCAGAGATCGAGACGGCATGCCGAGCCCTGACCAAGCAACTCCACCACGAGATTGCTCACGTGAAGGTGACGCCGGCGATTCTGCAGAGACTTCGCCTCTGAAGGACTATAATTGCCCAATGATCGAGCGAGCATTGGCGGGCGGGTTCCTGGTGGCTTTGACCGGGTTGGGGATGGTGAGCACCGCGAGGGCGCAAGACACTAGTCAGCCGCCGCCTCCGCCCGTGATCCTGACCTTGCCGGGCCGGCCAATTGAGTCTGCTGACAAGGCGATGACCGAGGCGATCAGGGATAGTATCCAGGCCCCGAAGCCGTCCGCCGCCCAAGAGTGGGTGCTTCAGCCTGACGGCTCCATGCGCAACACGCGCACCGGGGTGTCCATGGTGATCAGGAACATCTGCGCGCCCGGCGACATGGATCACGAGTTCGCGCTCGCCGCGTACAGGCAGGCGCAGGCCGGCAAGCCCCGCCGCCACTGACGGCTGGTCCGCTCGGTCCTGTGATGCTCGACTAGACTTGACGGTCTCGATAGGGCACGATACGCCTCGCAATACCGCCGTTGACCCCTGCGGTCTGACGAGCCCTTCGTAGAGGAGGCCCCCCATAGCACGCACGCTGCTCGACAAGGTGTGGGAAGCGCACACGGTCCGCATGCTGCCGTCCGGCCAGACCCAGCTCCTGATCGGCCTGCACCTGATCCACGAGGTGACGACGCCGCAGGCCTTCCAGATGATGAAGGACGCGAAGCTCAAGGTGCGCATGCCGGAGCGCACCTTCGGCACGCTCGACCACATCATCCCGACGCCCGATCAGACCCGCCCCTACGCCGACCCCATGGCGGAGGACATGGCGGCGCACATGTACCGGAACATGAAGGAATTCGGGGTGCCGCTCTTCGACATGGCCACGGGCAAGCAGGGCATCGTCCACGTGATCGGGCCGGAGCTTGGCCTTAGCCAGCCGGGCATGACCATCGCCTGCGGGGACAGCCACACCTCGACCCACGGCGCCGTCGGCGCCATCGCCTTCGGCATCGGGACGACCCAGGTGCGCGACGTGCTCGCCACGCAGTGCCTCGCCATGGCCAAGCCCAAGCTGCGCCAGGTGCGCGTGGAGGGCGCGCTCGCCAGGGGCGTCTACGCCAAGGACGTGATCCTCGCCATCATCGGCACGCTGGGCGTGAAGGGCGGCGTGGGCTATGCCTACGAGTACGCCGGGGACACCATCGACCGCATGACCATGGAAGAGCGCCTCACCGTCTGCAACATGTCGATCGAGGGCGGCGCGCGCTTCGGCTACGTCAATCCCGACACGACCACGATCGAGTCTCTCCGCGGCCGGCCCTACGCGCCCCAGGGCGCGGCCTTCGACCGCGCCGCCACCTGGTGGAAGTCCGTGGCCACCGAGCCGGGCGCCGCGTTCGACGACGTGGCGCGCCTGGACGCCGCGGCCATCGAGCCCGTGGTCACGTGGGGCATCAACCCGGGCATGTCGGTGGGCGTGAGTCAGAAGATCCCCGCGCCCGACGCCCAGCCCGAGGCCGAGCGCTCCACCTTCCGCGAGGCGCTTGCCCACATGGGCTTCGCGGCGGGCCAGCCGATCAAGGGCGCCAAGATCGACGTGGCCTTCGTGGGCTCGTGCACCAACGGGCGCCTGTCCGATCTGCGCATCGCCGCCGAGGTGGCCAAGAAGGGCAAGGTGGCCAAGG
>WNFE01000294.1_pt1 | contig 35343 bp, 32 predicted proteins | sample 5400451 | NCBI WGS metagenome assembly WNFE01 (sample SAMN13153344, study PRJNA577476) | soil metagenome | isolation source: 200 cm saprolite under Douglas fir tree site 2 hole 2 | place: USA:California | collected 2015-04-18
TCAGCGCATTCACCCGCGCGCTTAGACGGGACTTGTAGCGCGACGCGGTGTTCTCGTGGATCACGCCCTTCTGAATGGCCTTATCGAGGGCGGAAACGGTCTGCCGGTAAACCACTTCTGCGCCGGCTTTGTCGCCTTTGGCCAGAGCTTCACGCAGCTCTCGCAGCGCGCCGCGCAGGCGGGAAGTGTTGGCGCGGTTGCGCACGGTTCGGGTCTCAGTCTGTCGGGCGCGCTTCAGCGCCGAAAAATGGTTCGCCATGTCTGGTTCGTTACCTTCGTTTCTATGGAAAGTCTTCAGATGACTGCTGAATACGCTATTTTACTGGAGTAAGTCGTAGATGGTCAAACCTTTATGGCGGATGCCCTCGAGCGCCTGAAAATCCTGCTCAACTCTTCCACTCCCATCGTCGTGATGGAAACCGTGGAAGAGATGCGTGCCGTGCGCCTGGTGCGGGTAGCCTGCTCGTCGCTGAACCTGGCCACCTTCGAGTGGAGCATTGCCAGCGGGTTGGTTCGTTGTGGCAGCGATGTTGGGGAACTGGTCCCGGAGCCAAGCCATCTTTCCGCCGGCGCCACGGGATACGACTCACACGACCCCGGCGCCCAGGCGCTCTACAACAGCAAGGAACCGGTCCAGGCGCTCAGCAATCTGGAGGCTATGTCGCTCGAAGCCGCATTCGTCCTCAAAGACTTCCATCGCCACATGGACGACCCGGTAGTAATCCGTCGGCTGCGCGATGTAGGCCAGAAATTTTCCGCCAACCGGCGCACCGTCGTCATCACCGCGCCCTCGATCACCATACCGCCGGAACTGGGCAGCCTGGTTGAGTTTCTGGAGTTGCCTCTGCCTGACAAGCAGCGCCTGCGTCAGATCATCGACGAGATGAGTGTCAGGGTAGGGAAGACACGGACGCTGAAACGCACGCTGGATCCGGCCGGCCTCGACGCTATGGCGAACAATTTGCGTGGCCTTACCGAGGAAGAAGCCGAGCGCGCGGCTTCGCAGGCGATCGTGACCCGCTATGGCCTTACGCCAGAAACCGTCACCGATGTGCTCGAGGCGAAAAAAGAGTTGCTGCGCCACTCCGGCATGCTCGAGTTCATTGATGCCTCGGAGAACTTAACCAGCGTCGGAGGTCTCGACAACCTCAAGCGCTGGCTGGCGCAACGACGCGGCACCTGGGAAGACGCCGCCCGCGACTTTGGTCTGGAGCCCCCGCGAGGAGTGATCATCCTGGGCGTGCAAGGCTGTGGCAAGAGCATGTGCGCCCGCGCCGTTGCCGGAGAGTGGAAACTTCCGCTGGTGAAGTTCGATACCGCCGCCATCTTCGACAAGTACATCGGCGAGACGGAAAAAAGAATCCAGAAAGTTTTTCGCGTGGCCGAGGGTCTTGCGCCCTGCGTGTTCTGGATCGACGAACTGGAAAAAATATTTGCCGGAAGCGGACCCGATTCCGCATCGGTCGACGCCGGCGTCTCCTCGCGCATCCTGGCGGCATTTCTCTCCTGGATGCAGGACCGCAAAGCCCCGGTGTTTGTGGCCGCGACTTGCAACAACGTCACGGTCTTGCCTCCCGAGTTGATCCGTAAGGGGCGGTTCGACGAGTTATTTTTTGTCGACCTGCCGAATCAGTCTGAGCGCAAGCAGATTTTTGCGATTCACCTGGCGCGAAGGAAGCGAAATCCGGCAGATTTTGATCTCGACCGCGTAGCCGCGGCGGCGCGAGGATATTCCGGTGCGGAAATTGACGCCGCAGTGCAGACCGCGCTGTACGCGGCGTTCTCGGGCAAGCAGACCGTGAACACGCAAGGTTTACTCGACGCGCTGAAGGCAACGGTGCCCCTTTCTACCACCCGGTCGGAGGAAATTCAGGCATTGCGCGGGTGGGCAGGGCAGCGGGCGGTGGCGGCGTCAATCGCCGATGCCAAGGGCGAGGGAGCTTAGATGGGCCGTTTCCCTGCATGTGTCATCCTGAGCGGAGTAGCCGCTTCGCGCAGCGAAACAGCTACGGAGTCGAAGGACCCCTTTCTGCATCGCGACCCTCAGCCGATTTTTTCTGAAAACAAACAGTCCCAAGGATACGCAGAGGGTTAGAGAGGCCGCGCATTGCACGATAGCGGTCCTTCGACTCCGCATCCGATTCGCAAAGCGAATCGGATGGCTGCGCTCAGGATGACAAATATGCTCTACGACAACTCATCCACCGATCAGTTCAGCAGATTGCGCAGCACTGCTACTTCTGCCGCGATCCCTGTGCGCAGGGTTGGCTCTACATCAGGAGCGAAAAGGGGCGAGTGATTGGAAGGCAAATTCACACCGGCGGCCTTGGCCTCCGCATATTTCCCGGGCTCGGCTCCGCCCAGACCGAAATAAAAGGACGGCACGCCCTGGGCGGTGAAGTAGGAAAAATCCTCCGAGGCCATCCCCGGCTCTTCGACCACGACGTTGTCCTTGCCCAGCGCTGATGCCAGAACGCCCTGCATGCGCTTCGCCAGGGCTGGGTCGTTGTAGACCGCATCCGTGGCTTCGTAGTGCTCGATTTTGGGTTCGTGGGTCGCGCCTGCGGCAATCGCCTCAGCTTTGGTAATGCGCTCGATGGCCGCGAGCACCTGCTTGCGAACTTCGGGTTTATAGCTGCGGACGGTAATCCCCAGTTCAGCCTGGTCGGGGATAATGTTGTTCTTGGTGCCGGCCTGAATGTAACCAACTGTCACCACGGCGACTTCTCCGGGCTTCACTTCGCGGGAGACGATGGTCTGTAAGGCAACAATGGTGCGGGCAGCGATCACGATGGGATCCATAGTGCTGTTGGGCATCGAGCCATGCCCGCCCTTGCCGTAGATGGTGATGCGCAGGGAATCCGCGTTGGAAAAGCGGTAGCCCGGGCCCACTCCGACTTTCCCCGCCGGAAGCTGGTTTCCCACGTGCAACGCGAGCGCGATGTCCGGCTTGGGAAAGCGCGTCATCAGGCCGTCATCGAGCATCTTTTTGGCGCCGCCGATCGTTTCCTCGGCGGGCTGGCCGATCAAAATGAGAGTTCCGTGCCAGGTGCTTTTGCTGTGGGCCATGATTGCGGCGGTGCCGAACAGGGATGCCATGTGCACATCGTGTCCGCAGGCGTGCATGACGCCCACGTCGCGTCCGGAATCGTCTTTGGTGCGGACTTTGCTGGCGTAAGGTAGACCGGTCTTTTCCTCCACCGGCAGTGCGTCGAGTTCGGTACGCAGCATCACGGTTGGCCCGGCGCCGTTCTTCAGGATAGCGACGACTCCGGTGCCGCCGACGTGCTCGGTCACCGTATAACCTAAGTCACGGAGGCGTTCCGCCAGCTTCGCCGCAGTCTGGGTCTCATGCGAAGAGAGTTCTGGATTCTCGTGCAGATCGACATACAAGGACCGGGCATCAGGAAAGACGGTTTCAACTTCGCTGGAGCGTGCCGGGCCCTGGGCCCACGCAGCCGCCGTCAACAATACGACCAGGAAACAGTATGTGAATCTCATTGTGGCGTGGATCATAGCTGGAGTCGGGACTGGCCGCAATCGCGCCGGAAATCGGTTTCTCTCCCCGTTGGTTCATGAACATAGGACACTAGTGAAAATCTGTGCAACATCATTGACTCCTCTCGTCGAGCAGGGGTACCCTTTAGCGTAATGGCAGTTGCCTGCACCTCAGGGCGAGCACCCTCGGCTGGTTCCACCTCCAGAGATAAGAAGATAAGAATTGTTTGTCCGCAATGTGCGGGCGTGGTTCTGCCTGTTCTGCGGATCCCGAACGCCCCCAGCACGGCAAAAGAGCATCTAATGTGCGCGGAGGAAGTCGCCAGACACTGAATGAAGAAGAGCATTGAAATCAGTCCCAACATCGAGACCCTGTTCGGCACGCGCGACGAGAATGTGCGCCTGCTGGAAGACGGCCTGAATATCAATATTGACCTGCGATCGGATTCCATCGAACTGGAAGGGGCGGCGCGCGATGTCTCCCGGGCCGAGCAGGTCTTTGCCGACTACGACCACTTGCAGCGATCCGGACATACCTTCAACAATGGCGATCTGGGCAGCATGTTGCGCGTCCTGCTGGCCGATCCCAAGACCAGTTTGCGCGGCCTGGCCGAAGCTGGACGCCAGCGTTCGTTCGGGCGCCGCACGGTGCAGCCCAAGAGCGTGAACCAGCGCCGTTATCTGGAAGCCATTGAAAATCACGACATGGTATTCGGCATCGGTCCGGCGGGAACCGGCAAGACCTACCTGGCCGTGGCCATGGCAATTTCAGCGCTCCTGGCAAAACGCGTCAGCCGGATTATTCTGGCGCGTCCCGCGGTCGAAGCGGGCGAGCGCCTGGGGTTCCTGCCGGGAACATTACAGGACAAGATCGATCCCTACTTGCGTCCTCTCTACGACGCGCTTTACGACATGCTGGAGCCGGAAAAGGTGGACCGGTATCTGGAGAAAAGCGTCATTGAGATCGCGCCCATCGCGTTTATGCGCGGCCGCACGCTGAACGATTCGTTCGTGATCCTGGATGAGGCGCAGAACACGACCTCCGAGCAGATGAAGATGTTTGTTACCCGGCTGGGATTTAACTCCAAGGCGGTCATCACCGGCGACGTTACCCAGATTGATTTGCCCAACGCCAAGCGCAGCGGGCTGCTGGAAGCGGCCGATGTGCTTAAGCACGTGGAAGGGCTGACCTTCGCTTATTTCGACGATACCGACGTGGTGCGGCACCACCTGGTGCAGCGCATCATTCGGGCCTACGATGAGCACAAGGCGCGAGTGGCGGAAGGCGAAACGGCGCTGCTCGAATCCAAGGCGAGAGCGAACGGCAAGTCGAACGGGGCTGAAGCAGCGCCCACGGACAAGAACCACGCACCATCCCCGGAAGTAGAAACCCGAGACCTAGAAACCAACGAGTAGAGCAGGTAAGATTGAACGGGAGGGTGCCTGGATATGGACCCTCCTGTTTGCTTTTGGGCCTGAACGAAAAGCCTTTGACCGCACAGGGCGCAAAGAAGAACCGCAAAGGACGCAGAGAAAAAAGGAAGCTTGGTTATCCTTCGACAACGCGTGGCGGGCCTGAGCGATACGGCTTTGGCGAAGTTTGTGGGGCGGGCCAGCCGGGAGGTCAAGCTGCGCGGTCTGGTCAACGTGCTGGTGACCGGCAGCCGCGAGTTGCAGGCGCTGAACCGTCGCTTTCGCGGAAAGGATAAGCCTACCGACGTGCTCTCATTCCTGCCCAGCCCTGATTTTGGGTACGGGTTGGCGGGCGATATCGCCATTTCGGCGGAAATTGCCAAGCAGAATGCGCGTCTGCTGGGCCATTCGGCGGCGCAGGAAATCAAGATACTGGCCCTGCATGGAGTGCTGCATTTGGCGGGATACGATCATGAGAGCGATCACGGGCTGATGGCGGGAAAGGAAGCGGAGTTGCGGCGGTCGCTGGGATTGCCTGCCGGGTTGATTGAGAGGAACGGGCGAGATGCAGGGAAGAGTCTGAATCGGAAACACGGGTCGGCGGGTACGCGGGCAGAAGCCGCGGGCGGGGGCGTCCGCGCTACACAGGCGCGGACTCGATGAATTACGCCATCGCAGTCGCGCTGCTTTCGATGCTTTGCCTGCTGACCCTGGTTTCTTACGTGGACCGGGTGTACACGGAGATCGGCAAGTTTCTCTCGCGGGAGTTTCAGGACAATATCGCCGCTTTTGAGCAGGAGATCGAACCCAAGCTGGGAGTGAGCCGGGCGCGGGCTTCGCTTTCCATGGCGGTGCTGACTCAAGTCGTCATGGCTGCCATAGCCATGCTGGTCGGCTTCGCCGTGTTCCGCGACCGCGCCTGGAGCATATACGAGATCCTGCAGGCTACCCTCAGTCTCGTCCTGATCATTATCCTGTTTAACCGGTTCCTGCCGTTTCTCTTCTTTACGCGGACCAATGGCGCATGGCTGGAGCGGTGGGTGCCGCTGCTGAAGGTCATGATTTACCTCACGCTACCCGTGACCCTGGTGCTGGGGTTTTTGCAGTCGGTCACGGCTTTGACCAAGGAGCACTCAGACGAGCTGCCGGAGACCCAGGCGGAAGCCGTGGATGCGCTCATCGAAGCGGGCCAGGAAGAAGGCATTCTGCATGAAAGCAACCGCGACCTGATCCAGTCGGTGGTGGAGTTTGGCGAGAAAACCGTGCGCGATGCCATGAAGCCGCGGCCGGAGATTGTCGCCGTCCCCACCAACACCACCGTCGAGCAGTTCATCGAACTGCTGCGGAACCGGCCGTTCTCCAGAGTGCCGGTTTTTGAAGGCACCATCCATAACATCGTGGGCATCGTCTATGCCCAGGACGTTTTACAGGTGCCGGACACCGAAGCCCACACCCGCACCGTGGACACGCTGATGCGCCGGGACGTTTACTTTGTACCTGAAAGCAAGCTGGGCAGCGATCTGCTGCGGGACATGCAGAAGAACAATATCCGTATGGCAATCGTAGTCGACGAATACGGCGGGGTGGCGGGGCTGGTCACCATCGAAGACCTGGTGGAAGAAATCGTGGGAGAGATCCGCGACGAGCACGAGAAGATGGAAGTGATCCGTGAGTCCGATCATTCCTACATCGTGCCCGGCAACATGGATGTTGACCGGTTGGGCGAGATGTTCGGCATCAAGCCCGAAGGCAAGGAGTCGGCCACCGTCGCCGGACTGGTGAGCGAACTGGCCGGCCGCATCCCGCATCGCGGCGAAGTGGTGGAAGAGGAGGGGCTTCGCTTCGAAGTATTGGAGGCGACCGAGCGGCGAGTGGAGCGGGTAAGAATTTCAGTTGCCAATCCAACTCAGATGAAGCTGATATAGTCGTGCCTGTGTGGCGCGGACCTGCCCTGCGCGAAGTCGAAGGGGCCCTCGCCCGCGTTCTTCACCGACAAGATCAACTAAGCTGTCGAGCTTGGCTCGGCCTGGACGGCCGAGGGCGGCCGTCCCCACGTGTTCATCGTATGGCCTTTCATTCCGGATTCGTTTGCATTCTGGGGCGTCCCAACGCCGGCAAATCGACGTTGCTCAATGCGCTGGTGGGGGAGAAGGTTGCCATCATCAGCCCCAAGCCGCAAACCACGCGCAACCGCATCCTCGGAATTATCCATGTGGCCAAGCAAAAGGGCCGGCCGGGCGGCCAGGTCGTCCTCATCGACACTCCGGGAGTTCACCGGCCTGACACTTCTCTCGACCGCAAGATGATGGCAGAAGTGCGGGAAGCGCTGGGCAGCTGCGAGCTAGTTCTGCTGATCGTGGATGTCACACGCAAATTCGCTCAGGTCGACGGTTTCGTCATCGAGATGGCGAAAAAGACTGGGACGCCGGTGTTCCTGCTGCTCAACAAGATTGACCTTCTCCGCGGCACCAAAGAAAAGCTCTTGCCCATCATCGACGGATACCGGGGTCTGCACGACTTTCGGGAAATCATTCCTCTTTCAGCTCGCAAGCGTGAAGGCCTTGATGTGCTTCTCGACAAGCTGGTTCGGTTCCTGCCGGAAGGGCCTCGATACTTTCCAGACGACCAGATCACCGACCAACCCGTCCGCTTCATGGTGACGGAGATTATCCGGGAACAGGTCTTGACCGAGACCAGCGAGGAAGTTCCATACGCGACTACGGTGGTGATGGAGCAATTCGAGGAACGGCCCAAACTGACTCGCATCGCCGCCGCAATCTTCTGCGAACGTGACGGGCAGAAGGCGATCCTGGTGGGCAAGGGTGGTCAGATGCTCAAGAAAATTGGCACTGCGGCCCGGCTCCAGATCGAGGAAATGCTGGGGAAACGAGTCTTTCTGGAGCTGTTCGTAAAAGTACGCGAGAACTGGCGAGGATCGCGGGAGTTCGTCGACGAACTCGACTGGCGGCGGCAGATGGAGCACCTGGCGCGAGGCGGGAAGCCATGAGCGGAGGTTACTTTGCGCGAAGGCCTGCATCCTGTAGAATCCCCGAGCGCATCTAATACGAAAGCAGGTCATGACCGATAACTCTGAGCTCCACAATTTCGAGGCCGGCAAGCTGAAGCTGAAAATCATGCTGGCGGCTGATCGGAATGCGGTGGACCCCGTGGTCCAGAGCGTGATGGAACTGGTCAGACAAATCCACTGCGAGCCTGAGAAGCACGATGCCATCGAGTTGGCGTTAACCGAAGCACTGGCCAACGCAGTGGTGCATGGTGCCAAGGGCGACGCCTCGAAGACGGTTGAATGCGACGTGGTCTGCAAGGAAGACCAGAGCATGCTGATCGTGGTGCGCGATCCGGGCAGCGGATTTGACCCGGGTAAAATTCCCAGCCCGGTGGGCGGTGAGAGCCTTTATTCCGATCACGGCCGCGGAATCTTCCTGATCAATCAGCTGATGGATGAAGTGAAGTTCCTCAAGAACGGCAGCGAAATCCACATGATCAAAAAGTAGCCCCGCCGTCCCGGCGGCGCTACGAAAAACGGCAAAGCGGCGTTACTCCTTCACTGCAATTCCCAGGGTTTTCATCTTCCGATATAAGTGACTTCGTTCCAGACCCAGCACCTCGGCGGTGCGGCTGATATTGCCGTGGTTGTCGTCGAGCTTTTTCAGGATGTAATCGCGCTCATAAGCGGCACGAGCCTGATGTAACGTAGAGAATTCGCTTCCGATGGAACGGCGGCTGCCGTCGCGATGGACCAGCGGCGGTAAGTGTTTACGGTCGAAGCGCGTGGTGGTGGGATTCATGATCACGATGCGCTCGATCACGTTGCGCAGCTCGCGCACGTTGCCCGGCCAGGAATAGCGCATCAGCGTGTCAATGGCGTCGTCGGTGATTTCGCGGGGGCGGCGGCCGTAGGTGGCGGAAAATTCCTTCAAAAAGTGGCGGGCCAACAGCGGAATGTCCTCCTGGCGTTCGCGCAGGGGAGGGACAGAGAAGGGAATGACGTTGAGGCGATAGAACAGGTCTTCGCGAAAGTTGCCGCGTGAAATTTCTTCGTCGAGGTCCTTGTTGGTGGAAGCGATGAGGCGGGCATCCACCGTGACCGGTTCGTCGCTGCCCACCGGGGTAAAACGCTGCTCGTCTAGTGTGCGCAGGACTTTGGATTGGGTCTTCAGGCTCATGTCGCCGATCTCATCCAGGAACAGCGTGCCCCCGTGGGCGCGGTGAAACTTTCCTTCCTTGTCGGTGGTGGCGGCGGGAAACGATCCTTTGCGGTGGCCGAACAGTTCGCTCTCGATCAGGTCTTCGGGGATCGCGGCGCAGTTCAGTTCGACGAACATCTCGTTCTTGCGCAGGCTTTGCGCGTGGATGGCGTGGGCCACGAGTTCTTTCCCCGTGCCTGACTCGCCGTAAATCAAGACCCGGCCGTTGGTCGGCGCCATGAGTTGTATCTGCTGGCGCAGCGCCTTCATGGGGACGCTCTCCCCTTCGATTACGCTGCGCGGCGTGAGCTGTTTTTTGAGCTCGCGGTTTTCCTGCCGCATCTGCTTGGCATCGATGGCGTGCTTCACCAGGATGAGCGTCTTGTCGATGGAGAGCGGCTTCTCCAGAAAGTCGTATGCGCCCAGCTTGGTGGCGCGTACCGCGGTTTCAATGGTGCCATGTCCGGAGATCATGATGACCTCTGGAGCGTTCTCGATATCGCGTATCTTTTGCAGAGTTTCAAGGCCATCCATTCCCGGCAACCAGACATCCAGCAGCACCAGATCAAAGGCACGTTTGCGCAGCACCTCGAGGCAGGCTTCGCCGCTCTCCGCGGCTGAGGCCTTGTAGCCTTCGTCTTCCAGCACGCCTTTGAGCGATTGCCGGATGCCGGATTCGTCGTCCACGATCAGGATGTTATGCATGCTGGCGGGCAATGGACGGCGAAATGAGTTCGGGAGCGACCGGTAACTCCACCACAAATCTGGTCCCGACCGGCCGATTTTCTTCGACCCGGATGGAACCGTGGTGGTCTTCGACAATGCGGCTTACGATGGCCAGGCCGAGCCCGGTGCCGCGCTTCTTGGTGGAGAAGTAGGGCAGGAACAGCCTCTCTTTCAGTTCCTGGGTAACGCCGTGGCCAGTGTCGGCGACCGCAATTTCGACCGCGTCCCGGCTGGCCACCAGCGACGTGGAAATCTGAATGTCACGCACCATCGCGCCGTGCATGGCTTCAGCGGCGTTGTCTACCAGGTTCGCCAGCGCCCGCTTGATGGCCTCGGAATCGGCCATGACCTTGGGCAAATCGGTGGCCAGAAAAGTTTGTACATGGATGCCGTCCAGCCGCCCGTTGAACATGGCCAAGGCATTCTCCACGATCGCATTAATGTTTGCGGGCGCGGGCTGCGCCGTGGGAAAACGGGCCAAGGTAGAAAACTCATCCACCAGAGTGCGCAGCGTTTCTACCGCGCCACCGATGGTCTCGGCGCAATTATGGAGAATTTCCAGCGACGCGGCGTCGGGAGGACGGCCGCGCTCAAGGTGGCGGCGGATGCGCTCGGCGGAGAGCGCAATGGGAGTCAACGGATTCTTGATTTCGTGGGCCACCCGCCGCGCCACTTCGCGCCAGGCGGTCTGCTTCTGCGCCTTAAGCAGGTCGGACAAATCTTCGAAGACCAGAACATAGCCCAGACCCTGGCCTCCGTGCTTCAACGTGGCGACGGTGACGGCCGCGTTGAACTTCAGAGGATGGAGGGACACTTCCAGTTGCGTAGTGGTCGTGCCCATACGGTCGGCGCGACGCAGCAACGGTTCAAGATCCTCCAGGACCTCGCGGGGAAACACATCGGCCAAGGCAGAGCCGATGGCCACTTTCGGCGAGGCGGATTCGCCGGCGGAGGAGTTGAACATGCGCAGCAAGGCGTGGTTGACATGAGTGATGTGCCGGCCCGCGTCCAGCGAAAGCACACCCGTGGGAATACTCTCCAGAATGGTTTCGATGTGCCGGCGGCGCTGTTCCAGGGCAATGTTTGCTTCACCCAGATCATGGCTGGAAGCTTCGATCTGACGCCGTCCGGTTTCCAACTCTTCTGCCATGCGGTTGAAAGACCGCACCAGGTCTCCGATTTCATCGGCCGCGCTCACTTCCACGCGGTAGTCCAGACGTCCACGCGATATTTCCTGGGTAGCTTCGGCCAAGGCCACTACAGGACGGGTCACGAGCTTGGCCAAATAGAGCGCCAGCCAGGTGGTAGAAAACAGCACCAGAACGGTCAGCAGGAGCAGCAGCCCCATGTAGGTGCGACGCACCAGGCGGCGTTGGCGGTAGAGTTCGAGATAGCGGTGCTGGCTGGCATCAAGCTGTTTTACCGTCTCGGAAAACTTTTGCGGCAAAGGCATAGCTACCACGATCAGGCCGCGATCTGCCACCGGAGCGCCACTCAGAATGTAGTCGGTGTTTTCCCACTTGAATGGGACAACAGCATCGGAGGTCAGCTGGTCCAGCGGAATTTTCGCCTTCAGAAGCGGCCAGGGAGCGGGCGCGTCGATGCTGGCTTCGGCGTTGCCATGCTCCAGCGCCAGGGCGAAGCCCCCCTGCAAGGTGGTCTCATGACGGCGGAACTCATTCATCACCGAGGAAAAGCTGTGGCCGGCAAAAGCATGCTGGGTGTCGGGTGAAGCCGCAATGGATTCGGCTTCGGCACGGGCGTTTTGCGCCGCGTACTTCGACACCAGAGCTGCCACAGAAGCCGTGTCTTCCCGCACCTCTTCCACGGGACGAGAGAACCATTTGTCCAGCGAACGGTTCATCAGGCCATAGGCGAACCAGAACATCATGATGACCGGCAGGAACGAGAGCAGCAGCCCTCCCACCACCAGCCGGGTACGAAACTTCGAGCCCAGCACTCCCAGGCGGCGCTCCGCGAAGAGTTTCAACAAATTGCGGGCCAGCACAAACGTCAGGGCCACGAATAGCAGAAATATCAAAGCGGACAAGGCCGCGAAGGATAGCAGCGGAAAACGCTGCTGGTTCGTGTCGGGATTAAGAAACGGCAGATCGAAGGATGACTGGGAAAGAAGAATCCCAAAAAGCACAAGGATTCCAATCGCCAGCAAGATGATCACTTTCTTGCGGCTGGTCGGTTCCTGTTTGCGGATTGGGTTGAGAGTAGACAAATCCAGACCGGCCCGATCAAAGCTGACATCCCTATGCATAGATGCATGATCGGATGTAAGTGCTTCATTATAAGCCTCGAGCGATCCGCTTGAGAGTAACGGGCCGTGCTCTCTGCGCAGGCCCAGGGTACGAGGGTGCCCCATTTCTCGCGCTTTTTGCGAGAAGTGGGGCTTGGACCGGATCGAACACCGAAGATCTTCCTGAGTCCCGAATGTTGATTTCAAAATCGGTTGATCGCGGCGGCGGGTGAAACCGAGCTCGAGCGCCTTCATGACGGTGGACCCGGTGAGGCTGCGGTTCGCCGACGGGCAAATGAAAATGCTCGAGCATCCCCACATAACCCAAAACCAAGAGCGCACAGCGCTGTCGGACTTGTTCCGGAAGGTGAGACGCGCCGGATGGGGCCCACTCTCGCAAGAAGCGCGAGAAATGGGGCACTCATTGCACCCATTGACTTACCGAAGGGCATGTCCGGTCGAATTTGATCAGACTGGTTATACCGCAAAACACACGCCGAATGCGCCTCGCGTGAGTCTTGACCGTATCGTGCATCTTTCCAAGGCCAGTACAGGTACTAAAGTTACTGGTGCCGTAACCCAGTTACGTTGACAATTTCTGTCAACGCGATAGGCTGCAGTTTCTCCCTCGAAAAGCAGCTGTAGTCGCGCCGCATTTCGCAAACCGAAATTATCTGACGCGCAGATAGGAGATCGAGGTATGTCTCAACGGCTGGGTGATCTTCTTGTCAAAGAGAAGGTCATTACCGCAGAGCAGTTGGAGCAGGCGACCAAGGTCCAGAAAGAGACCAATGTCCGCCTGGGCTCGGCTTTGGTCAAGCTGGGCTTCCTGACGGATGAGGACGTCACCAACTTTCTCTCCCGGCAATACGGAGTACCCGCCATCAATCTCTCCTACTTCGAGATTGATCCCTCGGTCGTAAAGCTGATTCCGTTCGAAACCGCAAAGCGTTACCAGATTCTGCCGCTGAGCCGGGTTGGGGCTTCGCTGACCATCGCCATGGTGGATCCGACCAACGTCTTCGCCATGGACGATATCAAGTTCATGACCGGCTTTAACATCGAGCCGGTGGTGGCCTCCGAAAGCTCGATCCTGGAGGGGATCGAGAAGGCCTACGGCACCACCCAGCAGGAAGACCTTGAGCAGGTCATGCAGTCCATGACCGAGGTCAACGATGCCGACGTCGAGCTTCAATCCGAAGAAGCCGAAATGGAGCTGGCCGACCTGGAGAGAGCGGCCGACGAAGCTCCCATCGTCAAGCTGGTCAACCTGGTGCTGACCGACGCGGTCAAGCGTGGCGCCAGCGACATTCACATGGAACCGTACGAAAAAGAATTCCGCGTGCGCTTCCGGATTGACGGCGTGCTGCAGAGCATCATGTCGCCACCGCTGAAGCTGAAGGACGCTATCACCTCGCGCGTGAAGATCATGGCCAAGCTGGACATCAGCGAAAAGCGTCTGCCACAGGACGGCCGCATCATGCTGAAGATGAGCTTGGGAGGGCGCAAAAAGCAGCTCGATTTCCGCGTCAGCACGCTGCCTACGCTGTGGGGCGAAAAGATCGTCATGCGGTTGCTGGACAAGGAAAACCTGCGACTCGACATGACCAAGCTCGGCTTCGAGCAGGAATCACTGACCAAGTTCGAGAAAGCCATACTGAAACCGTACGGCATGGTGCTGGTGACCGGACCCACGGGGTCGGGCAAAACCAACACTCTCTACTCGTCCATCGCGCGCCTGAACACACCCGACACCAACATCATGACCGCGGAAGACCCGGTCGAGTTCCAGCTGGCGGGAGTCAACCAGGTGCAGATGAAGGAGCAGATCGGATTGAACTTTGCCGCCGCGCTGCGCGCCTTCTTGCGGCAGGATCCGAACATCATCCTGGTGGGCGAAATCCGCGACTTTGAAACCGCGGAAATTGCCATCAAGGCCGCGCTTACCGGCCACCTGGTGCTGTCCACTCTGCATACCAACGGCGCGCCGGAGACGATCACGCGGTTGATGAACATGGGTATTGAACCCTTCCTGGTCGCGACTTCCGTCCACCTGATTTGTGCGCAAAGATTGGTGCGCCGCATCTGCCGCGAGTGTACCGAAGTAATTGACATGCCGGTGCAGGCGCTGATCGAAGAAGGGTACACGCCGGAAGAAGCCAAGACGGTGAAGATTCAAAAAGGCAAAGGTTGCGGAACCTGCAACAACACCGGATACAAGGGCCGCACCGGTTTGTATGAAGTAATGGAAGTCGATGACGAGATCAAAGAGCTGGTCATGGTGGGCGCCTCCGCACTGGAGTTGAAGAAAAAGGCGATCGAGCGCGGAATGATTACGCTGCGCCGCAGCGGGCTGATCAAAGTCGCCGCCGGTCAGACCACGCTGGAAGAAGTGGCACGCGAGACCATTCACTGAGTTTAGTAAGAACGAGTTCAGAAAGAAAAGGGGAGACTATGGCGCTTTCGTTAAGTGATCTGTTGAAACGGCTACTGGAGATGGGAGGAAGCGACCTCCACATCACCACCAACTCACCGCCACAGATCCGGGTTCACGGACACCTGGTGCCGCTGGATCTGCCGCAGATGACGCCGGCGGAGACCAAGCAACTGGCCTACAGCGTCATGACCGACTCGCAGAAGCATCGCTTCGAAGAAAACCTCGAGCTCGACTTCTCCTTCGGTCTGAAGGGCCTGGCCCGCTTCCGTGCCAACACGTTCAATCAGCGCGGCGCCACTTCGGCGGTCTTTCGTCTGATTCCGTTCGAGATCAAGTCATTCAACCAGCTGGGACTGCCGGCCATCGTGAGCAAGATGTGCGACAAGCCCCGTGGATTGGTGCTGGTGACGGGTCCCACCGGATCGGGCAAGTCCACCACCCTGGCGGCCATGATCGACAAGATCAATACCGAGCGGCACGACCACATCCTCACCATCGAGGACCCCATCGAGTTCGTGCACATGAACAAGAATTGCGTGGTCAACCAGCGCGAGCTGCACGCAGACACCAAGAGTTTTGCCGACGCGTTGCGCGCCGCCCTCCGTGAAGACCCGGACGTGGTGCTGATCGGCGAAATGCGCGATCTGGAAACCATCGAATCCGCGCTGCGTATCGCGGAAACCGGCCACCTTACGTTCGGCACTTTGCACACCAACTCGGCTTCTTCGACCATCAACCGAATCATCGACGTCTTTCCGGCCCACCAGCAGCCCCAGATCCGGGCGCAGCTATCGCTGGTGCTGGAAGGCATTCTGTGCCAGAGCCTGCTGCCCAAGTCGGACGGCAAAGGCCGCGCCATGTGCATGGAAATCATGGTGCCGAATGCGGCCGTGCGTAACCTTATCCGCGAAGACAAGATCCACCAGATTTATTCCTCCATGCAGTCGGGTCAGGACAAGTTTGGCATGCAGACGTTTAACCAGGCGCTGGCGACGGCGTACTTCCAGAAGCAGATCACGCTGGAAGTGGCCATGGCGCGTTCCAGCAATACTGACGAGTTGCAGGAAATGATCAACCGTGGCGCTGGCCTGAATCGCAACCAGCCCGCCGCCATGGCGAAGGGTGCCGCGCCCAGCAAGCGCTGAGCGGGAGCACGGTTCAGAACGTCCGTCTTCAACCGGGCAACCGCAGGGCGGACGCCGGTACCAAGTTGGCGGAATGCGGGCCCGGGAAGAAAGAATTGCAGCAAGGGAGATACACATGCCAGTTTTCACGTTTTCAGGTAAGAACGAGGCCGGTCAGAAAATCAGCGGCGAACGGACCGCGGCCAACAAACAATCCCTGACCAGCCAGTTGCGCCGCGAGCGCATTACGCCCGGGCCCATCCGGGAAAAGGGCAAAGAATTTGTCATGCCGACCTTCGGCATGAACAAGGTCAAGACCAAGGACATTGCCATTTTCTTCCGGCAGTTCTCGGTCATGATCGACGCTGGTCTTCCCCTGGTGCAGTGCCTGGAAATTCTGGCGGCAAACCAGGAGAACCCGGCCTTCCAGAAAACCCTGACTGGGGTGCGCACCACGGTAGAAGGTGGCGCAACCCTGGCCAACGCCATGAAGCTGTATCCCAAGATCTTCGATGACCTGACCACCAACATGATTGAAGCCGGCGAAACCGGCGGTATTCTGGACATCATTCTGCAGCGGTTGGCGGTTTACATCGAGAAGGCGGTCAAGTTGCGGGCTGCCGTCAAGTCCGCCCTGATCTACCCGGTGTCCGTGGTCAGTCTGGCGTTCCTGATCGTGGGCGCCCTGCTCAAGTGGGTGGTGCCGATTTTCTCCAACCTGTTTATCGGCCTGGGTGTCGCCCTGCCGTTGCCCACACGCATCGTGATGGGGTTGAGCGCTTTTGTCGGCCAATTCTGGTGGTTCTTTATCATCGGTATTGTCGGCATGGTTTTCGGCGTCAAGCAGATCAACAAGCACCCCAAAGGCCGGTATTACTTCGACTACGGATTGCTGAAGTTGCCCATTCTGGGTGTGCTCCTGCGCAAGATCGCGGTAGCCCGTTTCACCCGGACCCTGGGAACCCTGATCACCTCCGGCGTGCCCATCCTGGAAGGCTTGAGCATCACCGCCAGGACGTCAGGCAACGCGGTGCTCGAAGAAGCCCTGATGAAGGTGCGCAAGGCCATCGAAGAAGGCCGCACCATCGTGGATCCGCTGCGAGAATCGGGAGTCTTCCCCAACATGGTGACCCAGATGATCGGCGTCGGCGAAGCCACCGGCGCCATGGATGCCATGCTGCAAAAGATTGCCGACTTCTACGAAGACGAAGTCGACTCCGCCACCAAGGACATGCTGGCCATGCTGGAACCGGTCATCATCGGTCTGTTGGGCATCATGATCGGCGGCATCGTCATCTCGCTCTACATGCCGCTGTTCTCGATGATCGCCAAACTGGCAGGCTAACTACAAGGGCAGTCGTCAGTCGTCGGTCAGCAGTCGTCAGAAAAAGCTGAAGACTGACGACCGACGACTGATTCAGGAATCTGGATCTCGCATGCAATCCATGTTCGATGAGCGGCTTTGGCTGAACTGGCTGGTCAAGGTTCGAATCATCATTCTTACATTCCTGCTGGGGATCGAGCTGGCCATTGCCCGGCTCACTCCTAACCCGTTTCCCCTTCGCTTCTTCGTCAATTCCATTCTGCTGTGGTACACGATTTCGGTGTTCTACCTGCTGCTGCTCTCTTTCTGGGAGGAGCGCCGCATCCAGTCGCTGCTGCAAGTCATAACCGACTTGGTCATGGTCACGCTGGTGGTTTATGCCACCGGAGGTGTGGACAGTTCCCTGAACTTCCTGTATCCGCTGGTGATTATCGTCGCCTGCATCCTGCTGCCGCGGACCTGGGCTTACCTTACCGGAGCCCTGGCCTTCATCCTGTACGTAACCGTCCTGGAGCTGACCTATTACGAATTCATTCCTTCGTATTCCACGACTCACCCGGGGCTGGGAGCACTGCAGGCCATTATCTTCGTCAATCTCTTCGGTTACCTGGCGGTGGCATACCTGGCCGGATTGCTGGCGGCCAAACTCCGGCAGGTCGACGTAAAGCTGACGCACACCCGGGGGGCGCTCGAGGATCTCCAGGCGCTGCACGAAAATATTATCCAGTCCATCAGCGGTGGCCTCATCACCACCGGACTCGACGGATATGTCACTCTGGTAAACACGGCCGCGCAAAAATTGCTGGAGCGCCCGGAGAGCAATCTTCTGGGACATCCCGTCGACCAGCTCTTTCTCGACCCCTTGCCCAGCGTAGGCTCGGAACGCGCACATGGAGAAGTGCGCTTCGTGGCCTCAAACGGCTTCTGCAAGACTCTGCGGGTCATGGCGACCGCACTGGCGGTGCCAGGCCGGAAAACTATCGGGTACGTCTATACCTTCGATGATTTGACCGAAATCCGGCGCCTGGAAAGGGATCTGCGTATCCAGGACCGGCTGGCAGCGGTGGGCCGGCTGGCGGCCGCGATTGCGCACGAAATCCGCAATCCTCTGACCTCGATTGCCGGCTCGGTGAGCATGCTCTCCGGCATCGCCGATCTTAGCCACGAACACCGCCAGCTGCTGCAGATTGTCATGCGTGAGTCGGAACGGCTGAACGGCATCATTACCGATTTTCTGGCGTACTCCCGGGGCAAGCAATATCAATTCTCCACGGTCGATCTTTTGCCGCTGATTGAAGACACGCTCACCTTGCTGGAACATCGGCTGGTAGCGCAGAACACGGGCATCCGGATCGAACGGCGCTACGGCTTTTCCCAGGCGTTTACCCTGGCCGATGGCGACAAGATCAAACAGGTGTTCTGGAACTTTTGCGAGAACGCAGTCCGCGCCATGACTTCGGGGGGAGTCCTCACAGTTTCGTTGGAGCAAATCGGAGACGACTGGCAAATCAACTTCGCCGACACCGGACCAGGCATGAGCCGGCAGTTGGTGGAGAAGATTTTTGAACCCTTCCAGTCCCAGTTTGAAGGCGGCACCGGGCTGGGTTTGGCCATCGTGTATCAGATTGTCCAGGCACATGAAGGCAAGGTGTGGGCCCGCTCCAAGGTAGGGGAGGGCAGCGTTTTCGTCCTGCGGCTGCGCCGGATGGCGGTTGCAGAAGGCGTCTCCGAGGAACGGCGCGTTGCCAAAATGCCAACTTCTGCTCCGGCGGGAGAAAGCATCGCAGCCGCGGCCGGGATCGGAGGTCGAGCGCATGGGTAACATTCTGGTGTGCGACGACGAGCGCTCCATCTGCGAAATGCTGGATATCGCCCTGCGCCGCGAGGGCCACAAGATCGAAACCGTAAACTCGGGAGAGGCCGCGAAGAAGAAACTCGATAGCGCCCTGTATGACGTAGTCGTGACCGACATCAAGATGCCCCATACCGATGGCATCGAAGTACTGCGCTACGCGCACCAGGTCTCGCCCGACTCTGCTGTGATTCTTATTACTGCGGTGGATGACTATGAGGCCGCCGTGCAGGCGGTAAAGGCGGGCGGGGCCACGGACTACATCCGCAAGTCGCCCGGCCTGGTCGACGAAATCAAGCTTGCGATCAATCGGGCTCTGGAGAAGATGACGCTGAGCCGGCAGAACTTTGCCTTCAAACGTGATGCCGCTACCCGCAACTCGCTGGGCAACATCGTGGGCGGCAGTCCGGCCATGGAGAAGTTGAAGAACACCATTCGCACCGTGGCCTCCACACAAAGCACGATTCTGATTTACGGCGAAAGCGGCACCGGCAAAGAACTGGTTGCGCGCGCGGTCCATGTATGTTCCCCGCGAGCGGCCGAGCCTTTTGTTTCCATCAACTGTGGCGCCTTCCCGGAAACCCTGCTGGAAAGCGAATTGTTTGGATATGTGAAAGGCGCGTTCACGGGCGCGAACCAGAACAGGCGCGGCTTGTTCGAGGTGGCGGACCAGGGCACCATTTTTCTGGACGAAATCAGCGAAATGACCCTGACCATGCAGGTCAAATTGCTGCGCGTGCTGCAGGAGCGCAGCGTGCGCCCGGTGGGTGGCACTACGGAAATCCCCATAGACGTGCGAGTGATCGCAGCCACCAACCGCGATCTCGACAAGCAGGTGGCGGAAAATACTTTTCGTGAAGACCTGTACTACCGGCTGAGCGTGATTCCGGTTTCCGTGCCCCCGCTACGGGAGCGTCGCGAGGATATCCCGCTTCTGGTAAACCACTTCCTGAAAAAGTACGCCCCGGCCGCTGGTAAAAGCATTCTAAGAGTCAACGGAGAGTCGCTGGGCGCGCTCTGCGGCTATGACTGGCCCGGCAATGTGCGCCAGCTGGAAAACACCATCGAACGGGCGGTTGCGCTGGAGACTGCGGAGGAGCTGCACGTCGAACTCCCCGCCGAGCGCTCGAAAGCACGAGCTGCGGCAGCCGGGGTGGGTATGGCAGGCGGACCGGGCGCAATAGGCTCCGGATCGGTGTTACCTGAAGGGGTCGATATGGAGAAGTACGTGGCGGACATCGAGCGCTCGCTGCTCCTCGCGGCCCTGGCGCAATCGAACGGAGTGCAGACCCGTGCCGCCGATGTGCTGAAAATTTCCTATCGCTCGTTTCGACATTTGGTGAAGAAGTACGACATCTAGAACAGCCATCTGAAAGCTAGGTTTTCTTCAACTGCTGCTTCCATCCCAGAATTCTGGCCTTGTTGGCCTCGGCTTCGGCTTCCGGGATCATGCCTTTTTTCTGGTAGAGGACCGACAGGCTGGTATAGGCAAGGACGTCGTCGGGATCGAGCTCTGCGATCCGTTTTGCGACCGCGATGGCTTCGTCCAGGCGATCGAGATCCTGCAGGGTGCGAGCTAGTCCGTGCATGGCCTCGGTAAAAACCGGGTCGGCGGCGAGCGAAAGCTGATATTCGGTCAGGGCGCGCTCCTGCTCGCCCTCCGCTACCAGGTCGAGAGCGGCATAGTAGTGGTCTTCAGCCCTCTGGCGCGCGTCGTCAGCCATGAAGTCAAAAGTTTAGCAGGTCTGGAGCGCAGTCTTCGGTCGTCAGTCCTCAGTCGTCAGCGAACCTTTGCGACCTTGCGGAATCCTTGGCGACCTTTGCGGTTAAAGATCTTGCCCGAAGAGTCTTTGCTGACGACGGACGACTGACGACTGACGACCGACGACTGAAGACTGCCCCCAGCGTTATACTCATGAGCATCCATGCGCTACATGTTTCGATTTCTGTGGAACGCAACTCGCGGACATCGTCTCACCCCATGGCGCAGCCCGTATCTCCTGTGGCGAGTGGAGACCTACTGCGGAGTCAAGATGCAGCAGATCGGCTTCCTCGAATTCTGGGAGTTTATGTGGAGGGAGCGCGGCAATCTTTGGCGATTCCTGAAGTGGACGGCTGAAATCGAACGCTACGTCCACCCCGGGCCGAAGAACTCGTAGCTACCAAAGACCAGGCAGACCCGGACGCCCCTTCGTGTGCTCGGATGGATCTAATTTCCCTGGCTGGCGGCGACCGCGCCGGCCAATGACACGGTCACCTCGCTGCCCTTGCCGACACCCACGATCTTGGCCGCCGAACCACGATCGGCAGCAATTTCCAGGTAGCCCATGCTGCCCAGGATTCCAAAGACCTTACCTGGCGCGCCCTCGGAATAGTTGGAATGGATTTCAGTGATTTCCTCTTTGCCCACGGAAATCGTGAATGGAACCGGATCGGCTCCAAAAAGCATGGGTGCGTCCTTGGGGGTGATATTGGTCACGAGATTGCCAAAACGGTCCACTTTCAATACCACGCCGCGCAGGCTGTTTCCGTCGACCGATTTCGGTTTGGGCGCGTTGAAGCGCACGAAGTCGGTAATCTCGTCGCCGAATTTTTCCGGGTCTACGCCCTTGGCGAGCCAGGCTGCGACCGGAGCGAAAATATCACGCGCATGAAAGGTGTTGCTCACCGGCTGCAGGTAATAGTGTTCCGCGGTCACGTGGCGGATATGCAGCCGCTCCTCGCGGCCGTAGACCAGAGAGAGCACGCCGTTATCGGGCGCGACAAAGTGATGCCGCTCACTGGTTACCAGAATCGGCCGCCGCGCCGTCCCCACCCCGGGATCGACCACGACCAGGTGCACGGTTCCCGAAGGGAAGTACGAATAGGATTGGGCGATGGTGAGCGCGCCATCCAGCACGTCGAACGCCTGCACCGAGTGGCAAATGTCCACGATCTCGACGTCGGGAGCGATATTAAGGATGACCCCTTTGAGGGTTCCCACGAAGTGGTCGCTGAGCCCGAAGTCGGTAGTCAGCGTGATCAGTGGCCGATTCGCCAATTTCCCCTCACAAGAAGACAGAGTTGTCCCCGGAAGTTCCGAAAGTAACGTGGGATCGAGCCTGGAGTCAAGACACGGAGGTAATGGAAGGCAGTCGCCAGTCGTCGGTCTTCAGTCGTCAGGAGTCTTTAGCTAAGAGCGCCTGCAAGCTTTAGTTTGGCTGACGACCGAAGACCGACGACTGACGACTGCTACTGGATCTGAATATCTCCCGATCCGGTTTCCACTTCTACGGGGACGCCGCCGCCCCCAACCTTGCCGCGGATCTCCTTGCGCCCGATAGAACCCTGGACGGTGTGTGGCTGGTCCACCGAGATGGAGCCGGAGCTGGTATGGGCGGCCAGGTCGAAAGACGCATCAGACGGGATTTTCAGCTGTACCGTGCCTGAGCCGGTCTGCAGATTCCAGGCTCCGGTTGGGCTGCCCTCGGCCTCAATCGTACCACTGCCGGCCTTGGCGTCCAGCGAGCCCCGCACTCCGCGCAGCTCCATGCCTCCGGAGCCGGTGTCCACTCGAACCGAGCCCGGTGCGGTCTGCTGCAGAGTGATGTGTCCACTGCCGGTATCGGCTTCAAAGCCGCCCGCGATCTCATCCGCCCGGATCGAACCGCTGCCGGTCTTGGCGCGTACATTGCCTTGCACGCGATCAATCTGGATATCACCGGAGCCCGTTTCCGCACGTACCCGATCGCCAATAGCAGAAATGTTCAGCCCTCCTGAGCCGGCGCTCACCTGGAGCGGACCGCGAATTCCTTCCACCCGCTGATTCCCTGAACCGCTCTCCACCCGCAAGTCGGTCTCGGCGGGAACAATCACTTCGTAGCTGATTGAGATGTTGCGACGCAAATCCGGGTCATCGATGTGACCGACGCGGATGGTGTTGCCGCTCTGCTGGATGGGAGGGTTCGCCTCCAGCCGTTTTATCTTTTCCTGGACATTTCCCTCGAACCATTCTGTGGCCCGAATGCGTCCCGTCACTTGTACCTCAGTGGAGTTGCCGGTGCGCACCTGTACATTGCCCGAGCCCGTGGTCAATTCCATATGCACCGGCCCGGTCACCTGCAAGGTACGCTGGAATGATCCTTCCGCAATGGCTGCTGCCGGCGAAGCCTGCAAGCAAAGCAGAGCCGCGATCGCACAAGCAAACAAGGATGGAACAATTTCTCGGGGATTCATGTTTTCTCCGGAGAGTTCAATCGATAGATAGATCCCGAGAGCCAGCTCGAAACTGTCAGCGCTACTGCAGGACGACTTCGTCGCCTTCCTTCAGCCCGCCGAGGAGCTCGGTCTTGGCCCCGTTGGAAATGCCGATATTGACTGCCATTTTCTTCTTGCCTTCTTTGGCATGGGGGTCGGGTACTTCGACGGACGCCTTCTTGTCCTTGTCGTAGATGATCGCGCCCTCGGGAATCTGCAGCACGTTTTTGTGTTCTTCCAGAATGATCTCGGCGTTGGCGGTCATCTCAGCTTTCAGTTCACCGCCGGGATTGTTGATCGACGCGCGGACCTCGAAGGTGGTGACGTTGTCCTTTTCGACTCCCATCGGCGAGATCTTGGTGACCACGCCATTGAAGGTCTTGTCCTTGAAGGACTCTACCTTGATTCGTGCCGGCTGGCCCAGGTAGACCTTGCCGATGTCGCTCTCGTCGACCTTGCCCTTCACGTAGACCGAACTGGTATCTCCCAGGGTCATGACCAGGGTTGCCGAGGAGCCCAGCACCAGAATCGAGCTGACAGCGTCGCCCATTTCCACGTCACGCGACAGGACCACCCCGTCGATTGGCGACTCAATGTCGGTATAGCTCAACTGCTCTTCGAGTTGTTTGAGGTTGGCGCGGTCCTGCGCCAGTTGTCCCTGGGATTGGGCAATCTTCGCTTTCAGGACGGTGACTTGCGCCTTCGACACGTTCTGCTTATTCAAAGCCAGCTCGTAGTTCTTCTGGGCATCTTCCAGGGCGGACGTAGATACCACGCCTGCCTTGGCCATCCCAATGGCGCGTTCGTAGGCCCGTTTGAGCAAGGGCACGTCCGGCCCTTCGGCGTCGACCTTGGCGCGCTCGAAGTCGGCTTCGGAACTCATCAGGTTGGCGGCGGCAGCCTCGGCGGCGGCGCGGGACTGCTCCACCTGGGCCTCAATCTCTTCTTTATCTAACTGGGCCAACAGTTGGCCTTTCTTGACTTTATCGCCGGAGTCGACCAGCAACTTTTTTACGATGCCGCTGGCCTTCGACTTCACCTCAACTTTGGTGATGGGGGTGACCTTGCCGGTTGCGACCACGCTCTTCGCGAGATCGCCTTTTTCTACCTTCTGCAGCTTTGAAGGGTCAATCTTGGTGCCGCCCCGGGTGGCTGCAATGAGCCCCCCGGCAATGAGCAGGACCAGCCCAAGTGCGATACCGCCGTAGATAAACTTTTTCCGTCGCTTCTTGCTGCCGTTCCCGTTCACGTCTGCCTCCTGAAAAATAATAGCTCTGTCGATGATGGTTACGAATTCGAGTTAGGATTTGTTCCGCCAATGCGTGCGGTGCGAGGATTCGGCGGCTTTCGAATCACCGATGCGTATCCGTGGATTAGACCCTCCAAGTCTCGAAATGGAAGCAGGAAATTGCAGAATCTGGACACGGACGAACCCGGATCAGCCTAATTCTACAAGAGGTTAGCGGCCTGAGCCATGCAGTAGCTCTTTGGAATGTTAGAATTACCGTTCAATGATCGCCTACGTGCTGCTGCGGGTGTTCTTGCTCCTGCTGCTGGTGGCAGCCAACGCTTTCTTTGCGGCTGCGGAGTTCTCCCTGGTAAGCGTGCGTGACACTCGCATCCAGCAGTTGATTGACGCCCGCCGTATCGGAGCCCGCATTGTCCAGAAGCTGCATCGGAATCTGGACGAGGTGGTGAACGGCGTCCAATTGGGCGTCACCATCGTCAGCCTGACTCTGGGCTGGGTTGGCGAGCCTCTGCTCGCCCAGATGATGCTGGGCCCGGTTCAGGATCTTCCTCATGCCTCGGTCTACGCCCACAGTATTGCGATCGTCGTCTCCTTCGTCCTGATCACCTTCCTGCACGTCATCCTCGGCGAACTGGTGCCAAAATCGCTGGCCTTGCAGCGCGCAGAACAGGTGGCCCTCGCGGTCGCGGCGCCCATGGACGTCTTCCTTACTTTGACGCGTCCGCTGCTCTTCGTCATGAGCCGGTCCGCCGGCTGGGTATTGCGAATCTTCGGTTCGCGGCGGATCAGGCAAGGGCCCGTGCATTCCCCCGATGAGCTCAAGCTCATCGTGACCGCCAGCCGCCAGTTCGGGGAGATTCCGCCATTTCAGGAAGAGATGATCCATCGCGCGCTGGAACTGGATAACGTCACCGTGCGCGAGGTTATGGTGCCGCGTCCCGACATTTTTTCGCTGCCCGGCGACCTTACGATCTCGGAAGCCCTGGGGCGCGTGGTCGAGGAGCAGCACTCCCGGGTCCCGGTATACGATCCCCAGCGCGGTCCGGAGCACATCATTGGGGTGCTGTATGCCAAGGACCTGATGCGATGGACCCGCCTCCGGCTTACCTCTACACCCGACCAGCCGGTCGCCGCCCGGGTCTCGGCCATGAGAATCAGCCAGATCATGCATGACGTTCTGGTGGTGCCTGAGACCAAGGTCCTCACCGAGTTGCTGGAAGAATTCAAAGAGCGCAAGCGGCATCTGGCCGTCGTGGTGGACGAGTTCGGCTCGACCGCGGGCGTAATCACGGTGGAAGATGTTCTGGAGCAGATTGTGGGCGAGATCGAAGACGAATTTGACATCGCTCCGCCCCAGCAAGCCCTGGTCGAAGGGGAAATCGCGGTTGTGCTCGAAGGGTCGGTCAGCATTCGCGATCTCGAATCGCAATACCAGCTTTTGCTGCCGCGCGACTCCGGCTTCGAGACCCTGGCCGGCTTCATCCTGGCGCGGCTGCAAAGAATCCCCAGGCAGGGTGAGAGTTTCGATTACGATGGCCACCGCTACACGGTGCAGGAGATCGAAGGTCACCGCATCGCCAAGGTAAGAATTGAAAAACTGGAAGCCAAAGCCGTTGCTCAGGCAGGAGACTGAGAAGCGAAACCGAACTTGAGAATCCGGAATCAGCTGGAAGATTTGAAAGCGGCACATCGAAGTCGCTGACAACTGGCAACCGACCACTGACAACTGATGCTCCGCTACTTATCCCTCCGCGTTCTTTACATGCTGCCGGTAGTATGGCTCGTAGTCTCGCTGGTGTTCCTTCTGATTCACCTCGTCCCCGGCGACCCCATACTACAGATGCTCGGGGAAGGCGCCCCCGTCACTGACGTACAGGCCGCCCGGCACGCTTACGGACTCGACCTTCCGCTCGACCGGCAATATCTGAACTATTGGGAAGGCGTGCTGCAGGGCGATCTGGGACCGTCGCTGCGCTTCAACCAGAGCGTTACCCGCCTGATCGCCCAGCGCTATCCCTACACCCTGCAGCTGACTTTGGCGGCACTAGTGGTCGCGGTGCTGCTTTCCGTTCCCGCCGGAGTGCGCTCGGCGCAACGGCGCAATCGCTGGGATGACCGCCTGCTGAGCGTGGTCAGCCTGTTCGGCCTGTCGTTCCCCAACTTTGCCCTGGGGCCCATACTCATCCTCTTTTTTGCCATCTATCTGGGATGGCTTCCGGTGTCAGGTTCGGGGAGCGTGGCCCACTTAGTACTTCCCGCAATCACCATGGGTGGCGCGCTGGCCGCCATTCTTACCCGCATGGTCCGTACCTCCATGCTGGAAGAGCTGGGCCAGGATTACATCCGGACCGCCCGCGCCAAAGGATTGTCCGAACGCAGGGTTGTCTACGGTCACGCGCTGCGCAATGCCATGATCCCGGTGATCACGGTGCTGGGACTGCAATTCGGCGCCCTGCTGGCCGGCGCCATCGTGACCGAAACAATTTTTTCCTGGCCCGGAATCGGACGGTTGACCATCCAGGCTATCTCCAATCGCGATTATTACCTGGTGCAGGGCTGCATTCTGGCGATTGGGCTCACCTATGTGGCGGTGAATTTTCTGACGGATTTGCTGTATTCGGTGGCGAACCCGCGGATCCGGCAGTGACGTAAAGTAGCGACGGCGCTACACCGCCTTGAATTCTGAAGAATTTAATTTGTCCAGGTCAAACCAATTCGATCACAACCCGCTGGCCGACCAGAGCCGCGGCCCTTTGCAGGCTCGATAAGGTGATATCACATTTCGGATCGAGAATGCGATCCACCTGTGAGCGGCTGGTCTTCAACAGGACAGCCATGCGCGCCTTGGAAATCCTTTTCTTCCTCATGGCCTTGGCGAGTTGCCAGGCTACGACTTCCTTGACGGCTTGCGCCTGAGCTTCCTCAAAGATGTTTTCCTTCCTCAAGAAGTCGTCAATGCTTGATCCCATATTCTTTTTACTCACTGTTCCAGCTCCTTCTGGCGCTTGCGCGCCAGTATTAGATCGTCGTTGGGCGTGGTTCGTGCTTTCTTGATGAATCCGTGCAAAGCCACCAGACGGCCTTGGTAGAAACAAATCAACACGCGCGCAGTGCGGTTGTTGGAAAGATCGGTTCGCACCTCCCACAGACCTTTCCCCATCGGCCGGCACAGCGGCATGCCCACCGGCCAACGCCACTGCGCCCGCAACAGGTCTGTTCCGATAGAGCGGCGTTCCGCCTGGTCCAGTGCCTTTAACCAGTCGCGGACCGGTTCTCTGGCAGCGTCAGTGCGAAAGAAGACGAGTTGGATCTTCCGAGGTGTCTTTTCGGAGCTCATCTTCTAAAGCCCCTAGTGTACCATAAAAGGTACATAGAATGCCGCGACACCTGGCGCTCTATTTGGATACGAATAAGTTAGACTGCGTAGGCAAGGGTCTAAGGCTTTTGACCGTGTCCACGCTTTCCATCTCGCTGCCTCGCGCCGCCCGCCACAACCCGCTGGCGGCCACAGGCGCGGTGTTGGTCGTGATCTTTGTGATCTTCGCACTGTTCGCTCCCTGGATCGCGCCGCAGGATCCAGCGCACATCGATTTGCCCACACGCCTGTCGCCGCCTTCTTCCGCGCACTGGTGCGGCACCGATGAACTGGGGCGAGACATTTTCTCCCGCCTCATCTACGGCTCGCGCATTTCCATGCTGGTCGGAAGTTCGGTGGTCGCGGTCTCTCTTGCGCTCGGCCTGATCGTGGGATCGATCGCCGGCTACTATGGCGGAAACATCGATCGCTTCTTCAACGTCGTAGTGATGAACGCGTTTCTGTCTTTCCCCGGAATTCTTCTGGCCATCGCTTTTGTCGCCTTCCGCGGTCCGGGCATTTTCAACCTCGTGCTCGCGCTTTCCATTGGAGGATGGGTGGGCTATGCCCGCCTGGTGCGCGCCCAGGTGTTGGCCGCCCGCGAACGCGAGTTTGTCGAAGCCGCTCGGGCCCTGGGCGCAAGCGATCTACGCGTGATCGTCCGCCATATTCTTCCCAACATCATTCAGCCCGTGATTGTGCAAGCCGCAATCGGCATGGCGGGTGCGATCCTGGCCGAAGCCACGATGAGCTTTCTCGGTTTGGGCGTAGCCCCGCCGACAGCCAGTTGGGGAGCCATGCTCAACGATGGCCGGGCCCACCTGTTCGACGCCCCACATCTCGTGCTCTTCCCGGCTCTGGCCGTAATGCTGGCCGTGCTCTCGTTCAATTTTATCGGCGACGCTATGCGTGACTTTCTCGATCCCCGCTCGCGCATCGAAGTCGGGCTGTAGGCCGCGACCGGCCGCTCACATCTCTTGCCAAAGTGATTTCGAATCCCAAAGAGATTTGGTGCCGTGGTGCATCGACTTTCGTAACCATGAACAAACTTTTGCGTTCTTGCGATTGCCCCTAATCCGGCGCAACATTCCTCATCCACCGGTGTTAGAACAACAGACCCGAAAAACGGGCAAAAGGAATCAAAAAAGGGACTAAGGGAGACCATATGAATCTGCATGGCAAAGGCTTTATTTTGACGGTTGCGATGGCGGGCTTGATGCTGCCTGCAGCGGCGCAAACCAGCGATACCAGCACTCCGGCAGCCAAGCCGGCCACCATCAATCAGCGCAAGGAAAACCAGCAGGATCGCATCGCTAATGGCATCCAGGACGGCCAACTGACCGCGGGCGAAACCAAGCATTTGGAAAAGAAGGAAGCCGACCTGAACCAGGAAGAGCGCGACATGCGCAAACTGGATAACGGTCACCTGACCGCTGCTGACCGCGCTACCCTGAACCAGCAGCAGAACAAGCTTTCCAAGGACATCTACAAGCAGAAGCACGATGCCCAGGTGCAGAACGTGAATCCCAAAAGCGAAGTAGGACAGCGGGAACGCCTGCAGCAGGAACGCATTGCCCAGGGCGTGAAAAGCGGTCAGTTGACTGCTGGTGAAACGGCCCACCTGGAAGGCCGCGAAGCTCACATCAACAAAGAAGTCCACAATGATCGCGCTGCCAACGGTGGCAAGCTGACGGCAGCCGAACGCCGGCAGGTCAACCGCCAGGAAGACCGCACCTCACGTGCCATCTACCGCAAGAAGCACAACGGGCGAGTCCAGTAGTTATTCTGTAAACCTGCGCCTCCGGCAACGGAGGCGCTTTTCTTTGCTCAAATGTGGGTGCGAGCCTCCCGCTCGTGCGGGGAGCGGTGGCGAGCCATACTTTCTTGTACCAGCCTCCGTGGCGCTAATCTCGACTTCCTGCCAAAATTCCTGTGCTTCAGACCTTCCAGCTCAAACTGAGGAGCTCAACTCATGATCGCGCGCATCTGGCGAGGCGTAACCCGCGAATCCGACAAGGACATTTATTTCGAATACCTGCAGCAAACCGGCTTGAAAGAATATGCCTCCATTTCGGGCAATCAAGGCGTTTGGGTCCTGCGGCGCGTGAGCGGCGGCGAGGCCGAGTTCACCCTGATCTCGCTCTGGGAATCCTGGGACGCGATCAAGGCCTTTGCCGGCGAAGACTACGAAAGGGCGGTCTACTACCCGGAAGACAAGCGATTTCTCCTGGAACTGGAACCCCGCGTCCAGCACTACGAAGTCTTAAGTTCTCCGGCTGCTTGAGCTTTTCCGGGCTGCAAGTAACCAGAAACAGGACAGATCGAGGCCTTGACATATATAGCAAATTGCAATATGAATATCGCGATTTGGAATTATGACCGTGGCCCAGAAATTACGTTACCTGCGCGAAGTGGAAGGCTCGCTGCGCGGCTTGGGACGCCCCATGACTCAGCAGGAGCTGGTGCGTGCCATCCGCAAAGAGCAGGGCAAGAGCATCAGCCAGTCCTACGTGTCGCAAATCGAAGGCGGAGTGCGGCCTCACATGACACAGTCCACACGCACTCTGCTGGCGAAGTTTTTCAAGGTTCATCCGGGATTTCTCGTGGATGACCCGGAGGGCTATCACACCGAGCTGGTGTCCGACTTGCGCACCACCGAAGGCAAGCTCGATGTCTGGCTGTTGCAGGGTTCGGAGCGTTTCGCCAGCGATCCGCAAGTGAGCGAAGTTCTGATCAAGGCGGCGCGTGAAAAAGACACGCGGCGTTGTTTGCTTCTGCTGGGAGCGATTCTCGACACTCCCGGGCTGGCCGACCGGTTGTTGGAAGCGCTGCAACCGCACGCGGCTGGACACCGGAACCAGAGCAGGGCAGAAAGGCGGCGATTATGACCTGGGCGGATTTTTACCTCATCTGTTTCGCGGTGGGATTTTCGTTCAGCCTGCTGTCGTTTCTCGCCGGAGGCCTGCGCTGGCACCTGCAGCTGCCGCACTTTTCCCACGCGCACACGGCGCCGCACGCCCCCGTGGGACACGGCGCGGAACCGGCCGGGCAGGGGTCTGCAAGTCCTGCGAACGCCGCAAGAGTCGCGCACGGCCACACCCACGTTTCGCCGTTTAATTTTGTTACGTTCACGGCATTTCTGGCCTGGTTTGGCGGAGCCGGCTATCTGCTGACGCGATACTCCGGCGTGTGGTTCGTTACCGGGATTGGCCTCGCCGTATTCAGCGGTCTGGTGGGCGGGGGAATCGTGTTTCTCTTTCTCAGCCGAGTGTTGATCTCGCAGGAAGAAAGCATGGATCCCGCGGATTACGAAATGAACGGTGTGCTGGGCAGAATTTCGGTTCCGATCCGCGAGAACGGCACGGGTGAAATCATCTACTCGCAAGCCGGAACACGCCGCACCTGCGGCGCCCGCGGCGAAGATGGAAATGCCATCGCCAAGGGAGCTGAAGTGGTAGTCACTCGCTACGAAAAGGGAATCGCTTACGTGCGGCTGTGGACCGAAATATCGGGAGAGCAAGATTCGCTCTAGGCCATTGTTTCGCTCGTGTTCCCGCAAGAAAGAAGGCGGCAGTGCTTGAAGTGGGCAGCAACGGAGAAGCCAAAATGGACAGCAAGCTCTATCGCGGGATGACAGCGCTACTCTGGCTGGCGCTGCCGCTGACCGGGCTCCAGTACTGGCGGGTCTGGGACCAACTGCCGGCCAACATGGTCACTCATTTCGGAGCGGCCGGCCAACCCAATGGCTGGATGACGCGTGAGACTTCGTTCATCTTCGCGATGGGCTTGACCTTCAGCCTGCTGGTGGCGTTTACCTGGGCGCTGACTCGCGTCCGCCAGCCAGATGTTCTGGCCTGGTCGCTGCTGGCGATGCTTTACGTCGTGATCGGGGCCCTGTTCAGCATCAATGCGGCGGTGTTGAACTTCAACCTTTATCACCGTGCGCTGAACCTTGTCCCCGCACTCGCCGTTATCTTTATCGCAGCATTTGCCGTGATAGCAGTCGCCCTGGTGGCAAAGCGTGGCCCCGAATTGCCTCGGCATGCTGAGGTCATTCAGGCTGAGGAGGTCCACGCTTCTCCCCTTTGGGCGCTGGCATTTTTCATTCTTACCGCGGTTGAGCTGGGTGTTATCGCGGTCGTGCCCGTGCACGGCCTGCGCTTTGTCCTGGCCTTGCCGGTTCTGCTTTTGCTTGGGGTCACAGCCCTGGCCTGGAGCGGTTTTCACTATCGCTTTACTGCGCACGGAGTAGAGATCAGCACGCTCGGTTTTCGCCTGCGCTCCATTCCGATACAAAACATCAAGGCGTACGCCGTCGCGCCCTGGAGTCCGCTCGGCGGATACGGGATTCGCGGCATCGGAGGGCGCCGCGCCTACGTCTGGGGAAACAAAGGCGTCCGTATCATGCTCTCCGATGGAGAGGTTTTTCTTGGCCATGGCGAGCCGGAGAGGATTGTGAACGACTTGAACTTGATTCGACCGAGCCAGAAAGTTCACGAGAATACATGAAGCGAATGCTCTTGATTTCCTTCGTGTACCGGAGCGAAGTCGAAAGGTGCCCTCGTGGCCGACCTTTAGTTTGGAATCGAAAGAGGAGGCAATATGTTCGGGATTTCACACATACTCGAAATTTGGATTTTCGTTGGCCTGGGAGTCATGGTCATCCTGTTCCTCATGAGCAGCATGGCCCGGCTGTATCGCAAAGCTGGCCCGCATGAAGCGTTGATCGTTTATGGACTCGGCGGAACGCGGGTGGTGAAGGGCCACGGCACCCTGGTCTTCCCCATGGTCCAGATCTGCCGCGAGCTTTCACTTGAACTGATGTCGTTCGACGTGGCGCCGCAGCAGGACCTCTACACCAAGCAGGGCGTGGCAGTCACGGTCGAGGCGGTGGCCCAGATCAAAGTCAAGTCGGACATGGAGTCCATCCTGACCGCGTCGGAACAGTTCCTCACCAAAACCGATCAGGAGCGCGAAGGCCTGATCCGACTGGTGATGGAAGGGCACCTCCGTGGCATCATCGGCCAGCTCACGGTGGAAGAAATCGTCAAGCAGCCGGAGATGGTTTCCGACCGCATGCGCTCCACCTGCGCGGAAGACATGAACAAGATGGGCCTTGAAGTCATTTCTTTCACCATCAAGGAAGTCCGCGACAAGAACGAGTACATCACCAACATGGGCAAGCCCGATGTGGCGCGCATCAAGCGCGACGCCGACGTGGCGACAGCCGAAGCCGATCGCGACACCGCCATCAAGCGGGCCCTGGCCCAACGCGAATCTGCGGTCGCGAGGGCCCAGGCCGATCAGGAGCGGGTCCTGGCGGAGACGCTTTCCCTGGCCAAGCAGGCGGAGGCGCAACGTGACCTCGAAGTCAAGAAAGCGCAATACGTCGAAGTCACCAAGCGGCAGCAGGCGCAGGCCGACAAAGCCTACGACATCCAGACCAACATCATGCAGCAGCAGGTCATCGCCGAGCAGGTGAAGGTGCAACAGATCGAAAAAGAGCAGCAGGTAAAAGTGCAGGAAGCCGAAATCAACCGCCGCGAGAAAGAACTGATCGCAACCGTGTTGAAAGGGGCGGAAATCGAGCGTCAGCGAATCGAAACTCTGGCGCTGGCCGAAAAACAGCGGCTCATGTCAGAAGCCGATGGTCATGCGTCGGCGATTCGCGCCCAGGGCGAGGCCGAAGCCGAGATTATTTTCAAGAAAGGTGAAGCCGAAGCCAAAGCCATGAACGTGAAAGCCGAGGCTTATCAGGAGTACAACCAGGCCGCGGTCATCGACAAGCTGTTCACCGGCATGCCGGAAATAGTCCGCGCCCTGGCCAGCCCTCTGGCCAACGTCGACAAGATCACCATCGTTTCGACGGGCAATGGCGATGCCTCGGGGATGAACAAGATCACCGGTGACATCGCAAAAATGGCGGCGCAGGTGCCGGCGCTGTTCGAGACGCTCTCGGGCATGCCGCTGTCGGAACTGCTGGGCAAAGTACGCCAGATCGGCGACAAGTCGCCAAAGCCGGACGTGCTGCCGCCGAATGGCGGAAAGGGGAAGTGATCTAAGCCCGTTGTTCAATTGGTTTTCGAGGCAGAAATATGAAAAACCCTTCGACACAAATCGGTCTTGGCATAGCCCTCGGCGCCGGAATTGGCGCCGCTACCGGCGTCTTCGCGGGTCACATCGCCATCTGGCTCGCGGTGGGAATCGCCATCGGAGTCGCAATCGGAAGCAACTTGCGCGGCACTACGTGCACCGAGTGCGAGGCCGTCCACAAAACACACGAGGCTGAAAGCTGATAGCTGACGGCTGATAGCTAAATCTAAGGAGTCCCATCATGGCATTACTAGAGAGAGTTTCCACATTAGTCCGCGCCAATCTCAACGACCTGGTCGACAAAGCTGAGCATCCGGAAAAGATGATCAAGCAGGTGATCCTCGACATGCAGAACCAGCTCTTGCAGGTCAAGACCCAGGTGGCGATCGCCATCGCCGACCAACATCTGCTGGAAAAGAAGCAAAAAGAAAATGAGGACAAGGTGGCGGAGTGGATGCGCAAGGCAGAACTATCCGTCGACAAGAAGCACGATGACCTGGCCCGCGCGGCCCTGCAACGGGTAGAGAGTTATCGCGACCTGAGCGAAGGCTTCGCGGAGCAGGTGATCGACCAGAAAGCACAAGTCGAGAACCTGAAGACCGCCTTACGGCAACTGGAGCGGAAGCTGACCGAGGCGCAAGCCAAGGCCGATCTGCTCATGGCCCAGCATCGCCGCGCCCGCGCGGTAGGCAAGGCCAGCGACGCGAAGATGGCCGCCGGCAACGGTTCCAGCGCCAGCGCCTTCGATCGGATGAAGCGCAAAGTCGCGCACGCCGAAGCTCACAGCCAGGCGAAATCCGAAATCGCCGCAGACGACGTGGAAGAACGCCTGGCTGCGCTCGAAAAAGAGGACCGTATCGAGCAGCTACTGGCGGAGTTGAAGACAAAGCGGGGAGCGTAACTGTAAATCACATTCATGAGACATGACAACAGAGATCAACCGGTAACGATCGCGATGACTAGGAAACAGCGGATTGGATTTGCTTTTTCGGGTGTGTTAATCCTTTGTTTCGGAGTAGGGAATCTGGCGGCGGGCAGGCTGCACTATAGCAATTGGTGGGGTGGCGCGGTGTTTGCTCCATTTGCCGTCGTAATCGGAACAATGGCGATAATGATTGCGCTGGTTGTGCGAAGAAAGTAGGCCGAGTGGAGGCTAGGTCTTGCTCCAGTCCTCCATCTTCAATTGCTTTACTCGCCGGAACACGCGGTCATGCGTGACCAGCACGGCTTGTGCGGCCAGTGCCTGAGCGGCAATCATCATGTCCAGGTTGCCCATCGGCTCGCCGGAACGTTCGAGAGTAGCGCGAACGCGGGCATAGTGTTGGGCCGCATCCGAATCCCAGGGAAGCACCTCGACCCGTAGCAGGAACTCCTCGACCGCAGTTCTCAGCCCGACCGCCTCAGGTTTGTTCGCTACCCCAAACCTCAACTCGGCCTCCGTGACAACCGAAATTCCAACTTCAGCCATGGGAACTTTCAACAATCGCTTCCGCACCCGAGGAACGCTACCCTTGATGATATAGCTAGCCATGTTCGTATCGAGCAGGTAGCGGACAGTCATCAGAACAGCTTTCGCTTCT
>WNFE01000768.1_pt1 | contig 34983 bp, 29 predicted proteins | sample 5400451 | NCBI WGS metagenome assembly WNFE01 (sample SAMN13153344, study PRJNA577476) | soil metagenome | isolation source: 200 cm saprolite under Douglas fir tree site 2 hole 2 | place: USA:California | collected 2015-04-18
CCCCGTCAGCGAAGCGCACCACGGACGCGATGGCATCGCTCGCGCGCGCCACCGCCACGCGTCCGTGACGCGAGCGCGCCACGATGAGACTCGTCTTACGCCGCGGGGCGTCGGGGGGCGTTGTCCACGGTTGCAGCAACTGGGGCAATACGCTCGGCAGGTCGTACTCCAACTCGAGCAGCTCGGTACCTTCAACCAGCTCGGGCGGGGGGGGGGCCACCGTCGCCCGATCGTCGCCGCGACTGGTATCGCGCCACACGCGCGGCCCAGCCTCGACCACCATCATCGCCTCCTGATAGCGCAGCAAATCCCCGTGATATGGCACCTCCTCGCCGGCGACGTACGCGATGACCAGACGGGCGACGGCCCGCGCCGTGGCGCGCTCACCGAGCACCGCCGTCGAGAGCAGCGCATCGAAGCCCGGCTGCCGCAGCACCGCCTCGGGCCAGCGTGCCGTCACACGCGCGAGTGCCCGCGAATACTTGAAGAAATGGACGATGCGCTCGTGATAGAAATGCCGGGCGAGAAAGCGCGCGAACCGCTCGACCCGCCCGGCGTCCGCGAGCTCGCGTCCGCGCCACTCGGCTGACGCCCGGTAGGGCGCGTCGGCTAACGCACGGATCACGTCGTCCTGGAGCGCCCGATCGTTCACAGCGCGGCCCGGATCCGGTCGACGCTCGAGAAGAGGACGTCGGTCGTGAGCGACGGTGAAAACGCGTCGAACGTCACGGCCTTGACCCCAGGGCAGCGCGTCAGCGCGTGCGCCATGAAGCCGAGCATCGCATCGCTCGGTGCTGTCGGCGCGATCCACGGGCCCTCGAGATCGCGGTCTTGCTCTACACCCGCGACGTGCACTTCGACCACATGGTCGAGGGGAAACTCGGCGAGCCAGGCCTGGGGCGTGATGCCGCGGTAATGCGCCTCGAGCCACACGTGCGGCAGGTCGAGCAGGAACCCGGTGCCGGTCGCGTCGAAAAAGCGCCGCAGCCATACGGGCTCAGGCATCTGGCTGGCGCGCACATCGAAGAAACCGGGGATGTTCTCCATGACGAGCGGCTGGTCGAGGCGCGCCTTGAGTGCGTTGGCGTTCGTGACGAACCGCGCCAGAAACTCTTCCGTGTAGAGCGGTGGGAAGACGTAGTTGAGATTGTAGGTCCCGTCCTCCGTGTGCAGGCACTGAAAGTGCTCGGCCACCCAGGGCGAGTCGTATAACCCGGCCAGGGAGCGGGCCCGTTCGATCGCGCGATCGTCGAGCGGCTCCGAGAGCTGGCCCAAGTAGTCATGCAGCAGCAGCGTGTAGCGCTGCTTGATCGCGGGCCAGTGCCGGTCGCCCGCCGCCGGTGGATCGGCCATGGCGAGATGATCGATGTTGCTGGCCGCCGCGAGCTCGGCGCCGAGGTGCGGATTGTAGAATGCGCCGACCATCATACGACGAGTCCCTGTTCCGCGAGCTGATCCACGAACACTTTCACTTGAGCCGCGATCATCGGTCTCTCGCCCCGGTCCGTCCATGCGGCGGCAATCGCTTCGTAGCGCATCCGGCCATCGAGCCGCGCGACGATGAAGCGTTCGCGCTCGCCCCAGGTCGCGGCCGCGGTGTGAGCCGTGGGGGTTGCGCGCGCGGGCGCGAACTCGGCCGCGACGATGGCGTCGATCGATCGCACGATGTCGGGGTCGAGTCGCTTCGCGCCGGCCAGGTTTTGATCGACTTGCTCGACGCTGCGTGCGCCGGCCAACACGATGTTGACGCCTGGTCGCGAGTACACCCATGCAAGGGCCAGCGCGGCGAGCGTGAGACCGGCGCGCTGCGCGATCGGGCGCAGTCGTTCGATGACCTGCTGCCGCCGTGCGAATTCCGCGCCCTTGAACCAATAGATCGCGCTGCGATGATCGCCGGGCGCAAAAGTCGGGGCGGAGGGAGCGCTGTACTTGCCGGAGAGCAGCCCCGATGCCAGCGGTCGATACGCGAGGAATCCCAGTCCATGCTTTTGGCAGGTCGGGATCTCACGTTCTTCAGCGTCGCGGTCGAACAGGTTGTACGCTCCCTGATAGGTAACGATCGGAGCGATTTCTGTCGCGCGCTGGATCTGCAAGTGGGTAGCGTTGCACAGTCCAATGCTGCGCGCTTTGCCCTGCTCCTGGAGCTTGTGGAGCTGCTCGAGCTGCGCTTCCCACCCGGGCAGCGCCTCGTGCAGCTGTAGCAGATCGACGTATTCGCTGCCGAGCCTTTGCAAAGATGCTTCGAGCGATGCGCGTGGATCATCGCGCGGGCCGACCTTGGTGGCAATCGCAATCGCTTCGCGCCGCTCGCGCAAGACTCGGCCCAGCAACATTTCGGATGTGCCGTTGCCGTAGGCCGGCGCTGTATCGAACCAGGTGATGCCGCGATCGGCTGCATGGCGCACCGCTGCTTCACGCTCAGCGGGGTCGTTCTGTCCGGACGCACCCCAGCCACTACCTCCGACTGCCCAGGCGCCGAACCCCAGCACAGAGCGCCCGGTAAAACGCGGCAGGGGCCCGAAGTTCATTCGGGCCCCTGCGTGCATGCTGCCGCTCCGGTTAGGAGTGGCAGGTGGGCTGCAGCTCGCTCGTCTCGACGATTTCGGGACGATGACAGCTGGGCACCAGTTCCTGCGTTTCAACGATCTGCATACGACCTCCAATTGGAATAGTGGGCGGTGACAGCACTCGTTTGGCGATAATGCCGCGACCGCCTCAACGGTTCCCTGACCCCTTTGAAATGGGCATGGTTGGCAAACCGCGCAAGGCCCGCTTGCAGCGGGTTGATCGGGGCGCTAGGCTCGGGAGCCCGATGATTCAGATCGCCAGCCTCCTCACCGAGCAAGCCCTCGCCGACGAGTTCGTGAATTCGTTCGCGGCCCGGCGCCTCGACGAGAAGTTCTTCTATTGGTTCCCCCTCTCCGTGCGCGCCTGGCTGGCGCTCTGTTCCGATGGGGCGTACCGGAACTTCGTCCGCTCGCGATCACTGATCGCGCAGTCCAGAACGGAGCTCGCCGGCCAGACGCCGGCGGGCGAGATCGAGGTCCTCAGTCTCGGCGCAGGACAAGGGGACAAAGACGTGCTGCTGCTCGAGGCATTGCGCGGGCACGGCCGGGGCGTCCGCTATGTCCCCGTAGACGCGAGCCAGGGCCTGCTCGAAATCGCGTGCCAGAGCGCCGGCGACGCCGGGTTTCCCGCGCAGGGCATCAAGGCCGATGTGGCGCGCGCCGATCATCTCCGCGCCCTGATAGCCGACTCTCGAACTCCGCCGCGACTCGTGATGATGCTGGGGAACACGCTCGGCGCGTTCGATCCGCTGGCGATGGCGCGCGCGCTGCGGGAACTCCTGCGGCCGGCCGATCTCCTGCTCGTGGATGGGGAGGTCTACGCCGGCGGCGATACCGTCGCCGGCTACGACAATCCCTTGAATCGCCGGTTCGCTTGGGCTCCGCTGTACGCGGTCGGCATCGGCGAAGCGGATGGCGAGCTGCGGTTCGAAGTGCGTGACGACCCGCGCCTTCCCGGTCTCTACCCGCTCGCGAAATACTTCGCGCCCAGCCGTGACGTCGTGGCCCGCGTTGGCGGCGAAACACTGGCGCTCACCGCAGGCGAACGGGTTGAAATGAACCACTCGTACAAGTACTCCGCCGACACATTCACCCGGATTCTCGCGGACGCGGGACTCACGGTGCGGTGGCGCGGAAGGAGCGACGACGGCCGCTTCCTCATGGTGCTCGCGGAGCGCGGGCTGCCATGAGCACCCGAATCATCCGTACCTACTTCGCGATCACGTTTCTCTTCAACCTGGCCATGTCCCTGATCTGGGGCGTCGATACGTTGTTCAAGCTTGGCGCCGGCCTCGACATTTTCCAGGTCATGCTCACCAACGCCGCGTTTACCGCCGGCTCCATGGTGTTCGAGATCCCGACCGGCGTAGTGGCCGATACCGTCGGGCGCCGTGTGTCGCTGCTGCTGAGTCTCGGCACACTTTTCATCACGACGTTGCTGTACGTCGCCGCGGCGTGGCGCGGCTGGGGCTTCGCCGCGTTCTGCTGGATCTCGGTGTTTCTGGGCCTGGGATACACGTTCTACACGGGAGCGGTGGATGCCTGGCTCGTGGACGCCCTGAAGGCGACGGGCTACACCGCGCCGCTCGAACCCGTCTTCGCACGCGGGCAGATGATGTTCGGCGTGGGAATGTTGGTCGGGACGATCGCGGGAGGATTGCTGGGCCAGATTCATCTCTATATCCCGTATCTCGTTCGCGCCGGCGTCGTGATCCCGGTGTTCGTGCTGGCGTGGTTCGGGATGCGCGAGGTCGGCTTCACGCCCCGCGCGCTCGAATTGCGCCGTGTTCCTGCCGAGTTGCGGCGCTTGTTCGTCGAGGGGATGGATTATGGGCTGCACCATCGAGTCGTCCGGCCGGTGATGCTCGCGTCGCTCGTGACGATGAGCTTCATGATTTTTGGCTTCTACAGCTGGCAGAAGTACTTCCTCGATCTGCTGGGGAAGAATCTCATCTGGGTCAACGGTGTGATCAGCTCGCTCGTGGGGCTCGCACTGATCGCCGGCAATGCGCTCGTGCCCAGAGTCGCGCGCGTGGTCGGTACGCGTACGGGCGTGCTTACGCTTGGCATCGTCGTCCAGGCGGCGACCGCGACGGCGTGCGGCGCGCTGGGACTGCTCGACCCGGGTCCCGCGACGTTTTATATCGTCGTGCCGCTGTATCTCGTGTATAGCGTGGCGCTGGGCGTCACGATGCCGGTCAAGCAAGGCTACCTGAATGCCCACATCCCATCCGCCCAGCGCGCGACGATTATTTCACTCGACGCGTTTTTCGCGAGTCTCGGCGGTGTGGTGGGCCAGACCACGTGGGGTTACCTGGCGCGGCTGCGCGGTCTCGCGACGGCGTGGGTAGCGGGTGGGTTGGGTCTCGTACTCGCGGTGCCACTGTATTTACAGGCGCGCCGCCGCGACAAGACATTGGACCGGTTTGAACAGGAGGCGTCGCATGTCACAGCCTGATGGGGTCGTAGGAAGTCGGCGAGAAGTGTCCGGTGCATCGCACGCTCAAGTCCGAGATCATTATCAGGACGACGGCCCAACCCTCAGCTGAGTAGGGAGAGTCCTCGATGCTGCAACGAGCTCCTATATACGCCTACATCCCGGCGAAGGACATCGTCCGGGCACGGGCATTTTACGAACAAAAGCTTGGCTTCGAGCCGAAGCGAGAGGTCGCCGGCGGGGTGATGTACGAGTTCGGCGACCGTACTGCCTGCTTCTTATATCCGACGCCCAATGCCGGCACGTCGAAAGCGAGTCAGGCCTTCTGGCAGGTCGACGATGTCGAGCGTGAAGTCGCCGAGCTGAAAGCGCGCGGGGTGCGGTTCGAAGAATATGACACGCCGGGGCTGAAGACCAAGGACGGCATCGCGACGAGTCGCGGCAACAAGGCCGCCTGGTTCAAGGACACCGAGGGCAACATCCTGGCGCTGGTTCAGAACCTCTAAATGTGAAGGTCAGCGCTCCAGGAGTGCTCGTTGCCAGCCGCCCAGGTTTGCGGCCGCGTCGTAGGTACTCTGCGCAAACGCAAGGACGGCGGCATCCGGATCGGCTGCGCGCCGCACCGCCTCGTACGGCAAGATCCACTCGCGCATCCGCATGTCGTAGCCCGCGGTCGCCGGAGCAATCACGGCGTCGGGACAGCCGGCCGGCTCGGGGTAGGCATACGCATAAAACGCCGGCTCCAAAATCGGCGAGAATCCTCCGCCGGGCCACCACCCGACGCTGATGCATTCGTGCGAGTAGGCTTCGCGCGTCACGGTATCCGCAAGATTGGGGATACCGCCCGGATGGCGCGGGGCTGGGCGGCCCGAGAATCGCGTGTGCGCAAGATCAAAGCTCCCCCACCAGAAATGGATGGGACTCGTCTTGCCGAGGAAGCGACTGCGGAACTGCTCGAGGACGCGCTTGGTCTGGACGAGCACCTGCCAGCATGCCTGAACCGGCGTGGGCTCATACGAGCGATGAGTGGTATCCGCCTCGAACCGAATCGGATTTTGAACTTCGACGGGCATCGTCCAGATCCGCCCCGGGATGTCCAGCCGTGTCAGCGCTGCCGTCACGAGGCGATAAAACTCGGCCACGGACCGCGGCTCGAGCGAAACGGTGGTCTTTTTCCCGTCCGAGGATTCGAGCACGAGTTGATGCGCGATAAGATCGAACGAGATCGTGATGCTGCGATGATCGGCGGTCAGCGGCAGCGTGGCGAGTCCGCGCGGTGTTACCTGAAGAGCGGTGTTCCAGTAATGATTGGTGAGCGGCGACAACTTCAGGGCGAGCTTGCCGACGACCTGGGTCCACATATGAAGCGTGGCGTAGGTGTCCTTCCACCCCTCGAGCGGGAGTGCCGGCCACGTTTCGCTCGAAACAGCCTCAGTAGTCCGCGAAGGCATCGTCCGGATAACAATACAGCCAGCGCTCCCCCGGCTCCGCCGAAGCGATCACCGGGTGGCCGGTGGCGCGAGCATGCTTCGTCGCATGTCGATTAGGTGAGTTGTCGCAGCACAGCGTGACGCCGCATTCCTGGCAGGTGCGCAAGTGAACCCAGGTGGAGCCGATTTTGACGCACTCAGCGCACTCACGGCGCGTGGGCTGCTTTACCGTCGTGATCGCGTCGAGGTGAGAACAGGGCCTCTCGCTCATCGGGCTGCGTTGTTCACCACCTCGCGGAAGGTATCGACATCACGCTCACCGAGGTAGCGCTCACCATTGATGAAAACGGACGGGGTGTCGCCCACACCATTCGCTCGCCCGCTGCGAACGTCTCGCTGTATGCGGTCGGCAAACTGGTGTGTCTTGAGCGCCGCGCGGAAGGGTTTGGAGGCGACACCGCGGCCATCTCCGCATGTGGATGGATCTGGCGCAACGGGAAGTAGCGAAACACGTAACGGAACGACTTGCCGTCGTCGTCGCGGAGCTGCGCGATGACTAGCTCCAGCGCCCGGGTGTACGGACATTCGTAGTCGCCGTAGACGAGCACCGTGTCGGGAGCGCTGCTCGACCCCCGTACTTGATCGTCTTTACTTACGTTCAACGTCACAGCGGCGCCGCTGCCATTTCCTGGCGCAGTGCAGGTGCGACTCGCGTGCCGAGCAGTTCGATGGCCTGCATGAGCTTCGCATGCGGTAACGAGGACGCGTTCATCTGAAACGTGATGCGGGAAATGCCGCCGAGCGCCTCGCTATGCCGGATGATCTTCTCGGCAACTTCGTCAGGAGCGCCAATCAGCAATGCGCCGTGTGGACCGCGTTGCGCGTCGAACGCCGCGCGCGTGACCGGAGGCCAGCCGCGCTCCTTCGCGACACTGGCGACGGCACGGGCGTAGCCGGGAAAGAACGCATCGGCGGCCTCTTGCGTCGTGTCGGCGACGTAGCCGAGGGAGTGCACGCCGACCTTCAGGCGGTCGCGGGGGTGTCCGGCTTGCTCGCCGGCCGCGTGGTAGAGATCGATGAGCGGCCGGAAGCGCCGCGTCTCACCGCCGATGATGGCGACCATCAAGGGAAGTCCCAGCATGCCGGCACGAACGAACGACTCCGGCGTCCCGCCCACACCCAGCCAAATCGGCAACGGGTTCTGCACGGGCCGCGGATAAACGCCCTGGCCGGTCAGGGCCGGCCGGTATCGGCCGGACCAGCGGACATGCTCGTGCTCGCGAACGTTGAGCAGCAGATCGAGCTTCTCGGCAAACAGCGCATCATAGTCCTCGAGCCGATAGCCAAAGAGGGGAAACGCCTCGATCGACGACCCGCGGCCGACGACCATCTCCGCGCGGCCCTGCGATAGCAGGTCGAGTGTGGCGAACTGCTGAAACAGGCGCACCGGGTCGGCGGCGCTCAGGACCGTCACGGCGCTCGTGAGCCGAATGCGGTCCGTGCGCGCGGCGGCGGCGGCGAGAATCATGGCCGGCGCGGAATCGAGATATTCGCGGCGGTGGTGCTCCCCGATGCCGAATACGTCCAGTCCGACCTGATCGGCGTGCACGATCTGCTCGACGAGATCGCGCAAGCGCGTCGCGTCGCTGACCGCAAGGCTGGTCTCGTCGTACGCCGCCGCGAAGCTGTCGATGCCGACTTGCATTGTGGGGCCGGTCAAGATCTCACGGGGCGCTCGGCGGCGGTAGCTCCGCAGCGAACTTCCTCAGTTCCGGAGTCGACCCGGACCAGGCGCCGAGGGCCTGAACGTAGTGCGCGACCTGCCAGACTTGCTCAGGGGTCAGCGCGTCGCCGGACTCCGGCATCGGCGTGCCGTTGATGCCGGCGATGATCCTCAGATAGATATCGCGCGCGCTGCGTGCCCACTTTCCGCGGCCCAGCGTGAGATTGGCCGGCGCGAGGGGCGCCCCCCAATCGTCCACCATTCCCTTAACGGCTGACGGCCCGTTGCCCGTGCCGTCGCCATGGCACTTCGCACAATTCGCTTCAAACAACTTCCGGCCTTGCGTCACCGATTCGCGCGTGGCTCCCGGCTCGTCGCTGATGGTCATTGGTGTCCCCGGTCCGTCGGTTAGCCAGCGTGGCGACAGCGTCTGCAGGTACGCGATCACGTCCCGGCGCTCGCGCGTGCTCAAGGCGGCGAAGGGCGGCATGCGCGTGCCGTACAGGCCGTTCTGGAGCACCCGCTCGAGGTCGGCCGTCGTCGGCAGGAAGCCGTACGGCGTCGAGCTGAACTTGAAGATGCCTTGCCGGAAGTCACGCGGCTTCGGTTGCGACCAGCGCGCTACCTCTCCCGCGCCGTCGGCACGCGTACCGTGACACTGGATGCAGTAGCGTTCGTACACCTGGCGGCCGCGTGCCGCGTCCTTTGTTTGGGCTGGCAACGGCGCAGCCCAGGCCGTGATGGCGCCGGCGATGAGGGCAGCAACCGCCACGGCGCGTCGTCTGGTTGACATCCGCCCCCCTTTCAGAAGTCGAGGTGAGTGCCGAGCCACACGGTGTGGTGAGTTACGTCCGCGCCGCCGGGCGCCACCCGCTTGATCGTCCAGCGCCAGTAGCTGAGCTCGAGCAACCAGGCGAACCGGCTGTTCAGATCGAATGCGTGCCGCACGCCGACGAACTGGAAGTCCTGGTCGCCGAAGTTGTCGGGTGTTCCGGCAACAGCCTGGCGCCGGTTGCGGATCATTTGGAGCCGGCTGTAGAACACGAGTGGGAGTCGCGGGATATACTCGAGCTGCAGGAGGCCGGCATCGTACCGAGGGTCCCGGGTCGCGGCCGGGATCAGGGCGCGGTCGTCCTGCCCCGTCATCCCCATCAGCGTGACGCGGAACGGCAGCACGTCGGAGCCCAGTAACAGCTCGAGATCGCCGCCGAAGCGACGCTGACCCTTGAGATCGGACGTATCGGGTCCGACCGGCCAGGTCGCGTACGCGCCGAAGGCGCCGACTTGCACGCTGCGGAGGAATCCGCTCTCGAGGTCGTGGCGGTGCGTCACTCGGCCGAACACGCCCGGGGCGCAGAACGTGCAGTGTGCCCGCGGCGCTCCAGCGGAGTTGAACACATTGACCGCGTAGCGGCTGCGGCTGCCTCGATCGTGGCCCATGATCTCGATGCCAGGTTGGGGGAACAGCACGCTGAAGCGCGAGACTGAGCCCGGCACCGCGTACGCGTAGAGGACCGCGAATCGCGACGCGCCCATGTTGTATTCGCGCCCTGGGTTGATTGGCGACTCCAGCTCGGTGGATCCCACCTTGATGTTGAGCCAGTCGCTCCCGAACGCCTGGTTGTAGCGGATCCAGCCGGCATCGGCGAAGGTCACCCCGTTCTCGTAGACGATCGGCACAAACCGGAAAGAGACTCGATCGCTGATGGAGCCCAACCCGCCGAAGACCAGCGCCCCGTCGGCGATTCCCCCGGCCTGCTGTGCCGTACGCCCGCCGACGCGCTCGACATCCACCTCGTAGTTCTTCCAGAGCCAGGCGAACGCGGGCCAGTAGGCCGGCTCGTTGGCTCGGAGATCATCGGTGCCCACCTTCATCCGGTACCCGTTGTCCTTGAATGCCTGGCCGTACCGATTGAGCACCGGCACCGCGAGGTGGCAGGCCGAGCATTTCATCCCGTACTTGCGGGCGAAGGCCGGTATGCTCATTGACGCGATGTACGAGCGAACGTGTGCGTCGGTCGCCGGACCACCGGCGATGCCGCCGATCAAGAGCAACAGAGGAATGGACATGCTAGGTGGTCCCCGCTGGGGCGCTGTTTGGTGTTGGCGCCCGGCGGCGTGCGGCCAGATTCGCGATCGCGCCGATGACACCGATCGCCAGCGCTACGCCCGAGAGTGCGGGCGACCACAGCATCTCGAGTCCGAAGAATGCATCCAGGGAGTAGAGTCCCGGCCCAGCGAGGGCGAGCAGGATCGCGACCGTCGCATACAGAACCGTCATCTCGATGCCGTTGGAGGTCGCGAAGAATCCCTTGCCCCAGTGAACCGTGACGGCCGCGACGATCATGACGGAGAGCAGCAATGCCGGGCCGACCGGACCGAGAAAGCCCAGTGCGATCAGGAGACCGGCGCCGAGTTCGGTCACGGAGGCCAGTGCCGCAAATAAGCGGCCTGGACGGAAGCCGAGCTGTTCGAAAAACCCGCCAGTTCCCGCGAGTCCGTAGCCACCGAACCAGCCGAACAGTTTTTGTGCGCCATGGGCGCTGATGCTGAGGCCAACGACGAGGCGCGCGATGAGCAGCGCTGCGCTGAGCATGTGAGTCCTTCACGCGTTGATGGGTTGGGCAGTTCCCTCGACTTGTCGCAGACTATCGCGCGTGTTATGGATTATCTATGCCTAAGACGCTAAAAAATCCTACCCAGCGTCCACGCGCGTCGGATGCGGCAGTGGACGTTATCGGGCAAGTGCTGGAAGCTGTTCACCTGCGCACGGCGATTTTTGGCAAGGTCGATTTCGGGGTACCTTGGCGTCTCCAGGTTCCCGAACGCGCGCATCTGAGTTTTTATGTCGTCGCGCGCGGCAGCGCATGGCTCGAGGTGCGTGGCGAGAGCCCGCGCCCGCTCTCCACCGGCGACGCGGTGATCCTCCCACTCGGGTCGGCGCATGAGCTGCGCGACATCGAGCGGAGCGACGTGCCCGCATTGAACTTCGACTTCGACGCGTGTCCCCGGGAGCCGCACGTGGCGCGGGCAGGCGGCGACGGGCCGGTGACGTCCATCATCATCGGCCATTTCACGCTAGGCAGCGCGCCGCGCAACGCGCTGCTCGCGTCGCTGCCACCGGCCATCCATCTCCCCGCGGGTGCGGTGTCGGCCAGCCCGCAGCTCGCCGGCCTGGTGCCGCTCATTCTCAGCGAGAGCGGATCGCCCGGTGCCGGCAGCTCGATCGTGCTGGCGCGGCTGGCCGATTTGCTGTTCGTGCACGCGTTGCGCTTCTGGAGCTCGACGGTGGATGCGTCGGTGAGCGGTCTGGGCGCCGTGGCCGATCCGGCCATCGGTGCCGCGCTGCGTCTGATCCATGCGCGCCCCGCCGAGCCATGGACCGTGGAGCGACTGGCGACGTCGGTCGCGATGTCGCGCTCCGCGTTCGCGGCGCAATTTACGGAGTTGGTAGGCGAGCCACCGTTGCAGTACCTCGCGCACTGGCGCATGACGATCGCGGCTCAGCGGTTGCGCGAAGACGACGCCGTTATCGCCGACGTGGCCCAGGCCGTCGGTTACGCCAATCCGGTGGCGTTCAGCAAAGCATTCGCGCGGATGCAGGGCGTCGGGCCGGGCACGTTTCGCCGCCAAGAACGGCTCGCGCTGCGCGCACCGCGCTAGGTGCGCTCCGAACGATCAAGGTCTATAGCTCGCGGCGTTTCAGCTGCTCGACGGCGTAATGGCACGCCCGCGCGGTCAGCGCCATGTAGGTCAGCGACGGATTCTGGCAGCCGCTCGATGTCATCGCCGCGCCGTCGGTGACGAACAGGTTGGGCACGTCCCATGACTGGTTCCAACCGTTGAGGACCGACGTCTTCGGATCGCGACCCATGCGCGCCGTCCCCATCTCGTGATTCGTGCCGCCCGGCGTACTCGGCCCACTGGTGCTGGGCTCGATGTGCTTCGCACCCGCGGCTTCGAGCAGCTCCGCCGCGGTGACGTTCATGTCGCGATGAATCGCGAGCTCGTTCTCACTCCATTTGCATTCGATATGGAGCGACGGGATGCCCCACCTATCCACGAGCGTCGGGTGCAGGGTCGCGCGATTCTCCTCACGTGGCAGCATCTCGCCGAATCCGCCGAAGCTCATCGACCAGGGGCCGAGGTCGGTCAGCCGCGCCTTGAGCGCCGGCCCGATGCCGGGCGCGTGCAGGGCAGCCTGCCATCCCGCGCGTCCGGCACCGCCCTGGAATCCGTATCCACGAATGAAGTCGGGATGTCGCGAGGTGACATTGCGGAAGCGCGGCACATAGATGCCGTTCGGACGCTCGCCGATCGTGCGCCGATCGGTCCAACCGTCGAACACCCCGCTCGCGCCGCCCCATTTGATGTGATCCATGATGTTGCGGCCGACCTGCCCGCTCGAGTTGGCGACGCCAGAGTTGAGCAGAATCCGCGCGCTCTCGAGCGCGGAAGCACAGAGAAAAATCACGCGCGCGCTGTACTCCCGTTCCGTCTTCGTGTTCGCATCGATCACGCGAACGCCGGTGACTCTGGTGTTCGCAGCATCGTAGACGAGACTGCGCACAATGCTGAACGGTCGCAACGTTAGCCGGCCCGTTGCTTGCGCGGCCGGCAGCGTCGCGTTCACGCTGCTGAAGTACGAGCGGGTGATACAACCGCGCTGGCACGGCCCACAGTAATGACACGGGGCTCGGCCGTGGTGCTGCACCGTGAGATTGGCAACCCGGCCGATTGTCAGCACACGCGCACGTCCGAACCTGTCGGCGATCTGCTGTTGCACGTGCTGCTCGACGCAGTTCAGCGCCATCGGCGGGAGGAACTGGCCGTCCGGCAGATGCGCGAGCCCTTCGGCCTGGCCGCTCACGCCAATGAAGCGCTCGACATGATCGTACCACGGCGCGATGTCGGCGTACCTAATCGGCCAGTCGACGGCGATACCCTCGCGCAGATTGGCTTCGAAATCGAGGTCACTCCAGCGATAGACCTGGCGTCCCCAGATGATCGACTTGCCGCCAACCTGGCGGGCACGAAACCAGAAAAACGGCCGATCGGGCGGCGTGCTGTACGGGTTGTCGGCATCGTCGGTCCAGAAGACATGACTCAATTCGTCGAACGAAGCGGAGTGACTCTGGACCGGCTGGCGCACCGCGACGGCGCGGCGATCGCCGAGGCCGCGGAACGGCATTTCCCATAGCGGCCGGTGCTCGACGTAGTCCTGCTCCGGAACGATCGGCCGCCCGGCCTCGAGCACCAGTGTGCGCAGGCCGAGCTCGGTCAATTCTTTGGCGGCCCAGCCGCCCGTCATGCCGGAGCCGACGACGATCGCGTCGAAGTCAGGCGGCGTCATACGGGGGCGCAGCCGTCGTAGCGCCAGGCCTGAGGCCACAACCCGAGCGCTCGCATGCCGACTTCGGAGGTGCAGTAGCCATAGACGGTGAGGTACTTGAGTCGCGCAAACCAATGGTCGTTCGTGCCGGCGGCGGAGACTTCCTCGTCGAGCGTAGACAGCACGGCAACCTGATCAGCCTCTGGACAATCCGCGAAGTCTCGACCCGCACGCGCGCGACCGCGCACATCGAGCTCCGGTAGCCCGCCGAGAAAACGCGCTCGCTCTTCAGGCGTGTGCCAATCGGTGAGCATCTTGTCGATGAAGGCTCCTACGTTCGCTTCCGTGGCCCCCGGCAAGATGCGTTCGGCGGCGACGGTCACCGTGCGTTCGACATGAGCGGAGAGCGTAGGCCGGAGAGGTCGCCGATGTACCTCGCGACCGAAGGCGAGGCTCGGCAGCCCCGCGGTCGCCGCGAGCCACCGGATCAGCTCGCGTCGTTCCATCGGCCTTCCGCTTCGAGATAGTGTCGCGCGATCGCGCCCGATTCTTTCGGTGTGCGCGCCACGTCCGGCACGCTATCGAGCTCGACCACTCCCCATCCGTCGAACCCGATCGCATCGAGTGCCGCGAACACGGCCTTGAAGTTCACGCGGCCGCGGCCCAGCTCGACGAACCGATCTGACGTGTCGAGATCCTTGATGTGCAGAAACAGCAATCGATCCGCATGCTGCCGCACGGCCTCGGCGGGATCGCCGCCGGCCTGCTGATAATGACCGGTGTCCAACTCGAGCCGGACGAACTTCGGATCGGCGGCGGCGAGCACGCGCGCGACTTCGTCGGGTGATTGGCCGAGGGCACCCATGTGATTGTGGTAACCAAGCGGGATGCCGAGGTCGGCGCTGCGCCGGCCGATCTCAGTCAGCAGTCGCCCCATGCGGCGGAAGTCGTCGGCGACAGGATCGCGGCCGCGCGGGCGCTCGTCGATCACCTGCAGATATCGGCCACCAACATCGCGGACAAAGCGGGCGTTGCGGGCGTGCTGCGCCAGCATGTCCTGTTCGGCTGCCGGGTCGAGGGACACGTCTCCACTGGACAACGCCACGAGGGTGAGCTTGCGCTCGGCGAGCAGTTGCTTGAGCTCGGCGGGGCGGTCTCCCCAGGTCGTGACCGCCGATTGCCGCAATTGGATACCGCGGAAGCCGAGTGCGGCAATGTCGTCGATTGCCTGGCGGTCGTTACTGCCCCAGGTGATGGCCGCGTAGCCGAAGCGAATGTTGGCACGAGTAGGGTGCAGGCGCCACGCACCGGCAGTCGCGGCAACGCTCAGAGTCGTTGCGACAAATTGGCGCCGCTTCACGGGGCGACCCCGAACGTGTAGACGGTGCGCGAGCGGTACGTCGCACCCGGACGCAGAATCGTGGAAGGGAAGTTGGGATGATGGGGCGAGTCGGGAAAATGTTGCGTCTCGAGGCACAACCCCGTTCGGTACGCGTAAACGCGACCGCCCTTTCCTTTGATGCTGCCATCCAGGAAGTTGCCCGAGTAAAACTGCAGTCCCGGCTCGGTCGTGCTGATCTCGACCGTACGCCCGCTGGCCGCCTCTACGAGTCGCGCCGCAGGGACGAGACCCGCTTGGCCGCCGCGATCGAGCACCCAGTTGTGGTCATACCCACCGCCAAACCGCAACTGCGTGTTCTCCTGCGCCATCCGCGCGCCGATACTCGTCGCGGCGCGAAAATCGAACGGCGTCCCCGCCACCGGCGCGATCTCGCCTGTCGGAATCAATGTCGAGTCAACCGGCGTGAACGCCGCCGCGTTGAGCGTCAGCATGTGGTCGAGGATCTCGCGGCCAGTGGTGCCGTGCAAGTTCCAGTAGGTGTGCTGCGAGAGATTGACCGGCGTCGCTTTGTCACTGGTCGCTTCATAGTCCACGACAAGCTCATCGCGCGGCGTGAGCGTGTATTTCACGCGCGTGACGAGCGTTCCCGGGAAACCTTCTTCTCCGTTCTTGCTCGTGTAGCGCAATGTGACTCCAACGCCGCTGTCGTTCTGGAACGGCTCGCCCGTCCATAGGACCTTGTCGAATCCGCGCAGGCCGCCATGCAGCGTGTTCGGGCCGTTGTTCCTGGCAAGGTGATAGGTCGCGCCGTCGAGCGTGAACTGCCCATTGGCAATCCGATTCGCATAGCGGCCGACGATCGCACCGAAGTACGGCGAGTCTTTGAGGTATCCGGCGAGACTGTCGTAGCCGAGCACGATGTCGTCGAAGTGACCGGAGCGGTCCGGCGTGCGGACGACGGTGATGATGCCCCCGTACGTCATCACCCGGACCTCGACGCCGTGCGGGTTGGTGAGCGTAAACAGCTCGACGCTGCGCCCGTCGGGCAGCTTCCCGAATGGCGCGCGGGTCACACCGGCTTGCGATGGTGTTGTCGTCGTGTCGCGGAGCACAAAGAGCACCGAGGGATCGATCGGATAGCGGCCGAATCGGGCGCCATAGATCGCAAGTCCGCCTGGTAACGCGGCATCAACCTCCAACCTAACGATCATCTCACCGGTGCGGGCACCCTCGCGAATCGCGTCGACAGGAATCGGTACACGCAACAGCTCGCCGTAGGATCCGGCTTCGTAGAGATGGCCATCATGCGGTTGCGCGTGCCAGCTCAGCATGCCGCGCGAATCGGCAGGATCGTCGGGCAGGTCGAAGCGGGGGGGACCCGCAAGCTGCCCGTTCACGCGCACCGTCACGGCGCTGCGAAACGGCGTCGCACCGGTCATTGGATAGCTGTTGGGATTGCGGCTGGGATCGTGGAAGCCCCCGCCGCGCATGTAATCGCCATTGTCCGCCATCGTCGAGTCGCGATCCTTGCCGTTCAGACGCTTGGCGGATGCCTCGACGAGAAATGACGCACTCGCGACGTCACTTGCATCGAGCCCGGCGGGCCACGGAATGCGGTACTCGAAGAACCCGCTGCCGGCTCCGTTCAATTTGTGATTGCCGAGGACGGTCCATTGTTTGAGCGTCCAATGGGCATCGCGGACGGCGGTCGCCGGCACGTGTACGATCCGCACGCGCCGTCCGTCGGCCAGCGTCGCAACCGCCGGCGCCTCGGCTTCCACGCTAAACGTTGTGAAGTTGCGGTGGAGGAGGGAGTCTTTCGCATCCTCCAGCCGCGTCGCCAGTATCAACGTGGCCGGCTCGTTCGGCATCGTGATCGCGAGCGGCGCGAGGGGCTGCGACATCCACGGCCGATACGGCACGCGTCTTACAAACGTCTCCCACATGCGTCGCTCGCCCAGCGTGTTCCACCCGTACAGTTCGGCGCGCAACGTCAGTGAGTCACCGAAGCGAGTGCTGCCGGTCAGGAACGACGCGTAGAGCGGCACGTCCACGTGCTCGCCTGGACGAACCGTGCGGCTCAGCTCGGAATCACCCACGGCGATGTAGAGCGGCGCGTGTAGATCGCGCAGCGACATCCCCGGCACGACGTCGCCGAAGCCCGTCTCCTTCCACGAGCGGTCGTAGCGCCAGTAGCCGTTCCACTCGTTGATCACGTCATGGTGTTCGGTGTACAGCCAGCCGCAGATCTTGGGGTGACGGCGAAATGCATTGATGGCGCGGTGGTAGTCCCAGCTCCAGTCCACGTCGCCGGTGCTGCCTTCGTAACCCCATACGTTCCCGAACTCCGAGTTACACATCGGCTGACGTGCCTGCCGCCACGCCGACCCGAAGTTCCAGGTCGAGCCGGGGAACGTGCTGTCGCTCACCTGTTGGTCGTGCGACTCCCAACGCCAGCCGGGCAAGTACTCGTGCCAGGTATTGAGATCGGTCTCGGTGTGTCCGCTGCCGCAACACACGGAGTTGTCTTCGACGAGTCGCGTGGGATCGAGCGACTTGGCCAAACGGTAATCGCGCGCGACGCGACGCTCGGTCTCGGGCAGGTACCTATCGCGCCCATCGACCTTCGTTTCGAGACCCCACGTCTCGTTGAACAACACCCAGCTGAAGACGGACGGATGGTTGTAGTCGCGTGCGATCATGCCGCGCAACGCCGTGTCGTGCTCGCGAAATGCCGCAGAATCGGGGGGGCCCCACCAGTTCGGCACATCGGCCATGATGAGCACGCCCAGTCGATCGGCCCAATACAGTTTGCGAGGTGCCTCGATCTTCACGTGTTCCCGGAGTCCGTTCAATCCGATCTGGCGCGCGCGCAGGATCTCATCACGGAGCACGCTGTCGGAGGGAAACGTGTAGTAGCCTTGCGGATGATACGCCTGGTCGAGCGCCAGTTGCAGATAGACGGGCGTGCCGTTCAGCGCGACGTAGCGATACGTCGTGCCGGGCAAGTTCACGACGCCGATCGTCCGCATGCCGAAATACGTTTGCACGCGGTCCTCGGCCATTCCGGCGCCGTTCACACTCACGACGACGTCGTGCAAGAACGGATCGTCGAGCGACCAGCGGCGTGCGCCGGGGAGTGGCACGTCCAGGTGCGCGGAGCGGGCACCGCGGGGGATGCGATGCGTCACCGTGGGTCCGCCGGCGCGATTTGTAAACGCGAGTCGCAGCGTGAGCGCGCGCGGCGCCGGTTCGAGTAGTCGCACGTCGACGCCGACGCCCGCGAGGTCGGCCTGCGGCGTGAAGTGCACGAATTCCAAGGGATCGCTGCCGCGTGCTTCGAGGTACACGGTCTGCCACATCCCGCGCGCTTTCCCGTAGCCCTGCTTGCCCTCGAGCTTGAAGGGGTGCGGCGTGTCGTCCACGCGGACCACGAGCCGGTGCGACGCACCTGTTCTCACCTGCGTCAGCTCGAAGGAAAACGGGGTGTAGCCCCCTTGATGCTCGCCCAACTTCTGGCCATCGAGCCACGCGGTGGTGTGCCAGTCCGATGCGCCGAATACCAGAAAGACGCGACGTCCGCGCCACGCGGCGGGGACAGTGATATCCCGGGCATACCAACCGATATCGCCGCTATCGGGAATCCCCGAGAGTGGCGCGCCCCAGGAAAACGGCACGACGATCTGCCGTCCTGCTGGTAGCCCGCGGCTCGGCCGGCCCTCGCGTTCCCCGCTGTTTTGTGGATCGAACGCGAATTGCCAGCGGCCGTTGAGATTGAGCCACTGTGCGCGTTGGAAGTCGGGGCGCGGGTGTTCGGGAAGCGGGATGCTGTCGGTGGTGCTGGAGTGACTCGCGGCGCCGAACAGGGCCAGGAGGAGCGTTAAGCCTCGTTTCACGTCGGCAATTCTACTCCACTACCACGAAGCGGTCCACGACTCCATGTTCAAAGGCACCCTCAACTTCTCACCCGTAGCCAAGGAGGTCGGGATGCTCACCGATCAAATTGCGGCCTCCATCCGCCACCACTGGTGGCTGTTCCTGTTGCGAGGCCTCGCGGCGATTGTCTTTGGGTTGCTCGCGCTGCTGTGGCCCGGCGCGACCGTCATCGCCCTGATGGCCTTCGTCGCCGCGTATGCGCTCGTGGATGGCATCGTGACGACCGGGGCCGCGGTGCGGATGCGGACGCTCTTCGATCGCTGGTGGCTGCTGCTCATCCAAGGACTCATCAGCATCGTGTTCGGCGTGCTCGCGTTCTTCAACCCGGCCCTGTCGCTGCTCTACATCGTGATCTCGGTTTCACTGTGGATGCTGTTCGCGGCCGCTGCGCAGTTCATGCTGGCGCGGGCACAGAAGGCAATGGGCGCGCCGTCGCGCTGGAGCATCCTGGGAGGCGTCCTCAGCTTCGTGCTCGCGATCGCGGCGGTCGCGTTTCCGGGACTGACGGTGGCCACCGTGATCGTGTTAATTGCGTGGTTCGCCCTTGCGTTCGGCATCGTGAACGTCGTGGTCGCGTTCCGCGTTCGCTCGTTCGTCAACGCGATGCCGCGACCCGCTATTTAGGAGAATCGACATGGCCTCCCCCCGAACACTTGCAAAACGGAGAGATGGAAAGGAGAAACGGGCTCGGGCAACACCGGCTCGACCCGCGGTCCCGGAGACGATTCCCGAGAGCCGTGCGCGCGCGCCGGCCCGGCTGTATACGACCAAGAACGATTTGCCCGAGACGACTCGCGTCGAGGTGATCGAGCTGCTCAATCAGCGCCTCGCCGACTGCATCGATCTCCAGACGCAGTGCAAGCAGGCGCACTGGAACGTGAAGGGCGCCTCGTTCATCGGACTGCACAAGCTGTTCGACGACGTCAACGAGGACGTCGAAGGCTACGTGGATCTGATCGCCGAGCGCATCGTGCAGCTGGGCGGCATCGCCGAGGGAACGGTGGGTGCCGTCGAAGGGCGTTCGTCGCTGCCGGACTACCCGCTCGCGTTATCGGGCGGCGCGGAGCACGTCGCCGCATTGTCGGATGCACTCGCGGCGTTCGGCCGGACGGCGCGCATCGGCATCGAGGAAATGAACGAGCTCGAGGATACCGACAGCGCCGATCTGCTGACCGAGATCTCGCGCGGCGTCGACAAGTGGCTCTGGTTCGTGGAAGCACACCAGCAGGGCTAACGCGCGGACGGCCGCGGCGCCGGCTCGAACATCAGCTGGTCGACAAAACAGAAGCCCCAATCCTCACCAGGCTCGAAGCTGCGCATGATGGGGTGCTTGGTCTTGTGGAAGTGCTTCGTGGCGTGCCGGTTGGGCGAATCGTCGCAACAGCCGACGTGACCGCACTCGAGGCAGAGCCGCAGGTGCACCCACTCGTCCCCGCTCGCCAGACATTCCTCACAGCCGTCGGGCGTTTTCGGCTCGACGGCGCGGACTTGACCGAGATGCTTGCATTGTTGGCTCATGCTAGAAGCTCTTCCGTTGGCTAGTAGTATTCAAGCGATGACCGCGACCACTGTTCCACCCAAAACCACCCCTGCCGCCGCCGCGCGACAGGCCGAGGCGTTTCCGCGGCTGACGGCGGCGCAGATCGCCCGCATCGAGCCTCACGGCCGGCGGCGCCTTGTCGAGCCGGGGGAGGTGCTAGGGGACGCAGGTGAGCCCGTCACGAAAATATTCGTGGTCGTGTCGGGACGGCTCGACCTCGTCCGCCCGCCGCGCTGGGTCGGCGAGGAAGTGCCGACCTTCAGCGAAGGGATGTTCACGGGCGAGCGTTCGATCCTGGCCGGCGGCCGCTTCCTCGCCCGCATTCAGGCCAGCACGCCCTGTGAAGTCATCGAAGTCAGCCGCGAGTCCCTGCTGGAGCTGATTCAGACCGACCCCGAGCTGAGCGACATCTTGCTCCGGGCGTTCATCCTGCGCCGCCTGCAGCTGATCGATCAGGAATTCGGCGACGTGCTGCTGCTGGGATCGAATCATTGCCAGGGCTCGCTCCATATCCGCGAGTTCCTCACGCGCAATGGGCATCCCTACAAATTCGTGGATCTCGACAGCGACCCCGACAGCCAGCAGATGCTCGATCAGTTCCGCGTCAGGGCGGGGGACATACCCGTCGTGATCTGCCGCGGCAGCATCGTGCTGCGCAATCCCACGATCCAACAGGTGGCCGACTGCCTTGGTCTGAATCCCACAATCGATCGGACGGCGATCTCCGATGTCGTCATCATTGGGGCAGGACCGGCTGGACTCGGCGCCGCCGTGTATGCCGCGTCGGAAGGCTTGAGCGTCGTGATGATCGAAGCAAACGCTCCCGGCGGTCAGGCGGGGACGAGCTCGCGCATCGAAAACTATCTGGGCTTCCCGCTCGGCATTTCGGGACAGGAGCTGGCGGCTCGGGCGTACGATCAGGCGCAGAAATTTGGCGCGAAGATCCTGATCGCCAAGTCTGCGGTCCGGCTCGACTGCGACAAGAAGCCCTACCGCGTCCTGCTCGGCGAGGGAGAGGGCGATCCGCTGCTCACGCGCGCGATCATCATCGCGAGCGGCGTCGAATACCGGCGCCTCGCGATCGAGAACCTCTCACGGTTCGAGGGGGCAGGCGTGTACTACGCCGCGACGCGCATGGAAGCACAGCTCTGCGCCGGCGAGGAGATCGCCATCGTGGGCGGCGCGAACTCGGCCGGTCAGGCGGCGGTGTTCCTGGCGGAGTCCGCGAAGCGCGTGCACATGCTGATTCGATCCGACGGTTTGTCCAAGACGATGTCCCGTTACCTGATCAGTCGGATCGAAGCCCATCCGCGGATCGAGCTCCATCAGCGCACGGAGATCGTGGGCCTCGAAGGTAATGGTCATCTGGAGCACGTCGCATGGCGTACCGGGCGGGCCGGACCCGTGGAGCAACAGAACATCCGGCACGTCTTTACTATGACGGGGGCGGAGCCCAGCACGAAGTGGCTCGCGGGATGCGCGGCGCTCGATGCGAAGGGGTTCATCAAGACGGGATCGACGCTGACCGCGGACGAGCTGTCGACCGCGAAGTGGCCGCTGCGTCGCCCGCCTCATCTACTCGAGACGAGTTTGCCTGGGGTACTCGCGGTGGGCGATGTGCGCAGCGGGAGCACGAAGCGTGTCGCGTCCGCCGTCGGCGAAGGCTCGATCGCGGTCGCGACAGTGCATCAGATCCTGGCCGAGTAGAAAAGACAACGGCGCCCTCTTTGTAGAGAGCGCCGCCTTCCTGATGTACCGCGGTGGTTACAGCTTGACGACGTTCTGCGCCGCCGGGCCTTTCGCGCCCTGCACGACTTCGAACTCGACGCGCTCGCCTTCGGCCAGGGACTTGAATCCCTGTGCCTGAATCGCGGTGTGATGCACGAAGCAGTCCTTTTCGCCGTTCTCGGGCGTGATGAAACCGAACCCCTTCGCGTCGTTGAACCACTTCACGGTACCGGTGATACGTGCCATCTGATGAAACTCCTGTCCTAAAAACTGTTCCCGGCGTCGCGCGTCGTCACCCTGCGGTGCGCCGCGAACTGTGATTCCGGCGCCGGTGAGCGAGGCCAACCAAAAAAAATCGAGGGCCGGAGGCGTTGCCCCAGGTCCTCGTGATCGGTCACTGGCTTTTTCGCTCGTCTGAACAATCTATAGAAGATCAAGAAAAGTCAAGCATTACGGCGCAGCGGAATCTGCCTGCTGCAAAAGCTGCGAGAACTCCCGGAGCTCGGTCAAGCTGAGATCGGAGACGACCCAATGCGCATAGGCGGGCGTGTTCCAGTGCAGCACGTGATAGCCTTGGCGTGTCAGCGTCGTCGGTCCGAGCGCTCCGCCCCGCGCCGTGGGCCACAAGAACACATTGATCACGTGCTGGCGCCGACTGTAGACGAGCGCTGCGACCGGTCTGCCACCGACGTAATCGAGCCTGCCGCCGATCAGGGGATAGCCGCGGCCGGCGAAATCGTACACGGGCGGCGAATAATCCAGCTTGCCGTTAAACCATGGCTTCACGGTATGCTGATCCGATGACAGCACGTCGGTGAGGTGCCCCCCCCCCCCCCCCTGCCGAGCGTCGCGCCGCGAGCTGCCACGTCCCCAATGCCACGACCGCGAGTGATGCCGCGATGGCCAGCGAGCGCCAGGGGCGGACGCGCGGGGCTTTGCGCACCGTCGCTCGCACACGCGCGCGCAGGACATCCGATGCCTGGAATGTCGGCACGCGCGCCTTGATCGCTGCACGCAGCGCGAGACGGCGGTCGCGGAACTCCATGCACTCCCGACATTGCGCGACGTGCACTTCCAGCTCGCGGGCGTCGACCGCCGCGAGCTCGCCGTCCAGGTAGGCGTCCAGTTGCGATTCGAAGCTCGGGTGACTCATATCAACACTCCTCCGCGGCGCACAGCGCTTCGTGCAATCGCTGGCGGGCGCGAGAGAGTCGGGACATCACGGTACCGACCGGCACGCCGGCGACGTCGCTGATTTCCTTATACGACAGCCCCTCGAGCTCGCGCAGGACGATGACTTCGCGGAACTCGATGGGGAGCTGATCGAGCGCGCGGGTCAACGATTCTCCGGCATCCTGCTTGAGCAGCGCCGCTTCAGGGTGCTCGTCCGCAACCGAATCGCTGTGCAGCTCCTCGTTGAACGGCGTGCCGAGGGTGTCGGAGTGCTGCTGCCGCCGCCAGGTGTAGGCGGTGTTGCGGACGATCGCGAGCACCCACGCGCGCGCGCTGCTCTCCTCACCCCGAAATCCACTGAAATACTTGAGCGCGCGCAGATAGGCGTCCTGCACGACGTCCTCGGGTTTCGAACCGCTCGACCTCTTGTGAGTCCAACCGTTCCCCTTCGGAAAAAGACTTCGCAGCCATCGAGTTTATTCCCGCAGGAATAAGCTCGCGTGAGGCGCGGTCTCCGGCATTGAACAGGCAGTGAACACACTCTTGCCGGAGGAAGATCCCGTATGACGTACACTCTTGCTGTTCCGTTCAGAAACCTCGCGAACTCGCTGCTTACCGCCATCGCGCTCGCGGGCGAGCCCCATCCCGTGGCCGTAACTGCCACACTGTCCGAGTGGAAGGTCGAGCTCTCGGAACGCCGTATCGCTCCCGGCGCTGTGACGTTCACCGTTATGAACGCGGGCAGCATCCCCCACGCGCTGGAAGTCGAGGGGGAGGGAATCGAGCAGGAGACCGAGGTCATCCAGCCGGGCGCACGGGCCACGCTGACGCTCACGCTCAAGCCCGGGACCTACGAGGTGTATTGCCCGGTCGGCGAGGATTCGCACAAGAAGCTCGGCATGGACACACGGCTGCGGGTCGAAGGCGGCGAGCGCGGCGACGCGATGGGAACGACTGCGCCGGCGATCAAGGTGACCGGCGGCGGACCGGTCATTCAGATCCTGCCGGGACCGTTTCCATTCCCTGACAGCGCCGCGCCGATCCTCCAGGCGTTCGGCGATGAGCGCGAGGGACTCGAGTCGCAGGTCAAGAATGGCCCCTACTCGAACAACGTCGCGCCGATCTCGGGCACGTTCACCTTCACCGCGTGGGACAAGGGCGCGGTGCGCGATTCCGTGGACGGCGATGCGGAATTCGCGACGCAGGACGGCGCCCGCTGGAAGCTCGTGCTCGACCGCGTGCAGACGAAGGACGTGCCGCACCACCCGCGCTTCGGTGGTGTGATCTTCGGGCTCTACTACCACGGCGTCACGCAAGTGCACACACCGCTCGTGCCGACGATCAACAGCGCCGTTGCGCTGTGGGCGTTCGGTCACCTCTACAAGAACGGCGCGCTCGTGACCGACAACGCGATGGTGCACGTCATGCTGTTGTCGCACACGCGGCGTGACGGCGACTTCGCAATCGCGTGCTGGGATTGCTCAAAGAACAAGATCGACGAGTTGCAGCTGCAGATCCTTCCCGGACCGGGCGAGCCGAAGTTCGACGCGCCAGGCGGGTTTCTGTTCGTCAACTGGGAACAATCACACTCGCGCAAGCTCGCGAGCTGAGGAGAATCCAATGCGCATACGCACCGCGGGTATAGGGCTATTCGTGCTCGCCTCTTTGGCGGGTTGCAGCAGCACCAGCTATGGAACGGGCCTCGGTGGGGGCGGCGGCGGTGGAGGGGCGCTCGGATCAATCGCTGTCGGCGCTGCCATTCAGTTCATGAGTGCGCACAACGGCACCCGGAACCCTGCTGTTGATACCATCGCGGTCGGCGGGACGGCGACCTGGACGTGGGATGCGAATTCTGGTGCTTATGCTGGGCACAGCGTGCGCTCGGTGGGGACCACGCGGTTCACGAGCAGCGCGGTGAAGTCGAGCGGCACCTACGCGGTCACATTCGACACGGCCGGAGTCTATCAGTACGACTGCGCCGTGCATGGCAGCGCGATGACCGGGACGATCGTGGTGCGCTAATGAACAATCGGGCGGAGTAGCACCCTCTTCGCGGAGGCTGCATACTCCGCCCATGCGAACCTCGAACCTCATAATCAGCCTTGTCGTCTGCGCGACGGCGATCGCTTCCCGCGCCGGCGCCCAAAGCGCGGTTTTCCAATCGAACGGCGTGCCGATTCATTATGTCGTGACTGGTCCTGCGTCAGGCGAGCCGGTCGTGCTCATTCACGGATTCTCAGCGGATCTCACGATATGGGATCCCGTGCACGCCGCGCTGTCGAGCCGGTACCGGGTCATTGCGATAGACTGCCGCGGCCACGGCAGCAGCGGCAAACCGCACGAGCCCAGTGCCTACGGCATCGAGATGGTGAACGACGTCACGCGGCTTCTCGATCACTTGCATATCGCGCGCGCACACGTGGTCGGGTACTCGATGGGTGGCTCGATCGCGTTGAAGCTGCTCGAGACGCATCCGGAGCGGCTGCTCACGCTGACGTCGGGCGCGAGCACAGGCTTCAGGGCGAGCGACGATCCAGGGGACTCGCTGCTCGTGAAACGGTTGGTCGCCGGAGAGCCGCTTTCGCAAGCAATGATCGAGTCCGCGCCGCCGGGAATGCCGGCTCCATCGCCGGAGCAGCGAGCCATGATGGCCCGCATGGATGCCGTGCAGGATGCGCGCGCCCTCGGCGCTCAGCGACTCGGCAACCAGGGTCTGTATGTGGACTATGCCCGACTCAAGGGCAGCCATGTCCCCGTTCTTCTGATGGTCGGTGGTGAGGATAACCCCAGCCGCTTTACCGAGCTTCGAACGACGTTGCCCGATGCCGAGCTCGTCGTCATTCCTGGCGCGCGGCACGGTGATGCGCCTGAGCGACCGGAATTTCTGGCGTCGCTGCAGTCGTTTCTGGGCCGGCACGATCCCTCAGCCTCTGACTTCACCGCCGCGCTTCGCTGGCGGTCAATCGGACCCAGCCGCGCTGGTCGGGCGCGGGCCGCCGCCGGCACGTCAGGCCATCCGACAATCTTCTATATCGGCTTCGATAACGGCGGCCTGTGGCGCACGAGCGACTACGGCTCCAACTGGGAGCCGCTCTTCGATCGCGAAGCGACCGGCTCGATCGGCGCGATCGCCGTCGCGCCGTCCAATCCCAACATCATCTACGTCGGTACGGGCGCCGGCATCATCCGCCCCGATCTCGCCACGGGGAACGGCGTCTACAAATCGACCGACGCCGACCGCACCTGGACGCACCTGGGTCTCGACTCGACCCTGATGATCGCGATGGTCGACGTCGACCCCACCAATCCCGATCGCCTCTTCGTCGCCGCACTCGGCCACCCCTACGGACCGAATGCCGAGCGCGGCATTTACCGGTCGACGGACGGGGGCCGCACGTTCGAACGCGTGCTCTACAAGGACGAATACACGAGCGGCAACGATGTCCGCATAGATCCGAGCAATCCAGGTACGATCTACGCGGCGCTGTGGCAGCAGCAACAAACATTCTGGGAAGCGAGCACGTTCGGTCCCGACTCGACCGATCCGGGCGCGGGCGGGATCTACAAGTCGATCGATGGTGGAACGACCTGGACGCGGCTGACTGAAGGATTGCCGAACGTGCTGGAAGCGAACCTCGCGATCGCGCCCAGCAATCCGCGGGTGCTGTACGCGATGGCCGCCTCGGTCAATCCGGCGGGGGGTTCTGGGCCGGTGCAGCTCTATAAATCGAGCGACGGCGGCGCGCATTGGACGTTGCGCACGCGTGCGCCCAACGGGCAAGGCGACTCGACGGCTACGACGGATGGGCGGCCACTGACGCGCATCGGCGGTGGTGACGTGCCGACGATCGCCGTCGATCCGAAGGACGAGAACGTGGTCTACAGCGCGTCGATTGTGATGTGGCGGACGGAGGACGGCGGCGCGAGCTGGTCGGCCGTACGTGGCGCACCGGGCGGCGACGATTACCAAAGAGTCTGGATCGACCCGAACGATCCGAATCTCATCCTCGTGGTCTCCGACCAGGGGGCGGTGATCTCCGGCAATCGCGGGGCGTCCTGGAGCAACTGGTATAACCAATCGACCGCCGCGGTCTATCACGTGACCGCTGACAACGCGTTTCCGTATCGCGTGTGCAGCGGCCAGCAGGACTCGGGCTCGCTCTGCGTTGCCAGCCGCTCCGACGATGGCGAAATCACGTTCCACGACTGGCACCCGGCGAACATTCAGGAATACGGCATCGCCGCGCCGGACCCGCGCGATCCCGAAGTCGTGTTCGGCAGCGCGCGCAGAAACGTATCGCGCTACGATCGCCGCACCGGTCAGACGACGCCCGTCGGGCCCGACTCCGCCGCGCGCGGCGACAAGTACGGCCGCAACGTGCGCACGATGCCGCTCATCTGGTCACCCGTGCGTCCCGACGTGCTCTACTACGCGTCGAACGTGGTGTGGCGCTCGACCGACCATGCGCGCACGTGGACGCGCATCAGTCCCGACCTCGCTCGGCAGACGTGGGCGATCCCGGCGAGCGCCGGGAAATACGCGCGCGGCGTAACACCGACTCCGCGCGGAGCGATCACGGCGCTGTCGCCGTCGCCCCGCAGCCTCAAGGTGATCTGGGCCGGCACTGACGACGGCTACATCCAGACAACCTCCGACGGTGGCGCGACGTGGAAGAACGTGACGCCGGCAGCGATCAAGCCGTGGACGCGCATCTTCAACATCGATGCCGGCCACTTCGACACCCGCACCGCCTACGCCGCCGCGAACACGTTGCGGATCGACGACATGCAACCGCATTTCTGGCGCACGCATGACGGCGGCCGCACGTGGACGGAGATCGATAACGGCGTAGCGCCGGGCACGGTTGCCAACTCGATCCGCGAGGATCCGCGCCAACCCGGTCTGCTCTATGGCGGGACGGACACGCAAGTCTGGGTGTCCTTCGACGACGGCGATCACTGGCAGTCGCTGCGCCTCAACATGCCGGCGATCTCGGTGCGCGACATCGAAGTGAAAGACGACAGCACGTGCCTCTGCGCCGATCTGATTGCGGGGACGCACGGCCGCGGCTTCTGGATCCTCGACAACCTGAGTCCGCTGCGGCACCTGGCTCAGCACAACGTTCCTGGCGGAGTCTTCCTCGTAAGGCCGCAGACCGCCTTGCGCGTGCGCTTTGGCACGAACGAGCCGACCCCGTGGCCGCCCGAGTTGCCTGCGGGGGAAAATCCTCCGGCCGGAGCGGTCCTTGACTACTTTCTGCCTGCGGATGCATCGGGCCGAGTGACACTCGAGATCCTGGACGCGAGGAATAGGGCCGTGCGCAGCTACGCGAGCGACGACTCGATACTCACGCCCGATCCCGCGCGCGATCCGGCCGCGTATGTCCGCATTTGCCAGAAAAAACCGACCGCACCCGACTGTGGGTTGCCGTTCTATTGGCCGGCCCCGCGGACACGCCTCTCTGGGGCAGCAGGAATGCATCGCTTCGAGTGGGACATGCGCTATCAGCCGATCGCGAGTGACAGTGCTCAGAACGCCGGGGAGGTGCTCGACGTCGGCGCCGTCCCCCACCGCAGCGTGCGCGCGCCGACTGCGCCATGGGTGCCGCCGGGGCGCTACACCGTACGCCTCACGGTGAACGGCCGATCGTACACGCAGCCCCTGGTGCTTCGACTGGATCCGCGCGTCAAGACACCGGGGGCCGGCCTACGGCAGCTCGCGACGCTGACGACGGAGATGTACCAAGCGGCGGCCCGTGTGGCGGCTATCGACACGCGGACGATGCCCGATTCAGTGTCGCGACTGTTCAAACGCGCCAGCAATGCGGCGCTCGCTGCGGCGCTGGCGATGGACGGCGCGGATCTCGCACCTACGGCGGCACAGCTCGCCGCCTGCGCGCGGGCGCGCGCGCAGGTGAACCAGGTGATGGCGCGGCTCAAAACGCCCGGTCGCGGTCGTCGTTGAAAACCGCGCGCGCCACGTTCGTCTTCGCGCTTCTCACGGCGTGCCGGCCGAGCGCTGGCGCGTCCGACTTCCCAACGTACGTCGCCCGGGAGCTAGGGGAGCTGCATGCCGAGACTACACCGGCTGCATGGGTGCAGGCTCATCCGAACGACAGTCTCGCGATATTCGAACGCCGTCTGGCGACGGAGAGCGATGAGCGATGGTGCGCGCGAGCAATGCAACGGTCCGTCGTAGGCGGCGCCTCGGCCGTGCGTTACGCCTACTTCTATCCGCCCGAGCTGCCAGCCGATCTCGCTTTGCCGCCGGCCGAAAACGCGCGGTTAGTCCAGGAGCATTGCCGGCTCGGTGCGATATGGGTGGAAACCCCTGCGACGGATTCGACATCGGGCCGCGCGCTGGCTGAGCAGACGCGGGACGCATTGACAAGGAGGTATGGGCCCGTGCGCGCCGCACCCGATCCGTGGGTGAGTCAGGCCCTGTCTGATCCCGCTCGCGCGGCCGCGGTTTCGCAGCTGGCGGGTGCCGAATCGATGAGACTCGGCCTCGACTTCTTCGGTGCCGCGTATTGGCGCGTCGCGGGGCGGTGGACCGCAGACTCCGGCGTAGTCGTCAGCGCCTTCGACAGGGGTTTGGAGGCGGGACGGGCGAGGGTGTTGGCGTTCGCGACGTTCCCCTTCACCGGACTTCGTGCGGGACGGGCCAGTATCGAGAATGAAGAGCGCGCCGAGCGGAAAATGTGGAGCCTTGTGGTTCAGGCGACGCGTTTATCCGGCATCGATACGGCGATCGCTAACCGGCTGCTCGCGACATTCGCCGCGGCCGAGAAGGCCTTCTTGAGCACTGGTCCTGACGCGGCTCGACCTCAGGCCCGAGTGGTCGAGAGCCGCCTCGTTGCCGTGGCGAAGGATTGGATCGCCGCGAGCCGAGACCTCGATCCCCCACATCGGGCCGCGGCTCTGCTCGCCATCGACCAGGTCCTTGGCAGCGCAGCGATGGGATACGTTCTGGCTCAAGAAGGCGCGGGTCCTACCCGTCGAGCGCTCACCGTTCTCGGTGCACGATTCGTCTACAACGAGCTCGGCGGCGGTGATGGCTACGTGCACTCCTGGCTCGATGAGGCCCGGGGACTGGACTCCTCAGGACCCGCTGGTCGTCTCGCCACCATCGCTCTCCTGCGTTTGGGGTTCAATGAGTCCGGCATGTGCGGGGGCGCGGAGCATGCGTCCCAACGGGTGAGTGCGGCGGCCGAGCAGTTACTTCAATCGTCTACTGATTCAGTGGAAAATGCGGAGCTGCATTTTCTGGCGGCGGATGGGTACACCGACATTGTCGCGCTCGCTGTGGGTGCCGCGCGGGAGTATGCCGACTCGTCAGAATTTGTGGCCGCCGCGCCTCAAGCTCGAGGTCGCGCGATCGAGCATTATCGGCAAGGCATTGCGCACGATCCTCTATCGCCGGACAGCCGTGACGCATGGCTCACGACGTGGCGATTGCTTGCGGGTCTTCCGCCGACAACGACTCGATTCTTCTGCGTCTACGACTGAGACTATTTCCTACAACCTGCGCAGCAAGTCGCACTGCGCGGAAGCCGCTCGGCTCAGAAGCGCGCGCGCCAGAATGCCGCGGCGCTCGGGAACAGTTTCTCCGTGAGCACCGCCGAGAGCGTCACGAACGCCCCATGCCCGCCGCGCACCGAGAAATCCGGGTCGCTGAGGTTGCCGAACCGGTACCCGGCCGCGATTTCCAGCGCGGCGACGGGATGCAGCACGAGGGCCGGGGCCCCGTCCCACGCCGTTGCGCCGGTCGTGCGTTCCACGAGCAGCCGGCCATCGCTGCGCAGGCTGACCCAGCGGGTCAAGTCGAGATTCACTCGACCGCCGATGTAGTCCGCCCACGCAGTCAACGTCTGGGGCGTGCTATCAGGATAGACCCGTGCGGCCTGGGTGCGCCGGACAGCGTACCGCGTCGAGAACTCCAAGCCGGATAGTGGCGTCCAGATCAGCTCCGCGGCACCAATCATCTTGTGCTCCTCGCCGCGGGTGACCAGCACACCGCCCCCGAGCGGATTGCGGTCGTCGGTCCACTGAAACTTGGCCAGCACGTTGAGCCGATTGGTATGAGCGGGCCGCAGCGCCAGTCCCCAAAGACTGGACACGCGGCGCGACAAGGGCACCGTGGGCAGCGCGTTCTGGAAATACTCCTGGCGCGTTAGCAGCGCCAGCGATGACGCGAAGGCCACGTCGCCGGCCACGGTGGCGAGACGCGTCGACTGCAACGTGCCGTCCTTGTACTCGCCGCGCGCCGTCAGGCGGTAGGGCGCCCCCTTCGGCACCAGCTCCACTCCCGCACCGGCGGACCAGTAATCGCCCTCCGTCTGCAAGAAGGGGAGCGCGCGCACCGGATCAGCGACAGAGGCGCGACCCACGCCCTGGCGGCGCTCGAACAGGACGTTGACCGCAAGATCCGGAGTGAGCTGCAGGCGGTTGCGGAGTCCGACGATCGCAGCACTCCCCGCGCCGCTGATGCCACCGGTCAGCTGGTAACTGCCCCATGCCTGCGTACCGTGGCCCATGTCCGCCCGCAATCCGATGCTCGAGACGGAGTACTGTTTCTGGCTGTCGGGCCGTGACACGTAGCGTTCGCTGGCCTCGAAGGACAGCGTGGGCGCGACCTGATACGTCGCGCCGACGCCCCACAGCTCTGGCGAGAGTTCTGGGCCGGACAGGCTGAGGTGGCGCCGCGCTTCCGTCCAGATCTGGAGTTTGGGAGAGACGCTCCACTTCGCGCGGACGTCCGCGGCCGTAACGTCGCTCGCCGGTGTGGTGGTCCCGCTGACGTGATCGTTGGCCACGCCGCCGTCCACTTGCAGCGCGCCACCGACATGCTGCACGAAGCCGACGCGCGTGTGTTCGCGATCGACGCCCTGGAGTGCGAACTCTTCGCGGGAGTGCTCCGCCCGCAGCTCCGTATTGCCGAGTTTGAGACCGGTCTGGAGGCTCGCCTCGGTCAGGCCGGGTTGCAGCGCGACGTTGGACGGGTTCGAGAACTCGCGGGCGATGTGCATGTAGCCCCCGCCAATCGTCAACGCCCCGTTGAGCAGGCTGTAACTCGCCTTCGCCGATGTCGCGAGCCCCGTGGAATCGCCTCGCTGCGAGTAGGCGATTTCGCCGCCGATGTCGAGCGCGCCGAGGCGGAAGGCGCGCACGTCCCCACCGATGAGCCGGTACGGATTAATGGCCTGCTCGGCGCTGACCGCGGTCACACCGATGCGCATCGAGTCGAGGTGCAGCCCGTCCCCAACGAGCTGGCGCACATCGAGTGCAGCCCGGGCGCCCGCCACGAGGCGTTGCTCCGCGGCGCTCGCCGCCTCGAAGGTAACCATGATGAATACGGGGTTGCCGTCGGCGTCGGCGGCTGGAATCGGCTGTTTGAAGAGCACGACGCCGCCGGTGTAGTCGATCTGGTAATCCACGAAGCGGACGAGGGCTTGCGTCGTCACGGCACGCTCGGGGTTTGTGCGATCGCGCGTCTCGACGCGCAGGTAATCCGTGCCCGGCACGATGTCCGTCGCCAGTTGATACGGTCCGGAGATGCCCGCGCCGCGAATCTGGAGTTGGCGTAACGCCTGCGAGGTCAAGCTGCCGAAGGCGCTCCAGGTGAGCGCGCCCGTCGTCACATGCGCCGCCAAGCCCGTCACGGCGCGTCGATACTGAGCGAGGCTCAAGCCGCTGGCGAACCCGCTGGTCGATACGTCGCCGAACGTGGCCCAGTCGTAGCCGCGCTCGACCCGAGCCGAGAGCCATGTTTGCGACGCGGTCCGCTTCTGCTGCGCGCTGGCGTCCCCAAGAATCGGATATTGAGACTCGTCCAGCGGATCGGCGCTGCGGTCGAAGACGTTCCGTCCGTCGTTCAACCGGCGCGAGTCGACGCCCAGGGTGAATGACGTGCGCGAATCCAGACGGCCGCGCGCGGTGAGGGCGCCATACGCGTCGGGCGTCGCGCCGGCGCCGATCAGCCCCGAGCCGGCCACGGTAAGACCGCGCACTTCGGGGAGTAGCTCGAGCGAGAGCGACGCCGTTGCGTCACCCGACTTGAGCGCGAGCTCCCCGGGACCCACGACGCGGCCCGGCCGTAACTCGATCGCGAGCCGGCCGGATGCCGTGGACAACACTTGGAATCCCACAGAGGAAGCGTCCGCATCCACGCCCTGCGGCTCCGCCCCCTTGCCGCTCACGGTCACGTAGGCGGGCTGCGCCACCGGCACACCCCAGCCGTCCAACACCCGCACGTGCAGCACGGTTGTGGTGCGCCCATCGGCGACGAGTGCCAACGGACCAGGCGGAATATCGAACCGGGCGGGCAACCCCGATACGTGCACCGCGATGCTATCCCAGCGCTCCTGCCCCCAGGAATTCTTCACGGCGACGCGCAGGTGGTGTGGACCGCGCGCCAGCGGCACGGCGATGAAGTCGAACACGCCGTCAATCCGTGTGCGGACACTGTCGATCACGGTCGCACCATCGTACAGCACGACGGCGACGTTGGGCTCGGCTTTCACTCCGACGTACACATGGTCGGTGGAGAGTACCGCGCCGTCATTCGGCGCGAAGATGTGGATTCCGGGACCACGCACTAATGACACGAGCTGTTCGGCCGCCAAACCTTCCGGACCGGTCCGGGCCTGCGCGACGCGCACCGTGTCCACAACGGCAGTGGGCGCGGTCGTGCTTTCCTCGGGGACGCGGGCGCTGGAATCCGAGAGCACAGGCGGATTCGCGGCGACGGGCGCCGTCGCTTCTCCGGCGGCCGCGGGGAGCGCGACCGCCGCTACCACCGGCGTGAATGCGCTCTGCACGCGAGCGCGCACCTGTGAGACCGAACGGCCCGCAAACCGTCGTTGCGTGGCGTTTTCGCCAGCGTGCGGCGGCCAGGCCACGATCCGGAGTGTGGCCGAATCGTGTCGTTCCGACGACCATGCCGCGATGCGAATCGCCGCGCCGGGGTGCGCGAAGGGGATGGCGATCGCGCCGTCCAGCCAACTGTACCTGGAGAATTCCCTGTCATCGACGAACACGACGGCCGAATCGGCCCTCGGCTTGAAGCTCACCACGGCATCAAATGCGATTCCACCCGATTGCCGCACTTTCACTTCATAGCGCACCTGCGGACGGTGTTCCGCGGGCAGCACGCGCTCGAACCCGAGACTGTCGCCCCGCGGCAGCTGGGGAAGACGGATTGCGGCGAATGAGAACTCCACCAGCCGGTGGGTCGCGTCGGTGAGCGAGGTCTCGGGCACGCTACCGCGGTCGCGTCGCGACGAGGTAGGCGTAGGCGGCGCCGAGACCACAGCAAAAGTGCTCGTCGGAACGAGACGGAAGTCGACGCGTGGCGTGGTCCAGCCACTCGCGTCCACCAGCTGGATGTCTTCGCTCGCCAGACGGTACCCGTCGGGAATGGAGCGCGGGTCGAGACGGAATGCATGGCGACCAGGGCGCACATTGGAGAACGAGAATTTCCCGGTCGAGTCCGTCGTCGCGACCATCCCGTCCTCGGTCCAGATGTCGACGTTCGCGAGGCCGGCCTCACCGGCGCCCTGCATCCCATCGCCGTTCGCATCCACCCACACTTTCCCGATCGCGGCGCGCGTCTCCATTGGCCAGGCACGCCGGATCTGGACCCACGCGATCGCTTCCGGCGAACCGGCGAGCCCGCCCGGCACCTGGCCTGTGGCCACCGCGCGGGCCTCCGCCACCGTGCCTGGCGCCGAGATCAGCGCGGCGACGTAGCGCAACGTCCGGCTGGTCCCGGGA
>WNFE01000305.1_pt1 | contig 34942 bp, 28 predicted proteins | sample 5400451 | NCBI WGS metagenome assembly WNFE01 (sample SAMN13153344, study PRJNA577476) | soil metagenome | isolation source: 200 cm saprolite under Douglas fir tree site 2 hole 2 | place: USA:California | collected 2015-04-18
CTCCCGGCGTGATCAGGCTGCCGCGCAAGACGGCAGCCAGATTCTCATACGGCGTGGTGGCAATGCCAGCTGACGTAGCGGTCATGAGGTTCCCCCTGGAGTGTGTCGCTCGACGTTCATGGCACACCGACGTTAGGGCCTGCAGCGTTCGCGCAGCGTTCGTGCGTGCGCGGCCGGTTCAGGCAATCGGGAGAACGTCGGCCGTCGAGAGACGAACGCCTCGCTCGGCGAGGTCACACTCGCAGCGCCGGAGCAGGGCGACACTGCCGTGGGCCGACGCCAGCCGCGCGGCGGAGCGTAGCCGCGAGATGGCGGCCGCCTCTTGCTCGTCGTAGGCAGCGCGCATCCGCATCACCTCGGGCAGCCACCACAGGTCGTCCCGGCCTGCCCGCCGACGAGGGCGGCGTCGAGGGTCGCTCGGGCATCATCGGGGCGGTTGTCTCGTGCCGACAGGTCGGCCAGCAGCGACAGCCAGTACGGCATGCGGGCGAACGAGCCCGCCGACTTGAGGTTGTCGATGCCCCGCCGGGCGAGGTCGATTCCCGACGCGTCCGCTCGGGACCAGCCGTCGAGAATCAGCCGCCACTCGCGGTAGTAGGCGAAGCCGTACCGCTCGCACAGCTCGCGCAGTTCATCGACGGTGTCGCTCAGCTCGGGCATGTCATGGCGCATCTGGTGGGTGATAGCGCCGTAGGCCAGGGCCACGGCCAGGCTGTACGGGTGGTCGATCGCCCGGGCCAGCCTGATGGCGTCGTGGCAGCTGGACAGGGCCTCGTCGTCGTGGCCCAGCAGCCAGTGGGCATGTGCTGCCCAGGCCGTGCTGTGCACGTCGGGCCGACTGCCGACACTCAGCGAGGGGGCACCGCTGGCCAGCTTGGCGGCGAGCTCAAGGTGACGCACTGCCTCCGCGGGCTTTCCGAGAGTGACGGCCGACCCGCCGAAGGCGAAATGAGCCGGGCCGCTCAGCTCGGAGTCTGGGTCGACCAGGGTCAGCGCGCGAGTGGCCGTCTGATACCCATCGGTAGTGCGCCCCTGGACGAACCGCGATGTCCAGAGCGCGACCAGCCCGGTGAGCGTGGAGTCTTTGCGGCCCAGTGATTCCGCGAGGGCGATCGAGCGCTCGAGCGCCTGCTGCAGCTCTGGGGACGAGTAACCGTATCTGGCGTTGAGCGGTGCCGCCATGGCTTCGAGGACGGCCAGCTCCTGCCGGTCCCTGTCTCTCCCCTCAGGCAGGTGGCGCACGATAGACAGCGCTTCCTTGTGCAGCCGGATCGCCTCGGCATGGGCAAACATGCCCGCTGCGACCTCGGCTGCGCGCCGGTAGTAGGCCGCCGCTCGCTCGGGTCGCCCGCCGCGGGCATACTGCTCCGCGAGCAGAGCCGAAACCATGTCCGTGTCGTCGGCATGGAGCAGCTCGAGACCTTGGGCGATGCGGCGGTGCAGCAGCCAGCGATTCGGCGGGCTGAGCTGCTTGTATGCCGTTTCGCGAAGAAGGTCGTGGGAGAAGGCGTAGCCTTCCCGGAACTCGCGCATGATCCTGCGCCGCCACAGCTCGTCTACTGCCCCGACCACGATGCCGGCTTCGAGGTCGCTCGCCTCCGTGAGCAGATCGAGGGTGAAGGTCGTCCCCACTGCCGCCGCGAGGCCGGCCACCTCCCGGGCCGCTGGGGTGGCCTGCCCGAGACGATTGCGCAGCACCGTCGTGAGATCACCGACCGGCAGCGGGCCGCCAAGATCGACGCTGCTGCGTACGGCCTCGATGACGAACAACGGGAAACCTCCCGTCGTCGCCTGGAGCAGGTTCGCGTCGGCCTCGGGGAGGGGCCTCCCGGAGATCGCCTCGGCGAGGCTGGCCGTGTCGGTGACCTCCAGCGGGCTGAGGGAAAGCTCGGTGAGCAGGCCGGTAGCCCGCATCCGGACGGTCCAGTCCGCGAGTTCGGGGTCTTCGTCGAGGTTGTCGTTGCGCAGCGTCCCGGCCACCAGGACCGGAGCGCCGGGGGCCAGTCCCAGGCAGAACGTGAGGAATGCCAGCGTCTCCTGGTCGCACCATTGCATATTGTCCAAGACCAGCAGCATCGGACGGCCGACCCCGATCAGTGCGCGCGCCAGGCCCTCGAAGAAACGGTGGCGTTGCCAGGCGTCGACCACGACCCTCGAGCCGCCCCCAGTCTTCTCGCGGCTCTTACCCGACGGCACCAGCCGGTCAACTTCGGCGCGCCAGGCCGGGTCGAGCGTCGTCGCCGCCGACTGGACGGCCGGGTTCCGCAGCCAGTCCGCTACCGGCGCCAGCGCCACCCGCCCCCATGTCCCGAAGCACTGGGTACTGGCCACCACCGCGCCTTGCAGCCGCGCCATCTCGGCGACCTCGGCCACCAGACGCGTTTTCCCGACGCCGGCGCCGCCCTCGACGAGCACCAGGCTCGGGCAGCCCGCTGCGGCGGTCCGCCACAGGTCTTGGAGCAGGGCGAGCTCCGCGGAACGGCCGACGAGCCCGGCTGCGGCGATCCCCGAGCGACCGGCGGCAGGCCCGATCGTCGGCAGCCTGGCCCCGGCCGTGTCTACGCGAGCCATCAAGCGCTCGAGTGTCTGTCGCGTTGCCGGGTCCGGAGTGACGCCAAGTTCACGCTCCAGGACCGATGCGCAGTGGTGGTACGTGCTCACGGCACCGGCGCGATCGCCCATGTCGGCCTGCAGCTGCATCAGGGTGCGGTAGCCGATCTCTTCCAGCGGCTGCAACTGGACCCGGCGGCGGGCGACATCCACCGCTCCGGCCAGGTCACCCGTACGCGTGCGCGCCGCACAAACCAGGTCGCACAAGCCCACACACTGGCGCTCGAGTTCGGCCCTCGCGTCGAGCAGCCAGTCGTCGTACCCGCCGGGCAGCAGATCGCCCTGGTACTGGGCGATGGCCCGGGCAGCGTGGACGAGAACCCGCTCGTCATCATCGGCCGCTGCTGCCGCCCGGGCAGCCTCGCGCTCGACGTCGAAGATGCGCATGTCGACGCGGCAGGTCTCGGTGTCACGCCAGGACAGATCCCTGGGCGTCACGACGAGTGAAGGCTCGGAGCCCAGAACGTGACGCAGGTGATATAGCTCGCGGCGCAGATTGGTCAGCGCCTGCGCGTCCGTCGAGTCCGGCCAGAACAGCCCGGCGATGCGCTGCCGAGCCTGGGGCGACCCGGCATGGATGACCAGGAAGGCGACGAGGGCAACCGCGCGCGACGAACGTGTCCGGACCCCGCCGGTCACGTCGTCGGTAATTGCCTGCTCCCCCAAGAGAGACACGTGCAGCATTTCGACGCGGCCTCCTGATAGCCCAGGTTAGACCCAGTTGCCGCCTTGAGGAGGGCGTCAGGGTTTGATGCCCGCGCCCCCGTACATGTGGACGTGGGCGTCGGGGACCGCTCTGGCCAGGTCGTCGGGACGCCAGTGATTCACCAGGGTCACTCCGGGCTCGATCATGTCGAGGCCGTCGAAGAACCGCTCGACCTCCAGCCTGGTGCGTGATCTCGTGGTGATGCCGCGGGCGTTGTACGCCGCTACACCCGCGTTCACTTCCTCGGGCGCGCTCTCGGCGGTGACGGTCGACAGGGCCAGGATGCTGCCCGGCGGCAAGGGTTGCATGAACCGGTCGATGATGTCGCGTGCGGCCTCGTCGTCGGTGATGAACTGCAGGATCGCGATGAGGGTCAGCGCATCGGCTGGCTCAGATCGAGGGTTTCCCTCGTCTGTCTCGCATGGAGGATTCCCTCGACGTTACGCAGGTCGGCATCGATATAGCCGGTCTTGCCCCGGGGGCTGCTCCTCAGTAGCGCGCGTGCGTGCGCGAGCACGATGGGGTCGTTGTCGACGTATAGGATCCGCGATTCCGGAGCGACCTCCTGGGCAACCTGATGCAGATTGGGGGCGGTGGGAAGCCCGGTCCCGATGTCCAGGAACTGGCGGATGCCCTGTTCCGCGGCGAGGTACCTCGTCATGCGGCGCATGAAGTGCCGGTTGGCCCGCATAGATATCGAAAGGTTCGGCCAGTCCTTCGTAATCTCCGCAGCCGCCGCGCGATCGGCGGCGAAGTTGTCCTTGCCGCCGAGCAGATAGTCATAGATCCGCGCCGAGTGCGGCACATCCGTTCTCAGATCCGCAGAAGGCACTTCGCCCCGTTTCCCGCTTGCATATCAGCCAATCTGGACCCGCATCACACCGTCGATAGGCTACCAAACGTCTCAACCTCCACGATATCGGCGACCGGACGGAGCCACAGCCGTTTCCGAGATGCCGACCGCCGGGAACAGCCGGGCCACGAGGCCGGCTAGCCACCACGGTCAGTGCCGCCGGCTCCAATGCGGTCCTACCGCGGTCCAGCCCGTCTCCCAGGCGGCGAGCCGACGGCGGTCGAGCGCGCGGCGGGTCAGCCAGAGGACGCTCAGCAGAAAAATAGCCAGGGCCGCGGAGGTGACCGTGACGAAGGTGATGACGCGGCTGAGGATCTGCGCAGGCCCGATGGGCGGGCCGGCCAGTGTGCCGGAGGCATCGCTCCAGACGATCACGATGCTCCCGGCCCGGGCCCCGGCGGCCGCCTGCACGGCACCCGCGCGGAGGGTTCCGTCGGGAGCGGTCCAGCGTGCCCGCACCCAGGCGTCCACGGAACTGCCGACGACCGGGTAGCTGGTGGCGGCTGGCGCGTTGCTGAGCAGGACCGCCCGTATCCGGTGCTCGGCCGCAGCCTGGGCCCGGGCCGCGGCGGCCCCCGAGTCGCTGGCCCAGTGGCCCACGGCGATCGCCGCGAGCGGGCCGGCGACCAGGAACAGAACCACGACGCTGAGCCGGATCCAGGCCTCGGCCCGGTCGATGCCGCGCCGCAGCGGGTTGGCATCGAGGCCTCCCCGCCGCATCAGCCACCTCCAGCGCCTCCGCCTGCGCATCATGCTCACCCCTATCACCCCTCGGAATCCGCTTTCCTCGTGGGCAGGTGCCGAACAGCCGCCTCAGAGTACCCGGCGCCAGGCACCGGGGAGCGCGGTCACGCGGCTGGCGGCCCGTACCGTCGTGAGCGTTCGGTGACCGTGCGGATCGTCGCCGGATCTGTCGCCGGCAGCGGCTGCTCGTAGCGTTAGGAAGGAAAGATCGGAAAGATCCAGTACCGAACGCACTGAAAACCGCTCCTGTAGCAGGATGAGCACGCGCCGTATCCCGGCCGGCCGGGCGGCCCCGGGGGAAGGGCTCGAAATACCCTGGTGGAGATTCTGAGCAGGCTGTGAATGGAGGCCGCGTTGACCGCCGAGTCGCCGTTGCAGGTCGAGAGCCGGGAAGAGCTTGTCTACCTCCTCGGCGAAGCCTGCGAGATCGAGCACGGCCTCATGTGCGAGTACCTGTACGCGCAGTTCTCGCTCAAGCGCAGCGTTGATGAGGGCCTCACAGCTGAACAGCTGGCCCGGGTGCAGGCCTGGGAGGCCACCCTCATCGACGTCATCAAGCAGGAGATGCTGCACCTGGCGCTGGCCACCAACATCTTGACCGCGATCGGCGCCGCGCCCCATTTCGAGCGGCCCAACCTGCCTATCCTGTCGCGCTGGTATCCGCCCGGAGTCCAGATCGCGCTGCTGCCGTTCGGTGAGCGGGCGCTGCGCCACTTCATGTATCTGGAGCGGCCCGAGGGAATGACGCTCGATGACGCCGAGGGGTTCGCCGCGCTGCCGGACATCCAGCCGCTGACCGTCATCGGCCAGCCGGCCGTCGCGGTGCCCGAGCCATGGCAGACGGTGGGCCACCTCTACCGGGGAATCGAGGCCGGGCTCGCCCGGTTGTGCGACCGCTACGGCGAGGACGCCGTCTTCATCGGGCCGCCGGCCGCGCAGGCCGTCACCGCGACCTTCGAGTGGAAGGAACTGACCGCGGTCACCGACCTGGCCTCCGCGAGCCGGGCGATCGAGCTGATCGTGGAGCAGGGCGAAGGAGCGCGGGGCGACTGGGTCAAGTCGCACTTCGGCAGGTTCGTGGGGATCCTCGAGGACTTCCTCGCCGAGCAGGCGGCCGACCCGGGCTTCGACCCGGCGCGACCGGTCGAGCCCGCGTACGTCCGGCTGCCACCTGACGTGCAGGCGGGAGCGCTGATCGAGGATCCCCTGACGGCGCGGGTGGCCGACCTGTGCAACGGCCTGTATGAGGTGATGCTGCAGACCCTGAGCCGGTACTACGTTCATCACGGCGAGACGCCCGCCGAGCTCGAGACCCTGGCCCGGACGGCGAAGCACCTGATGAACTGGGTGATGCGCGTGCTCTACCCAGTTCTCACCACCCTGCCGGTCGGCCCCTCGCACCCCGGCCGCACGGCGGGTCCGACCCTCGAAGTCGTCCGGCCCGCCTACTTCGTCCTGCCCCACCGCGAAGCCGCCTGGAAGATCATCAACGAACGCCTCGATGGCCTGGCCGCGACCTGCGCCGCCCTCGCGCAAGAGCCGGGTCTCGCCGCGCTCGGCGACCTGGCGGCCACGTTGCACACCATGGCCGGGGATCTCGGCCAGCACCTGCACGAGCGCGCCGCTGCCGCGCCCGTTCGCGATGAAGGCACTCGCGACCAGGCCACATGAGGTATCAGGGCGTGCCTCAGGTCGCTTTCAGGTGCCGTGTAATACTCGATCAAGGATATGGACATGCCACCATGCAGGGCGGCCGGCAGATGACAACCCATGACGCGCTACCGCGCAGTGCGCGGACCGGCCGGTCGGCAGGGCAGGTGGCGGGTGCCGCCGCCGAGTTCTCGCCGTTTCCGCCGATAGCTGACTACGGGTTCCTGTCCGACTGTGAGGTCACGGCGCTGGTCGCGCCGAGCGGTGGCATCGAGTGGATGTGCCTCCCGCGCCTGGACTGCCCGTCTGTCTTCGGCGCGATGCTGGACCGGGACGCCGGGAGCTTCCGGCTCGGTCCCGAAGACGTGACCGTTCCGGCCGACCGCCGGTACCTGCCCGGGACGATGGTTCTCGAGACCAGCTGGGACTGCGGTGAGGGTTGGGTCATCGTCCGGGATTGCCTGGTGATAGGACCGTGGCGGCACGAGCAGCCGGAAAGATCCACGCACAGCCGACCCCCGACCGACTATGACGCGGAGCACATGCTGCTCCGGACGGTCCGCTGCGTGCACGGGACGGTGCAGCTGACCCTGGATTGTGAGCCCGTATTCGACTACGGGCGTCACAACGCACGGTGGAGACATACTGACCGGGGGTACTACCAGGTCGCCGCCCAACTCGAAGGCAGCGACCTGACGCTGACCCTCAGCTCGGACATCCGGATCGGGCTGGAAGGGCGGAGCGCCAGGGCCCACACCTTGCTCAAGGAAGGCGATGTTCGCTTCTGCGCCTTGTCCTGGGGCAGCCGCCCGCCGCCTGAGAACTACGACGACGCCTACCAGCGGCTGGTGTGGACCGCCCACCATTGGCAGCACTGGCTGGCCCGGGGAAATCTGCCTGACCACCGCTGGCGCAGCTACCTGGCCCGCAGCGCCCTGACGCTCAAGGGCCTCACTTTCGCGCCGACCGGCGCGATCGCGGCCGCCGCCACCACGTCGCTGCCGGAGACGCCCGGGGGCGAACGGAACTGGGATTACCGTTACACCTGGATCCGGGACGCGACGTTCGCGCTCTGGGGCCTGTACACCCTGGGCTTCGAGTGGGAAGCCAACGACTACTTCGCCTTCATCACCGACGTGGTCGAACGCGACCGCGGGGACCTGCAGATTGTGTACGGCGTCAGCGGCGAATGTGACCTCACCGAGCAGGTTCTCGACCACCTGAGCGGCTATCAGGGCGCCAGGCCGGTCCGCGTTGGCAACGCCGCGTACTCCCAGCAGCAGAACGACGTGTGGGGTGTCGTGCTCGACTCCCTGTACCTGCACACCAAATCCAGGGACCGGCTCGGCGAGCGGGTCTGGAACATGGCGCGCCACCAGGTGGAGCACGCCCTCGAGCACTGGCGCGAGCCCGACCGCGGCATCTGGGAAATCCGCGGCGAGCCGCGGCATTTCACCTCGTCGAAGCTGATGTGCTGGGTCGCGGCGGACCGGGGGGCCCGGCTGGCCAGGCTCCGCGAGGACGCCGACAGCGCCCGCATGTGGCAGAAGGCGGCCGACGAGATCCACGCCGACATCTGCGCGAATGCGCTGGACGAGCGGGGCGTGTTCTGCCAGCACTACGACACCACGGCCCTCGATGCGTCGGTACTACTCATGCCGCTGCTCAGATTCCTGCCGGCGGATGATCCGCGGATCCGCGCGACCGTGCTCACCATCGCCGACGAGCTCACCCAGGAAGGTCTGGTACTGCGTTACCAGGTGCAGGAGACAGACGACGGGCTCTCCGGCGAAGAGGGGACCTTCACCATCTGCTCGTTCTGGCTCGTCTCGGCCCTGTCGGAGATCGGCGAGCACCGCCGGGCCCGCGACCTGTGCGAGAAGGTCTTGTCGCACGCCAGCCCGCTGCTGCTGTATGCCGAGGAGATCGACCCGCGGTCCGGCCGGCACCTGGGCAACTTCCCGCAGGCCTTCACCCACCTGGCGCTCATCAACGCCGTGATGCACGTCATCCGGAACGAGGATCTCGCACTCTGATCAGGCACTGGCCACGGCTCCCGTCAGGAAGCTGCCAGCTGGCCGCAACGCGATCATAAGCTGCGCGTCATGAACTGGGCCGCTCGACTCGGACGCGGAGGAGCTTCTCAGCCTGGAATCAGGAATCCTGCAGCTAACGTGGTGAGCGTCTAATCTATGAGGCCTTCCGCGACAAATTATGCTGCGCCCCTGTCGGAGGCCGGCTCGCGGCTGGTGGTCGCCGACCTAGAGCTCGACGAGGACAGCCACGAGGTCCGGCGCGGCGGCGAGTTGATCACCCTGACGCCAACGGAGTTCAAGGTGCTGCGCTATCTGATGGCCAACGCCGGGCGTGTTCTCAGTAAAGGGCAGATTCTCGACCAAGTCTGGGACTACGGCTTTAACGGTGACAGCAACGTGGTGGAGTCCTGCGTGAGCTATCTGCGGCGCAAGGTCGACCGTTGCGAGCCGCGGTTGATCCATACCATCCGCAGCATGGGCTACATCCTGCGGATCCCGCCTCCGTGACGTTGTGGCCCGGCAACCGGCTACGGACGCGGCTGGCGAACGCGTCCCTGCGGGTGCGGGTCATGGTCGCTGCCGCGATGCTGGTCACGGCCACTTCGGTGGTTATGGGGGCATTGGGCACGACAGTGCTGCGCGGTTACCTGCTCGACCGGGCTGACACCCAGCTTCTTACCTTCGCGTCGGTCAGCCGCGTCACCGGCTGGCCTCCCCCGAAGCTTGTGCGCGGCGGGCCAGCGCAACTGCCCAGCTTGTTTCTGGTGGAAGGGATCAGCGCCGAGAGACCGCCAGCCGCGCCGAGCTGACCCGGCTGATAGCCCGGATCCAGCAGGAAGCGACCCGGATGGGACTGCTCGTCGAGGATCTGCTGCTGCTCGCCCAACTCGATGAGGATCGCCCGCTGGACCGGCAGCCGGTCGACCTTTCCAGCATCGCCGCCGAGGCCGTCCAGGTCGCCCGCTCGCTTCCGCGCGGCCATACCCTCACCCTGCTCGCCAGCCCCGACCCGGTCATCGTCTCCGCCGACAGCGGACGCCTGCGCCAGATCATCGACAACCTCATCAGCAATGCTTTCCAGCACACCCCGGCAGGCACCACGGTCACCATCACCGTGGACGTCATACCCGGCCACGGCCAGCTCCTGGTCACCGACAATGGCCCCGGAATGACCACCGAGCAGGCCTCGCGGGTCTTCGAGCGGTTCTACCGCACTGATCACGCGCGCAGCCGCGCCCGCGGCGGCACCGGGCTCGGCCTGTCGATCGCCGCTGCTCTCGTTGACGCCCACCGGGGGACGATCACCGTCGACACCCGGCCCGGACATGGTGCCGCGTTCCGGGTCCGGCTGCCGCTCGCGACCGCCAGCAGCGAATCGGCGGACGACCGAGCTCGTCATCGATGATGGGCGGACCGCGGCGCGCCACGGCCACCGGGGCGGGAGCCGTCAGGCTGGCTGTTCGGCCTGCAACTGCCGGACCACCTCCAGCGCGTCGTTCACGTGCTGGCCGATGTTGGTCATTGAGTTGAAGACGTGCCGGACCGTGCCCTGGCGGTCGATCACGTACGTGACCCGGCCGGGTAGCAAACCGAGCACCGCCGGTACCCCATAGCGTTTGCGGACTTGACCGCCCTGGTCGCTGAGCAGCGTGAATGGCAGCTTGTGCTGGTCGGCGAAGGCGGCGTGCTGGCCGACTGAGTCGGAGCTGATCCCGATCACCTCGGCGCCGGCGTCGGTGAAGACCTCGTGGCTGTCGCGGAAGGCACACGCCTCAGCGGTGCAGCCGCGAGTGTTGTCCTTGGGGTAGAAGTACAGGACAACAACCCGTTCGCCGAGCCGGTCCTGCAGCCGGACCGGCTCACCGGACTGGGCTGGGAGAGTGAAGTCGGGGGCCTTGTCGCCGACCTGAATGCCGTGTGCCATGCTCTGCCTCCCTGTGCTCCCGCCGGGGATCGCGGGCCCGCTCAATAAGCGTAGCCAGCTCCCCACCTAACGCAGCGGGCCAGGAAGTGTTCCATGCCGGGCGCTGCGGCGGGCGCCTCCGCGGCCGGGCCCAGCGTGAGAAACGAATGCATGCGGTTCAGTTCGTGCAGCACGGTCTGCGCATCCGGGGGTGTCACGTCTCCAGCGTGGCAGGCTCTGCACGGCACGCGAAGACTCGCTTGCCCTCGGCTCAGGCCGGGCGGATCAGCCTGGTCTCGTAGGCGAACACGACGGCCTGCACACGGTCGCGCAGGCCGAGCTTCGGCAGGATCCTGCCCACGTGGGTCTTCACGGTGGACTCGGACAGGAACAGGCGCTGGGCGATCTCAGCGTTGGACAACCCCTGAGCCACCTCGATGAGCACTTCGCGTTCACGTTCGGTAAGAAGCGACAGCCGGGGATCCTGCTCCCCCGGATCTTCCGGACCGGCCGGGAGCTGGTCGGCAAACCTCTCCAGGAGCCTGCGGGTCACCCTGGGCGCGACGACCGCATCGCCCTTGGCCACGGTCCGGATCGCGGCCAGCAACTCGGCCGGCTCGACGTTCTTCAGCAGGAATCCGCTCGCGCCAGCCCGCAGGGCCGCGAAGGCGTACTCGTCGAGATCGAAAGTGGTCAGCACCAGCACCCGGGCGTCCGGATACTTCGCGGTGATCTGCTCGGTGGCTTCGATGCCGTCTGTGCGGGGCATCCGGACGTCCATGAGCACCACGTCGGGGCGGGTCTGCCCAGTCAGCCGCAACGCCTCGGTGCCGTCGCCGGCCTCGCCGACGACTTCCAGGTCGGACTGGGCCTCGAAGATCATGCGGAACCCGAGGCGCAGCAGCTGCTGGTCATCGACAATGAGGATCTTGACCGGGGTGCTCACTGGTGCACCCCGCTCGCCTGCGGGGCCCCGCCCGCCTCCCCATTCCCCTTCACTGCGCCGCCTTCCCTCCTCGCTCGTCCCTCGCTCCTCAGTCCAGGCAACGCCGCGCCCCTCCGGCTCGCTCACAGTGCCTCCCGCTCGCCTGCGGGGCGCTTAAGGCGCCGCCTTCCCTCCTCGCTCGTCCCTCGCTCCTCAGTCCAGGCAACGCCGCGCCCCTCCGGCTCGCTCACTGTGGCTCCTCGATTCCATCCCGGCCCAGCCGACCGTGCACCCGCCATCCCCCGCCCGCGCCTGGCCCGGCATCGACTGTCCCGCCATAGGCAGCGGCGCGCTCGCGCATGCCGGCCAGGCCATGCCCGGTCCCTGGAAGCTGCTTCCCGGCTGGCCGCCCGTTATCAGTGATCTCCACTTCGATGCCGTCGTCGGCGAACCGGAGCCGGACGGTCGCGCCGGTCGCGGCGAGCGCGTGCTTCCTGATATTGGTCAGTGACTCCTGCACGATACGGTAGACCGCCAGCTGCGCTCCGGGCGCCAGGTCGTGCGGCTGGCCCTCTACTACGAGCCGGGCGGGCAGGCCCGCCGCGCGGACCTGGGCGAGCAGGTCGTCGAGCTGGCCTAGGCCAGGCGCCGGTTGACGGGCCGCGTCTGTCTCATCGATGCGCAAGGTGCCGACCATGCGGCGCATCTCACCAATCGCCTGGCGGCCGGTCGCGGCCACCTGCTCCATCGCCTCGCGGGCCTGTCCCGGTGACGCAGCTACCGCAGCCCCCGCACCGTCAGCGAGTGCCACCATGACCGAGAGGCTGTGGGTGACGATGTCGTGCACTTCGCGGGCAATGCGGGTCCGCTCGCTGGCCACCGCCAGCCGTGCCTGCTGGTCTCGCTCGTTCTCCAGGCGCGCGGCCCGGTCCTCCAGCGCCGCCAGGTAGGCCCGCCGGGTCTGCAGGTTCACCCCGGTCATGACCGCCGCCACGGCCGTTCCGGTCATCAGCACAATGCCGGGAAAGGTAGCGTCCGATGGCGCCCAGAGGATGATCGCAGGCACGGCCCACGCCTCGAATACCCCGGCGGCGATCAGGGCACGGCGGCGCGGCTCGTGCGCGGCCACCGTGTACAGCGCGACCAGGAGCGCAGCAGCCGCAGTCACTCCCAACTGCCGGAAATCAGCGGCCGCGGCCGCCAGTGCCGCGGATGTAACCACGGCGAACACGATGATCGGGTGGCCCCGCCGCCAGACTAGCGGGATGAGGCACCCTGCTGCGCTCAGCCACAACCACGGCGAGCCGCCCTCCAGGCCTCTCGTCGCTGGGCGCACAGTAAGCGCCGCGAGCGCTAGCGGGACGAGCAGGTCAGCTAGGGCCGGGTGGCGCTGGAACCACGCGCGGGCGTTCGAGGCGCCGTGCTGCCAGCGCCTCGAACGCCTCGAATCGGATGCCATGCGTCAACCATCCCCTGGATCATGGAGAGCGACGCGCAGGTGGCCGCCCGCCAGGTCGGATGCCGCCAGGTCGGATGCCGCCAGGTCGGATGTAAGGTTTCCGGCGAAGGCGGGCGAGCACCCGGGCCAGCATGAGCGTCAGCGGGTTCCTGATCGCAGCTGCGGGCACGATCCTGGCGATCATCGCGGTGCTTGGCGAACAGCGCGGGCAGTACCGGGCCTCTGGCGCGCTCACGAGCCGGCGGGCCGGGATGTCCGCGCCGCACTGTTCGCAGTGACCGTAATGGCCCGCGGACAGCCGGCCGAGCGCTTCCTCAGTGTCGGCCAGGGCGCGCCGGGCCGCGACCGTTCGCCACTGCAGCCGCCGCAGTTCCCGCGTGCTGGCATCATCGGCCCTCAGGCTGGTGCGTTCGCCGGTCTCATAGAAGGCCAGCGACAGCTCGGTGACCTGGCTCAGGCGCGCCTGCCAGCGCTTCTCCAGCAGTTCCCGCCAGCGGGAGGCCGGCAGGGCCGCGACCGCATCGGTGCGGTCCGGGCCCGCAGGCAGCCGGTTTCCCTGGCGTGACCCGGCCGCTGACGGTCCGAAAGCTGGCCAGCCGGGGATGCGCATCCTGACCAGCGGAGGGTGGTGGGCAGCGGTCATGCGTCCCGCCTCCTCACCACGAACGCGGCCGCGGCCAGTGCGACCACGGCGTACCCGCACATCAGCGCGAACCCCGCCCAAGGGGACAGCGATCCTGCCTGGTGGTGGACGTTGAGCAGCGCTTCACCGGCGTTGCTGGGCAGGTAAGGGGTGATGTGGGTGCTGATCGTCGACGGCAGCAGGCCGACCAGCGGTGGCACGAGCAGCAGCAGGCCAACCAGGGAAGCGATCGCCCCAGCAGTGTTGCGCAGCAACGCGCCGAGGCCCACGCCGAGCAAGCCAACCACGGCCAGATACAGCGCGGCGCCGAACACCGCGCGAGTGACTCCCGGTGCGGAGAGAGCGACCTGCAGGTGATGGGAGGAGAGCACGGCCATCCCGGAGAAGAAAGCGACCAGCGACGCGATCGTCATCGTAACCAGGGTGACTGCGCTGAACACCCCGGCCTTGGCCCACAGCACCGGCAGGCGCGTGGGCACCGCCGCGAACGTCGACCTGATCATCCCCGAGCTGTATTCGCTGCTGATCACCAGCACCCCGAGCACGCCGATCGCGAGCTGGGCGAACTGGTGGCCCTGCAGGACAGTGCTGACCGCGTCGAATGAGGCCCGGCTGGAGGCCGATAGGTGGGACCACTGGCTGGCGGTGATGGCCGCGGTCAGCAGCCCGATCCCGGCCATGAGCAGGAACGACACAAGCAGGGTGATCTTGGTGGAGCGCAGGCTGCGCAGTTTGATCCACTCCGATCGCAGCACGCGCGGCGGGGTGACGGGCTGCACCGCGACGAGCCGTTCAGTGCGCCCGGGAGCCACCGGTGTCATGGTCGGCATGCTCATATCGAATTCCTTCCCGCGCCTGCCAGCTGCCTGTCGTTCGTGGTCGGCGCCTTGTATTCAACGGCGTCCTGGGTCAGTTCCATGAAGGCGTCCTCGAGCGAGGCCTGCTGCGGGGCAAGCTCGAACAGGGCGATGCCATGCTCGGCGGCTATGCGGCCGATCCGGTCGGAGTCCACCCCTTTCACCGTCAGCACCCCGGCTTCCTCGCTGGTCACCGAGACATCCGGGCCGCCGATGAGTTCCCGCAGCGCGGCCGCCTGGGGAGAGCGCACCCGCACGCTATTGCCCGAGGCTCGCCGCACGAATTCCGCCACCGAGGCGTCCGCGATCAGTTCACCGCGGCCGATCACGATCAGGTGATCGGCGGTCAGCGCCATCTCGCTCATCAGGTGGCTGGACACGAACACGGTGCGGCCCTCGGTGGCCAGGCCCCGGAGCAGTTGGCGCACCCAGCGGACGCCCTCGGGGTCCAGGCCGTTGACCGGCTCGTCGAGGATGACCGTCTGCGGATCGGCCAGCAGCGCAGCGGCAATGCCGAGCCGCTGGCCCATGCCGAGCGAGAACTGGCCCGCCCGCTTCCTGGCCACCTCCCGCAACCCCACCAGGTCGATGACCTCCTCGACCCGGCTGACCGCGATCCCGTGGGTCGCGCCCAGCGCGAGGAGGTGGTTGAAGGCCGAGCGGCCGGGGTGGATCGCGCGGGCTTCCAGCATCACCCCCACCTCGGCCAGCGGTGCCTTGTGCTGCGCGTAAGGCTTCCCGTTCACCGTTGCCGACCCGGCGGTAGGCCGATCCAGGCCCACGATGGTCCGGATCGTGGTTGATTTGCCCGACCCGTTCGGCCCGAGGAACCCGGTCACCAGCCCAGGCTGGACAGTGAACGTCAGGCCATTGACCGCCGTCTTCTCACCGTAACGTTTGACTAGTCCATCGACTTCGATCATGTCAGCTCCGTCGTATCGTGCCGGATTGTCCCGGCTCTCACGACGCTACGGAGAGTAGCGAAGGGCGGCGACCGCCTGGCGGGCGAATCTTCTCGGCGCACGTACGCCGCGCGGCGTACGGTGGCGCCCTCGCCGCTACGCCTGCAGTGCCACCCAGGCAGAGCTGCAGGTCAGCCACATGGCCTACCGGATGGCCCACCTACCGGATGGCCTTACCGGATGGCCGCAGGGAACCAGGCTGCTGAACGGGCACGGCCACCCGATGAGGCAGAGGCCACCGCTGTGGTCCCTCCGGCCGCCACCGGCCAAAGAGTCAGGAATAGCTGACGGATCACCCAGCCGGTCTTCAGATCGCCTTCCTACGGTGTGCTCAGGGGACACGATCAGGGTGCCGTGCAAGGAAGGGCAGAACCGTGCGGGAGAGCGTGACCATCTGGTACAGCGGAGCGAGTTACCGGCTCGGGCGAGGGCGGCACTGTTATGGGATCTGGGCTGCGGGAGGGCCGCAGCAGCAGCCGCTGGAGCAGTGGCCCGAAACCCCTGAGGGCTGGTCCGCTGCGTGGTCCCGGTTCACGGCCATCGAAGCGCCAGGCACCGTTGTCCATTTCAGCCAGCCCACTGCCCCCGTCGGCAGGGCGGTCAACGCGATAATCCTGCTCGCCGCTGGTGTTGCCTGCGGGATCGTCGGGCTGTTCCCGGCTTATCTTTCTGGAGCGAGCCTGGCCCAGCAGCGTGCCGAGCTGGTGCCTCATGCGATCTACCTGGCCGTATGGACGGCTAGTGCTCTGCTCATCTGGTTCGGTGGCGTTCGCTGGCGGGTGGGGGCGCTCCTCGGGCTGGGAACGAGCGTTGTCACGTTCGGGTTCTTCTTCGCGGATGCCGGCACAGTGATCGCTGACGGTACGCATGTGCTGGGCCTCGGCCTGGTCCTGGGGCTGGTCAGCTGGCTGGCATGCACGGCTGGCTCCATGCTGGCTTTCGGGTTCCGGTCGGCCGATGGGCCCCGCCGGCCGTGGGCCCACGCGACGGGGCCCCGCTGGCCCGGGGCCTCGCGACGGGTCCTGTCGTGATCTTGACGCTCGCGGTGCTTGCCGCAGTGGGCGCGGCAGCCGCGTTCGCCCCATCGTGGGACAGCTACACGTTGCGGACGTCGGCCGGGCTGACGCAGTACCTGACCGCAGGCAACAGCTTCGCGAATCCCGCTCCGGTGATCGCCGGGGACGTCGCTGTGATGGTTGCGCTCGTGGCGGTTGTTGTCACAGCCGCCCTGTGGCGCCCGATCCGCCTGGGGGCCGCGTTGCTCGCTGGTGCGGTCATCCCGATGGCAGCTCAGGCGATCTCAGCGCTCGTCCAGATCGGCGAGCCCGTCTCACCGGCGCAGTTCGGAATCTCACCGGCGCAGGCTGCGCAGGCCGGGCTCACAATTAGCACTGGTGTCACGCCGGCGTTCTGGATCTACTGCGCCTTCGTCGTGACACTGGTCATGATGTGCGCGTGGATGCTCATCCCGCCCCGCTCGCTCCGGCCGGCCCGCCTGGCTGCGGCTCCACCCGGGAGCATCCCACCGGCAATGCCCGCTGCCGCCACAGGCACAGAAGATAGCCGCGAACTCGTGGCAGGCACCGCTGGCCGCCAGGACGGGCCGGACGGGCCGGACGCCTGACGCGGCCTGGTCTCTGGAATACCCGCGGCCTTACGATGGAAGGCCGCCGTCAGCCCGGCGGGTCCTCCCCGGTGAGCCCGTCCACCGACTCCCGGATGAGGTCGGCATGGCCGACGTGCCGCGCATACTCCTCGATCGGCTGGCCATCTTAGGATTTCGGGGGCCCACTACACCGAGGCGGCCCTGGTCCAGGCGATGTGGTATCCACGGTGGGGAACTTTGCCGTCCGGCACCATCATCGAGGCCGACATGGACGCGGTGTAGTGTCGGTGCCGGTCAGATGGCGACACACATTCCCCCGTCTCAGGACGCGCGACAGGGCTGACGGGCCGGCACAGCGAACGCGACCTGCTGGACCGGCTGCTCGGTGCTGTCCGGGCGGGTGAGAGCCGGGCGCTGGTGGTGTGCGGCGAACCGGGCGTGGGCAAGACCGCGCTGCTTGAGTACCTGGCTGGGCAGGCGTCGGGCTGCCGTGTAGTGCGGACCACGGGTGTCCAGTCGGAGATGGAGCTCGCGTTCGCCGCGTTGCAGCAGTTGTGCGCGCCGATGCTGGATCGCGTCGAGCGTCTGCCGGTTCCGCAGCGTGTTGCGCTCCGGATCGCGTTCGGCCTGAGTGCCGGGCCGGCGCCGGACCGGTCCCTGGTCGGCCTGGCCGTGCTGAGCCTGCTTTCCGAGGTGGCCGGGGAGCGGCCACTGGTCTGCCTGGTGGATGACCAGCAGTGGCTCGATCGCGCCTCCGCGCAAGTCCTCGGGTTCGTGGCGCGCCGCCTGGCGGCGGAGTCGGTGGGTCTGGTCTTCGCGGCCCGTGTTCCGGGTGAGGAGCTGGCCGGATTGCCGGAGCTGGGGGTCGGGGGTCTGCGGGACGGCGATGCGCGGGCGCTGCTGGAAGCGGTGTTGACCGGGCCGCTGGATGAGCGGGTCCGCGATCGGATCGTCGCCGAGACGCGCGGCAACCCGCTGGCGCTGGTGGAGCTGGTGCGGGGGCTGACCCCGGCGGAGCTGGCGGGCGGGTTCGGGCTCCCCGGCGCGGCACCGATCTCGGGGCGGGTCGAGGAGAACTTCCGACGGCGGGTCGACGCTCTGCCGGCCGAGACCCGGCGGCTGCTGCAGTTGGCGGCGGCCGATCCGGTCGGTGACCCGGGGCTGGTGTGGCGGGCGGCCGAGCGGCTGGGGATCGGGGCCGAGGCGGCGGCGGCCGAGGCCGGGCTGGTCGAGTTCGGCGCCTGGGTGCGGTTCCGGCATCCGCTGGTGCGCTCGGCGGCCTACCGGTCGGCATCGCTTCAGGAGCGGCAGGACGTGCACCGCGCCCTGGCGGAGGCCACTGATCCAGAGATCGATCCGGACCGCCGCGCCTGGCACCGGGCCCACGCCGCGCCGGGGCCCGACGAGGACGTCGCCGAGGAGCTGGAGCGCTCGGCGGGCCGGGCGCAGGCGCGCGGGGGCCTGGCCGCGGCGGCCGCGTTCCTCGAGCGTTCGGCGATGCTGACACCCGAACCCGCTGGCCGTGCACGGCGCCTGCTCGCGGCGGCCCGGGCGAAGCGTGACGTCGGCGCGCTGGACGCGGCACTGGGGCTGCTGGTCGTTGTCGAGGCCGGGCAGCTGGACCCGCTGCAGACCGCCGAGCTGGAGCGCCTGCGCGGGCAGATCGCTTATGACCAGCGCCGTATCAGCGACGGTGCCCGGCTGCTCCTGAGCGCAGCCAGGCGCCTGGAGCCGCTCAACGTCGGCCTGGCGCGCGAGACGCACCTGGAGTCGCTCGGGGCCGCGATGTGGGCCGCCGACCTGGACCGCCCCGGCGGCCTGCAGGAGGCGGCCGAGGCCGCCCGCGCCGCGCCCCCGGGTCCCGACCCGCCGCGGACGGTTGACGTCCTGCTCGACGCGTTCGCGATCCGGTTCACGCAGGGATACGCTGCGGCCGCGGCAGTGCTGACCCGGGCCCTCGAGCGGGTTCTCGCGCTGAACGTCGGCACCGCCGAGGCGGGTGGCTGGCTGTGGCTGGCCGGTCCGGGAGCCGGCGGCATGGTCGCCCTCGAGGTCTGGGACGACGCATCCTGGCATGCCTTGGCCGCTCGCGAGGTTCAGGTCGCCCGGGACACGGGCGCGCTCGTGCACCTGCAGTCCGCGCTCGACTTCCTCGCCCGAGCCCACCTTCTCACCGGCGAGCTGGTGATCGCGGCGCGGCTGATCGAGGAAGATCGCCTGATCGCCGAGGCGACCGGGAACCCGCCCGTTGCCTATACGGCGATGACGCTCGCGGCCTGGCGCGGCCAGCAGGCCCAGGCGTTGGAGCTGATCGAGGCCACCGTGCAGGAGGCGACCGCGCGTGGCCTCGGCAGGCCTCTCAACTTCGCGGCCTACGCCAGCGCGGTGCTCCACAACGGCCTCGGCCGCCACGACGCCGCGCGCGACGCCGCCTGGCGGGCGTTCGAGCACGATCAGCTGGGGTACGGGCCGTTTGTGGTGCCCGAGCTGGCCGAGGCGGCATCCCGGACCGGTGACACGGCGCTCGTCCGGGCCGCGCTCGAGTGGCTGTCCGAACGCACGCGCGTCACCCCTGCCGAGTGGGCGCTGGGCATCGAAGCCCGCGTCCGCGCCCTGCTCAGCGAAGGCGACACCGCCGAGCGTCTGTACCGCGAGTCGATCGCCCGGCTCGGCCGGACTCGCGTCCGCGCGCAGCTCGCCCGCGCCCACCTGCTGTATGGCGAATGGCTGCGCCGCGAGCGCCGCCGCACCGACGCGCGGGAGCAGCTGCGCACCGCGCACGACATGCTGGAAGCGATGGGCATCGGGGCGTTCGCCGAGCGGGCCAGGCGTGAGCTGGCGGCGACCGGCGAGACCGCCCGCAAGCGCACCGCCGAGGCCAGCGATCAGCTGACCGCCCAGGAGACCCAGATCGCGCGGCTGGCCCGCGACGGCCTGTCGAACCCCGAGATCGGCGCCCGGCTGTTCATCAGCGCGCGCACCGTCCAATACCACCTGAGCAAGGTCTTCACCAAGCTCGCCATCAGCTCCCGCAGCCAGCTCGACCGCGTCCTGCCCGGCGACCCCGCCACCGCCCAGCCGCACTAGCCCCGCCGACCAGCCGCCGTCCCAGTGGCGCGCAGCCAGGCCAAGACTGGCGACTGGCACTGTGCGCTGGCGGATACGAGCGTGGCCCTCCCCACATGACAATCGGAGCGAGGCAACCGCTTACCGTACACATTGTGGACAGCTGCACAAGCGACCTTCGAGCAGGGACAGGGAGCACCGTCATGACCAGCCTGGCTGCGGCCGGACCACGATGAGGCAGCCCGCGGGCGGCCCCGAGGGCCCCGGCGAAACCGGATCTTCTGCGCGCTCCCCGGCCGAGAGCGGCGGGAGATCTGCGCCGCAGGCTCAGGCCGGGCGCAGCCCGGTCCTGGACCCGGCGCAGCTTGGGGTGCTGCGCCGGTACGGCCGTGAGCACGACATGGCCGCCGGGGACGTGCTGTTTGCCGCCGGGGACGTGACGTATGACCTGATCGTGGTGCTGGCCGGTGAGGTCCGGATCGTCGAGCGGCACGGCCAGCCGGGCGAGACGGTCATCGCGACCTAAAGGAATGGCAACGGTCCTGGCCGAGGACACCGCGCTGGGTGGCCAGGCGGGAACGTCGTCCCGGATCGAGAACTACCTGGGGTTCCCCGCGGGCCTGTCCGGGGAGGAGTTGGCGGCGCGCGCGGCCTTGCAGGCCCAGAAGTTCGGCCTACGCATCAAGCTGGCGGCGAAAGCGGTGTCGCTGTCGTCGGACTCCGGCGTGCACCAGGTCAGCTTCGACGATGGTGAGGCGATCACCGCGAAGTCGGTCATCATCGCCACCGGGGCGCGCTACAACCGCCTCCCCCTGGACCGGCTGGCCGAGTTCGAGGGCGTCGGCGTCTACTACGCGGCGACCCAGATGGAGGCCCAGGCCTGCCGCAGCGACCCGGTGGCCATTGTGGGCGGCGGCAACTCCGCCGACCAGGCGGCGCTGTTCCTGAGCCGGAGCAGCGCCGAAGTTCACGTCATCATCCGGGGCCAGACGCTTGATACCTCCATGTCGCGCTACCTGATCGACCAGATCGAGCGGAACCACCGCATTGTCGTCACGCCCGGAACCCAGGTCACCGCGCTGCTCGGGAAAGATCAACTAGAAGGCGTGGAGCTCCTCGATACCAACCGGCAGCAGACGTCGGCATTGGCAGTCCGGGGCCTGTTCGTTTTCATCGGCGCACAGCCCAGCACCCAGTGGCTGGCGGGCCAGCTCGCCGAAGACACCCACGGGTTCCTGCTCACCGGCACCAACATCCCAGAAGCTCAGCTCGACGACAAAGACCGGATCCCCCTGTTCCTGGAAACCAGCCGACCCGGGGTCTTCGCCGTCGGCGACGTCCGCAGCGGGTCAGTCAAGCGGGCCGCGACAGCAATCGGGGAAGGATCGATGGCGGTGCGGCTCGTGTTCGAACGCCTCCAGGCCACAGGGAGTGCGGTCGCAGACCCGCCCCGCGCCGATGGAGACCGTCGCAGTGCCCCGTTGGCCACGACGCCTGGCCGGAAAGTGACAAACCAGATGGCGCGCGGGCGCCACGTCGACTGACATGGCGCCATCATGAAGCCGCGACCTCTTCGAACGGCCACCACTCAGCTATGAGTCTTCGGGTCCCCAGAGCGAAGGAGCAGCCACCATGACAGCCGGCGCAGTTACCGCAGACGGGCGCGCCTGCGTCCTCGCGGACGGAAATCAGATGCCCATGCTTGGTCTCGGCGTCTGGCAGGTGCCCAACGGAACGGAGTGCGTGAACGCCGTACGCTGGGCGCTCGACCTGGGCTATCGCCATATCGACACGGCCCAGGCCTACGGCAATGAGGAGAGCGTCGGACGGGCACTGCGCGACAGCGGTGTGCCGCGCGACGAGGTGTTTATCACTACCAAGTTCTATCCGGGGCGCAAAGACCCCGTTGCCGAAGCCAGGCAAAGCCTCAGACGGCTCGGCCTCGACCAGGTCGACCTGTACCTCGTCCACTGGCCCGGAGGTGGTTCCGCCTGGGCGTGGCCGGGGATGGAGCGGGCTCGCGAGCTTCGGTGCGCCCGTTCAATCGGCGTCTCCAACTTCAGCGCCACCGAGCTAGAAGAGGTGATAGCGGCAGGGACGACCCCGCCGGTCGTTAACCAGGTGCAATTCAGTTCGCTGCAGTATCGGCGCGCGCTGCTCGACGCTTGCCGTCGGCGGAGCGTCGCGCTGGAGGCCTACAGCCCGCTGGGGACCGGCCGGCACCTCTCCAACGAAACGGTGAATCGGGTCGCGCAGCGTGTGGGGCGGACGCCCGCGCAGGTGCTATTGCGCTGGTGCGTTCAGCACGATCTTCCGGTCATCTCCAAGTCGACCCACCGCGAGCGAATCCAGGAAAACGCGCAGATCTTCGACTTCGCCTTGTCCAACGAGGACATGGTCGAACTCGACGCGCTCGACCACACCAACGGCACCGACCGCGCCCTCGAGCGGAAGTGGTGGTGAACAGGCTCCCCGCCACTCGCGCGGGCCAGTACGCGGACCGTCCGCACCTGCGGCCCGTCCTCGACACGCTGTTGGCGGCGCTGCCCGCGCTGGGCCCGGTGACGGTGCAGGCCCGCAAGACAGGCGCCCCGGCCACCGGCTCGTCGCCCGAGTCCGGCTGACCGACGCCAGGGGGAACCCGGTCTGTGCCCGGATCCGGCCCCCGGCCATCACCTGGACGGCCGAACCGGGCTAGCCACCCAACGGGGGTGGTGGCCGCTCCTTCGCGTCTCCGGAAGGAGCTGACGATGACAGCAGCGCCGGCCACCGAAGCGATCCAGCCGTGCCTCGGCGGAGATAGTGCGATGCAGGCTCCTATCCCTGCCGGGCCGTGGTGCCTGCCGCAGCGAGCTCTCGCTGGGCGGGCTTGTGCTCGAGCCGCTGCCCCTCGATGTCGGGGTCGGGGATGTATTTGGCGAACCACTCCGGGTGGTACCAGATCCTTGACCCGATGATCGCCATGACGGCCGGCACCAGCGTGAGTCGCACGACGAAGGCGTCCAGGAACACGCCGATGGCGAAGCTGAAGCCGATCGCCTTGATAGTCGGATCGTTGGTGAACATGAAGGCGACGAAGATGGAAAACATGATCATCGCCGCTGCGGTGACCACGCGGGCCGACAAGCCGACGCCTCGTTGCACCGCGCGGCGAGCGTCGCCGTTCTTGGTGTACTCCTCCTTGATCCGCGATACGACGAACACCTCGTAGTCACTGGACAGGCCGAAGATGATCGCCAGCATGATGATCGGCAGGAAGCTGATCGTTTCCGACGGGGTGATGCCGAAGATGTGCTCGCCCCAGCCCCACTGGAACATCGCGACCTGCGCGCCGAGCGCCGCGGCCATCGAGAGCAGGAAGCCCAGGATCGACTTGATCGGCACCAAGATAGTCCGGAATGCGAACGTCAGCAGGATGAACGCCAGGCCGACCACGACGATCAGGAAGATCGGCAGGGCGCTGGACAGCTTGGACGAGACGTCGATGTTGGACGCCGTCGTGCCACCGACCAGGATGTGCGCGCCCGTCTGGCCTTCGATCGCGGCCCGGTTGTCGCGCAGCGTGTGCACCAGGCTCGCGGTGGCCGGGTCGTTCGGGCCGGACTTCGGAATCAGCCGGATCAGGGCGATGCCGTTCTGCGCGGCCAGCGGGGTCACCTGCGCGACGTCGGGCATCTTGGTGAGTGCGCCGGCGATCTGCTGAGTATCGGTGGGGCTGTGGACGCCCTGGGCGACGATGAGCAGCGCACCGTTGTAACCCGCGCCGAAGCCTTCGGTGGTGAGGTCGTATGCCTTGCGCTGCGTGCTGCCCGTGGACTGCGAGGCCCCGCTGGGCAGGCCCAGATGGATCGACGCCGCCGGAAGCGCGAGCACGCCGAGCAGGGCGATCCCGCCGATCAGCACGGGCACCCGGCGCCGCACGACGAACCGGCCCCACCTGGCGCCGGCCGAGCTGTCCGGGTCGGCGGCGCTGCGGCGGGCGACCCGCTCCGCGCGAGCACCGAGCAGCGGCAGCCGGGTGAACTTGGCCACCTTGGTGCCGGCGAAGCCCAGCATCGCCGGCAGCAGCGTCAGGGCGATCAGCAGCGCGACGGTGACGGATGCCGCGGCGGCCAGGCCCATGACGGTCAGGAACGGGATGCCCACGACGGTCAGGCCGCACAGCGCGATGATCACGGTGAGGGCGGCGAAGACCACGGAGCTGCCGGCCGTGCCCATGGCCAGTGGCACCGACTCCTCCGGTGTCATGCCGTTGAGCAGGTTGGTTCGGTGCCTGGACAAGATGAACAGGCCGTAGTCGATGCCACACGAGAGTCCGAGCATCAGCGCGACCGTGGTCGATGCCGAGGCGATGGTCAGCACCGACGCGACGGCGGTGATGCCCATCAGGGTGGTGACCACGCCGATGATCGCGCCCAGGATGGGCATGCCCGCGGCCGCGAAGGCACCGAAGGTGATCATCAGGATTCCGAACGCGATGATCAGGCCGATCAGCTCGGGCGCCTCGGAGACGGGCGTGCGCCAGCCCGGATAGACGCTGCCGTTGTACTCGACCTGCACGCCGTCGGCCTGTACCGGCTTCATCGCGTCCTTGACGGCATTGAGGTTGGCGTCCTTCACGGCAGCCGCCGGTGCCGACCACTGCACCTGCCCGAGTGCGACCGTGCCGCTCTGCGACACCCGCCGGCCCTGGAAGGGATCCACGACCGCTGAGACCTGCGGCACCGACCTGAGCTTGTTCATGGCCGTCTCGATCGAAGCCTTGGCGGCCGGATCGGTGACCTTCGCGCTGCCCTTGGTGGTGGCGAAGACGATCGTGCTCTGGCCGCCGCTGAAGGCCGGCAGCCTGGCGGTCAGGACATTCGCAGCATTCTGCGCCTCGGTGCCCGGGATGGTGAAGTTGTCGTTGGTCTTTCCGCCGCTGACCATGGCGATAGCGATAGCGGCGATGGCCGCAACCAGCCAGACCGCCAGGACCAGTCGTCGTCGCCGGAACGCGAAGTGGGCGAGTCGGTATAGATAGTTTGACATGGGCGGATCTCCCTGGCTCGGATGCGGGCTCGATTCCGACGCTAGAGCATTCGCTAGCCGCACGTCAAGTGAGTCGCTAGCCATCCGTCTGGTGAATCACTTGCCGATCAGCTAGTGACTCACTTGCCGCCAGCTTGTATACTGCGATGCGGGTCCACACATGAGGAGTCATCTACGATGATGGCTGTCAAGGGCATATCCACCCGTGCAGCGCAGGCCGAACGGACCAGGCAGCAGATCCTGGAGACCGCGCAGCGGCTGTTTACCGAACTCGGCTACGACGCCACCTCGCTGCAGATGATTGCCGACGAGATGGGGCTGACCAAGGCCGCCGTCTACTACCACTTCCGCGCCAAGAGCGACATCCTGCACGCGGCCATGCTCCCCGGAATCCAGCGGCTCGAGGCTCTGCTGGACGAAGCGACCGCGATACGCGGGCGGCGTGCCCGGATCGAGCACCTGGTGAACGGCTTCGTCGACTTCCTCGTCCAGAACCGCCACTACGCGGTGATGGCATCCACCGACCCGGCTGCTAAGCGACACAAGCTGGACGACGAGTCACTGACGCCACGCCGGCGGGCCCTCACCCTGCTCTTCGGCGATAACCCGACCGGCGCCGAGCGGCTCGCGTTCAACGCCGTGTTCTTCATCCCGGAGAGCTTGCCCGATCTGGTCGACCTGACCGACGAGGAACTGCGCGAAGCTCTGCGAACGACGATGCTGCGCATTTTGCGGACCTCGTCCTGGTCTAGGGAGTAGTCGCATGGTCCGGCCGCAGGCCGGGCATGACCATCATCGAGCAGATCGGGCGGCTGCCATCGGCGCGACCGGACATCGGTAGCCGGTGAGCAGCCGGTCCCGGTCGCTGTCCCCCCGGTAGAACGCGCACACGTGGCTGCCCGGCTGCAGGTCGATCTCATCGATACCGCTCGATACCGTTCCGGTCATCCGCATCACCACCATGTGAACGCGATAGCCGGATCATACGTGGTCAACAGAGCTTCTGGCTCACCCCCATAGGACGAAGATTTCTCTGTTTATCCATCTGCTGGGACCAGGAGTCACGACCTCCAGGCGACGTTCTGGTGAAAATTCCTGGCCTTTACGGCGGCCGATGGCGCCCGCCGGTCGTGCCAGCAGTCAGGTGGTGACCCAGGCCTGGCTGTGCTCCCACAGGGCGCGGGCGAGGTCCGGGGTGGCGACCTGGCTGGGCTCGCGCTCGCGGGAGTTGTCGTAGAAACGGCCGCTGGCCGCCGCCACCGAACCCGACGTGGCGCAGTAGAGCGACGTCTGGGCGCCCTCCTCGGGCGAGATCATCCGCAGCTTGATCAGCGGGCGGATCGGCCACGGGACCCGCCGCCAGATGTCGGAGGCCACCACTCCCGGGTGCAAGGCGTAGGTCGTGATGCCCCGACCCTGCGCACGCCGGGCGAGTTCCTGGGAGAACAGCACGTTGCACAACTTGGACACGGCGTACTCGGGCAAGCCGGTGACGCTGGCGGTGGGCCGGCGCACCGCGTCGAAATCCACTGCCCGGGCCTGGTAGTGGGAATCGCTGGCGACGGTGACCACCCTGGCCGGGGCGCTGGCGGCGAGCCGGTCGAGCAGGGCGGTCGTCAGCGCGAAGTGCCCGAGGTGGTTGACGCCGAATGCCAGCTCAAAGCCGTCCTTGGTGATGCCGCGCCGCCCGCCCACGCCGGCGTTGTTGATCAGCACGTGCAGCGGTTCTCCTAGCGCCAGGAACTGCTCAGCGCACCTGCGCACCGACGCGAGGTCGGCCAGGTCAAGGGGCAAGAACGCGACCGCGTCGCTCCCGGTGGCGGCCACGATGTCCGCGACCGCCTGGCGGCCTTTCTCCGGCGAGCGGCAGGCCACGTAAACTCTGCCACCCCGTTTCGCCAGTCCGGCCGCCGTAGCGCGGCCGATCCCGGTGTTGCCGCCGGTGACCATGAACGTGCGCCCGGTCAGTTCACCCGATGCCGCGGACATGGTGACGTTTTACCGCACGCTCTCCGACGATGCCATAACCAACGTCACTGCCGCTATGGTCACCGGTGCCCGCCGGCGACCTGGCTGCGGAGGGCTTTGCGGTCCAGCTTCCCGACGCTGGTGAGCGGCACCGAGGTGAGTATGTTCATCTCGCGTGGGTACTTGTGCGCCGCGAGCCGCCCGCGTGCGAACTCGGTGATCTCCTCCGGGGTGGCCTGGCTGCCGGGCCGCAGCGACACGAAGGCGACGATTTCTTCGCCCAGGCGCTCGTCTGGCCGGCTGACGACGCCCGCCATCGCGACTGCGGGATGCTGGAGCAGGACGTCCTCCACATCGCGCGGGAAGACGTTGAAGCCACCGCGGATGATGAGGTCCTTTTTCCTGTCCAGCACGTACAGGTAGCCGTCGGCGTCGAGACGGCCGATGTCGCCAGTGTGCAGCCAGCCGCCGCGCAGGGTCGCCGCAGTCTCCGCGGGCGAGTTCCAGTAGCCGGCCATCACCCCGTCCGCGCGGACGCAAATCTCTCCGTCGGTGCCGGTCGATACGTCAGCGTCGTTGTCGTCGCGGATCGCGACCTGGTAGCCGGGAATGGGCAGCCCGGCCGAGCCGGGCCGGCTGGCTCCGGGCGGGTTCACCGAGATCACCGCGCCAGACTCGGTGCACCCATAGCCCTCGAGGATCTCGCTGCCCGGCACCCGCCGCTCCCACTGCTCCCGAGTCTGCGCCGCGAGTGGCGCGGCGCCGCTGTTCACGTAGCGGAGCCAGGGCAAGCCGACGTCCTCCAACGGCTGTGCGAGCAGCATCTGGATCATCGCGGGCACCAGCGCCGTGCGCTGAATCCGGTGCCGCTGGGCCAGGGCCAGGAACTCCGCTGGATCGAACCAGCGCTGGAGCACGGCCAAGCCGCGCTCGGTGGCGTGGAATCCGACCAGGGTCACGATCATGCCGTAGGCGTGCGACAACGGCAGCGGCGTCAGCGCTCTGATGATCCCGTCGGCCTGCGAGGCCTCGTGCGAGCTGCGGGAGCAGGAATACAGGTTGCGGTGCGAGAGCATGACGCCCTTCGCCCGGCCGGTCGTGCCGCCGGTGTACATGAGCGCCGCCAGGTCATCGTCGCCGACGCGCACGATGCCGGCGGCCGAGGCGGACTCAAGGTCGGCGAAGTCCACCCCGCCTACATGCCCGGGAAGCGAGTCAGGCACGCCGCCGACGACGATCACGTGCCGCAACCGTGGCGCGCCCGCCGCCGCGGCGGCCACCGTGGCCAGCAACTCGGCAGTGGTCACCACCGTTACCGCGCCGGAGTCGGCCAGGATGTGCCGCAACTCGGGCGGGCTAACCAGGAACACCACCGGGGTGACCACGGCACCCGCCCGCCAGATCGCGCTGTAGGCGATACCAACCTCCGGGCAGTTCGCCATCAGTACCACCACTCGCTCGCCAGCCGACACCCCCAGCTTGACCAGCCCCGATGACGCCCGGCACGCCCGGTCGAACAGCTCGCCCGACCGGTACGCCCGGTCCTCGAAAACCAGGCTCTCGTAATCGCCGAGCCGATGGAACGCCGCCTCGGCCAAAACGGCAAGGTTATGGTCAGCCTGCGACGATGTCATACCCGTCCTCCTTGCTCGGCCCGGCTACCCGATCGTAACCATTCCAGTGGCTTCGCCCACTTGATGACCGTCGGCGCAGCCGCTGTTTCCGAGAGCGGTGGTCACGGGTCAGTTCTTTGCGTGTAGACGCTGACGTGGCGCCAGCTGGCGGCTGTGTACGGCTCGCCGGTCCAGCCTCCCCATCGTTCGCGCAGCCTTAGGCCGGCGATGCGGGCCATGAGGTCGAACTCGGGCGGGTGGGCCAGGCGCAGGCTGATCGGGTCGAGGGTGAGGCCGTGGGCGCTGATGTGGACGTGGTTCTCGTCGAGGACCTGGGTCACCGGGTCGTACCGGCAGACGTCCAGCACGACGTGGCCGGCGGCGATGTGTTCGGCGTCGACGTACTGGTGGCCGGGCCGTGAGGGGGCGGCCGGTATGCGGCATTCGAGAATGAACACGCCGTCGCGGGTTAGGTGGCGGGCGGCGTTCTGGAAGCAGCGGACCTGGTTGTCTTGGGTGAGCAGGTTGCCGATCGTGTTGTAGACGAGGTAGACCAGCCGGTAGGTTCGCCCGGTGGTGACGCGGGACATGTCGCCGATGGTCACCTCGATGTTGTTGCCGCCCGGCTTCTCGCGCATCCGGTCCACCATGTGGTGCGACTGCTCGATGCCGTCTACGCGCACGCCTGCTGCTGTGAGCGGGAGGGCGATGCGGCCGGTGCCTATGGCGAACTCCAGCGCGTCTCGCTGGCCGGCAAGCCGGGCGAGGAACGCGACGGTCGCCTCTTCGTCACCGCGCGTGTCGACAGCGTCGTATCGCTTCGACACCTCATGCCCGAAGCTCGTCCTGGGGTCGAAGCCCTCCATGCCACCTTCCTTCCGATCAGGCGTGCGCCGGGCAGGCGGCCGCCGGCCCCGGCCGTCAGGGTTCAATGCTGGACACGGGTAGCCAGGGCGCCCAGAGCGCGCACACAGCGCGCGAGCCGACGGCTGCTGTCCTGCGGGGTCTGCTGGTGCTCATCACTGGCTTCCTAATGTGTCGCGGGTTCCATTGGCTTTGATGCTGCCGCTAAGCCATGCCGCGCCGGATGGTGAAGGTGACGTATCTGCGGCCGGCCGGGTGACGTATCTTGAGCGAGACGGGCCGCCGGGCTGGCGACGGGCTTCGCGCGCGCTTGGTGTTGCTCTTTCGCCGGAACGGCTGGGGCCTGTAGATCCCGGTGCCTGCTGGCATCATGACGATATGACCAGCGGGGTGATGAGTCCGGTCTTCGCGGGGCGGGAGGCCGAGCTGGCCATGCTGGCCGCTGCGTTCGAGGCCGCGGCCGCCGGGATCCCGGGCACCGTGCTGCTCGGCGCGGAGGCAGGTGGCGGCAAGTCGAGGCTGGCCGGGGAGTTCGCCGCGCGGGTGCGGGACCGCGCGGTCGTGCTGGCGGGGGCCTGCGTGGAGCTGAGCGCGGCCGGCTTGCCGTATGCGCCATTCGCCGCGGCGCTGCGGGAGCTGGTTCGCGAGCGGGGCGCCGCGGAGGTGGCCGCGCTGCTGCCCGGCCAAAGCGCTGGCGAGCTGGCCAGGCTGCTGCCTGAGTTCGGCGCCCCGCCGCCGGGCGGCGATCCGGAAACCGCCCGCGCCCGGCTGTTCGAGCTGCTGCTGGGGCTGCTGGAGGGTCTTGCTGAGCAGCAGCCGGTGGTCTTGGTCGTTGAGGACGTGCACTGGGCCGACCGGCTGACCTGCGACCTGTTGAGCTTCCTGGTCCGCAACCTGCGGCACGCCGCCGTGTTCATGGTGGTCACGTTCCGTTCCGACGGCCTGCACCGTACTCACCCGCTCCGGCTGGTTTTGGCTGGGCTGGACCGGATTGATGGGGTTACCCGCCTGGAGCTTCCACGGCTGTCCCGCGATCAGGTGGCCGTGCAGATCGAAGGCATCCTCGGCCACCCACCGACGCCCTCGGTCACTAGTGCTGTGTATGGGCGCGGCGGCGGGAACCCCCTGTTTACCGAGGCCCTGCTTAACCCCGACGGCACTGTCAGGCCCGATCTGCCGTGGTCGCTGAGCGATCTGCTGCTCGGCGCGGTCAAGGACCTGCCGGAGCAGACCCAGCAGCTGCTGCGGACCGCGGCCGTGGCCGGGTTCCGGGTCGGCCATGCATTGCTAGCGGCCGTGACCAGGTCGGATGATGCTGCTCTGACGGCCGGGTTGCGGCCGGCGGTGGCCGCCAACGTGCTGGTCAGCGACACCGAAAGCTACGCCTTCCGGCATGAGCTGATCCGCGAAGCGGTGCTTGAGGACCTGCTTCCCGGCGAGCGCGTACAGGCGCACCGGCGCCTCGCCGAAACGCTGGAGGCCGCACCCTCGCTCAGCTCAGAGGGCACCGGGGCGGTTCAAGTGGCGCGGCACTGGCGGGGCGCGCGGGAGTTTGAGCGCGCGCTGATCGCCGCATGGCGGGCCGCAGCCGGCGCCGGGGCGTCCCTCGCCTACGCCGAGCAGCTGATGACGCTAGAGCAGGTGATGGAGCTGTGGGATCAGGTGCCCGACCCCGCACGGCATGCCGGGGCTGATCACATCAGCGTGCTGGAACTCGCCGCTGACGCAGCCCGCTGGGCGGGCGAGCCTGAGCGCGGTCTGGTCTTGGTGGAAGCAGCTCTCGCCGAGCTCGGCGATGCGCGCAATGCGCAGCAGCGAGCGCCTCTGCTGCGGCGCCGGGCCGGGCTTCGGCAGGAGCTGCTTCTGCCTGGCCAGATCGAGGACTTGCGGGCGGCACTGGCCCTGGCGCGCGACCCGACCCTGCTGCGCGCGCAGGTCCTCGCCCAGCTGTGCTGGGCGCTGAAGCGCGAAGACCGTTTTGCGGAGGCCGAACAGCTCGCCCAGGAACTGCGCGGCCTCGCCGGCCGGCTCGGCGACGAGGAGCACCAGGCTGAAGCCCAGATGGCGCTCGCCGCCCTGGGGGCGCTCAAGGGTGAGGACACAGTTGCCGTCGTGCAAAGCACACGGGAGGCGGCCGCGCGCGCCAGCTCTGGGCGCCTCGAAGCGTGGGCATATCTCACCATCACCGACATGCTGGAGCGCCGCGGCGACCACGAGCGCGCCATCGCGGCCGGGCGGGCAGGCGTTGCCCGGGCCAGGCAGCTCGGCTTGACCCGGCAGATAGCAGCGCCGATCGCCGGGAACCTCGCTGAGTCACTGGCCTCGGCGGGACGCTGGGATGAGGCGCTGGAGATCCTGGATGAGGTCCTTGGCCAGGACCTGCCTCCATTGGGACGCTTTGCTCCGCTGATGGTCCGCGGCCAGATCGCTGTCGCCCGCGGCGAGCGGGAAACCGCGGCGCGCACGCTGGCCGAGCTGCGTTCACTGCCAGCAGGCGTGCAGGCTGAAGCGCAGCGAGTGCTGCCGCTGGCCCAGCTGGAGATCGACTGCCGGCTGGCCGAGGGCGACCTCGCCGGTGCGCTGGCCACGGCGGCGGCGGTTCCCGCGTGTGGCCTGGACGCCGACCCGCGTTATTCGTGGCCGCTGCTGGCCGCAGCGATGCGGGCATGCGCCGGCATGAGCGCCGGCGGTCTGCGCGGGAAGGCCGGCGGACCGGCCCAGCTACGGGAAGCCCTGGCGGAGCGGGCCGCGAGCGTCCCGCGGAAAAGCCCGGTGCAGGAGGCGCACGCGGCGGTGTTCGCCGCCGAAGCCTCCCGCGCCCTAAGCGACCCCGACCCGGAAGCGTGGAATGGCGCGGCGGCCGCCTGGGAGGCCCTCGGCCAGCCCTACCCGCTGGCCTACGCGCTGCTGCGCGCGGCGAGCGCCGCTTTGGCGGCCGGCAGCCGTGACACCGCAGCCGGCCGGCTACGCCGGGCCGTCGCACTCGCCAGCCAGCTCGCCGCCCGCCCGCTGGTCGGCCAGATCAGCCAACTGGCCCGCCAGGCCCGCATCGACATCAGCGTCCCCGGGACCCAGTCCGCCGCGGCCGCGGCGCCGTTCGGGCTTACCGCACGTGAGCTGGAGGTCATGCGGCTGGTGGCTGCCGGCCGCGGCAACCGCGAGATCGCGGCGGAGCTGTTCATCTCCCCCAGGACCGCCAGCGTGCACGTCTCGAACATCCTCGGCAAGTTCCAGGTGGCCTCACGAGGCGAGGCCGCTGCCGCCGCGCACCGACTGCACCTGTTCGACCCGCCCTGACCTTCCTACCTGCACCATGACTGATCGCGGTGGGATTCCGGACCCGCGCCCTGCACGCAGAAGGGAAAGCCAGCTGAGCCCATGCCTGTCGCCGCCAGTTCTTCGGCGCGCATAAGACGCGAGGTGGGGCGCCTCGCCCAACCGCCAAAGGCTGCGGGGCTGACCGCGCTCGTGCAGGTCGCCCTGCCGTCGGGACCACATCCCGGCAGTGCGGTTCAGGCGTGGTTGGAACTGAGGACCAACACATGGTGACGGTTGTACAGGTGGTGCGCGGCCGGGCGAAGCGCTCGCGCACGCAGCCTGGGACTTACTTCGGGGAACGGATCAGCTGACGGCTCCCCCTGTGCGCCCGGGTGGCCGGACGAGGAGGCGGACTCGCAGCACCGTGTTCCCTGGCCGGGACTCGATGGTGATGGTGCCGCCGTGGCGCTCCACGACTGTGCGCCGCGCGATGTCGAGGCCGAGACCGGTGCCTTTGCCAGTGTCCTTGGTCGTGTAGAAGGCGTCGAACGCGCGGGATGCTACCTGCGGTGGCATGCCCGGGCCGGTGTCGCCGACCTCGACGACGATGTTGTCCTCCTCGGCCCGGGTCGCCAGCCGGAGCGTGCCTGCGCCGTTCATCGCGTCGAGCGCGTTGTCGATGAGGTTGGTCCACACCTGGTTGAGTTCGCCGGGGTAAGCTCCGATCCGGGGGACGCTGGCACTGTAGTCACGCACGACAGTAATGCTGTCGCGGAGCTTGTGACCGAGCATCACCAGGGCGCTCTCGATGCCATCCGTCACATCGATCTGCTGCATCGAGGCACGGTCCATCTGCGAGTAGGACTTGATGGCCGTGACGAGCTCGGAGATGCGCCGGGTGGATTCCTTGATCTCCGACAGCAGGGCAGCGGCGGACAATGTGCTCGCCACCCACTCCAGGCCCGGTTCCAGGGCCGATCCGGCCAGCGCGACCGCCGCCCGCTCGCACCAGGCGAGATCGATTCCGGCGGCGGCGAGCGGCGGGGCGATGGTCCACTCGCGGGCGACGCCGTGGCGGGTCAGCCACAACGACAGGGCGTCCTCGTGGTCAGCCAGGGCCAGCGGGCCCTGGCTGACCACTGCGTGCGGCTCGATCTCGCGGCGCAGCGTGTCGAGCGCGGTGAACTGCTGGGCCGAGATCTCGTCATGGGCCAGCCGGCCAAGCGCAGCAAGCAGCGTCTGGCAGGCGTCATCGAGCGCGTCGACCGCCCGGGAGGCGGCGGCTGCCGGGTTGTTGACCTCGTGCGCGAAACCAGCAGCGAGCGTGCCGAGGGTGACCAGGGACTCGCGCTGCCGGGCCGTCGACTCGATGGACCGCGCGGTGCTGTACAGCCCCTGGATGAGGTGCCTGCCGAACGGGAACCAGGCATTGACCCCCTCACGCAGCACTTCCGCTGGCACCCGGAGCACCCGCCCACCAGCTGCTCCCCGGCCGGTCGCGAGATAGACGCCGTGCTCATCCCAGGCGCGGAACCCCCCGGCCCAGCGGCCCGGCACATCCATCCTCCCCACCACAGTGTCCTCAGAACCGATATGGCGCAGAAGGTCGATGGCACCATCAATGAGCACCCACCAGAAGTCCGCGGGCTCACCCTCAAGGAACAGATCGACGCCGGGCTCGATGCGAACCTCGGTACCGCCCCTGGCCAGTTCCGCGAGCTGATCATCGGCCAGGCCGTCGAAGAGGCTGATAGCGCGAAGCTCCTCGGCGCGCATCACATCGTGGCCGGGTTGCTCATGAGATCAGCCTTCGGGCGGCCTCGCGGCCTACCACGGGGAGAGGCTGGAGGGACGGAAGAGACGTCAGCCACTATATCCGGGCGGTCATGACCTGGGCATACTGCGCACGGTGCGGTGCTGCTGGGAGCCAACTATCAGGCCAGGGCGAGGACGATGGCGTGCAAGGCCAGCCCCACGGTCGCCCCCACTACCGTGCCGTTGATGCGGATGTACTGCAGATCGCGCCCTAGGAGCAGTTCCAGCTGGCTCGACGTCTCGGCGGCGTCCCACCGCTCGATAGTCCCGGTGACAAGCCCGGCGAGCTCGTCGTGGAACTGATCGGCGAGTGCCTTGGATCCTGACTCGACCGCACGCTCAAGGCCCTCCTGAAGGCGGTAGTCCGACCCTA